>Ga0209427_10000147_pt1 | contig 66181 bp, 57 predicted proteins | sample DeeMarSWOR136_30_FD_187465 | JGI IMG/M metagenome (GOLD analysis project Ga0209427, IMG submission 187465) | Marine sediment microbial communities from White Oak River estuary, North Carolina - WOR-1-36_30 (SPAdes) (version 2) | ecosystem: Environmental > Aquatic > Marine > Intertidal zone >...
GTCGCTGATAACCACCATGCTGCTGGAAACGGAGGGAGTGGGGCCGGTGTATTCGGGGACAGCCCTGGGAATCGTTTTTACCATAGCGCACGTCGGCAGCGTTTCTTCACCGCCGCTGGGCAACAGTCTGGAAGCCATCAGCCCCGGTACGCCTTTCCTCTTCTGGGCGGCGCTATCGGTGGTGTCTTTAGTTGTGCTGTTTTTTGTCCGTGAGACGGGTTCAAAGAAATAAGTAATCCTTTTTACGTCTCCTGTATATAATTGTCTTGACTTCGTTATTTTTCGGCTGTAAACTTGATTAATTTTGGTGGGAGGTGAGGTATGAATGAAGGGCTTGCATAACCCGTCTTTAATACGGTCGCTGATACTTACGATAGTATCAAGATCCTTCTGGGGACTGCCGAACAATTGGTTGAATATGCAAAATTATCGTCGGGACAGCAAGTCCTTGATGTGGCCTGCGCCACCGGTTTTTCTACAATGCCGGCAGCCAGGGTTGTGGGTGACATGGGAAAAGTTATTGGCATAGATGTAGCTGATAAACTGCTGGAAGTGGCCAGGGCGAAAGCTGATTCCGCAGGTCTTTCCAACGTAGAGTACCGGGTGGGGGATGCTGAGGTACTGGAATTTAAAGATGCCAGTTTCGACGCGGTAATCTGCGCATCCTCAATATTCTTATTCAGGGATATACCAAAAGCGCTTCTTGAATGGCACCGCGTTTTGAAGACAGGAGGGACAATAGCCTTCTCGAGTTTTGAAAAAGACCACCTGCAGCCGGTTTCGGGGCTATTGGACGAACACCTGGCTAGATACGAGGGGCGAGCACCAACGGGACAGCAGCCCGAAGGACAAACTGATACACCCGGTAAATGTAGGGAATTGCTTAAAGACGCTGGCTTTGAAAAGATAAAAATTATTACGAAGCAGCTGGGCAGCTACCTTCAGGATGCGATGACTTGCTGGAACGAGATGTCGTATCAAATTGTCAGGCTGCGTCGGACTCGCTTTAGTCCCGATGAACTTGAGAAATTCAAGGCGGCATATTTTGCTGAGCTGGATACTCACCGTACCGAACGTGGTATATGGATTAACGTACCGGCGCTTTTCAGTATAGCGAAGAAGCCGTCAGCCTAGATTGTCCTTACTCCCGCCCCCCTCGTTTCTCATCATTTACCGCCCGCGCCGCCTCCGTATCATTCGCGGCTTAGCCCGTTCCGGCGGCTACTTTTTCCAGCTTCTCCACCCTTACCGCCGCCACTTTGAACTCCGGTATCTTGGCTATGGGGTCGAAGGCGGGATTGGTAAGCTCGTTGGTGGGGGTTTCCGCAAAGTGGAAAGTCATGGCTATGGTACCAGCCGGGACTTCATCGGTGACCTGGACTCTCGCGGTCACTTTACCCCGACGCGAAACTACCCTTACCCTCTCGCCGTCGGCGATGTCCAGCGACCCGGCGTCCTCCGGGTTAATAGCTATAAGTTCTTCATCCCGGAAGGTGGTGAGACCCTTAACTTTACGCGTCATGGTGCCGGTGTGGAAGTGGAACAGGGAGCGGTCGGTGGTCAGCACCAGCGGGTATTCCGCGTCCGGCAGCTCATCGGAGGGTCTGTATTCCAGAGGTACGAAGTGACCCTTGCCGCGGGCGAATATCGCCGTATGGAGGATGCAGGTCCCGGGATGCTCCTCGCTGGAGCAGGGCCACTGGAGGGTGCCTTCCTCCAGCCTCTTATAACTGATGCCTCCGTAGCTGGGGGTGACACTGGCGATTTCGTCCATGATTTGAGAGGGATTATCGAAATCGAAACCCTCAGCTCCCATCCGCTGCGCAATCTGGCAGGTTATCCACCAGTCGGGTCGGCTGTCGCCCACCGGCTCGATGGCTTTTCTCACCCTCTGCACGCGGCGCTCGGTGTTGGTAAAAGTGCCGTCTTTCTCGGCGAAGCTGCACGCCGGCAGAACGACGTCAGCCATCTGCGCCGTCTCAGAGAGGAAAATGTCCTGCACGATGAAGAATTCCAGCCGGTCCATCGCCCGGCGGACGTGATTGGCATCGGGGTCGCTCAGGTACGGGTTCTCCCCCGTGAGGTACATCACCTTTATCTTGCCCTCGTCAGCCAGCGGCATAATTTCGGTGAGGGTTTTGCCGGGAGTCGGGTTTAACTCGGCGCCCCAGGCAACCTCGAATTTCTTCCGGGCATCTTCGTTATTAACAGCCTGGTAGCCGGGATAGACGTTGGGCAGGGCGCCGATGTCGCAGGCTCCCTGGACGTTATTCTGCCCCCTCAGCGGATTTACCCCCGAGCCGGGCTTGCCGATGTTCCCCGTGAGCATCGCCAGGTTGGCGGTAGCCATGACGTTATCCGTACCGTGCGTATGCTGGGTAATGCCCATGGTGTAGAGGATGGCTGACGGTCCGGCGGTGGCGTACAGGCGTGCCGCCTGTGTTATCCTGTCACTGGGCACGCCGGTAATGCTCGCTACGGTTTCGAGCGGGTAGCCCTTGAGTGATTCCTTGAAGGCGTCGTAGTTTTCACACCTTTCCTCGATGAAAGCGTCGTCCGCCAGTCCTTCATCGACGATTACTCTCATCATGCCCATCAGCAGGGCGACGTCGGTACCGGCGCGGTGCTGCAGCCATATCTCGGCATCGCGTACCAGCCCTATTTCCATGGGATTGGCGACGATAAGCCGGGTCTTTCCCCGGCGTACGGACTGCCGGATATTCATGCCGATGATGGGATGAGCCTCGGTGGTGTTGGTGCCGATTGCCAGGATGCAGCCGGCTTCCTTGATATCGTCGATGGAATTCGTCATGGCTCCGCTGCCGAGGGTGGTGGCCAGACCGGCCACGGTAGGGGCATGTCAGAGACGGGCGCAGTGGTCGATGTTATTCGTTCCGAGCACCGCCCGCCCGAATTTCTGCATGACGTAGTTGTCCTCGCTGGTGCTTTTTGCCGAGGATATAACCGCCACCTCGTCGCCGTTATAATTTTTCAGTTTTTCAGCTATCAGGTTTAGCGCTTCGTCCCAGGTGGCTTCCTCCAGTTGTCCGTTTCTCCTGATGAGCGGAGTCGTCAGTCGTTCCTGGTGGTTGACGAACTCGGCGATGCCGAACCTGCCCTTGACGCAGAGTCGCCCCTGATTGGCGGGACCTTCCGGGTCGCCGCGGACGCCGGTCAGCTTGCCGTCTTTAACTCCCAGGTACATCGAGCAGCCGACCCCGCAGTAGGGGCAGACGGTCTTGACTTCATATTCTGGCTTAATGCTTTCCTTGGGCGTCAGGGCGCCCACCGGACAGCGCACCATGCATTCGCCGCAGGAGCGGCAAATCGAGTCCATCAGCGTCGTATCGCCGAATGAAGCAATCTTCATGTTGTAGCCCCGGTAAGCCATGTCGATGGCGCCGACGCACGTTATCTCCTGGCAGGCGCGTACGCACCGGGCGCAGAGAATGCACCGGTTGCGGTCGAGGTCGAAGAACGGATTGCTGGTATCAATATCTCGCGGCGCGGTATCCCTGGGAACACTCAGTTCGTGTACCCCCAGGTAGTCCACCACCTTTTGCAGTTCGCAGTCTTTATTGGACGGGCAGGTAACGCAGCGGTCGGTGACGGCAACGTGCCGCAGGCATACGTCATAGGGTCCGCAGCGCTCTCGCCGGTGACACGTAAGGCAGTCGCAGGGGTGGGTGCTGAGTATCAGCTCCAGCGAGGCGCGCCGCACCTCGTTAACGGCGTCTGACTCCGTAGTGACGACCATGCCGTCGGTTGCCGGGGTGGTGCAGGCGGTGGGGAAGCCGCGCATCTTTTCTATCTCCACCACGCAGAGCCGGCAGCCGCCGTGCGGTTCCAGGTCAGCATAGTGGCAGAGAGTGGGAATGTAGATATCCGCACTTAAAGCAGCCTCGAGCACCGTCATGCCCGCGGTGGCTTTGACTTCTTGTCCGTTGATGGTAATTTTAATATCATTCATTGATTCAATTCTCAGTAATAATAAAGGTTTTTCATAGATATTTTCTATACCAGCTAATTGCCGCTTCGGCAGCTTTTGATAACCAGGGTTCATGATAGATTTCAAAGTGAGTTATGGGTAATTTTTCGATAGCTTTCGGTCCCGAAACTTTCTCATAAACCATCGATATGGTATCGGAGGGAACTAAATCATCTTTTTCCGCATGGATTAGTAGCAAGGGAATTGGCGTTAATAAATGGACGGAACTTACGGTATCAAACTCGCGAATTTTTTCTAATGACTCCACAGTTATTTGATTCCGCCAGTTTGGTGCCGTTTCTTGTGTGGACATGAAGTAATCATAAGCTACTTTTACGGGAAAATAACAGGATTGTCCCTCCGGGGCCACCACTTTCACGTAATTTACGACGCCGTTACCATAACGCTTAATGCGGTCCTGCAGCAGGGAATCGCCATCACTATCCCATTGGGTCGGATTCATAGCATGACGATATCCGGGACTAAAAAAGCCCGGGACCTGCGCCACCACCACTTTGACACGCTTGTCGAAGGCCCCCACGTATACTACCAATCCCCCGCTATAAGAAGTACCCCATATGCCAATCCTCTGAGGGTCAACTGCCTTTTGCCCGGAAACCCAGGTAATAGCATTCCGGTAATCTTCAACCTGCTCAAGCGGGAACAGCTGGTTACGCGGTTCGCCTTCACTATCTCCAAAAAAACGGTAGTCGAAGAGCAGCGTGACAAAACCAGCAGCGACAAAGAGTTCGGCGACATCGGGGAGGGTCTGTTCCTTCACACCAGAGAATCCATGAGCCATGACTATTGCCGGTAGCTTTTGCGCAGGCTGTTTGTCAGGCATATAAAGCCACCCGTTACAGCGCAATCCCTTGCTATCGAATGATACCTTCTTTCGCACTCTGCCCCTTTTTTATTACCCGATATTTGTTCTATGCCGCCGCGGCTTTCGGTTTCTCCTTCACCGGCACCGGTTCGGCGGGAACGTCTATCGTTTCCCCGGAGACCTTGACAACGGCGCCGAACCGCTCCGGGCAGACATCGAGGCAGGTGCCGCATTTAACGCATTTCTCCTGGTCGATGACATGCACCATTCTCTTGTCGCCGGCGATGCATTGCGCCGGGCAAGCCCGCAGGCAGATGCCGCACCCCTGGCATTTATCCGGCAGGATATAATAAGTGATAAGCTTGGTGCATACCGCCGCGGGGCACCTTTTTTCCTCGATATGGGCGATATATTCATCTTTAAAGTAGCGCAGGGTGGTCAGCACGGGATTGGGGGCTGTCTGTCCAAGCTGGCAGAGCGAGCCTTTCTTTATCTGCTCGCCGAGTCTCTGGAGAAGGTCGATGTCCTCGGGCTGTCCCTCTCCCGCGCAGATTCTTTCCAGTATATCCAGCATCTGCTTGGTGCCGATGCGACAGGGCACGCACTTACCGCAGGACTCCGCCTGCGTAAATGAGAGGAAATAGCGCGCGACATCCACCATGCAGGTCTCTTCGTCCATGACCACCATGCCGCCCGAGCCCATCATCGAGCCGGCCGCAGTCAACGATTCGTAGTCGACCGACTGGTCGAGGTAGTCTTCCGGCAGACAGCCGCCGGAAGGACCGCCGGTCTGGACGGCTTTGAATTTCTTGCCCCCCGGTATGCCTCCCCCGATTTCAAATATGATTTTACTCAGCTTAATGCCCATGGGCACTTCGATGAGGCCGCTGTTGGCGATTTTACCGGTGAGGGCGAACACACAGGTGCCGTTGCTTTTCTCCGTGCCGGTGGCGGCGTACCAGTCGGCGCCTTTGGCGATAATGACCGGTACCGTAGCCAACGACTTTACATTGTTGATATTGCTGGGTTTCCCCCAGAGGCCCGATGTCGCCGGGAAGGGGGGACGGGCGCGGGGCATACCCCTCTTGCCCTCGATGGACGCCATCAGCGCCGTTTCCTCCCCGCAGACAAAGGCGCCGGCGCCTTCTTTAACGTGGATGTTAAAGCTGAAATCGGTGCCCAATATCCTGTCTCCGGTAAATCCCTTTTGCTCAGCCTGTTTTAATGCCAGCCGTACGCGCTTGACCGCCAGCGGATATTCCGCGCGGATATATATGTAGCCTTCGGAGCAACCCGTGGCGTAAGCGGCGATGGTCATCCCTTCGATGACGGTATGGGGGTCGCCCTCCATGGTGCTGCGGTCCATGAAAGCGCCGGGGTCGCCCTCGTCGGCGTTGCATATCATGTATTTCGGCTCGCCTCTGGCGTTACGCAGGAACTCCCACTTCTGTCCCGTGGGGAATCCGGCGCCGCCGCGTCCCCGCAGACCGGAACTCTTGATAACGTCGATAACCTCTTCCGGCTTCATCTCTTTCAGGCATTTTTTCAGGGATTCGTAGCCTCCGGTGGCGATGTAGTCCTCGATTCTCTCCGGGTTGATGCGACCGCAGTTGCGCAGGATGATGCGCTGCTGCATGCTGTAAAATTTAATGTCTCTATGGTTCGGTATGGCTTCCCCGGTGACGGGGTCTTTATAAAATAAACGCTCCACCGGTTTTCCGTCGCGCAGGTGGGACGTCACTATCTCCGGGACATCGTTAACGGTGACATGGGCGTAGAAGATATCATCCGGTTCCACAATGGCGATGGGTCCCTGCTCGCAGAAACCGTGGCAGCCGGTAAAATCTATTTTTATATTGCTCAGTCCCTCATCAGCCACCGCCTTGGCTAATGCCTCGGTAATTTCTATCGATTTACTCGATACGCAGCCGGTTCCCTGGCAGACGAATACGGTACGCTGGCCACTGCTACTGGACTTTGCTTCTGTCACCTAAAACCTCCGCGACTTTTTTAACGGTCATCTTGCCGTGGGTCTCGTTATCTATCGTCATTGTCGGCGCTAATGCGCACGCGCCGATACAGGCTACCGTCTCCAGGGTATATTCCAGGTCCTCCGTGGTCTCGCCGGCTTTAATGCCCAGCTGCTTTTCCAGTTCAGCCAGCACCTTGCCCGCGCCGCGTACGTGGCAGGCCGTGCCCCGGCAGACCCTGATTATCCTTCTGCCCAGCGGGGTCAGCTTGAACTGGGCGTAGAAAGTACTCACTCCGTACACGGTGCTTTCCGGTACGCGCAGAAAATGGGATATCTCTTTCATAGCCGCCGCCGGCAGGTAACGGAACTGCTGCTGCGTTTCCTGTAAAATCGGGATGAGCTCCTGCCGTTCACCGGCGTGTTGCGAAAATATTTCCTGCATTTTGTCGGCTACGTCGTCTTTGGTCAGAGTGTCTTTAGCCAGGGTTACCACCTCCCGTCTTTAAGAGCCTGACCAGTTTCCAGGCTATCATTTCGCTAACTATGGTAACATCCTCGATGGGCAGGTAATCGGATATGGTGCTATCGAACATGATGTTTCCCTCGGGAGGGAATTCCCTGTCCCCGCGCCAGAGGACTATTGTCAACGGCACATAAGGGAAAGCGTCGATGGTCACCGCGATGTCGCCGTAATCGGACCTGCGTCCGCCCAGCGCCGCGGCTGTTTCCGGGAGTTTTTGCGGTTCGTCCTTGAAATTATTGATGACGGGCTCGATGGCTCTCTTGAAGAAGGTGGGATAGTAGTTAATACCGTCGTGAAGCTCTTTATAGGTAATGATTTTACCCGAAAGGGGAGTGCCTCTGGCGTGGATGAAGTAATGCAGTATCAGGATTTTATCCCGCACCGGTACGACTTCATCGCTACCGGCGAGTGTAACCTCGCCGTCGGGAATGCTTATCCGGTAGGAACGGTTCAGGTGCTCGATAACGGCGGCGTTTTCCTCCGGCAGGTACCGGGCGCCGCTTTTGCGGCACTGTTCGGCGGTATCGCTGATGCCTGCCAGCTTTTCACGGGCGATTTTGTACGCCAGCTCGTGGGCGATTGCCCTGACGCCGGGTTCTGGTACCGATAAGCGTTTCCCGTTCATAATATATAAATTTTCTCGTACAACCTGTCATTGCGAGACCATCCCCCGATGCCATCGGGTGAGGCGAAGCAATCTCACGGCTCCCGGAGCGGATTGCTTCGTCACTTCGTTCCTCGCCATGACGGATGGGCTTACACTTCCAGCCAGGAATGCGAATAAAGTGATTCTCCCATCAGGACCCGCGTGGTACGGGCGTAGTTCTGCATCTCTTTCGGCAGCGACTCTATGTCCGGCTTATCGCCGTCCATCATCTTGTGCACGAGTTCCACGATGTCGTTTCTTTCACCACGGGCGATATCCATCAGGTCTTTATCAAAGGCGTCGACGATAGCCGAATAAAGCCCGTAGCGCATCAGCATTATCAGGTACGTCCGGTTCAGCCAGCACCTCAGCTTATCGGGCGCCCCGTTGGAAACGTTGGAAAGACCCACGGTGGACTTGCATCCCGGGGCTATTTCCGCCAGCATGGTCATGAATTCCACGCAGGCTTTGACCTGGTTGATTTCCACCGATACCGGGCTGGCGATGGGGTCTATCCATACCCTTTCGTTGGGGATGCCGGCGGCGTTGGCTTTGAGGAGGAAATCTACCGTATGCATCGCCCTCTCGTTGACATCGCGGGGCATGCCCTCGTTGCTCCAGAGCAGCCCGATGAGGTCGGCGTTGTAGGTATTAGCCATCTCCAGACCCCGGTCGATACGACTGGTCTGCAAGGATACCGAGTTCATCAGCACCTTGCCTTTTCTGGCTTTCAGCCCCGCCTCCATGGCGTCCAGGTTGGTGGTATCCAGCGAGAGCATTTTATCGGTGACGGACTGTACGGTGTCGACCACCCAGGACATCAGTTCGTCGCCGCCTTTGCGGGCAGGCCCGATATTCAGGTCGATAAGGTCGATGCCGGCTTCCGTTTCCGCTTTAGCCATCTCCTGTATCGGTCCGGCGTTCTTCTCTCTCAGGGCCGGGCCGAGGGTCTGCGATATAACATTCAAGTTCTCCCCGATGAGAATCATCTATACCTCCTTACGTTTTCCAGGCCTTAAGATAGGGCGTCAGGTTGGCGGCGTCGCGTGGACCTACCTGTATCTCCCAGTCGGGCATTTCTTCTTCCAGGCCGCCGCTCTCGGCGGCTATGTACCCCGGAATTATCAGCTTCTTATGCTTGATTTTGTCGGTGATGCCGCTCTTGAGGATAGCGGGCCCGATGATGTCGGCGGAGAATTTTCCGGCCGCCCAGGAGGTCATCACGGAAAGGCCCTCGGTGTCCTTGACGTAGAGCCAACTGGGTACCTTGCTGTTCTCAATCTCGCCGGAAACTATAAAGTAGGTGAGGGAGAAGTTGGAGGTCACCATCAGCGGCGAATCCTCCTTGGGATTGTTGATTTCGTAGATGCCCTGCTTGGTAGCCAGCGGGCGCTGCGGGTCGGTATAAATGTTCATGCGGGCTACCAGCAGCGGGAAAAGGCTCTCGCCCTGCAAGTCGGAAAGCACGATGATGCCCGCGTACTTGGCGACGAACATGGTGGCTATCATCGCCTCTTTCATCGGATCATCGGTCATCTCGCAGGGGAAGGCGATGGTCGGATAACCCAGCGGACGGTACTTTTTATTGAGGGCGGCGCTGCGGATAATAATCTGGTCTTCCAGCGCCTGGCTGACCGTTCTCCAGGCCGGGTCGATGACGATATTTTTCAGCCCCTCGGCAGCCAGCTTCTCGGTAAGCGCTGCCAGGTCTTCCAGTCCCTCGGCTTTGGCGGCTACGGCACAGCCGTTTTCTTTAGCCAGGGTAACCACCGCATCGACGTTGTCCTTGGTGGCGGCGTACAGCAGCGGTTTCTTATCGGCGCAGGCTTTGAGACCGGCCGCCAGTATATCCGCGTTCTCGCTCATAAGTATGATGTTAACGTCGGCGGCTTTGGCTTTCGCTGCCAGCGCGGCGAACTTGGCGGCGTCGCCGCTCTCCGACTTGAGCGCTGCCAGGTCGGGTTTAAGCGTCAGCCCGACCCTTTCATAGGTGAGGTCTTTTAGCTTTTTCAGCTTGGCATCCGCCTCGGCAGCGTCCATCTTGTCGCTGATGAGGACGGCGATGCCCGGCGGGTTTTCGAACCTCTTTTCATGACGGAACATGACCGTCTCGCCGCCGATTTTCAGGACGGTGTCCCCCGCGCCGATGGTAACCGGCAGAATGGGCGGCGCCGCCGCCTCGGACAGCTGGCTCTTGGCTTCCTCGGAGACATGCGGGCATTTACTGAGTTCGGCTTTGCCAGCCGCCAGGCTCATGGCAAAGGCAAGGCAGGTGGGCACTCCGCAGTCGCCGCAGTTGGTCTTGGGCAGCAACTTGAATATTTCTATACCAGTCAGTGCCATAGTAGGTCTCCTTTCCCTGGATGAGTATCAGGTTGGCAACCAGTGGTCTTTATACTGTTTTTAACAACCCCTCCCCACGGTGGTTATCTATTCCCACCCATTCCGCCCCGTGTCATTCACGGCTTAACCCGTAATATTACCCAGCCCCTTTTACCTCCCCCTCTCCGCAGGCGGAGAGGGGGTCTGGGGGAGAGGTCTGCTATTTATCCTAGTATCGGGTCCATCTTCAGGGCGGGGTGGTCTTTCTCCGTCAGGAAGGGTAGAATCGCGTCCTCGGTGATTCCCACCGTTTCATCGGCAATCCTGTCGAGGAGGTCGGGTACGCCGAGTTCCTTGGCTCTGGCATCGAAGCGTTCTTTGATTTCCTCTTTGAGTATCTTGGGCATCCAGACCATGCGCAGCAATCCGCCCTCCGCGGAGAGGAATTTCCTCTGGGTGATATTGTATTTGCCGTGTCCCACGAACCCCGGGGTGCTCAGGCCGCCGCCGATGGTCCCCGCCAGGGTGGTGAACTTCATGCCGCAGGGGGTTTCCCCGGTGTAGTCGCGGTTGACGGTCATTACGCCGTTGCACATGGGCAGGACGGCCGCGATGGCTTCGCAGCAGCCGCAGGTGGTCATGGGGTCGTTGACGATGCTGTAGAAGTTATAGTGGTCTATCTTGCCGCGCGAGGCTTTGAGGACGAACTCGTTGACGCCCTTCCACTGCCCGAGCTTCTGATCGATGGTCTCGCCCTTTTCCACCGGCTGGTTGGGCCCGGTGGGGTTGATTTCATAAGCGGCTTTGCAGTCCATCCAGTTGTACGAGCCGCAAAGCCCCGTCCTTTCTGGACTGATGACGCACACGTGGCTGGGGGCGAACGACTGGCAAAGCGTGCAGGAGTAGTAGGTCTCTATCGATTCGTCGGTCATGCCTTCGATTCTGGTGTCTCTGGCCTCGTAGACGGCTCTGGCGCTCTCCAGGATTTTATTAACGTCCTCTTCCTTGGTGTATATCTTCACCTGTATTTTATCGAAGATACGCCCGAAGTCCTGGTGCAACTTGGCGTGCAGGATAGTGCCGATATGCTCCAGCTTGAAGCCTTTTTCCACGGCCTGTTTGGCAACACGAATCCAGGCGATGTCTCTCTGCCCGATGTGCATGACGCCCTGGGCGTAGTTGATAAGGTGGTGAATCTGGCGTTCCAGGATGGGCTCGTAGTCGTCCTGCATCTCGCGTCCGGCGACTTCAACGGCTATTGCCACCGGCAGACGGGAGCCGGCTTCGATATCGGTCAGTTCCGGCCCGATTACCTCTACTTTGCCGTCTTCTACCTCGTCCATGCCCTTGCTGGTAACCCATTCCACCATGTGGGTTCGGCCTCCGCCGGCTTCCAGATAAATATCGTCGCCGCGGACTCTCTCGCCCTCGAAGGCGGGCCCGAAGGCTACCGGTATCGGTATCTCGGTAACGGTGACCTTGAGGCCTCTTACCTCGATTGACTTGTTGACGATTTCGTCGTGCGGGATGTTGGAAACCACGTGTTCGTAGGTGCAGACGCCGGTGGGCAGGATTTCCGGTATCGGCGTATCAGCAATAACCGGGAAGCCCCAGTTGATGGCGCCGGCGCCGTTGGCGTACCACTCGTCGGTAACATCGCCCATGGTCATCGCAAAGGCGAAGACGCGGTCTTTATTATAGATAAGTATCTTGCGGTAATCACCGGCCTCAATACCCCCGAAGGACATCGCTGCCCTGGTGGCGAAGCCCATGGCAAAGACCGTGGCGCTGGTATCCGGACCGAAGGTTACCAGCCGGGTGCCCCAGCCTATCTGGACGCCGGCCTCAACAAGCTGTTCGGCGAAATGTTTGCCGTCATGGCTACCGGCCATGAATACGTAAAGGTTCTTCTTCTGAAGCTCTTCGGCAATGTTTTTGGCTATCTCTGGGGTTGGTGCGGCGCCGAGTATGGCGGCAAACCCGGGGGCGGTGCCGTCAACAAACTCCACGCCACGTTTCCTCATGATAACGTCGTCGGCGGCTCCCAGCCAGATATTGCCGTCGGTAACGTCTTCCCCGCGTAAGTAAAAGTCAGGGTCTTCCAGGTACCTGATGGCTTCTACCAGTTCCTCCGCCCAGAAGGTGATCATACCGGCATCCAGGGTAGGCCCCAGGAAAGGCAGGTGATGTTCCGCCTTGACCGGCGGCGGCAGCAGCGTCTTGCATTTCTTCAGCACCGCTTCCATGTCGCCGAGCTTCTCCACCTTCATGCCGGAGATGCCGTAGATTATGGGCAGGTAATAGGCGGTGTTGGGAAAGCCTACCGGTTCGTTGGCTCCCCACTTATCCATCGCCTCCTGCCACTTTTTCTCGGCATGGTCGACTATTTTATGAGCGCCGTTGATGGCAGCCGATGCGATTATTTTAGACATCCTCTAATCCTCCTTGATAAAACAGTAATTTCTTTCATCATAACGACTAACCTTCCAGCTCGCGCCTCATTTCCATGTCGTAGAGGACTCTCTCTCTGGCTTTATCGATGCCCAGAGCCTTGCGCTTGCTGTCGATATGCGCAATCATCTTATGGGCGGCTTGAATCGGGTCGGGCTCGAAGTCCCACATGCCGCCATATTGTTTTTCCATGTCCTTGAACAGGAACTCGGTGACTTCCTTGCTGCCTTGGGTCGGCCAGGTGACGCCGAATACGGTGTAGACGCCCGAGGCGACAAAGTACTGCCCGATGGATATGGCTTTTTCGCTCATCCATTCCGGCGCGGCGCCGGCAACCGGCAGGTCGCTGATATCGTCACCCAGGCCGCCGTCCTTGACCATCGCGGTAGCCGCAATCAGGATGCGGCTGTTGTCCACGCAGGAACCCATGTGTAGTACCGGGGGAATGCCGACCGTCTCGCAGACCTCGGCAAGTCCGGCGCCGGCGTATTTAGCGGCGGCTTCCGGTACCATGAGTCCGGCCATGGCGCTCGCCATAGCGCTGCATCCGGTCTGGATTACCAGGACGTCGTTCTTGATGAGTTCCTTGACCATGGCAACGTGTGCCTGGTTATGCTCCCAGCGGGCGTTGTTGCAGCCGACCACGCCGGCTACGCCCCGGATGCGTCCGTTGATGATGTTATCGTTCAGCGGCCGATAGGATGCCCGAAACAGCCCGCCCAGCAGGTAGTTGATAGTCTCGTGGCTGAAACCGGCGATGAGGTCATGCTTATCCTGAGGGATACGTATGTTCTTGCCCCGTTTGGTGAAGGCTTCGATGGCTGCTTTGACGACCGCCTTGGCGCCGTTGACGGCATCGTGCTCATCAAACTCGATGTGCATCGCCCCTTTCATCTTGGCTTTGGGGGAGGTGGTGATAATCTGGGTATGGTAGCACTGGGCAATATCCGGCAGCGACTCCATGATGCACTGGACGTCCACCACCATGGCGTCGACCGCCCCGGTGACCAGCGCCAGCTCCTGCTGGAGGAAGGTCCCTGCCAGCGGTACGCCGTGGCGCATCAGGATTTCGTTAGCCGTGCAGCAGATGCCGCCCAGGTTGATGCCCTTAGCTCCCTTAGATTTAGCCAGTTCTATCATCTCCGGGTCGCTGGCAGCGGCCACAATCATCTCGGATAACAGCGGTTCGTGGCCGTGAATGATGATGTTGACTTCGTCCTCTTTCAGAATACCGAGGTTCACTTCACTCAGTACGGGGGCCGGCGTGCCGAACAGGATATCCTGCAGTTCGGTGGCGATCATGCTGCCGCCCCAGCCGTCGGCGATTGACGCCCGGACGCCCTGGGTCAGCAGGTTCTTGTATTCCTGGTCGACGCCGATATGGGTGCGGTGCATGATTTCGACGATTTCCCGGTCGATGCCCCGCGGCATCACTCCCTGCTGGCGCCAGATTTCCTGGCGTTTCAGCGGGGCCCTCCTGGCGAAGAGGAGTTCGCCTTCCTGCCTGCCGAATTCGGCGAGGCATATTTTACCGATTTCCGCCGCAATCTCTTCATTGCTGCGTTCGCCGATTTCCACACCCAGTTCCAGGGCGAGCGCCAGCAGTTTCTGTTCGTCCCTTATCTTGTAGCCCGGGGCCGCCCCCTTGGCTACCGAGACGAAGAGCTCAGCCACGCCGCGTCCGTGGTCGGAGTGGGCGGCGGCTCCGCCGGCAATCATGCGTATGAAGTTTCGGGCGGCGATGGTCTCCGCGGTAGCCCCGCAGATGCCCCGCCGCTTTTTCTTCTCCTCGGGAGTCTCCTCCTTGCCCTTCGGCAGCGGTACGCGGCAGGGACCCATGCCGCAGTGTTTACAGCAGCTTCCCACCGAACCGATCGGGCAGGGCTTCAGCCCCTCCGCCCGGTGATAGCTGGTGTTCACTTCATCGGCACAGGCTTTTTCGAATAGTTCCTGTGTTGCCTTGTCTATACTTTTGCTTTTCTTTTGTTCTTCTGCCATGTATTTTTTACCTCACTTATTTAGCGGTCAGGTCGGCTATCATTTCCCTGACCAGTTTTATCGCTTCGGGGTGTCTCATGATAAGCACGTCAGCCCCGGCTAATAACAAAATCATGGAGGACATAGCTTCGAGCAGTATGCCCCGCTTTTTAGCGTCCCCCATCTTGGGGTCTTCTTTTTCGGATATCTTGGCTTCCTTGGTCTTCCAGGCCTCTTTGCCGATATTGCAGATAATGGGGAACTGCAGTTTGGTGTCCTGCTGCGTCAGCGCCGCCATTCTCATCCTCTCCATTACCGAGAAACAGTATTCAATACCGTAGCCGATGCCGCTGACGGTTGGGTCTATGACCAGCAGGCTGTCCTGAACGCCGAGATTTCCCAGCAGGATATTGAGCTGCTTTGCCAGGTTGATATCGATGGGCGTTGAGGCTATTATGGTGTGCTTGTAGCCGATGGCGGCCGCCCCGATTTTCTTGTGGTCGGCTTCTTCTACCGGACCCAGTATCAGGCTCCTGTCCTGGCACAATTCGGCGGCTGCCCTCAGGACCTCGGTGTCTTTATCATGGTTAGCCGTACCCCAGACTATCAGAGGCACGTCGATAGCGTCGGCCACCTTTTTTACCACCTGAGCCGCTTCGTTGGCAGGGCGGTCCTGTCCGTTGGGGTCGGTGCTGAGGAGCTGCAGGCAAATCATCTCGGCACCGTAGTCCTTGATGCACTTCTGCGCCCAGGCTACCGGGTCGTCGGTAACTCCGGCGAAGGGTTCCAGGGCGGCTTCCGGCCAGTCCTCCGGAGACATGTCATAGACCTCCATGGCTATCTTGGGGAGGTTGGGCATTTCGCCTTCGTAGAGGTAGAACGGATAAGCCGTTTCTCCGCCGACGGTTACCGCTTTATCACCCTTGCCCAGTGTAATTTCTTTTATCTTACCGCTGTAAGCGGTCTTGGGAATTTCCAGTGGCATGTTACCTCCTTTTTTCGGGCTCGCCTGCCGGAATTTTTACGGGGGTCAGGCAGGATTCTTCCTCTTTTCGCTGCCGAACCAGTCGTCGCTGTACCAGTAGCGTTCGCCGGTTTGCAGGTATTTCAGCTTATCGTCGCGGTTCTCCAGTTTCTGGCGCCACCTGCCGGCATCCTCTCCTTCCGGTTTGCCGGCTTTATAGGTTTCCGCCAGTATATCCACCTGTCCCCGGCCGGGGGCTTCCTTATTGATATATTTTACTCCCGGCTCCTTTGTTTTTGATGCAGCCGGTTTATTGCTCCGGCTTTGAGTTGCTTTTTTAGCCATGTTTTATCCTCCTTTTTACTAAAGGCCGGCCGCTAACTTGGCGGCTCTAACCGTATTCATCATCAGCATGGTGATTGTCATCGGGCCGACGCCTCCCGGCACCGGCGTGATGGCTTTGGCTTTCTGGCTGACCGAATCGAAGTCAACGTCTCCGGACAGTATTCTCTTGCCCTCTGCAGTCTTGCCGATTTCGTTCACGCCCACGTCGATGACCACCACCCCTTCTTTAACCATATCGCCGGTAATTGCCTTGGCTTTACCCGCCGCGACGATGAGGATATCGGCGCGTTTGGTGTGGAAGACCATGTCCCTGGTCCTCGTGTGGCAGACGGTGACCGTGGCATTGGCGCCCGGCGCTTTCTGCAGCAGTATGTTGGCGATGGGTTTGCCGACGATGTTGCTGCGACCGACCACCACAACTTCGGCGCCCTCTATCTGTGTGCCGGAGCGTATCAGCAGCTGCTGGATTCCGGCGGGGGTGCAGGGCATATAGTCAGGCTCGCCAATCATCAGTTTGCCCACGTTCACCGGGTGAAAACCATCGACGTCTTTCTTGGGGTCGATAGTGTAGAGGACTTCCTCCTCGTTAAGGTGTTTGGGCAGGGGTAGCTGTACCAGTATGCCGTGTATCTTGGGGTCTTTATTGAGCTTCTGGATAAGGGCGATGAGTTCTTTCTGGGTGGTCTTTTCCGGGAGGTCGTACCTCTCGGAGTATATGCCCAGTTCTTTAGATGTCTTTTCTTTAGCCCCGACGTACACCTGCGAGGCCGGGTCGGCTCCCACCAGTACCGTTACCAGTCCCGGCACCACGTTGTGCTTCGCCTTCAGGTTGGCAATCTCATTTTTCAGTTCTTCGCGGATCTGCGCGGCAACTACTGCGCCTTTAATCAGTTCTGCTGCCATTATTACCCCCTTATATCAATAAATTATTGACCGAAGCTTCCCATATCGGACATATCCATGGCGTCCTCGGCTTCCTCCGGAATGACTATTGTAACCGGCTTGCCGTAATCGTACATTTTCATGCTCATGGTAACATCCATCGTCATGTTGTCGAATTCATCGGTGTCCGCCCCGAACTCCTCGGGAGTAAACTCCATGAGCATGCTGGCGTCCATTTTAATCATCAATCCTCTGTCTTTGTCTATCCAGATAACATAGTAGATGTCTCTGAATACATCTGCTAAGTTCGATATATCATCGGGACTGAATCCCCCGACCGGCCCCTGTTGGGTTGCCAGCCAGTCCATCATTGTTTCCATGTCGGGGACGAGTGTGAAAACGTGGCAATCGTAACCGTCCACGGTCTCACTTCTCAGGTATTCCATTTTACCGGCAGAGCCCAGCATTCCAAGCTGCTGTTCGACCATATTCGAGTTAAATGCCTGCATCATCTCTTCGGTGGCTGGCATTTTCACCCACTGTTCCCCGACCATCGGCATATCCATTTTCATGTACAGGGTCTCTTCAAGTACGTACATCTCCATGGACACGTTCTTTATTTCCTCTTCCATTTCGGGTATTTCCATGTCCGTTTCCATGGTCATGTCCATGACGGCTTTCATGTTTTTATTTTCCTGGTCGTATATCACCGTGCCGTTCATTACCGTATGAATTATACCCGGCTCGGGCCCCCCGATAGCTTCCATAGTCATCGTCATGGTGAAATCGCTTTTATACGAACTGGTGTTGTAAACAGCAAGTATGGAATCGGCAAGTATCCGCTGCATTTGCTCCTGGGTGAGTCCGGATGTGTCTACTGACGTTGGCATCGTTTCGTCTTCTTTATCCCCGCAGCCGGGTACCAGCAGTAGCAGCAGCACCGATACCAGCAGCAGGGGTGACATGAGCGTTTTCAGGTATTTATTTCCCACCATTTTCCCCTCCTCTCCGTATCAAGCGGATACTCCGGTTTTACTGAACAACCTCTCCATCAAGCCGCTAACCGCTCCCACTGCTATGGAGCTGTCTGGCAGGGTAAACAGCGGCTTCTGCTCCAGGTCGTATTGTTTCACTTCTTCGTCAACGGGGATAGTCGCGGCGGGGGTTATTCCCAGCCGTTCCATCTCCTGTTTCAGCAGCGGGTCAAGCTCACCGGGCACCTGGTTGATGATAACCGATTCCCGTTTTATAACGAGTTTCAGTTCTTTAATCAGGTCCCGGATTCTGGCGATTGCCCGCAGTCCCTTTATCGTGTGGTCGGACACCAGCAACATCTCGTCGATGTTCTGCGTGGTGCGTCGACTTAGGTGCTCCATCCCGGCCTCGTTGTCCATAACGACGAAGCTGTAATTCTTCGCCCAGTCGTCAATCAGTTTCCTGATAACCACGTTGGGGTAGCAGTAGCATTCGGGTCCTTCGCCCCGTCCCATCGTTATCAGGTCCAGCTTCTTACCTTCCGATATCGCCCCGTTAAGCTGGTATTCCAGGTAAGCCTCTTTAGTCATTCCGGCCGGGATGTTCATCTTCTCTCCCTGGAACTCGTTGAGTATCCGGCCTACCGTCTGTCTTACTTCCAGCCCGAGGTTCTCGGCCAGGTTGGAGTTGGGGTCGGCATCGACAGCCAGTACCGTTCCCAGGTCGTTACTCAATATGTAGCGGATAACCAGGCTGGTCACCGATGTCTTGCCGGTGCCGCCCTTACCTGCTACAGCTATATTTACACTCAATATATTGTCCCTGCTCTAACCTCTCTAATTATTATTGTAACAGTCCCGGCTGAACTTGTTAAGTCCGCCGTCTGTAAACAGCAGCGACTCTAGAATATACCCTGTACTTTGCCGGTATTAACGTCCACGTCTACCCTTCTCAGGGCCGGGTCGGACGATGTCCCCGGCATCAGGCTGATGTCACCGGCGCACGGGCAGAGGAACTTGGCGCCCGAGTAGATAAGCACGTCACGGATGGGCAGCATCCAGCCCTTGGGTACGCCCTTAATGGTCGGGTCATGGGTAAGCGACAGGTGTGTCTTGACCATCATCGTGGCATACTCATCGTATTTCGGGTCGGCTTCGAACGCTTTGGCTTTTTGTTCCGCGGTAACGTTCCACGAAACTCCGTCAGCGCCGTAGACCTCCTTGGCTATCTTTTCCACCCTCTGCCTCAGCTTCATTTCGTTGGGATATAGGAATTTGAACTCGCTGGTATCCTCGCAGGCATCCATCACGGCATCAGCCAGCTCCAGAGCGCCGTCACCGCCGTCGGCCCAGTGGGTCGAGAGGGCGCAGCGGGCGCCGGCGGCCTCAGCCGCTTTCCTGACGACGGCTATTTCATCCTTGGTATCGGTATGGAAGGCGTTGATGCAGACCACCGGGTTGATGCCTGACTTGCGGATAACCCCGATGAGGTGTTCCATGTTGGCCAGTCCCTTTTCCACCAGACCGATGTTTTCTTTGGTGTATGCTTCGGGAAGCGCCAGCCCGGCCACGACCTTGGGTCCGCCGCCGTGCATCTTGAGGGCGCGGATGGTGGTGGTAAGTACGGATACATGCGGTTTCAGACCGCTGTAGCGGCACTTGACGTTCCAGAACTTCTCGAAACCGATATCGGCGGCGAAGCCGCTCTCGGTGACGTGATAATCGAACATCTTCAAGCCGATGCGGTCGGCGATGATGGACGACTGCCCGACGGCGATATTGGCAAAAGGCCCCGCGTGCACCATGCAGGGCTGGTATTCGACCGTGCAGAGGAGGGAGGGGTTGATGGTGTTGCGCATCCAGGCGGTCATGGCGCCGCCGACTTCCAGGTCGCCGGTCGTTATCGGTTTTCCCTTCTTATCGTAAGCCAGGGTGATTTCGTCCATCCTCTTGCGCAGGTCGGCAAGATCGGTAACGATGGACAGCATCGCCATCAGCTCGGAACTGACGGCGATACCGAACTTGGACTGCATGGTGTAGCCGTCCATTCTCCCGCCGAGACCGATGACGATATTACGCAGGCTCTGGGCGCAGAAGTCGATAATCCAGCCGAATTCCACCCGTGTCGGGTCGATATCCAGGCGCCGCATCTTGGTCAGCCGTGCCAGCTGCTCGTCGTCGTAATTGCGTTCGTGCTGCATCCTGGCGGTGAGTGCCACCATCGCCAGGTTGTGGGCGTTCATGATGTCGTTGATATCGCCGGTAAGCCCCATGGAGAACTCGGTCATGGGGATGAGCAGGGCGTTGCCGCCACCGGCAGCGGTGCCCTTGATGTTCATGGTGGGACCGCCCGAAGGCTGGCGCAGCGCGCCGCCTACCTTCTTGCCGCGTTTCCCCAGGCCTTCCATTAAGCCGCAGGAAGTGGTGCTCTTGCCTTCACCCAGCGGTGTGGGTGTTATCGCCGTAACCTCGATGTATTTTCCGTCCTTTTTATCCTTGAGACGGTCGATGATTTTGAGAAAATCGAGTTTGGCGATTCTCCCGTAAGGGAGCATCTCGTCTTTCTGTAGTACCAGTTTCTCCCGCCACTCATCCGGGGTCGGCATGTTTGCCTCGGCCGCTTCCGAGATTTGCCAGTCCTTCATTTTTACTGCGTCGTAAGCCACTGGTAAATCCTCCTTGATATATGTTTTTTTACGTTATTAATTACCGGATAGGCCGGTTAATGATAAATGAATAAAAAGAAAGGGTATACCGAACGAATTTCTCGCAGGTGTTTCGGTTATTCGCAATACCGGATTTCTTATTTATTTTACCTTAGCCTTTCTAGTGCCGCTGGCGGCCTCTGCGCCAGTTTGCCGGCCGGCCGTTATAAGCTTGTTGTAGATGCTCTTGACCTCTTTCGCTAATTGCGGGGAGGCCGTAAAAAGCGAAAGATTGGCATGGTCGGCATCGTTGATAGCAGCGTCGTAACCAAGGAATCCGATTATTTCTATATCCTTGAGGTTGGTCCTGATGAACTCTTTATCGGCTTTGTTCCTTATCTTGTTGCCGACGACGGCGACATTGTTTAAGCCTAGGTCGCGGGCAAGTTTACGTATCGTATCGGCGGTTTCCAGGCTGCGCCTCCCGGGCTCTACTACGATAATCAGCTTGTCGACGGCTTTTACCGTGCCGCGTGACAGGTGCTCGATACCCGCCTCCATGTCCAGGATAACCACCTCGTCCCTCTGCAGCAGCAGGTGGCTTACCAGGGCTTGAAGCAGCGCCCCCTCCGAGCAGTAGCAGCCGGTGCCCCCTCTCTTTATCCGCCCCATAGCCATAATCCTGATTCCGTCCATCTTCAGGGCGTATTTTTCCGGCAGGTCGTCGACTCTCGGGTTGAGCTTGAAGAAAGCGCCGGGTGTTCCGGGTTTTACTCCCACGCGCTCTTCGATTAAGTCTTCGAGTTCGGAAATGGGGGTAATTTCCTCCGGGTGAGGATAACCGAGGGTGGCGGCAAGATTGGCGTCGGGGTCGGCGTCGATGGCGATGACGGAGTAACCGGATTCGGCAAAGGTGTGCGAAAGAAAAGCGGCAAGGAGAGTCTTACCAACACCGCCTTTACCGCTGATAGCTATCTTCATGCGCGCTTGGCTTCTGACATAACTACTTTATGTTTTTCTTCAGGGAAATATGGAGGAATATGATACATTAGTATGATATGTCGCTGCCCAGAAGTTAGTTTATCTTATCCCGTGTTAAAAGTCAAGAAATGGATGTGTCGATGATACGGTATCTAAGTTCCGTAGTGTTTCCCATCTGTTCGTTTGTCTTTTATGCGGTAACTCACTAGAATGAACTGAGGACCGTGAAAAGAGGTAAGGTATAATGAAAAAGGACTATACGCAATGCGCCAGATGCCCCAACCGGGTATGTGAGAACCGCGGCGGGAAGGCAGGTGATGCTCCGCCCTCGCTTGATAAAGCGCCGGCTTTCTGCCCCATGAAGCTGATGCCGGAAATATACGCCGAGGCGATGGCTGAGTACGATAAACCGAAGGTAAGGGAATTCGCCAGAAAGGCATCGGTGCAGGAATTCCAGTGCTACGAGCGCCTGCCTGACGGCCTCCGTACGAGACTGCCCCGCATCGAGGAACTGATTCAGTTCGCCCGGAAATGCGGGTATAAAAGACTCGGCATTGCCCACTGCGGGGGGCTGGCTTATGAGGCAGGACTGCTGGCGACGGTGCTGGAAAACAACGGTTTCGAGGTCGTCTCGGTGATGTGCAAGACGGGCGCCGTCCCCAAAGAAAGCATCGGCATACTGCCCGACGAGAAAATAGCCGGGGCGGAAGCCTGGGAAACGATGTGCAATCCCATTGTCCAGGCGATGATTATCAACCGGTCGAAGGTAGATATGGCCGTGATGCTGGGACTGTGCATCGGCCATGATACCCTCTTCATCAGGTACTGCAACGTTCCTCTGACGGTTCTGGCGGTGAAGGACCGGGTGCTGGGACATAATCCCCTGGGGGCTTTATATACTTCGGAGACATACTACCGGCGTTTGAGGAACAAAATAGAATAGTAGTAACGGAGGGTCGGGGAAATGGCAATCATAGACATCAGTGTGGTCCCGGTGGGGACGGGAAAAGCATCGGTGAGTGAATACGTAGCCGGGGCGGTGAAGATATTACAGGAAGAGCCGGATATCAGGTACCAACTGACGCCAATGAATACTATTATAGAGGGAGAGTTGGAGAAGCTGATGGCTCTGGCGCAGAAGATGCACCGCTCGGCTTTCGATGCCGGGGCTAAGAGGGTGGTGACGACCCTTCGCATCGACGAAAGACGGGATAAACCTTTGACCATGGAGGGGAAGATAAAAGCGGTTAAAGAGAAACTGGATAAATAAAGAGAAGTGTCTGCGCTAAACATATTCATCTTGGTAATTACCGGCACGGTGGCGGGTTTTGCCGGCGGCATGCTGGGACTGGGCGGGGCGTTTATCATGACGCCGTTTCAATATCTCGTGTATACCAACATGGGATATTCGCCGGATATTGCCATTAAAACAGCCTTCGGCACCAGTCTGCTGGTGGTGCTGACGACCGCCATCAGCGCCGCCTGGAGGCACCACCGTGAGCAGGCCGTCGAATGGCGGGTGGCTATCATCATGGGAGGGTGCGCTCTGGTTTTTGCTTTCGGCGGGGCGACGCTGGCGGCGCACATACCCGGTAACGCTCTCAAGATAACCTTCGGGGTAATTGCCATCATCAGTTGCATCAGGATGTTTATGGCTACCCGCGAGCAAATCGATGCCGAACCCGGGAACAGACCACTATTATGGGCGGTCTGGGCAATACCCATAGGTCTTTTTTCCGGTCTGCTGGGTGTGGGCGGCGGGGTTATCTTGATTCCGGTACTGGTAATAATCCTGAAGTTCAAGATGCATCACGCCGTGGCGAATTCACTGGCGATAATGATTTTCATGAGCCTGGGCGGTATTGCCGGCTATATTATCAACGGCATCGGGGTGGCTGACCGGATGTCATATTCACTCGGCTACGTTAACCTCACCTCGTGGGTAATGCTGGCAATACCCGGCGCTATCATGGCGCAGGTCGGGGCGGCTACCGCCCACAGGCTCCCCAGGAAAGTACTTACCTATATCTTCATCGTGGTACTGTTTTACATAGGATTGAGAATGATAGGCGTCTTTGAATGGCTCGGCTGGCCGCTATAATTTATAAGGGGGAAAGTATGGAAATAAAGATAACGACACTGGCGGAGAACACGGCGGGTCCCGGCGCTCTGGGGGAGTGGGGACTCAGTATGCTCGTGGAGGCTGACGGACAGAAAATACTCTTTGATACCGGCGGCGGATTAGCCGCCGTAGCCAACGCCGAGTTAATGAAAATCGACCTTGCGGGGGTCGACCGCATTGTGTTAAGCCACGGACATTACGACCATACCGGGGGACTTCTGGAAGTCTTGAAGAGGTCGGGGGGTAAGGAAATCATCGCCCACCCGGATGTCTGGACGAGAAAATACGGCAGCCTGGATAATGCCCCCAAGAGATATGTCGGTATTCCTTTCGCCAGAGAGGCGCTGGAAGTAAACGGCACTTACTTCAACCTGTCGAAAAAGCCGGTGAAGATTTCCGAACATATCATGACCACTGGAGAAATTCCCATGGTAACGGACTACGAGATAGTGGAGAAATATCTCTGCGTCAAGGAGGGTGACGAACTGAAGCAGGACCCCCTCAATGACGACCTGGCTCTGGTAATTGATACCGAATACGGGCTGATGGTTATAATGGGGTGCGCTCATCACGGTATCGTCAATAATCTGCTGCAGGCTAAAAAAGTAACGGGCAAAGAACTTATTTACGCCGCCATCGGAGGCACGCACCTTATCCATGCCTCTCAGGAACGCCTGGAAAAGACCGCCGCGGACCTGATGTCTATGGGTGTACAATACCTGGGTGTTTCCCACTGTACCGGCTTCAAGGCATCGGCTTACCTGGCCGGGGAGTTCGGCGATAGGTTCTTCCAGAATAACGCCGGTTCCCGGTGGACGCTGCCTTTTAAGGAGGAACAAAGATAGAAAAAGAGGGGGCGAGAGCCCCCTCTTATTGCATATAGGCGAAATACTACGGCTGCATTGACTGCATGACCTGGGCTACTTCAGCCAGGGAAAGTACCTCACGTACTGAAAACTTGTAATAGGGCATAAAATTCATGGCACCCTTGAGATTATTGGCGCCCGTTCCCTCGGACATCGCGTATCCCGCTGAACCATCGGAGAAAAGCCCCCAATCGGTTATATCGCCATCGTCAAGGGCTTTCTTTGTCATTTCCATCATCTTGCCCAGTAGCATCCCTCGTTGAGCAGGGTCAGCCGGTATATAGCCGGGAACACTTTCCCAAAGGATAAGATATTTTGCCATTTTAATTCTCCTTCAAATTTGATATTTAGTTGTTCCTGGTAGTGAGCATTTTTTTCGTATATGAATCCTCTTATTTAAGCACCACCTCCTCTTATACTTGGTTGTTATCAGGGCAAGGATTATTATAGTCTCTCGGTAATTTTCTTGTCAAAGTTTGACTTTTCATATTTATCGGCGCTATAATTTATACACACCGCTAGGGGTGCTCAGGGCTGAGATCCTCGATAATATCGGGGAGACCCTTGGAACCTGAACTCGGTAATACGAGCGTAGGGAAGCGGCCTTACTAAAAAAACCAGGGGACAGTCCAGCCCTTGGTTTTATTATTTTTTAAAGGGGTGGTTGAAATGACACAGCTGGAAATAGCCAGAAAAGGCAATATTTCTCCGCAGATGGAGGCGGTGGCAAGCGTCGAGGAAATAGAGGCTGAAACCGTCCGTCAGGGGGTGGAAAAGGGGACAATAGTTGTCCCGGCTAATGTCAATCATTCCGGCCTCGTGCCCTGTGGCGTGGGGGCGGGACTATCGACCAAGGTCAATGCCAATATCGGTACTTCCTCTGACTTTACCGATATTAATGTGGAACTGGTCAAGCTGCGCGTAGCCATAGCTGCCGGGGCGGATACCGTGATGGACCTGAGCACCGGTGGCGATATACCGGCTATCCGGCGGACCATTCTCGCCGATAGTTCGAAGCCGGTGGGCACGGTGCCCATCTACCAGGCAGGCATCGAGGCTATCGAGAAGCACGGCGCTATCGTCAAGATGAGCGTTGATGATATTTTTAGCGCTATTGAAGAGAACGCTTGTGACGGCGTCGATTTCATTACCGTACACTGCGGCGTCACCCAGGCGGCGATTGACCGGCTTAAAAAGCAGGGACGGGTGACCGACGTCGTTTCCCGCGGCGGCGCTTTTACGGTCGGCTGGATGCTGCATAACGACGCCGAAAATCCTCTCTATGAATATTTCGACCGCCTGCTGGATATCGCTCTTGAATACGACGTTACTCTGAGTCTCGGCGACGGCATGAGACCGGGCAGCCTTGCCGATGCTACCGACCGGACGCAGGTTGAGGAACTGATAATTCTGGGAGAACTGGTGCAGCGTGCCCGGGAAGCCGGCGTTCAGGTGATGGTGGAAGGTCCGGGGCATATACCGCTCGACCAGATTGAGACCAATGTAAGCCTGCAAAAATCACTCTGTAAAGGCGCTCCGTTCTATGTGTTGGGACCGCTGGTAACCGATATCGCTGCCGGGTACGACCATATAACCAGTGCCATCGGCGGGGCTATTGCCGCGATGGCTGGCGCCGACTTTCTCTGTTACGTAACGCCATCAGAACATCTCGCCATACCCGATGTCGACGACGTCAGGGAAGGTGTCATGGCTTCCCGCATTGCCGCCCATGCCGCCGATATCGTCAAAGGCATCAAGGGCGCCCGGGAGAGAGACCGGCAGATGTCCCTGGCCCGTAAACGACTGGACTGGGAAGGCCAGTCCAGGCTGGCGCTGGACCCGGAAAAGTTCAAGAAGACTCACCAGGAGCGTTCTTCGCGCGGCTCGGCCTGCAGTATGTGCGGGAAGTACTGCGCCATGGAACTGGTGGGGCAGTACCTGGGTGTGAAAGCCGGCAAGTGCTAGCTCACGTCGCGCCGGTATTTTGACTCTCCGTGGCATAATACAATAAGCTATAATTCTAAGCCCGGACCGGGCGACACAATGCTATAAGGGGGTGTGTCATGGTTTTTCTACTTGTTATAGGTATCATTATTCTTGGCGTGGGGCTGTATTACTGGCAAACAAACAAGAAGAAACCGGTCGATGCCAGAGACCGAATCGGCGGAGTGGTAGCAGTTATTCTCGGGACAGTGTTAATCCTTGCCTCCATTATCTTCAGTTCGTTTACCACCGTCCCTGCCGGACATCGCGGGGTGGTCATCCGGTTTGGCGCCGTTACCGGTACCATTCTGGATGAGGGACTTCAGACCAAGGTGCCGTTCCTCGACTCCGTTGTAAAAATTTCCGTCCAGACCCAGAAATACGAAGCTGATGCGGCATCGGCTTCAAGGGACCTGCAGGATGTCAGCACCAGAATCGCCCTTAACTGGCGTCTTGACCCGGGCATGACCTCTGAAATTTACCGGACGCTGGGGCTGGAGTATATCGACAGGATTGCGGCTCCGGCTATTCAGGAGACGGTCAAGCAGGTAACGGCAAGGTATAATGCCGAAGACCTTATTCTACGCCGTGACGAGGTCAAGAACGATATCACTTCGGTTCTATCTACGCGTCTGCTGGAGCGCGGTATCATCACCGAGGCGGTATCCATAACCGAGTTCCAGTTCAGCACAACGTTCACCGCGGCTATCGAAGCCAAGGTTGCCGCCGAGCAGGCCGTCTTCGAGGCGAGGAACAAGCTGGAGCGCGTAAAAGTGGAAGCCGAACAGAGGGAAGCCCAGGCAAGGGGAGAAGCCAACGCGCGCATCGCCAAGGCGGAAGGTGAAGCCGAATATATCCGGGTCGTTACCGAAGCCCAGGTCGCCGCCAACGAGGCAATCGGCAAGACACTGACTCCCGAGGTACTCCAGTATATCCTGCTGGACAGGCTGGGAGAAGATATCAAGGTAATAGTGATACCTTCGGGGCAGGGACTCGACCTCGTTCTGCCGGAAGAATATACCGAAATTGACCTGCCGTGAGAATCAGGGCGTAAAAGCGGAATTTTAGATGGTTATCACAAAAAACTTACAGATGATGTCATAAGTCGGAGGACTCTCTGAACATCAGGGTTTACTTGGTTGACATTTGTCACGTTCGTAGTAGAATTAATGTAACATGAAGCTTTTTGGCTCCTCCGGTATACGCGCCGTTTTCGATAAAAATTTACTCAATATTGCTTTCAGAGCAGGCATAGCTGCCGGCGAACATCACGGTAATGTCGTCATCGGCAGGGATACCCGCACTTCCGGCGACGCTATGAAGCACGCCGTTATTTCCGGTCTTCTCGCTGCGGGGGCTCGCTGTCAGGATGCCGGGATAGTGCCCACGCCCACTCTCGCCTATGTTACCCGTAATTTCGATGCCGGTATCATGATAACCGCCTCCCACAACCCCCCGGAATACAACGGTCTCAAGCTCCTTAATCCGGACGGCTCCTCCTTCGGTCCTTTGCAGCAGGCTTCACTGGAAGAAGCGGTATTATCCGAATCATATCGGACTACTCACTGGGAAGAAATCAAGGACGGTGCTGTATATGAAGGGGCTGGTGAGCATCATATAGAAGGCATATTGCGGAGTTTTCCGGATGAGTTAAAGGTCAGGGTTGTCGTGGACGCCGGCTGCGGAGCGGCTTCTAAGGTCACTCCACACTTGCTGGAGAGACTCGGTTGCGAGGTGATAACCCTGAACTGCTATCACAGCGGATTTTTCCCTCGCGGCAGCGAACCGGTGGAAGCGAACCTCCAGGAATTATGCCGGACGGTCAGGGAATCAGGAGCCGCCGTCGGCATTGCCCATGACGGCGATGCCGACCGCATGATGGCTGTCGATGAACGGGGCAGGTTTATCTCCGGCGACAGATTGCTGGCGATACTGGCGCAGGCTGTTGAAGCCGGGGAAGTGGTAACCACCCTGGATGCCTCGATGGTCATAGAGACGCTGGGCTTTCGCGTCCGGCGTACCCGGATAGGCGATACCTGGGTGTCCGAGGAACTGAAAAAAGGCGGCGACTTCGGCGGAGAGACCTCCGGGGCCTGGATTTTCCCGGCTGTATCGCTGTGTCCCGACGGCATTTATGCCGCGGCACAAATCGCGTCGATAGCCAGTCGGCGCAGGCTTTCAGAATTAGCCGATGCCATACCGGTTTATCCGCTGCGTCGAGGCAGCACCGAAAGTAACGGCGTTGACATATCACGCCTGGAGTCCAGACTGAAAGCTCTGGAGCCGGTATCTATCAGCAATATGGACGGTATGAAACTGGACTTCGATGACGGCTGGCTGCTGGTCAGGCCTTCCGGCACCGAGCCGAAAATAAGGCTGACCGCGGAAGCCAGGACAGAAGCACGAATGCAGGAATTATTTAGTAAAGGGCTTCAGGCTGTCGAGGGTTCAGTAAAAACCGGAGGGAGAAGAAGTTGAAGGCGGTTATTTTAGCTGCCGGCGAAGGCAACCGGATGCGACCGCTTACCAGCAACCGGCCCAAAGTGATGCTTCCCCTCGCCAATAAACCCATTCTGGAGCACCTGCTTATCGAGGTTAAAGAAGCCGGTGTTACCGACTTTATTTTAATCGTCGGCTACTGTGACGAGCAGGTGAGGAGCTATTTCGGGAAAGGCGAAAAATGGGGCGTCAGCATCGCTTATTCGGAACAGCGGAAGCAGCTGGGCACGGCGGACGCCATCCGGATGGTCGAGGGCATGATGGCGGAGAATTTCCTGGTCATTAACGGCGACGTGGTCGTCAGCCGTAAAGATATTAAAAAATTCGTCAAAAATACCCGGAACACTATGGGGATTATTGAAGTCAAAGACCCGCGCGGTCTGGGGATGGTCGAGTTATCCGGTAAAAAAGTAGCCGGCATTTATGAAAAATCAGACCAGCCGCCGACCCTAATGGCTAATACCGGACTGTATCTTTTTACCCTGGAGATATTCGACGCCATAGCGCGGACGGAGAAGTCGCCGCGGGGCGAGTACGAGATAACGGATTCATTGAAGATACTCATGTCGGCAAAGTCGGGACTGTACTATCAGGAGCTGCGGTACTGGCTTGATATCAGTTACCCGTGGGATTTGCTGTCCGCCAACGAGTCCATGCTGGCGGGGCTGAAGGCTCAAAACCTGGGAGTTGTCGAGGAGAATGTGGTATTCAAGGGGGCGGTCGCCATCGGTAAAAATACCGTGGTAAAGTCCGGCGCCTATATCGAGGGCCCGGTAATCATCGGGGAAGACTGCCAGATAGGGCCGAATTGCTACATCCGTCCGACCACGACTATTGGTAACCGCTGCCACATCGGCGCCGGCGTGGAAGTAAAAAATTCGCTGATAATGAACGGAAGCAAAATACCGCACCTCAACTATGTCGGCGACAGTGTCATCGGCGAAGACTGTAACCTGGGGGCGGGTACCAAGATTGCCAATCTCAGGCTGGATAAAGAGAATATCAAGGTAGCCGGTACGAATACCGGCCGGCGCAAGTTGGGCGCCATCATCGGCGACGGTGTCGAGACCGGTATAAATACGTCTATTAATGTTGGCTGTATAATCGGAAATAACACTTTCATCGGGCCGGGGATGGTGGTCAGCGGGACGATATTACCCGATACCAATTTATTTTAGGGGTGGTTTATGAAACAGGCAGTGATACTGGCAGCGGGGGAGGGGCAGCGGCTCAGGCCGTTTACGGTAAACCGACCGAAAGCGATGATTTCCATCGCGGATAAGCCGATACTGCAGTTTATTATAGAGTCACTGGCGCAGAACGGCATCCGCGATATTATCCTGGTGGTCGGCTACCGCAAGGATCAGGTCTACGATTACCTGGGTTCCGGGGATAGATGCGGCGTCAACATAACCTATGTCAATCAGATGTCGCAGCTGGGCACCGCCCATGCGCTGACACAGGTAAAGGACGCCGTCGAAAACGAGTTCCTGGTGCTGTCCGGAGATAATTTAATAGAAGCGTCTACCATTGCCGATTTTGTTCAGGTAAAGCCCGAAGCCCTGCTGGTGAAGCGGGTCAGCGACCCATTCCGTTACGGGGTGGTGAACATCGAGGACGGAGAGGTGCGGGACATCGTCGAAAAACCCGCCGAGGCGAAAAGCAACCTGGTGAATACCGGAATTTATGCCTTTACCAGGGATATTTTCAAGTTCACCGAGTCCGTACTGGACATCCCGGATGCCCTGAATAACATGATTGCCGGGGGCTATACTATCAATGCCCTGGAGACCGAAGCCACCTGGCTGGACATAGTCTACCCGTGGGATATCATCAGCCTCAATAACGCCGTGCTGAGAAATATTGAGGTCAGCCTGGGGGGAACCATCGAAGCCGGCGTCTCGATAAAAGGCAAGGTTGTGGTGGGCAAGGACTCCCTGGTGCGGTCCGGCTCATGTATATACGGTCCGGTGGTTATCGGCTCGGGATGCGATATCGGACCACAGGTGTCTATCATGCCGGCCACCAGCATCGGCGATAACGTCACCATCTCGTCTTTTACCGAAATAAAAAACAGCACCGTCGGGGATGACGTAAACATTGGTCCCGGCTGCATCATCAGTGATTCGGTTATTGATAAAGGCTGCGTACTGAGGGGGCGATTCACCGCCCTCGGCGGGAAGAGCGAAATCAGGGTCAATGACGAAAGCCCGGAGATTAACGTGGGCGTTATCATGGGCGAAGAATGCAGCGTGGAAAGCAATGTAACGGCGCAGCCGGGAGTAATTATCGGCAACTACTGTCAAATCCAGATGACCAAGGTACTCAGCGGCCGCATACCTGACCGCAGTCTGGTGTACTAAATTGATTAGCCTTTTTAATTATGGATAAGGATTTATAAATCGTGTGTGGCATCATCGGTTATATAGGTGCTAAAAAAGCTCAGCCGATACTCCTTAACTGCCTGAGTAAGCTGGAGTACCGGGGCTATGATTCCTGCGGCATTGCCGTGATGGCTGAAGACGTTCAGGTCTATAAAGACCTCGTCAGGGTGAAAGCCTTGGCTAAAGCGGCGCCGTCTTTAGACGGGTCGATAGGCATCGGCCATACCCGGTGGGCGACTCACGGCGAGCCGTCTAAATTGAATGCCCATCCGCACTGCGACTGCACCGGCCGGATTGCCGTGGTGCATAACGGCACGATTACCAATTTCCTCAGGTTAAGGGAGCAGCTTATCGCCGAAGGGCATATCCTGGCTTCGGAGACCGATACCGAGGTGCTGGCGCACCTTATCGAGAAATACTATGATGATGATTTTGCCGCGGCTGTTGAAACGGCGCTCCATGATGTTGAGGGCGCGTACACCATGATTGCATTGATGTCCGGTGAGTCCAGACTGATAGCCGCCAGGAAGGACAGCCCCTTGATTATCGGCATCGGCGACCGGGAGAACTACATAGCCTCGGACGTACCGGCTTTGCTGGACTACACCAGCCGGGTTATCTATCTGGAGGACGGGGACATCGCCCTGGTAACCGCCGATGGCGTCGCGCTTAAAAACGGTGAGGCCGATATTGTCAGGGAAGAACATAAAATTATGTGGAGTGTCGAAGACGCTCAGAAGGGCGGTTACGAGCACTTCATGCTCAAGGAAATACACGAGCAGCCCAAGGTCATCCGCGATACGCTGACGGAATACATTTCGGCGGGCGAACCGGCGGCTGACCTGACCGTGGGCGGCGGTCTGGAGGATATTCTCATACTTGCCAGCGGGACCTCCTATCACGCCGGGATGGTGGGGAAATATATACTGGAAGGACTGATTAATGTCCCGGTAAGAGTCGAACTGGCGTCCGAGTATATCTACAGCGGCCAGGCGTCAGCCCGGAATAAAGCCATCGTTATCACCCAGTCCGGCGAGACGCTCGATGCGTTGAAAGCCATTAAAAGGTTGAAGGAAGTCGGCTGCCGGGTGATTACTCTCACTAACGTTGTCGGCAGCACGGCGAGTCGTATTTCCGACCAGGCCGTCTATACCCGGGCGGGACCGGAGATAAGCGTCGCCGCCACGAAGACCTTTATTGCCCAGCTTATCGCCCTGTACTGGATTACCGTACCCTATGCCAGGGTCGATATCAGGAAACTGGACGACCTTATCCTGGAACTCCGGCAGTTACCGGCAAAAGTCCAGCAGGTACTTGATAACGAAGGGGCAATTGCGGAGCACGCCCGGCAGCTGGCGAAGTATGACAATATCTTTTATATCGGCCGGGGGATTAATTATCCCGTCGCTCTTGAAGGCGCTTTGAAATTGAAGGAAATTTCCTATATTCACGCCGAAGGTTATGCTTCCGGGGAGCTCAAGCACGGCCCGTACGCCCTTCTGGGGGAACAGGCGGCTGTGGTGGCTGTTGTCACCGGGGATAATACCTATGAAGCTATTACCACCAGCATCAAAGAAATTAAAGCCAGGAAGTCGCCGGTGCTGGCGGTGGTCAGCGAGGGGGACGAAACCATGGTAGAGCTGGCTGACTCGGTTATCAGCGTGCCGCAGACCGACCCCCTGTTTTCCCCGGTGGTAAACGCCGTGGTTCTGCAATTGCTCGCTTATTATGTCGCTAAAGAACGGGGATGCCCCATAGATTTCCCCAGGCATCTTGCCAAGACCCTCACTGTGGAATAAATTCGGCATTTGCCGTCAGCGCTTTCGTCAATTGCCCTCTGGGTTGAATGTTCCGGGGTATGGTACAATTGAACTGTATATGGGTATCAAGAACGTAGCTACGAATCGAAAAGCCTATCATAACTATTTTATTAGCGACAGCATCGAGGCGGGTATTGTGCTTACGGGCTCGGAGATAAAGTCGGTCAGGGGCGGGCGCGTGAGTCTGGGTGATGCCTACGTACGACCCGAAAACGGGGAACTCTGGCTCCACAACGCTCACATTGCCCGGTACGAGGCAAGCAGCTACATGAGCCATGAGCCGACCCGACCCCGGAAGCTGCTGCTGCACCGCAAGGAGATTGACAATCTTTCCAGTAAGGTGGCTGAAAAGGGATTGACGCTGGTGGCGACAAAAATGTACATTAAGGGTCATGTAGCTAAAGTGGAAATAGCCCTGGCAAAGGGTAAGAAGCTCTACGATAAGCGCGAGGCTATCAGCCGCCGTGACGCGGAGAGAGAACTGGCCAGGTCGGTTAAAATCCGGTAGAATATATCTTGGAGGAGGTCTTTCAGGCTGTCCTCAATAAATGGGGACGCGCGGGTTCGACAGGGGAAGTAGGTTACAGAATTGCAGGCTGAGGTGCCGCTACCTCATTAAACCGGTGGCAAAACACAAACGCCGAACCAGAAATGGTTGCAGCCTAATTAACTAGGTTGCCATCCAGCCTGACCCCGCCCCGACGGGTCGGGACTGGGTGCCGAAAAGTCGGGGTGCCACTGCCCCGATGCCGGTACGGGCGGTGAAAGAATAATCGGCTGGTCCGGCTTAACTCGGTCAGTTGAGGTAAGCCGGGTAAGATTAAAGAGCTGACTAAGCCTGTAGGATATTCTGGACAGCTTCTTCTGGACGGGGAGTTCAACTCTCCCCCGTCTCCACCATAGCATAATCAGGCTTCTGAGTAATTCCGGAGCCTGTTTCTTTTTATTTTACGCTAGGTCTGTGCCCGCATCGGCATCCCGCAGTACGCACACCGGCAATCCCCGGGTATCCTCTCGCCCTTGATAATTTTTCAATTACTATTGACAAATAGCAAATTATATACTAATATTTATGCTTAATAAAGAGAACTTAAGAGAACTAAAAGGAATATAAGAGATATCGTACATATTATCTGGAAAGGGGGAAGCAATGTATACAAAATCAGGAACTGTACTGGTAGTCGATGATGAACCAAGTGTGGCTGATTTACTTTACGAAGACCTGACGGAATTGGGGTATGAATGTTTTAAGGCCACAACCGGAGAAGATGCCCTGGAAAGGTTGCTAAAAGACGATTACGATTTGATGTTGTTAGACCTCAAGTTACCGGGTATATCCGGGATAGATATTCTTAAAGAAGTTAAATCAAACCACCCCGGAACAAAGGTTATTGTAGTGACTGCTTTAAAAGATGTCCAGACCGCCGTGGAAGCCATGAAGGCGGGGGCTATAGATTATATAACCAAGCCCTTTGACCTTGAGGAGATAAATACCAGTATTGAAGAGAATTTTAAAACAAACAACGTTAATGATACCAGGCTTAATCTCGAGGAGGAAACTCCAATGATTGATGAAGAGACAGGTTGGACGCGTTTCCTTAATGATATATCTGAGGGTGTTTGTACTTGGTTGGACTCCCTCACCGGTTATATAATTTCTTTAACGGTAATTGAAGAAACTGTTAACATCGCCCGGGATTTGAAAATACCCGGGAACCGAATTGACGAGTGGGCAGATAGCAGGCGAAAAGATATCAAAAGGACTAAAATCCTGGAACGCCTTATGGAGAAAGGTTAACAGATAATATGCCGGAACTTATGACTATTGAGGAATTGGAACAATACCTTAGATTCACCAGGAAAACAATCTATAAACTGCTTAAGCGGGGTGACATCCCGGCAGTTAAAATTGGAAACAAGTGGAGATTTGACAGAGAAAGAATCGATAAATGGCTGCATCGGGATACGGAAAGGGTGAAGCTTCGTATTCTGGTTATTGATGATGACGATATAATTCTATCTTTATTTAAAGAAACGCTGGAAGAAGAGGGATATGCAGTAGTGACCGCTGATTCCGGTACCAAAGGCATTACATACATTGAAAACCAGGACTTTGATCTGATATTCCTTGATTTGAAAATACCCGGCACCAATGGAGCTGAGATTTTTCAGGAACTGAAGAGTATCAAAAGAGATCTGCCGGTTATTATTATTACCGGTTTTAAGGACAGCGAAATGATGGAAAGAGCTATGAAACAAGGACCTTTTGGCGTCATGCTTAAACCGTTTAACGACTTAGAAATAACCTCGGCGGTCAGTAACTTCCTCTATGTCAATAAAAAGTTAAGAAGAGAGTAATTACAGAAGCTTGATGTTTAGTGCCTTTTTGTTGCTGCCGTGAAGATAAATCAATATACGGGGAAGTGCGATATGAAAAAAGATAGAGATAAGACAAAAGCGGAACTTATGCAGGAACTTAAGAACATGCGCCAACAGCTTATTGACTCTGGAGTATCAGAGACCGAACACGAGCAGGACGATAACACGCAGTCACTTCCGGAGGAGTATATCAGGCTGTTCGAGCTTTTCCCGCTAGGTACCACAATCCTTGATATGAAGGGTAGGATAATATACTGTAATTCTGCCCTTTATACTATAGGAGGCTACACCAGAGATGAAATGGTCGGTAGGCATTTCACCAAAATAGTTGCACTCCACTCCAAAGATATTCCCGGATTTATCCGTATTTTCAGTTCCATGCTGACGGGTAAAATACCCAAACCATTCGAGACCGCTTATCAGCGCAAAGACGGAACTACCGGCTATACAGAACTCACCGTGAGTATGATAAACATTGATAGAAAGCGATATATCCTGGCAATTCAACGTGACATTACCGAGCGTAAGCAAATTGAAGAAGAGCTAAAGGAGAGTGAGAAAAGATTCCGTATCGCCAGCCAGATGGCCAGTGACGTGGTTTACGAGAGAGACCTGCAGACGGGTATCGCTACTTTTTACGGCGATATCGACAGTCATTTAGGTTATGAACCTGGCGGGTATCCGCGCAATATGGAAGGCTGGCGCGAACATGTTCACCCGGAAGACCTCGCCTGGATAGACGGGCTTAGCATAGACCAGATAAGTACAGATGTGCCATACGGTATAGAGTACCGTATGAGAAAGAAAGACGGGACATACATGACGTGGTGGGATCGAGTCACGTTGATAAAGGATACAAAGACAGGCAAGCCTGTAAAATGGATTGGGGCGGCAACTGATATCACCGAGAGGAAGAAGGCTGAGGAAAGACATCAGACAATCCTGAGAACAACCATCGACGGATTCTGGACGGTCGATTTAGAAGGGAAATTTCTTGAAGTTAACGATGCATATTGTCAGATGCTTGGCTACACGCGGGAAGAACTCCTCGGGATGTCTATCAAGGACGTCGAAGCCATAGAGAGCCAGGGAGACATACGGGCAAGAATACAAAAAATTATTGAGCAGGGCTCAGACCGCTTTGAGACACGTCATAAGCGTAAAGACGGTCAGGTTATCGATGTTGAGGTCAGCACCAACTACCTGGATATTGAAGGCGGACAGCTCCCCGTATTCGTCAGAGATATCACCGAACGTAAAAAGGCTGGGGAGGCATTAAAACGGTCTGAAGAAAAATACAGAAGCGTGGTCGAGGTTGTCCCCGACGGTATTGTAACGATAGACACCTCTGGCGTGATTACGTCGATGAACAAGGCAGTAACGGATATCACCGGCTTTTCCGAGGGAGAAATCGTTGGTAAACATATCTCAAAGGTCCCGGTCATAAGCCTGAAATCCGTATCTGACGCTGTCAAGGTATTCGGTAACATTATCAAGGGTAAAGGACCCGCGGTGATAGAGATGCCCTGCCGGAAGAGGGACGGCACCCCGAGGATTGGCGAATTCCGCGCCAATCTCATGAAAACGGCTGGTAAAGTCACCGGCATCCAGGTAATGGCAAGAGATGTTACCGAGCGTAATAAAGCGGAGGAAGCACTAAAGGAATCCGAGGAAAAGTTTTCCAAGGCATTTCGCTCCAGCCCGGATAGAGTCGTCATCTCCAGTCTTAAAGACGGCAAATTCATCGATGTAAACGATAGCTACCTTAAATTTACCGGCTACACCCGGGAAGAAGTAATTGGTAAAAGCGTGGTGAAACCTGGCCACTGGGTGAATCCGGAACAACGTCGGAGGATTGTAGAGACACTTAAAGAGGGAGGCGAGGTTTCCAGCGAAGAAGTACAACTATATATAAAATCAGGCGAGATACGCACGTCCCTTTTCTCCGCGGAATTAATTGATATAGGCGGGGAACCATGTATGATATCCGTAGCTACCGATATCACCGAGCGCAAACGGGCGGAAGAAGCGCTGAGAGAAAGCGAAGAATTTAGTACCAGCCTGTTGAATAATTCCCCAATCCCCACGCTGGTCATTAGTCCGGATACCTCAATAAGATACGTTAATCCTGCCTTCGAGAAGCTAACCGGTTTTTCCTCTGAAGAGACTCTTGGCAGGAAAACTCCGTACCCCTGGTGGACCAAGGAAACGCTCGGTAAGACAAGCAGTGACCTTAAACAGGCTATGCAACATGGATTAGTGGGAACCGGGGAGCTTTTTCAGAAGAAAGACGGAGGGCGGTTCCAGGTTGAAATTACCTCGACGCCAGTAATGAAGGACGGAGAATTAAGCTTTTATCTCGCGAACTGGGTGGATGTTACCGAACGCAAGCGGGCGGAAGAAGCGTTAAAGGAAAGCGAGGAAAAGTTCCGGACGCTGTATGAAACGATGGCTCAGGGGGTTTTATACCAGACCAGTAACGGCGAAGTAATCTCTATGAACCAGGCGGCCGAACAAATCCTGGGTTTAACCCTGGAACAAATAAAAAACCCGGAGATAATCAATGTCAACCTGATAGCTATACATGAAGATGGCACCCCTTATCCGGCCGAAGAACATCCCACCATGGTTTCTCTAAAAACAGGTAAACCCATAAAAGACTCCATTATGGGAATATATAACAGGCAAGAAAAAGGCTACCGATGGATAAATATCAATTCCGTTCCGCAATTCAAACCCGGTGAAGACAAACCGTATCAAGTTTTTGTTACATTCAGCGATATTACCGAACGCAAGCGGGCGGAGCAAGCGCTTGCCGACGAAGCAACCCGCCGGCGTATTCTCGTCGAGCAGTCCAGAGACGGCATTGTCATCCTAGACCGGGAAGGTCGTGTATATGAGTCTAACCAGCGGTTTGCTGACATGCTCGGATATACTATCGAGGAAGTACGTCAGCTGAATGTATTTGATTGGGAATACCTGTACCCGCGCGAGCGAGTACTGGAAATGATACGGACTGTTGACGAAGCCGGCGATCACTTTGAGACGCAGCACGTCCGTAAAGACGGCAGCACTTATGACGTGGAAATCAGCACCAACGGTGCCACATTCGCCGGTCAGAAGCTTATTTTCTGCGTGTGCCGGGATATTACCGAGCGTAAAAAAGCGGAGGCAGCGCTGCGGGAAAGCCATAACTATCTCCAGAGACTGACCGACTCCATGGGGGATGCGGTCTTCTCCGTAAAAATGCCGGAGAGAGTAATTGAGTGGGCTAATGATTCATTCAAGCTTATTGGTTATGAACCCGAGGAATGTGTTGGCAGGACTACCGAATTTCTTTACCCTGATAAAGACGAATTTTTAAAATTCGGACGTAAGTTGACAAAGACTATAAAAGCGGGCAAGGACATTATGCATACCGAACAGCTATTGAAGAAAAAAGACGGCGAGGTCTTTCCCGCGGAAGTCACCGCTACCGTTCTTAAAGAAGGGACGGAGATTGCCGGCATCACCAGCATTATCAGGGACATCTCAAAGCGTAAACAGCAGGAAAGACACCGGGAATTCAGCCAGAGGTTGCTGGAAATTGCCAATCTCGGTCAGGAGCTGGTACCCACACTCCAACAGTTTGTACAAGTACTTAAAAATTATAGCGGTTGCGCCGCCGTAGGTATCCGTATCCTGGACAGCGAAGGCAATATTCCCTACAAAGCTTACACGGGCTTCGGTCGGGACTTCTACGAATCGGAAAGCCCCCTTTCTATCAATTCGGACGAGTGCATGTGCATTAACGTAATAAAGGGAGATACAGACCCCGACTTACCGTTTTACACGCAAAATGGCTCATTCTACATGAACGGCACCACAGCTTTTCTGGCGTCCGTCTCGGCAGAGGAGAAAGGCGCTACACGAAACGTGTGTAACGAGTTCGGGTACGAGTCCGTGGCGCTGGTGCCAATCCGCATGGGAAACGACCTACTGGGGCTGATTCATATAGCTGATACGAAAACCGATATGGTACCGCTTGACCTGGTCAACAGGCTGGAAGAAATATCTCCCCAGCTTGGCCTGGCTATCCGGCGGCTACAGACAGAACATGAACTGGCAGAGGAAAAGGAACGCCTAGAGGTAACCCTGCGCAGCACCGGAGACGGAATAATTGCCGTTGATACCGATGGAGTTGTGGTGCTGCTCAATAGAGCAGCTGAGGAGATGACCGGATGGACGCAGAAGGAGGCTGCTGGCAGAGCCATCAGGGAGGTCTTTAATATTATCGAAGAGCGAAACCAAAAGCCAGCTTCCGATCCGGTTGAGAGCGTAATCAAGACAGGCAGCATTATCGGTCTGGCTAATCATGCGGTGCTGAAATCACGGGACGGCACAGAACGGTTGATTGCCGACAGCGGTGCCCCCATCCATGACGAACAGGGTAGGGTGTTCGGCGTGGTGTTAGTCTTCCGTGATATTACCGAATCGCAGAAATTACAGGAAGAACAAGCAAGAGTTGCCAAACTGGAATCAGTAGGCACTCTGGCTGGCGGCATTGCCCACGACTTTAATAACCTTCTCACCGGCATCATGGGCAACATCGGGCTGGCCAAGAGGCATATCAAACCGGAAGACAAGGCTTTCGAGAGGCTGGAAGAAGCGGAGAAGGCATCGGTGAGAGCCAGAGATTTAACTCAACAACTATTGACCTTCGCCAGAGGCGGCATGCCGATAAAAACGCTTGTTTCCCTCACAGAGCTAATCAAAGAATCGGCCACTTTTGCTCTAAGAGGCTCGAACGTTAGACTTGAGTTATCTCTGCCGGATGGTTTGTGGGTGGTTGAGGTTGACGAAGGGCAAATAAACCAGGTTATTCATAATATAGTAATTAATGCTGATGAAGCTATGCCTTCGGGAGGTAAACTATATATAAACGCTCAGAACCTGGTTATCAAGAGAATGGGAGCCCTGCCGCTACCTAAAGGCAATTATCTTGAGATAGACATAAAAGATGAAGGAATTGGTATGTCTAAAGAACAGCTTGCCAAGATATTCGAACCCTATTATACCACCAAACAGAAAGGAAGCGGGTTGGGTTTGTCCACGGCTTATTCCATCATCAAAAGTCATAGTGGTTATATTTATGCCGAATCTACTCAGAATGCAGGTACGACTTTCCATTTATATCTTCCAGCTTCCGAGAAGCGTGCCACCGAAAGGGAGGAGGTGAGGGAGGAAATGCGCAGTACCGGTAAAGGTAAAATTTTGATAATGGATGATGAGGAGATAATCAGGGATATGCTGGCGGATATGCTGCCAATCTCCGGCTATGAGGTAGAACTTACCGGGAACGGTGAAGAGGCGATAACAATGTATGCCGATGCCAAAGATTCGGGAAGACCGTTTGACGCCGTTATTATGGACTTGACCATACCGGGGGGAATGGGGGGTAAGGAAGCCATCAAGAAGCTACTTGAAATAGACCCTGGTGCCAGGGTAATCGTTTCCAGCGGTTATTCTACCGACCCCATAATGTCTGAATATAAGAAATATGGATACAGTGCTGTTATTACGAAGCCTTATAGTGTCAGTCAAATGGAAAATACACTGCGTGATATCTTGAAAAGAAAGAAGTAAGTCGTGTTTCTCTTACCCGGTATGAAGATAGACCATATTCGAGTAATCAGTTGGTGATGTTATATAATACGTGAAATCTGCGATTAGCTTTCTCCCCGCATGATTAACTTTGTCCCTTAATTTAAACACTGTAAGAGTAGATGAAACCAAACCAGTTGATGATATATCATGTTTCGGAGAGAGACTGACTATCCCCGTCTCCAATCTGAAAAATCAGGAAGCTGGTAGTAATTCTACCGGCTTTTTTAATATCGTGTATCTAATAAAAAGTCATTTTGTGACCCCTGTTTAAATTGAGAAAAGGATCTTTTCATAGCTAAGTCTGTGTAGACTTCCCGATGTTTATTCAATTGTGACCACATTTACATCAGTTAGTGATGATTGTAATGACTGGCGATGTGCTGATTATATCTCGGCACTGAACAAAGTGGTTAACGTGTAGTTCTCGAGGCCGGTTAATATCTGAGTTTTTCAAATAACGGTACCGGTTTAGTCATAACGGTAGTATTATTCACTTTCCCTGGCTATTTCCTGCTGATATACTATATTGCTAATTACCCTTTAGAGCCCTCTTTCAGCCCTCTTGACAAACGGCAGTTCCAGCAGTAATTTATAGGGTATCGGGTTGGGGTAGAGATGGGCAAGAAAAAAACGGGTACGACCAGGCTTAAAGAAAACAGGCTGAAAGCCGACCTGCAGAAGGTAATTAATGCCGTCGAAGATGAACTGCTGGTGGTCGACTCCGAGTACCGTGTCAGGTTCGCCAATGCCGCTATGCGCCAGAAATATCAGGAAAAAGGCGGCGCCATCGTTGGTAAGTTGTGCTACAAAGTATTTCACGACCGAGATATTCCTTGCCGTGAACCTTTATGGGAATGTCCACTCCAGCAGGTATTGGCAGCGGGCAAAATGATGACGGCTATCCATCCGGTTACCATCCATGGCATTCACAATTACGTAAAAATTGCGGCTTACCCTCTTACTGATAAGCAAGGTAATACCATAGCCATCGTTGAATCGAGGAGGGACGTTACCGCGGAAAGGGAACTCGAGACGCAGATTCTACGTAGACATCATCAGCTGCTGGCATTGAACCATATTTCCAGCGCTGTCAGCGGACTTCATGACCTGGACACCATATTAAAAACTGCCATGGATAACGTCCTGGAACTGGTTAATAGTGACATCGGGGGAATACTACTTTTCGACGAAGAGACCAATACTCTGACTTACCGTGTGCAGCGCGGACTTTCTGCAAAATATGTTGAAGAAACGCATATTTCACTCGGTGAGAGCATAGCCGGACAGGCGGCTAAAAACGGAGAACCCATCATAGTTGAAGATATTACCAAAGACCCCCGTATCACTCGGCCTGACATCGTTCTGGCGGAGGGACTAAGGGGATTCGTCAGCATTCCTCTGAAAGCCAAGGACAAGGTAACGGGAGTGATGAATATCGCCAGTCATATGGTAAATCGATTCGCCTCCGATGATGTCTCTTTACTGAAGTCAATTGGTGATTATCTGGGGACGGCGATCGAGCAGGCGAGGTTGTACGACCGTCTGGCGCAGGCGGGGGAAAGATATCGGGCATTGCTTCAACACGCCCTGACGGCACAGGAGCAGGAGCGTAAAAGAATCGCCCGTGAATTGCACGACGAAACAAGCCAGGCTATTACCAGCCTGACTCTTAGTCTTCAGGCTATAATGACCATCGCGGAAATGAAGGGTATAGGGGACGATGAGTTCTTAGAAAAGGTTAAAGCCACGCACTCCTTTGCTGTCCATGCCGGGCATGAAATCGTGCGACTCATGAAAGAACTCCGCCCCAGCTTGCTGGATGAACTTGGTATGCCGGCGGCTATTCACCGCTATGCCAAGGATACACTTCAATCGCACGGGATAGAAGTCACTGCCGAGTTCCAGGGCGCCGACAAACGGTTCCCCCCGGAAGTGGAAGTGACTCTTTTCCGCGTCGCCCAGGGACTAATCGGCAATATACTCGAACATTCCGAAGCTGAAAATGCCCTTATCAAACTGGAATGCGATGGTAAAGAGTGTATGCTGTACATAGAGGACGATGGAAAAGGCTTTGACGTGAAAAAACTGACCCGTGTTGACCCCAGCGGCCGAGGTGCAGGTCTTTTTACCCTCAAGGAGAGGGTAAGTCTGGCGGGAGGGCAATGTCATATTGATTCTAAACCGGGGCAGGGTACCAAGGTAACCGTGAAAGTACCGCTAACGGAAATCTAGCCCGTGAAGAAGATAAAAGTACTAATAGTCGACGACCATACCCTCGTGCGGGCAGGGATCCGCTCTCTGCTGGCACTTGTCGAAGGTATTGAAGTGGTCGGCGAGGCATCGGACGGGAAGGAAGCCCTGGCAAAGGTGAAGAGCCTGATGCCCGACGTGGTACTCATGGACCTGGCTATGCCCGTCATGGGTGGACTGGAAGCCACGCGCCGCCTGCGTAAAGAATATCCGGCACTAAAGGTTTTGGCGTTGACACAGTATGACGATAGTGAATATGTCATACCCATCATCGAGGCTGGCGCCAGCGGGTTTGTTACCAAGATGTCAGCGTTTTCAGAGCTTGCCGCCGCCATTGAGGCGGCTTATAAAGGAGAATCTTACCTGTCTCCTACCGCCGCTACGGCTCTGGTAGAAGAATACCAGCAGAAAATACCATCGGAAGGGGAGCAGGACCCATACCAGCAATTAACTGACCGTGAAAGAGAAGTGCTCAAACTGGTTGCGGAGGGACATACCAGCCGGAAAATCGCTGATATGCTGGTCGTCAGCCCCAAAACGGTGGAGTGGTATAAAAGCAGCTTGATGAAAAAACTCAGCCTTCATAGTCGAACTGACCTTATCAAATATGCCATACGCAAGCGGATAATTACGATATAAGGTTATCTGTCATATATCCTCAAACCAGTACTTTTCCGGGCAGTTACTCAGGGTATTTCCCGGTTAATATTCCAGAGACGTAACCTAATGCTTTCCGTTGCCTTTCCTATTGTCTATCAAACAGCTCCCGGCGTAATAATACAATGTAAGATTGGCTGTTCACTGTTACCGCTCAACCCGGTATGAGGTATCTGCCGATGAGTGTGGTAAACAAGAGCTATCCGCAAAACAGTTCGGATAACACTCCGGACCATAGTCTGGCACCTCCCTGCCAGGATGCCTGCCCTCTACATATGGATATCAGGGAATATGTCAATCTGGTTTCCCAGGGCAGGATTATGGAGGCGCTCCAGGTTATCAGGACGGGGAATCCGTTTCCTTCTATCTGCGCGTATGTGTGCACTCACCCCTGTGAAGAAGCCTGCCGCCGCTCCCAGGTGGATAAACCCGTGGCTATCCGTTCGCTTAAAAGGTTCGCCGTGGAATTCGGCGGGGACAGGATGGTACAGGTTGAAGCCGAAACCACGCATAAGGAGAAGGTCGCCATCGTGGGTTCCGGTCCGGCCGGCCTGGCCTGCGCGTACTACCTGAAGAAATTCGGCTATCCCGTGACGATTCTCGAGGCCCATTCCGAATTAGGAGGCATGCTCCGCGTGGGCATACCCCAGTACCGTCTCCCCCGTGAGGTGCTGGATATCGAAGTCCAGAGACTCAGGCACATGGGCATTGAAATCAGAACCAATACCCGGGTGGTATCCCTGGACCTGCTGTTTGAACTGGGTTACAAGGCTATATTTATCACCATTGGTGCCCATCAAAGCCTCAGAATGGGTATCGAGGGAGAGGAGAGTCCCGGTGTAATCGATGGCGCTACTTTTCTTCGTGAAGTCAACCTGGGGCTCAAGCCGTTCCTTGGGAGAAAGGCCGTTGTGGTGGGAGGAGGTAATGTAGCCGTCGATGCGGCGCGTACGGCTATCCGTCTGGGCGTCAAGAAAGTCACTATTCTTTACCGTCGTACCCGTGCGGAAATGCCTGCGGACCCCTCGGAGATTGAACAGGCGCTGGAAGAAGGCATAAAAATTAAGTACCTGGCAACTCCTACCAAAATAGAAACTCAGGATAAAAGGTTGAAAGTGACCTGTACTAAGATGAAACTCGGCGAGCCTGACGAGAGCGGACGGCGTCGGCCCGTACCCGTTAAAGGCAGTGAGTTCAGTAGGGTATACGATACCCTGATTGGCGCTATCGGACAGGCACCTCAGGCTCCCGATGATTTCGGCGTCCGCATCGGCAGGGGCAGCACGATACAGGTTGACCCGAGTACGCTTAACACCAACCGGGCCGGAGTTTTTGCCGGTGGCGATGCCGTCACCGGACCGGCGACGGTGACCGAAGCACTGGCTGCCGGCAGACTGGCGGCGCTCCGTATCGATGATTATCTCCAGCACCGCTACCCGTTACCTGTGAAAGAAGACAAAGAGAAGCTGAGCGGAGACCTGCTGCCGGAAACCATAGAGATGATTAGAAAGATAGAACGTGTCGAACCTCCGAGTCTGGCAAGCGAAGTCAGGGCAAAAGACTTCGAGACGATTGAACAGGTTTACAGCTGGGAACAAGCTATAAATGAAGCTCGGAGGTGTCTGCGGTGCGGCGTAGGCGTGGAAATCCTGTTTCAGGACAAGTGCGCCACCTGCCTTACCTGTCTGAGAGCGTGTCCTTACCACGTACCTCGTCTGGACTCCAGCGGTACCATCATTATACCGGCCGACCAGTGCCAGGCCTGCGGTATCTGCGTGGCAGAATGTCCCGCCAAGGCGATTGTCCTGAGAAAACCGTACGACCGGCGTCAGGTTAATGACGAACTCGACCACGTTATCAAACTAACTGCCGAATCGAAAAACAAGCCCTTGATCATCGGATTTTGCTGCCAGTACGGTCTTTACGGCACCGGTGCTCTGGCTAATCTCTGGCGGGGAGCTAAGGCGGGTGTCAGCATTGTGCCGGTTCTCTGCGTCGCCAAGGTGGAGGCATCTCATATTTTGTCTGCCTTTGAGACCGGCGCTGAAGGCGTATTTATAGCGGGATGCGGGGAACAGTGCGCCCGGGAAAATACCACCTACTGGGTGCAGCAGCGTGTGGCGAAGGTCAGGAATGTATTGGCACAAATCGGGCTTGAATCCGAGCGACTCCAGGTCTTTACTCTTGGCACCACCACGGGAAACCCCGCCGAGGAACTGGATAAATTCGTCGAGCAAATAAGTGCCATCCGTTTGGCTTCGGTAATAATGGGGGAGGTGAAAAGTTGATAGTCGCAGAACAGAAACCTCTGGAAGATATCATAAGAATGATTTCCCCTTACGAACGGGTATTGATACTGGGTTGCGGCACCTGCATGACGGTTTGCGATGCCGGTGGTGAGAGCGAAGTCGCCTTTCTCCGTAACGCCTTGCAGCTGGCACAGACCAGGAGCGGCGAGGTGAATCATACGTTCTCCGAACATACTGTGAAAAGACAGTGCGACCCCGAGTTCCTGGAGGTACTTGATGAAAAAGCGGCTGATGTGGACGTTATACTATCTCTCGGTTGCGGTATCGGGGTACAGGCTATAGCGGAGCGTCTTCCGGATATGCCGGTGCTGCCGGGTGTAAATACCTCCTTCATGGGCATGACTAAAGAGTCAGGAGTCTGGGACGAGCGTTGCGCCGCCTGCGGCGAGTGCCGGCTGGAGGACACCGCCGGTATCTGTCCTATTACCCGGTGCACCAAAGGCATATTAAACGGACCCTGTGCCGGGGTCAAAAACGGCAAATGCGAGGCTAATAAGGATATGGATTGTGCCTGGATTCTGATTTACCAGCGTCTGGAAAGGTTACAGCAGCTGGACAGGATGCGCCGGTACTACCCTCCCCGGAATTTCCGGGCGATTCCCAGACCGAGAAGAATCATGAGTAAAGTAGAGATTGCTGCGGGGGAAAGCGATGGCTAATTCTTTATTTGAAGAGAAACTGGGTTCAAATGACTTTCTCGTGACGACGGAGGTGGGACCTCCCAAGAGCGTGGATGTCACCGAGACGATCCACCACATAAAACTGCTCAAGGATAAGGTTGACGCTATCAATATCACGGACCACCAGAGCTCGGTGATGCGTTTTCCCTCGATAGGAGGTTGTCTGCTGGTGAAGGAACTCGACGGTGAACCAATCCTGCAGATGACCTGCCGTGACCGGAACCGGCTGGCGTTGCAGGCAGAACTCCTGCTGGCCTATTCCAGGGGCATCACGAATGTTCTCTGCCTCACGGGGGATTCGGTTGACGTGGGCGACCATAAAGATGCCAAGCCGGTGTTCGACCTCGATTCCGTACAACTGTTAAGAATGATTAGAACGCTGGAATCAGGAGTTGATATGGGGGGCAACGAATTGGGAGCCGCCCCGAAGTTCTGCATTGGCACCTCGGTACACCCGGAAGCGGACTTTATCGAGCCGCAGCTTATTAAATTTGATAAGAAGGTAGCCGCCGGGGCGCAGTTCTTCCAGACCCAGGGCATCTTCGACCTGGCAAGCCTGCGTCGCTTTATGCAATATGCCTCTCAATTCGACGTGAAAATACTGGCGGGCATTATCGTGCTTTCTTCGGCGGGGATGGCCAGATATATGAATAAAAATGTCCCCGGCATAATTATTGGCCAGTCACTGATCGATGAGATGGCAACGGTGGAAAAAGGCAAGGGGCTTGAGAAGGGCATCGAGATTGCCGCCAGATTCATTAAGACCATCAAAGAAGAAAATCTATGTCATGGCGTCCATATCATGGCGGTGGGGAATGAAAGCATCGTGCCGGATATCTTAGAGGCTGCCGAACTTGTAAGGGCGTCCCGCTAGGCTGCCTGGATAATTATTCTCAGGCGACCCGAATGACCGAATTCATGACAGGGGAGGAGGATAAAATGAGTACCGAAAAGTCAAAGAAAGCCGTCAAGGCCAAGACCAGGGAAGCAAGCAAGCGAAAGAAAAAAGAGAGAATCCTCATCATTGATGACGAACCCAGTTTCGTCGAAGCCTGTCGCCGGACTTTGGAAGCTAAAGCGTACCGCGTCACGGCGGCGTCCAGTAAAGCTGAAGCCCAGGAGGTAATCAAGAACGAGCCGTCTATCATTATTCTGGGTACGCTGGCGCCAGCCGGACAAGCGTTCGCCATGTACCAGTGGCTGGGTGAGAATCCGAGATATAAAGATATACCGTTACTCGTTATAGATGCCCGTTATGAAGAACGGCCCATCAGGGGTTGGCGCAGGTTCGAGGGATTACAGGTAGACGGAGATGATTACCTGTTTAAACCTATCGAACCGGCTTCTCTCGTCCCCAGAATCCAGAGTTTGATAGAAGCCGCTACCAGAAAAATTAGAGTGCTTGTCGTCGACGACCACACGATGGTCAGAACGGGGATATGTTCCGTAATTTCCCTGCAAAAGGATATGGAGGTAGTCGGCGAGGCAGTCGACGGGCGGGACGCCTTTGACAAGGCGTTACGCCTGTTGCCGCACGTAGCATTGGTGGATATCGTCATGCCGGTAATGAGCGGTATCGAGGCTACCAAGCTGATACACAAAGAATGCCCGGAGACGAAGGTGCTGGTTTTAACCCAGTATGATGAAGAAGAGAACATGATTATCGCCAAGCAGTCCGGTGCATATGGGTTCATTCCTAAGAAGGCTGCCAGCTCCGACCTCATCAGGGGAATACGGTACGTGAGTCAGGGCAAATATTACCCGACGCCCTTTGCGGAACTGGTTATAAAATAGAATCAACCAACGGAACAATGATCCCCAAATCTGTACAGTGGTGACTAACACTAATTACAGATGTTACGATGAAGACAAAATCATCCCCGAGAATATTCGGTGGCAAGTTATCAATGGTGCTAAACGAAGTATAGAATCCATGTTTCGGAGAGAGACTGGCTCTCCCCCGTCTCCACCAGAAAAATCAACGCCGGCATTATAATAACCGGCGTTTTTTTACGTAGTGATATTTTAGGCTGATAGAAAAGCCTGAGGATATATATACAGAAGTCCTATCGAGAGACCGCTTTTCGGCAACTAAGCAGTTGTATTATTAGACGCAGGTTTAAGAAGAGAATGTAAAAATACCTTAAATATTGAATATGTTAAAGATTATCGCGGCGGCGACGATACCCAGCAGCCCGAACACGAAACCGGTACTCATTATCCCGCGTGCCCGTGCGTTATTCTGCTGATATATTTTCACCAGTCCACTGCCGAATAGAATTGCCGCCAGCAGGACCAAGACAAAAGCCACGATAAAAGCTACGAAGAACATAACACGCTCCTTTCAAGTCCGGCGAATTTGTTTTTAGCGAGTCCCTTAATCAATCTAACCGCCCTGGAAACCGCCTGTTTCACTACCGGCGATAGCTCATCGCTCCATTCCAGTCGCTGCGGTCGCGTGACCAGGAAGAATACTTCGGCTTGATAGCCGAGCAGACCCCACATCTGCACCAGTTCGAGGACGCCTACCTGGTGGAAAGAGAGAATCCGCTTGCCCGGCTCGCTGAATTCAGGTCCCGGTTTGAAAAACCGTACCTCACCCGGCGGTATATCGGTATTCATGATATCGACTACGATAACTCGCCTGACCCCCTCCAGCAGTCCCAGGAGGTTAAAACCTCCCACGCCACCTTCCTCTACTGTCACATCATCACCGAGGTCGACGTCTTTTAGCTGCCGGGCGACGTGGACTCCGAAGCCCTCGTCGCCCATGATGATATTGCCCACACCCAGTATCAAGGTTGTCTCCGGACGCTTTTCTTCAGTCAACTATCGACTCCCTGCCCGATTCTTAGCTTTCCTCGCCATCTTCAGCTTCGGAAAGAAGGTGCATTTCCTTGATTTCGGTGAATTTCTCACGGATGGTCAGATACACATGTATCATCAGGAATATGACAAACAGCCAGGTGACTATGAAATGGGCTATCCTGGATTCTATCTCGTTGTTCAGGAAACCGTAGTTGAACCAGCTTAAAGCGGCGCTTTCGGGGAACAACAGCGCCAGGCCGGAGAGAATCTGGAAAAGTATTAATATGAAAGCCAGGCAGTAGGTAATCATCTGGAGCGGATTGTATTTCTTCGTGATGACCGGTTCCTTGCCGATATAGGCGTAGTAGCCGAACGTAGAGGGCAGGAGCTTGAAATCGGAAGCGGTGGGGATGAAGGAACGCCAGTCGCGGTCTTTGCCGACAAACAGGACCACGACGCGGGCGATGAATGAAATTATCAACACCCCGGCGAAGAAGAAATGTACGCCCCGCGTTAATGTCATCAGGAAGCCGGCGCCGCCCATGAAGGGACGGTGGATATAGAAGCCGGTAATGACCAGGATGATAATCGATACCATGATCAGTTCATGAAGAATACGATAGGACAGCGGGTGTCTCTTACCAGTTGTTACTGCCATCTTTTATACCCCCTATCTAACCTCGAAGATTTTAATATCGTTGGTTTCCGGGTCGATGAGATGTATGCCGCAGGCAAGGCACGGGTCGAAAGAGCGGATTATCCGCACCAGGTTAATCGGGTTTTCCGTATCAGGCACGGGCGCGCCGATGAGGGACTGCTCGTAAGGACCGCGCATCTGTTTTTCGTCACGCGGCGAGGCGTTCCAGGTGCTGGGCACCACCAGCTGGTAGTTCTTGATGCGGTAGTCTTCAATCTTCACCCAGTGCCCCAGCGCGCCGCGCGGGGCGTCCCAGGCGCCCATGCCGGTAGCCGTACTTGGCACGTCTTTGTCCACCATGCCGATGATAGGCCCGGCGGTAGCCAGCGATGTCAGCCTGTCTATCCAGGCAAGGCCGGCTTCGCCGACTATTTTTGATTCCACGGCCCGGCAGAAGTGCCTGGCAACGGCTCCGGGCTTGGCTCCGGCTTTAACCAGGTCCATGAGTGCCGGATATTGATTGACCAGCCCTCTCGCCAGCGGTCCGACCTCCATGGGCTGGCCGCTGTAGCGGGGCGCTTTGACGAAGGAGTAAGCCCCGTCCTTTCTGACGTTGAATTCGGTAACCCCAACGCTCGGGTGCAGGCTGTCGACGCCGGCCGGATAGTCGTACCAGGAGTGGGCGACCGACTCGGTAATCTGGCCGAAGTCGAGGGTCTGGGCGTTGCCGATATCGCCGCCGAGGATGGCTCCTCCGCCGACGAGCGGTTTGCTTCCACCGATGGCGTAGTCCGCTCGACTCGAGGCTGCTTCCTGCGGGAACATCGGGTAGCAGAGGTAGTTGCCGTTGGTGCCTCCCAGTCCCGCCGTTGCCAGCGGGAGTAGCGGGCCGGTACCCACCGCTGTTACATCGGGCAGGTAGATGTTATTTACGAAGTCGACCTGCTCCTGCCAGAGGGCGCGTAATTCGTAAAGCTCGTCACGAGACGGTGTGGCGGTACAGCCCCCGACGGTAATAGTATTGGGGTGCGGTTGAATGCCGCACAGGTAATTCAGCATTTTCTGCGACTTGGCTTTGAGTTCCACCGCCCTGAGGTAATGCGATACCAGCGTCGTCACTATCTCGGGGTCGTTAACGCAGTACTCGTCGGGCTCGTAGCGCGGCGTGAACGGTGATGTGTCGCCGCTCTTGACGAGGGATACTATCTTGTCGCGGAGCGCCACCAGCCCGGGGTCGCTCCCTTTATACCCGGCGACTGCCATGATATCCAGGTAGTCCAGCGCCGAGAGCACGTAGAAGTGAATGAAGTGGTCGTGCATATAAAGGCCGCCGCAGAAAAGGTTGCGCATGATGCGGCCGGCCTCGGGAACGTTAATATCATATGCCTGGTCCAGCGCAAACGACGAGGCGATGGAATGCACGCCTTCGCAGACGCCGCAGACGCGGCTGGTGATATAAGGGGCATCCTGGGGATGGCGGTCGCGAAGGAGTACTTCCCAGCCGCGCGCCATCGTACCGGACGACCAGGCGTCTTTGACAACCCCGTTTTCGACCTCTACTTCTATTTTCAGGTGGCCTTCAATACGGGTGATGGGGTCAATAACAATACGCTGTGCCATGTTCTAGTTCTCCTTCCCCGTTTGGTTTTCTTCCTTCTGGCCGTTGGCGTCCTTCCACCGCCCGACCGCCCGACTCACCACCAGATCAAGTCCGACGCCGGCCGCCACCACGCCGCCTATCGTCAGCATCACCTTGTCAATATCAATCCTGCCGAATCCGGGCAGCTCAACATCGAACCGGCGTTCGTACATGGGACTGACCGATTCGTAAAACTCCGGCTCGGAGCATGCCACGCAGGGGATATTAGCCTGGATGCAGTAGTTGGTGCGGCCGTTCCAGAGTCGTTTCCAGCAGTCCTGGTTAGCCCAGGGTCCCTTGCAGCCTTTCAGGTAGAGGCACCAGCCCTGCTGGTTCGGGTCCGACCAGTCGGTAACGAAGCGCCCGGCGTCAAAATGAGCCCGCCTCTCGCAGTTCTCGTGCTGGTTGTATTTGTAGAAAGCCAGCGGCCTCTGGAAGGAGTCCAGCTCGGGGACGGTGCCGAAAGTGAGGTAGTGGATGATGACCGCTACCAGGCGCTCGGGATGCACCGGGCAGGTGGGCAGATTGATGACCGGTTTATCGCCGACATCGTCGTAATAATGGTGGCGCTGCGTGCCGCGGTAGAGATAACCGACGGCGTCCGTGGGCCCGGAGCGGGGTATGCCCCCGTAGGTAGCGCAGGAACCGACACAGATAATCGCCGCGGCGTTTTTCGCCGCTTCCCGGACGATATCCTTAAAAGGCTTGCCCCCGATCATACAGAAACGTCCGTCCTCGGCGAGGGGAATGGCGCCTTCGATGACGAGGACATAGCCTCCCTCGGCAATGGTCTTCGCCAGGGCGTCTTCCGCCTGGTGACCGGAGGCTGCCATTGCCGTCTCGTTGTAGCGTAACGAGATGCTGTCGAGGAGTAAAGAGGAAGCCGGTGGTTCCAGGCTGTTGAGGAACGACTCCACACAGCCGGCGCAGTCCTGCCCCTCCAGCCAGATTACCGCCGGTTTACCCGCGGAATTCTCCAGGGCTTTGACTACTTTGGGAGTCAGCGCCTGGCTCAGCCCTAAAAGGACAAGCGATGCACCGGCTATTTTGATGAAGTCCCGGCGGGTTAAATCGGGCATCCTCAGCTCAAAAGTGTCCATAGTGCTCCTTTCACTTCAGTTCTGCCTGAATAGAACCAGCCCTGTTCTATTATCTTTATATATTCTTAAGTAATAAGCTACCCTCTACTTTTATTTTGTCACGACATATGCGTGAAAAACCGGTTCGTCTTTTTTATGCGCCAAAAAAGGCACCTTAGGACAAGGTGCCCGGTTGACTAGGTTATGAGTTTCTCCTTTCCCAAAGGTGGCATTACCTTTTCCGGTAATACCTGAAGGTCATTCCCCTTGTGCTTCCATTCCGGGGTAATGACTTGGAGAATCCGTATAATATGGTCTTGATACCTAAATGCTGAATACAATTAACCATATTTTACATTCTTGATTTTTATATGTCAACATTATTACCCGGCATATCTTTTTACTGGAAACGATCGGGCTATTTTCGCCCTTTTCTAACACGAGTGGTCTTGTATCGAAAGTAAACATTTCACTGTCATTCTGAGCATAGCGAAGAATCCGTTTCAACCAAGTCGGGTACGGATTCTTCGTCGCTTCGCTCTTCAGAATGACCTTTAAGCACGAGTCAAACCGGTTTCTTTCTAATACTAACCAGGGCGATTACCAGACCGGCGGTAATGTAAACTAAGCCGATGATAAGACAAATGATAAAAAGGAGGGTAGAATAATTCCTCACCGAAATAAGGTCGGTTAAGACAAATAAGCCGATAACGATATCAACGATACCGGACAATATCAGGAGAAAACTCCAGAAATTGCCGAATAGTATATGCTTTAATAGTTTCAACATGTCTTCTCAAGAATACCGGTGTGCATGATAATTCAGAGTATTTACTCTGTCAATGACGCAGGTAGTGGGAACTGGGCGGAAACCAGCAGTAGTTTACGGTTTTCTTATTTGAGAGTGTCTTCTCTTACAATGGAGACGCCGGGCATCCCGGCAAAATCGAAACGGGGTAACTTCTCCGGGATATGTTCCGGCGGCCGCACCAGCTCAAACGTCAGCGCACCCTGCTTGCACCCGACGACGCACGAGCCGCACCCCATGCAGTTATCTTCGAGGATGTGCGCCTTTTTCTTGTCCGAGCCCAGGGCCAACCGCATCTCGATAGCGTTAAAGAAACACCGTTCGGTGCAGACCTCGCAGCCGACACATTTGTCCCTGTCTATCGTGGCTACGTACCGACTGGGCGAGTACATCTGGCGCAATCTGCCGGAACGGATAGCGGGCCCCAGGACCACGCAGCAGCATTCGCAGCAGTTACACATCACGTAATCGGGAACTCCGGCAAAGTTGCCCATCAGGTGCATGAGACCGCTTTTCTCCAGCTCGTCCGAATAATGAATCGCCTCTTCCACGGTGAGTCTTTTCATGGTGGAATCATCGTTGATGTCGCGTTCCAGCGTATGCTCGCTGAAGTAATAGCAGGTCATCAGGGCTCTATCGCAATTATGAAATTCCTTACGGCAGGGGCATTCGACGATGCCGATATGCTCTTCATGGGCGAATATCTGCGCCATGTCCTCGTACCAGAGGATATCCTCCGGTTTCACCCTGGGACTGGCTTTTAGAGCCAGCCGGTAGGGGACTATCCGGCTTCCCGGCACTTTCGAGGCATCAGGGCTGTCAAGTCGACGGGATATGCCGCTCTGAAACCTCTCTATTTCCTCGGGGTGGAATTCCGCCCAGGCTTCCCAGAACCCCTCGGGGATATATTCTTCCCTGGCGTGGGGGATGCGGGCGAAGAAGACGTGTATCCCGAACCTGAAGACATACTCCGTCTTGCCGTAGAAAATCAGCCTTCTGCGTTTGAAATCGTCAAGCTTCTCCTGAAGTTCCTTCTCGTCCATGTGCAACCGCTTCGCTACCTGCTCGCAGGTTGCCGGCTCCAGGAATTCGAGGAGCAGTCTGCCTTCTTCGGGCGTAAACAGCACCCGTAAAAACTTTACGCAGGCTGCCGAACCCGGGTAGCCCAGCTTCTCGGCTGCTTCAAGATATATGTCCTCGTTCACCATGATATGACTCCTTTTTTCTTGGTCTATTATGCGTTACCTGGCGTAAATATCTAACTGCTCTTGTTTGTAAGTTACTATAACCGGTTCCAGGAAGTCAAAAACAAAGAATCACCATCGCACGCCCTGTTTATTCCACCTCTATGCTGTCAATATATAATTCGCGTCCGCTGACTATTTCTACCTGTTGTTCCCGGCAATCCGGGCAGCGGAAATCAAGCTTTTCTGAGGTGAAAACGGTGTCGCAATTACGGCAGCGTAGCTGGGCGGGGGTCTTCATGTAAAAGATACTTGCATCTGCCGCGATGGTATTTTTACTGAGGAGGTTAAAATAAAAATCCACGGACTCTTCGACCACACCGGAGAGTTCGCCGACGACCAGATATATCCTGAGGATTTTGCTGGCGCTGGCTTTCTCGGCGTGCTCAATTGCCAGGGCTAGCAGAGACTCGACAATACTCTGTTCATGCATTATATAAAATCGGGTACAGACCTGATTCCATATGCTGTTAAGATACTACCCCAATTACCAGTCGGGCGGACCGGGAGTCGTCTGTTTTTCGTAGACGGGGTTGTACGCCAGTGTCCCCATCTTCTTAATCATTTCGCTTCGTTCCTTGTTCGGGGGTTCGTCAGGGATAGCCCTGATAACGGCGTCATGACGGGCGATATAGCCTTCCCGGAACTCGGGATGGGTGTGGATGAAGATATCATTGCGCTTGATGCCCCGCAGGACGCGCTCGCCGGTCTCCACCGGGTCCATGAAGATTTTCATCATCTCTTCCATCATCTTTTTCATCTGCGGGGGCGGTTCCCGCCTGCCGGGGGGAGGCTGGGGCGGCCACGGCTGGCCTTCGTTCCTGAGGTGCTCGGGACGGTTGGCGAAGGTAGACGGGCCCAGGTTGGTATTGGTCGGCCCGGGGATGAGCACCGAGGCGCCGACGTTAGTGCCCATCAGTTCGCCGGCCAGCGTCTCCATCATACTGGCGATGGCGGCTTTGGTGGCATTGTAGATGATATTACCGTTGACAGCGCAGAAGCCGGCCGTGGAGGACGTACTCACCACGTGACCGCCTTCACCGTGTTTGAGAATACGCGGCAGGATGATGACGAGTCCGTTGGCAACGCCGGTGATATTGACGCCGACGCTGAAGTCCCAGTCTTTGAACGTGGTTTGCTGCGTCAGACCGCCGGAAGCAACCCCGGCGTTATTGACGAGCACATGGATTTTCCCGTATTTTTCCTCCGCCTCATCGGCGGCTCTGGTATAGGCTTCGCGGTCGGTAATATCCAGCCTAACCGGGTGGACTTCGCCGCCGTTTTCCCGGAAATAAGCCATCGCCTGGTCCAGGGCGTCCTGCCGCGAATCGGCAATGACGACCTTCATACCGTTTTTGGCGAACGCCTTGGCGATACCGAGTCCGATACCGCTGGCGCCGCCGGTGATAAAGGCGACTTTTCCCTTGACGTCTTTCATAACTCCCTCTTTCTTTACCGGCCCCTTTTACCAGTCCGGGGGACCTACCGGTTTCTGTTTGTCATAGATGTCGTTATAGATGATGGTGCCGAAGTTCTTCATGACGTTCCAGCGTGTTTCGTTCCACGGCTGCTCGGGAATAGCCCTGATAACGGCGTCGTGGCGCGCGATATAGCCGTTCTTGAACTCGGGATGGGTATGGATGAAGAGGTCGTTATTCCTGATGCCCCGTATCACGCGCTCGCCGGTCTCCACCGGGTCCATGGCGGCAATACTGAAGTCTCCGTGCGGACGGCGAGGTCGGGCCTTCTGACTAGGAGGCGGTTTAGGAGGCCAGGTTTCCCCCTCGTTCCTGAGATGTTCCGGACGGTTTTCAAAAGAAGACTGGCCCAGGTTGCCCATCGTCGGTCCGGGAATCAGTATCGAGACCCCTATGTTCTTGTCCTGAAGCTCGGAAGCGAGGCATTCCATCATGCCGGCAACGGCGTACTTGGTGGTGCAATAGATGGTCATGTTAGTGGAGCCCATGAAGCCGCACGTCGAGGACGTGGTAACGATGTGACCGCCCTCGCCGTGCTTGAGCATGCGCGGTACGATGGTCATCACGCCGTTAATGACGCCGCCCACGTTGACGCCCATGCTGTAGTCCCAGTCTTTATAGGTAATTTTATCAACAGGACCAGCCCCCGAGCCCACGCCGGCGTTATTGACCAGCACGTGTATATTGCCGAAGACTTTCTCCGCCTCGTCGGCGGCTCTGGCGTAAGCTTCACGGTCGGTAACATTGAAATTAATAGGATGGACTTCGCCGCCGTTTTCCCTGAAATAAGCCATCGCCTCGTCCAGGGCGTTCTGCCGCGCATCAATGATAACCACCTTCATGCCGTACTTGGCGCAGGCTTTAGCGATGCCCAGTCCGATGCCGCTGGCGCCGCCGGTGATAAAGGCCACCTTCCCTTTTATGTCTTTCATGACCAACCCCCTATTACCTTATGTCTCTCCTTATCCTCATTATGAGATGCCGCAGGAGCCGTCCTTGCACATAACCGCCTCCGGCATGCGCAGGGGTCTGGCATCTTTCTTAACGCCGGCTTTAGGAATCCACGGGTCGATAGACACTGTCTGGAAATAGATGTAATCAGTGGTAACCCACATGGGATTCATCTCCCCGCCGACGACGACGAAGTTCATCATCTCCGGGCGCCTGAACTGGAATTTCAACTCGTTCAACAGCCACTCGCCGAGTTTTTGGGGGTCGTCGTAGCCTTCATCATGTTTGAGGCTCTTGGCAACCAGCGGGTCGCAGACGAAAGTAAACGCTCCGCCGAAGGGTCCGCTGATACCCTTAAGGACCTGAAGCATCCGCTGGGCAGGACCGGTATTAAAGCTGAGGACGTTCCAGCCCCGGAAAAGGCTGACGGTGCTTTCCTCCTTCTTGTAGCCTTTGCGAACGTGGAAGGGCTCCCAGACGCTGTTTTCCTCGTTCTCCGCGCAGCACATGTTGTTGTAATTGGCGGTGTTCCCGGTGCTGGCGGTGAGGGTGGCGCCGGGCCGGAGGTCCCCGAGGTTAATGCTCATCAGCGTCCAGGCTCTGCCGATGACGGAGTTGGCGTAATTGACCGGACTCAGGGCGCCGAGGCCGCTGTTCATGCCGATTTCATTGCGGATGGGGCCGTTGACGACCATCATGCTTCCCCAGGAGGTGGTAGAACTCGGTATGGCGGGCCGCCCCGAGGCGCCCAGCGCCAGGATGACGGGGAAGTGCTCCGGCCTGGCCCCGGCCATGACGGCGATGACAGCGACCTTCTCCACCGTGTACTTGAGTCGCTCCTCATGGGTGGTTATGGACATCATGCCGACGTGCTCGTCCGGGGCGTGGTCGGTACCGGTAAGCATCTCCGCCACCCGTTCCTCGGTCGGCAGGATGATGGGCAAGCCGTCCGTCCAGCCGCTTTCCAGGAATAATCGGTGGAGGTTTTCTTCGGTATCCGGTTCGAGCAGTCGCGGCCACTCCGGCCTCTTGACCGGTTTACAGTTCTTCTCCGCATCTGTCAGCGGCGCGGTGAGGGCGAAGATAACTTCGTCCATGAGGGGCGCGCCGGAAACCGGGTCGTCACCTTCCACGTAGCCGTGTAACGTCTCGCGGGGGACCCAGCCGACCGGATAGGGCGGGAAAGCCCAGCGGAGGTTCATGCCGTGACTGCGGCCGTCACGCTGGACGTAGTCGGCGAAACGGGCGGTGACAATGGGGGCGGTGGGCACGCCGTAGTCGTTCTCCATCGTCCGGGCAAACTCGGCGATACTCGCCGAACAGCCGTCTCAGCCGCCGACGCCGAAGACAGCGGCGTCACCGTTTTCTTTTATCTCTTTCCAGAGCTCGGGTTCGTGGGAGAATATGCCGGTCTTCTTATGGCGTAACTCGGTCTTCACCGAAGGCTGGTGGCGTTTAAACCAGTCCTGGACCTCTTCCATGAATTCCTTGCCCCCGGCAAATCCCGTATTAACCAGGTATACTGTCCTGCCTTCCAGGCTATCGAGGCGCGGCGCCATTTTCAGGGCGCTCAGGGTTTCCATCGTGTCTCTCGGCTGTTTTTCGGGGTCGTGTATAGCCCAGGGATTATCGGGGTCAAGACTGCGCCCGAACAAGCCGGAGGGCTGTCCCCTGGGGTCAAGGACGGTAATTTTTGAGTTTTTTCCTGCCATGCTTTTTCTCCTAACTGCTTTATTGAGATATTAAGGTTCTTAAAGAATTACTCAATCTCGCCGCATAACTGGTATAATTATTATATATACTAAGTTTAAAATAATGGATAAAAAAGTAAGTATATTATCCTGTTATATCGTGATATATTTATAGTACCTTATACGGGAATAATCCACAACTTGATTTGCTCAATATAGTAATATCATAATTTGTAATTTTTTACCAGTTATATTACGCTATATAACGATATAACGGAGGAAATGATGAAGGATTTCAAAGGTAAAGTGTTGTTCATAACCGGAGGCGCTTCCGGCGCCGGACTTGGCCAGGCTAAGGTGTTCTCGGAAGCGGGCTGCAAGGTCGTTATCGCCGATATTCGTAAAGACCATATCGACGAGGCGATGGCGTATTTCAAGGATAAAAAGGCGGAAGTCCACGCCATTCAACTGGATATCACCGACCGTCGGGCGTATGCAGCCGCCGCCGACGAGGTGGAGAAGGTATACGGTAATCCGCCGCAGCTTCTCTTCAATACCGCCGGGGTTAATGCTTTCGGACCGGCGGAGGCTTCCACCGGCGAGGATTTCGATTGGGTTATCGGCGTAGACCTGTTCGGCGTTATAAACGGCCTGGTGACATTTGTGCCGCGTATGATAAAAGCCGGTAAAGGCGGTTATATTTGCGCGGTGGCTTCGATGGGAGGCTTCATGGCATCATCCGGCTGTACTCCCTACTCCGTAGCCAAGGCCGGGGTCATTATGCTCATGGAATGCTATATGCAGGCTCTTAAGCCCTACGGCATCGGGGTTACCTGCCTCTGCCCCGGCGGTATTAAGTCCAATATCGACCAGTCGGCTTTGACCCGCCCGAAGCATCTCGCCAATACCGGATATAATACCGATGCGAAGACGATGGCCTTCGAGCACAATATATACCAGACCGTAGGTATCGATCCCGTAGAGTTGGCAAAGATGCTAAAGAAGGCTATTGAGGACGAGCAGTTTTTGCTTATCCCGTCCCCAGACCCTGAAGGAATGCTGCGGATGAGCCTCGAACGCCTGGCTAACTATTGCACCCCTGAGGGCATGAAGCGCCAGGAGGAAATGATGAGAAAGCGCATGGAAGAAATGCGCCAGCGTATGCCGCAGGGGGTCAACCCGTACGCAGGGGCGGCGGAGGCTGGGTGGGGGAAAGCCAGGAAGGACCTGACCTGGGTCAAAGATACTTCCGGCCCGCCCCGGTAATAAGGAGGACACTATGAAGGATTTTAAGGACAAAGTCTTATTTATCACCGGAGGTGCTTCCGGCGCCGGCTTGGGGCAGGCAAAGGTATTCTCGGAGGCGGGCTGCAAGGTCGTTATCGCGGACATCCGCCAGGACCATATCGACGAGGCGATGGCTTATTTCAAGGATAAAAAGGCAGACGTTCATGCCATCAAGCTGGATATCACCGACCGCAAGGCGTACGCGGCTGCCGCCGATGAGGTGGAAAAGATATACGGTAGCCCGCCCCAGATGCTGTTCAATACCGCGGGTGTCAATGCCTTCGGCCCGGCGGAAGCCTCCACGTTTGAAGACTTCGACTGGGTCATGGGCGTATGTATCGGTGCTGTCATCAACGGCATGGTGACCTTCGTGCCGCGCATGATAAAAGCCGGCAAGGGCGGTTATATTGTCAGCGTTTCCTCGATGGCTGGCTTTATGGGAGGTCGCACGACCGCTCCGTATTCCGCCGCCAAAGCCGCGGTCAACAATCTCATGGAGAGCTATTACCAGGCGCTCAAACCTTACGGCATCGGCGTTTCCTGCCTGTGCCCGGGCGGTATCAAGTCCAATATAGGCGAAGCGTCATATACCCGGCCCAAGCATCTGGAAAATACGGGGTACAACACCAATGAAACGACAATCGAGTTCATGCGCCATCATTATTCATTTGGCATCGACCCCGTCGAGCTGGCGCAGATACTCAAGAAGGGGATTGAAAACGAGCAGTTCTACATACTCCCGATGCCTGAGCCGGAGAAGATGCTGAGGGACATCGTGGAGAGGATAGTCAATTACGCCACCCCTGAAGGCATGAAACGGCAGGAAGAATATATGAAGAAGCGCATGGAAGAGATGAGGAAGCGCATGAGTGAAGACGGTCCCATGAAGGGCGCTGAGGAAGCCGGGTGGGGGAGAGCCAGACCTGACTTAACCTGGGTCAAGGAGCGCCGGGGACCCTGATATTTGGAAAAACAGTAAATCCTGAGCAATCGTTCGGAGGAATGTAATGGCATCTGAAATAAAAGTATCGGTAATGAGTCCTGTAGCCGGGGTCCAGAGAGATAAGGGTGGATTTCCACCCGGCATGGGCGGCGCCCCCTCGGCTATGGGTGGCCCCAGGCGTGACACGGGCGGACCTCAAGGTAGACCTCCGGGCGGACCTCCGCCGGGTATGGGCGGACCGCCGCCGTCTTTATCTTCTTTTGCCAAGCGTCTGGACACGCTGGACAATAAAACGGTATACCTGGTGGATATCGGTTTCGGCGGCGGGTATAAATTCATGACTCAGTTGCAGAAGTGGTTTACCGAACACATGCCGTCCGTCACCACGGTATTAAAGCGGAAACCGGGTAACGTGTTCATGGACGATAAGAATGACCTCTGGGAGGAAATCAAGGAAAAAGGCCAGGGTGTTGTTCTTGGGGTAGCCGGCTGACCGGGCTGTATTGCAGCGGTCGCTGCAGGCACTACCAATCTGGAACAGAACTATGGCATCCCGGTGGCACCTATCTCAAGTAACACGATGGAAAGCGTCGCCAAGGATAACCCGAGGTCGGCTGTTTTGCCTTTCGTATATACGCGGCAACCGGTGATAAGTATGGCTCCTGAAGTCCTCGATAAATTTATCGTCGGCAACGACCCGTATACGGGCAAGCCCGTCATCGAGGAAATCATCGACCTCCTGACCAAGCCGGTCAAGGCAAAGAAGGCACCGGCGCCGTCTCCCGGAGCGGTAAAGACCGTCCCCGCCCCGGTATTGGTGGGACCGGATACGGAAGATAATCTCCAGCGCCTGTTTTATGAAAAAGGCTGGACGGACGGACTGCCCATCATTCTTCCTACCGAAGAGCGGGTAAAGGAAATGCTTAATGGCACCAGCGCTTCTCCGGACGATATCGCCGTAGAGTCCTTCCAGTTCGAGACCAGGGAGATGATAAAGTACACCGTTCGGAATATCGCCGTTATAGCCGTCATGGCCGGCGCCCGGCCGGAATATTTCCCCGTGATACTGGCTATCGCGTCCACCAGGCAGCCGGCGTTCATGGGGTCGACCACAGCCTTTGGGGCGATGCTCTTAGTGAACGGTCCCATTCGCAAAGAGATCGGCATGAACTCCGGTATCGGGGCGTTCAGTCCGGTAAACATGGCAAACTCGGTGATCGGCCGGGCCTGGACGTTGATGACCATTTGCCAGGGATATGCCAAGCCTGACAAGTCGTATTGGAGTTCACAGGGGAATAATACTAACTACAATAATAATTGCGTCGCCGAGAACGAGGAGCGGAGCGTCTGGGAGCCTTTCCACGTGACGAAAGGCTACAAAGCGGACGAGAGTATCGTCAGTATCTTCCGGGGGTGGGCTTTTTTAAGCACCTCGGGGGCCGCTTCCCACCGGTCAGTTGGAGAGGAATTGAACATCCAGCTAGCGGTCATGCCCCCGCTTAATTCCTCAGCGACGATAATCATGGACCCGCTGGTGGCGATGAACCTGAAGGAGAACGAGGGCTTTAAAACCCAGCAGGACTACTGCCGCTGGCTATCTAAAAATATTAAGATGCCCGCGGGGCAGTACTGGAAGACCGACCAGATAGACATGCTTGTAGCTTCGGAGGCATACAAAGGCGTCGAGCCTTACGCTTCCTGGAAAAAGCTCCCAGATGATGCGCTGATAGCTCCCTACACCAATCCGGCGAATATCAATCTCATCGTCGTGGGAGGGGAGAAGAGTCCCCTGTTTAAAACCTCGAACTATGCCTACTCAGGCAGCGCATCTATCGATAAGTGGCGGGCGAAAAAATCCGGTTAATAATGTGGTGACTGGTTTTACGGGCTGCCGGATGACGTGACCGGTGCCGATTATGATTAGACCCAATCCGCATTAATCAGAAAGACAAATGAGTCCCCGGGTAAAACCGGAGACTCCGTTTTTGACTTACTTCAGCAGCAAAGTGTCACAAATATATTGAGAATGATTACGGGTTTTCACTCTCCGCCGCCGTTTCTCTGGTTATTTTAGCGTCCCATTCGACGAATTCTTCCCGGCTGCCTATCTCATACCCCGGCAGTACCCACTTCATTTCTTCCAGGTTCCGGGTTAGGGTGGGTATCCATTGATACGGGATGGATATTATCATCAGTCCGTCCGGATATACCCGTCTCCCTTTCATGCCGTAAGACAGTCCGGTGGGCGTGTAGTTGACCTTGCCGCTGAGATACGGATAGATATAGAGTGAAGCGCACACGCCTACTGTCGTCGCCCGGCTCTCGTACATCTCGCCGGTGGAGTAGGTCATCGCCCTGAGTATAATTTCCGCCTGGTCGGGGGGACAAACGATTACCAGCAAGTCCGGTTCGTACTTCAGCTTGTCTATCGGTGAACAGACGACGTAGTTGACCGCACCCGTGTCGAAGTGAGGGACGAACGTGCGGAGCCTGAGGTTGGCGACCGGCTCCTGAAAGATTTGCAGCTTGACTCCCAGCATGCCGCCGTCCGAGTGGCGCGGCCTGTCGCCCGTCAAGCCGAGAAATATCTTGCCGATGCAGTTTTCTTCATCTTTGGTGAAGTAGAAAGGCTTGCCTCTCCGCTGCGCTTCCTTGACCATCTCGCAGAGACCCAGCGGTTTGTCCAGCTTCTCGATTCCTTCCGGCTTGTGGAAAAAGAAGTTGATGGCTACCGGCGTTCTCTCGAATTTGAATTTACGGTAAACGGAAAGGTCGGTCTGGAGCGGTCTCATACTAACCTCCTTATGAACCGGGGCGTTACGTTATAACTCTTACATTACTATGCTATACGAAAAATAACTCCTTAACAAGCGACGGTTGAAACTACAGAGGTATAACCCTGTACGCAGCCAGGACGTCCGACTGCTCATTGTTTACGCTTCTCCCTGCGGAGCCGTGATATCCTCGCTGGACTTAGTCTCCTTGACCAGAAAGAGCAGCGGCAATGCTATGATTCCCAGTATCGCCCAGAAATACAAAGGCATGTCATCGTTAAAGGCGGTCAGGCTGTTGCCAATCGGCGGGGCGGCAAAAGCGCCCAGCATCCCCAGGCTGTTGGTCAGGCCGATGGCGGTTCCCCCGTACCTTCCCCCCACCCCTTTTATCTCGAAGATCAACGTATTAGCCAGCGAGGTCACCCCGGTCCGTATCAGTCCGCCTAAAATCAGGAGTATCCAGACTCCGGTCTCGTTGACCAGCGGGAGAAGACCAATGCTTATGGACAGGATGACGGAGCCAAAGAACATGAGACTTCTCCGGGAGCCTGTTTTATCGGAGTACATTACCATGGGTATCACCCCGAAAACCCCGATGCCGGTGAACACGGTCATGGCGGTGTCCGCCAGCGCCGGTTCCCAGCCGATGTTGCGGAGGTAAATCGGCAGATACCCCCCGAAGCCCGTATTGGTGCCCCAGTAGGTCAGCAGGACCACCCCCATTAGCCATACCTCTTTAAGACGGATTACGCTGGCTAAAGACACTCCGAGAGGCTCGCCGGATGACGGGGCACGCCCGGCGTCCTGCTGCTGCGGCTCGCGGCCCGTAAACCACCAGAGCAGTCCCATCAGTACCGGAGGCACCCCGAAGAAAAACAGGACGTTGCGCCAGCCGCCCAGCCATCCGGAAAGGAGAGTGGCGCTGAACTGGGTCGCGAATACCGCGCCGATGGACCAGGCTACAATCAGCATTCCGTTGGCAAAGCCCAGACGTTCGCCGCCGAACCATACGGCGGTAACCTTGGGGACGATGCTCGGCGTGACCGCCGCCATCAAGCCGAACAGGAACATGTATATTGCCATGGTCGGGAAGTCCACGGAGAAACCGCGTAAAGCCCCGAACACGCCGCACAGTATGCAGACCACCGTCACCGTAAGCTTCACCCCGAACTTGTCGGCGAGGAGCCCGCCCACCAGACCTATGAATACCCCGGCAAGGGGGTCCATACCCCATATCGTGCCGATAGCCACCATGCTCAGCCCCAGTTCTTTGGAGATTTCCGGGAAAAGCACCGGCATGCAGAGTCGGGCCGCCCCGGCGATGGAGGCGTAGGCCAGCATAGCCAGGAGCAGCATATACCAGCGATAATGCGGACTCTTTTGTATAGATATCATCTTGGGAATCCTGACAGGATGAACCCGGTAACTGAGACCTCAGACTACGGGTTACATCACCGAACCGCCGGAGACATGAAAGACCTGTCCGGTGACAAAGCCGGTAACGTCCGATGCCAGGAAAACGACGGCGTTGGCGATATCGGCGGCGGTGCCCATTCTGCCCAGCGGCATCATAAAGGCGACGGACTCCCTCATTTCTTTCATCTGCTCCGGGGTCGGGGGAGGCATGCCTTCCCGGAGCGCCTTGCCGAAATTGGTCGGCGCCGGTCCGGGGGCGACGCAGTTCACCCGTATGCCCCCTTTGGCTTCCGTCATCGCCAGCTGCTTGGTAAACAGGTCTATAGCGCTCTTGG
>Ga0209427_10000149_pt1 | contig 66048 bp, 65 predicted proteins | sample DeeMarSWOR136_30_FD_187465 | JGI IMG/M metagenome (GOLD analysis project Ga0209427, IMG submission 187465) | Marine sediment microbial communities from White Oak River estuary, North Carolina - WOR-1-36_30 (SPAdes) (version 2) | ecosystem: Environmental > Aquatic > Marine > Intertidal zone >...
CCGAGACAATTGGGGACAGGCATACACTTTTACACTTTCGGTAAGTTGTTTCCAAGCCAGAGCGAAGATTAATAGAGTGACAAAAAATGCTGTCTTTTCAGGGAAAGATCGGGTAAAAGGTGTAAAAGTGTATGCCTGTCCCTACGTTAGTGTTTGCGTTCCACGACGTAGTCTATGAGATCATACAATGCTCTGCGGGGTTTACCTGCAGGCAATCGCGATAAGGCGGCCTTACTTTTTCTCGCGTGAGCCATTGCTTCGTCTAACGCGTCATCAATTGCGCCAGATTCTCGAATCAGCCTGATTGCTGCTTGTATGTCTTTTGGGTTTCCTTTTCCCGATAGAATTTTGTTAAGAACTCTCTCATTCTCACGTCGCTCTAGATAGCATATAACAGGCAGAGTAATGATACCTTGTGCCAAGTCACTACCAACCGGTTTACCAAGACTCTTCTTTTCACTGACTACGTCTAATACGTCATCAACAATTTGATATGCAATACCGAATTCATGACCAAAATTCCTCAGGTCGGTCGCCTTACTTGCCTCTACATGAGCAAGCACACCAACCATCTCCATTGCGCTGGCAAAAAGTGACGCAGTCTTGGCATTGATACTCTCAAAGTATACCTCACGTCTCTTCCTATCCCTTTGCGAATAGTGATAATCGATCTCGCCAGCAGACATTGTGTACAGTGTATCAGCGAGTATCTTCAATACACCTGGGTTATCAAGTTGCGCCACCAAAGAGACTGATTGCGCAAGCAAATAATCGCCGGCTAAAACTGCAGCACCCACCGGCCAAACCGTATGTATGGTCTTGCGTCCCCGACGCAACGTTGCGTTGTCAACAAGATCGTCATGGATCAATGTCGCGCTATGTAACACTTCCACGGCCGCAGCCAGGCGATGCATTTTTGTTTTTGGAATTTCAAATAGCCGACCGCACAATATCACTACGGCTGGTCGCAACCTCTTGCCACCTCTTAGTGACGTCTTGAGCATCGACTCTACTGGTTCTTCCATCTGGTCAATAATCTTTCTTAGAATCGTCTCTACATTGTGAATATCGGCTCGTATTGGTTCCAGTAAGGTATCCAATCTATCTCTTGGCATGCTATTCTTCTTTCAATTTATCATGTATGAAACAACACGGATCTTCGGCAAGATAATCACCGGTAGCGGCCCAGGCACGCCCCCGGCATCCGCCGCAGAGCCGGCGGTACTCACACTCACCACACTGTCCCCTTAGCAACCTTTCACGAGTTCTCAACTGATTCAAAATCTCTGACTCGGACCAAATTTCTTGAAAAGAATTCTCTCTGATATTACCACAACTTATCTCTACAAATGGACATGGCCATACAGCGCCATCTGGCTTGATGTATATGAACCCACGACCAGCCACGCATCCATGAAATACTTTCTCGGCTAGCCTCAATGGCATCCCGCCAGAAATGTGCGCCTGCTTGAGCAAAAAAGGCCAGTACTGTGGTCCAGCCACTGGTTCCATTATTGCATTTGTCCTCTGTTGCGCCCGCGCCATGAAATTGATCAACCACTCATTTGTGTCCTTATCTAAGACAGCATTCCCAATGCTACGGCCGCGGCCGACCGGCACAAGTTGGTATATAAGAAGTATACCCGTTTTCAGGTCGTCAACAAGAGCCATCAGTCGCTCCATTTGCCCGACATTGTATTCCATGGCCGTGATGTTGACATGCAAAATAATGCCGGCGTTGGTCAATGCATGCATACCTTGTACTGCCCTTTCGAATGAACCAGGCAATCCGCGTATTCTGTCGTGGGTTTCGGCGGTGAATCCATCAAGGCTGACTGCTGCAATCACCACACCATAATCATGCAATCGTTGTGCTACCTTATCATCAATCAGTGTGGCATTGGTGGCAATAGTATTACTGAACCCGAGTGCTCGGGAATAGGCAAGCAGCTCAAACAAGTCAGGACGCACCAATGGCTCACCTCCGGTGAAAGCCATCATGCGGAAATTCTCGATTTGCGCCAACTGGTCCAGCAAGAGCTTTGCCTCAGCTGTTGTCAATTCATCAGCGCCCGGCTTACCACCTGCGGTATGGCAGTGTACACAATTCAAATTGCACGCCGTGGTCATCTCCCAGACCGGATGGTCCGGAAAACCGATACATCCCATGCCTTTTGACCCACCTGCTCCGGGCAAACACTTGAATCCGTAATCAGCAAACCATTGAGGTAGTTTGCGCCAGCGGGTCAAGGTAGCAACCAGGACTGCACTCATTGTCTGACGGGCAATCAGGGTGGGTGGCCACCAAAAAGGCTTAACCTGTGACTCTGGTTTCTTGCCCCAAGCCTCAAGCCATTTAAGCATAAATCAAACCGCAAAACCCAGAACGTACGCTGCTGTGGTACCCAGATTCACAAAGATATTCAGCCCACAGAGCCTTTCCAGCACAACCCGGTCTTGCCAGCGTCCACCTAAGACCATCACAACGAGCAAAACCGAGACGAAGAATACAGGTATGTAAAACCAGATCGTCTGCATAGGTACTCCGCGATAAAGTGAAACAACGAAAAAAATCCAACTCCCTGAGCTTACGTAAGCGTAAAGATGCGAAGTTCTCCTGAGGCCCAGTCTGACCAAAATGTTCTTTTTACCCGCGGTCTGATCCGACCCGTAATCAGGGAATTCGTTCAGTAGAATAACATTGAATATCGAAAGGCCGACTGGTATGGCCAACCAGTGCACAAGTGTCGATATACTTCCTATTTGCAAATAGTAGCTGGCGGCAATTGGCAACCAACCGTAACAGAAAGCAATCCATATTTCTCCAAACCCGGTGCTCACCCATCGGACTGGCCGCGCCGAATAGAAGAATCCACCCAGTAGACCTAAGATGCCCAGCGGCAAAGTCCACGGTCCAGTACGGTAGCCGAATTGTAGTATGATACCGACGCCCAGCGCGAGCACAAGACACACAAATGAGGCATTGCGTGCGAAGTGCCGAGGAAGAAGGCCCCGTTGGATTACCCGCGACCCACCCGCAAATTTACTCGGATTGAGACGAGCCGACAAATGATCCTCGTAATAATCCCAATATTCTCCAGAATAGTATGTGGCAAGCATGATCAGCACCACACCTACTACACCCCACATCAGTACTGGAAAGTGGAATATCCCCTGTAGGTGCCTTGCCAATATGGTACCCAACACAAAGGGCAGAATGCCCACCGTGTGAAACGGCGGACGCGATAGTGAAAACCATGCCTTGAGTTTGTTCATTCTATGCATATGACGTACAAAAGAAATATCCCCATCAATGTCTAGATTGATGGGGATATCACAATAAGCATCATAAGTTACCTGATAAGAACCACGGTTCTACGGGTCACCTTGTTGTCTACTTCCACGCTTAGTATGTATGTGCCACTAGACAGCTCTCTTCCCTTATCGTTATCAGCATACCACACGAACTCGTGAACACCTGCACCGTATTCTCCATCGGCAATCTCGCGCATGAGCTGGCCAGCCGTATTGTAGAGACGAATGGCGACTCGACCTGGGCGGATTAAACTGAAACTCACGTTCGCGCTCCTAATCACCGGGTTCGGGAAAATCGAAAGAGATAAATCAGACTGTTCGACAACATATTCTTCAATGCCTGTAAGCTCTGTCAGATAGTCCATATAACTATCCATTAACTCGTCTTTCGTGTTCACACCATTCTTTAAAGCACCAAAAATAATCGTTGAATGAATGGTACGGTAAATGTCCGAGCCACCACTGTAATATATCACGCGACCGTTGCCTTCCTGGGATTTGAACAATAGTGTACCACCGTTGCCTTCGATCACATCGACCGAGTTATCGGGACCTTGTTGATATAGATACCCGTAATCTAGCCCGGCCGCAAAAGAACCATCCTGGCCGGCGACCGAGATCACATTACCGGTAGCTGATGGATTCCCATGTTCGACAAAGGTGCAACCGAACATCGGATATAACGGACTAAACCGATTCTCGGCACTGAAATCAGGGCCCTCAATATAGACGCCCTTGCCGGTTTGTAAGAAATCTATTAAGGTAGCTTGCTCTCCCGGAGCAATTAGCGAATGGTCACCTCAACAGCGAAACCAGCCAAGGGTGATGAATACAACATCATAACCGTCAATAACTGTCGGCAGGGTGGTCGCGGTATTGTAGGTATGTCCGTTAGAAGCCAAGGTCTGCTCAAGCCAATAGGCGGCGTCAATTGAATCGCCTAACTGACCGTCGTAGAATTTATCTAATGGGTCGAAATTCCATATGAATACGTTAGCCGCCATAGCCAAAATCGGTACGGCAAGCAAAATCAAGAAATAGCTCTTCAAATTAACCTCCTTAATACATTTAGACAACCACACAGAATTGTTGTTTAATGTAAATCTGGAGCTATGTAGTCTTTACTCTCTCGAGGACAACCTTGGTCTCAATGCCGTTGATACTAAGCACACCGCCTGCTTCACCCTGAACAGCGCCCTCCAGCACCTCCACAGCCAGTGTTTCGTTCTTCAAATAATCAATGTTTTTGGTTATCGCTTGTTTCAGTTTAGGCTCGGTTTGATAATGTACTTTTATTCGATCCGTCAGATCGAAATCTGCTTGCTTACGCATAAGTTGTATTTTATGAATGAGTTCACGCACCAGACCTTCGTTTTCTAAATCACTCGAAATTTCGGTATTAATCCCGACGCCAAACTCGTCTTCGGTCGCAACCGACCACCCGGGAATCCCTACCCTCTGTATATCTACATCATCCTTCGTAAGCTCTACTACCTTACCATTGATATCACGTTTCAAGGAATTGAGTTTGGCTAGCCTTTGAATGTCCTCCTGTCCCAGTGCTTTTATCCATTCAACGATTCTGTTCAAATCACTGCCAAATTTGGGGCCAAGAGAGTTAAGTAGCGGTGTAGCATTGAAAACCAGGATTTTTTCAAGGACATTGTGTCCCGACGACTTGATCCGCTTTATGTTAAGTTCCTCTAGAATGATCGCCTTATCATCGTCGGATAACTCAAAACCATTTCTCGGAACGTTTACAATCATTTCACTCAATGGCTGGCGGACTTTGATGTTCGCCTTACTCCTCGCCGCCCGACCAAGCGAGACAATGGTTCTGGTCGACATCACTTCTTTTTCTAGTTTTTCGTCAATGTATCTTGATTCACTGACTGGAAATTCACAAAGATGAACGCTTTCGGGCGCCTCTTTACTCACCTGCACAACCAGGTTCTGGTACATCTCTTCGGTCAAAAAGGGCATGATTGGCGAAATTAACTTGGTCAGCTTCACTATGCATTCATATAAAACAAGATATGCGATCATCTTGTCATCGTCACTTTCCGACTTCCAGTATCTTCTACGATTACGCCGCACATACCAGTTTGATAAGTCATCCAGGAAATCCTCTGTTGCCTTAACAACCAACGCTGTATCATATGCATCATAGTGCGTGTCACACAGCGCAACCAATGAGTTAATGCGCGAACGGATCCAGCGGTCGAGTTTGGTGAGGTGTTCTTCGTCCATTTTCTTGGCCACTGGACTGAATTTATCAATGTTTGCGTAGGTCACAAAGAAGGAATAGACATTCCAAAGTGTCAATAGATTTCTCTTGACCTCTACGGCGGAACCAAAACCAAAATTCAAATTCTGGACTGGATTATGTCTGGCAAACATCCAACGCATCACATCAGCGCCGACCTTCTCGGCCGCATCATCTGACCAGATGGCATTACCCTTACTCTTATGCATTTCCTGCCCATTTTCATCGCGGAGTGATGCATAGCTGTGAAGTACTCTAAAAGGCGCTTTGTTCTCGAGAACCGTGCTCATCGTCAAGATCGCATAGAACCAGTTTCTGAACTGCCCGGGAAAATTTTCCGTGATCAAATCAGCCGGAAACCATTCTTGCCAATATTTTTTGTCATATGGATATCCATTGGCAAGATCATACATATCATCGGGTGGCCGGATCGTCGAATAGGGAACGATGCCTGCATCAAGCCAGGGAGTTCCTACATCGGGTATGCGCGAGACGATTGCGCCGCATTTGTCGCATTTGATTTTTATCTCATCAATCCAGGGACGGTGGGGCGCATGGCCTTCGAATTCATCCCATCCGGCAACTGCTTTTTCCTTTAATTCATCACGCCCTCCGATTATCATGAAATGGCCGCATTCACATTTCCATATCGGCAACGCAAGACCCCAGTACCGCTTCTTTGAGATACACCAGTCCGACATGTTTTTCAACCAATCGAGTTCACGTGCCAGACCGAATGCCGGAATCCAGCGGTCGACTCGCCTCGCAACATCGGCTATCTCATTACGCAACTTGCCCATAGAAATGAACCACTCGTCTACCAGGCGGAAAATCAACTCGTTGTTACAGCGCCAGCATATCGGGTAGCGATGAGAATAGTCTTCTACATGATAAAGTATGCCTCGTTTTTTCAAGTCCTCAATTATCGGTGTTGCCACGTCCCCGACATCTTTACCGCTAAGCCAATCAAATCCATCAATGTAGACGCCCAGTTCATCAAGGGGCGCAATTGTTTTTAAATCAAACTCCTTGCCAAGTGCAAAATCCTCCTTGCCGCAGCCCGGAGCAATATGCACCAAACCGGTGCCTTCTGCCTCACTCACCTCGTCCCAGGGAATGACTTTGTGAACAACGCCCTGCTGTGCTGGAAGATAGTCAAATGGTCCAGCGTAAGTCAAACCAAGAAGTTTCTTGCCCGGCAACTCCTCGATGACTTCGTGCCTATCCTTTAAGACACTAACCAGGTTCTTGGCTAGATAATAAACATCTCCATTTTGCTTTACCTTCACGTACACCAGTTCAGGATGCACGGCCACGCCTGTGTTGGACGTAAGGGTCCAGGGGGTAGTAGTCCAGACCAAAAGGTATTCATTCTCTCTACCGATGATTTTGAAGCGCACAATTACTGAATTGTGACAAAGTTCCTGATAGCCCTCGGTCGCAATCTCCATATCGCTGATCGCCGTACCGCAACGCCCACACCATGGCATGACATCAACGCCTTCGTAAATAAAACCTCGCTCAGAACATTTTTTCAAGAAGTGCCAGATGGTGTAGTTATTCACCTCGCTCATCGTGTAATACGAATGACTCTTCCTAAGCCAATCCTTGTCATCCATAGACGTTTTCCAATCGCCCCAATCCATCCACATACCGATACGGATTGAGGACTCAGTCTGGATCATCGAGTACTTGTGGACCCTTTCCTTGCACTTTTCAACGAACCGATCAATACCGTAGGCCTCGATATCCTTTTTTGACTTGAAACCGAGTTCCTTCTCGACTTCAACCTCAACCCAGAGCCCCTGACAATCAAAGCCGTTCTGATAGCGCTGATCATATCCCTTCATGGTTTTGTAGCGCTGAAATATATCTTTATAAGCCCGGCCCCAGGCATGATGCACGCCCATGGGGTTATTGGCAGTAATTGGGCCATCCTGAAACGACCACCGTTTCTTGCCTTTGTTTCTCACCAAATATTTCGCACAAATTTTCGCCTCGTCCCAGAACTTGAGTATTCTGTGCTCGAGCTCGGGAAAATCAAGTTTTCCCATCACTTTCTTGAAAACCATGTGTGTATTATATGGGTTTTTCATACTTTGTCAACAAAAGGCTTGATTTTTTCACTGTTGTCTCATGCTACAACTAAAAACTCACTATTTACGCCGCTGCGCAACCCGAGGTCATCAAAATGGAGTACAGCTTATGTTCAATGGGAATGTTTCTAATATTCGGCGTGATAGATTCTGTACCTATCTGCCGTTTTCCTGAAGAATGCGCGGACTGGCCCCGGTCTTACAACTCCGCCAAATGCGAGCACCTTTTCGCCTTCGTAACGGGCCAGAACTCTGATTCCAAGACTACAGCTGGCAAAAGTAACATTGTCTTCATCTGTGGAATCTATGCTCAATTTGAGACCGCTCATCTGAACGCGTATTGAATCGACCTCTGTAAAAAACTGAGCGATCACCTGCGTGATTTCTTCATGTGTCCTGCCGCTAAGGTCCTGATATGCGGGGTCAATGTACTGAACAACCTGTTGAGCATTCTCGTTCTCAAATGCTTTTCTTATATTGAGTATATCTTTCTCGAGTTTCCGCTTTTCAGTCGGTATCAATTTCCAGACCATGATTACCAGGACAATAATTGCTATTGCAACATAGATTTTTTTCATGCCGAAATGATCAATAGAAATCCCAAGGCAAAGAAGAGTAATGCGGTCAGTAATTTGATTACAGGAATCTTAGAACTCAAGGACTCGGTCACGCGCCTGGTTGTAAAAGTGACTGCCAATAGTGCAATAGCAATCAACGGCACAACAAACATGATATTGTATACTAACAGAGATAGTACTGGCCTCAAGCGCCACCCAACTTTGGATATCATGAATGTGATCGTCGGCAGATATATCTGTCCGGTACAACCAAACTCGAGAAATGAAATGATTAGCCCGGCCAGAAACGAACCGATGATAATACCTCTGACTGCAGTCTTCTTTTTTATATCACGATGTATGCGCTGTTTGACACCTAAAGGCAACTGCAGAAGCATCCTGTCAAATCTGCCCTTTCTCGCATAGCCGTAGTCGCGCAGACTCAAGAGCCCGAGGACAATTGCGATTATTCCAAAAGACAAGAAAATGATTGTAGCGATGATTTCATATCCGACCAGGTATCTCAGTAGGTTATACGCCCCCACACCAATCAGGAGGTAGGCAATAAAGACGGCGCTGATAAAGGCCACAGCCATGAGCACGATATCGCGTCGTCTACGACCAAGGAAGAGAAGATAGCTCACAAAGAAGATGATTGTCGCAAACGCACAGGGATTCACACCGTCTAATAGTCCTGCAACGATTATTCCCAATAATGAAAACTGCCCAAATCTCTGCAGAATGCTATTCTCAGCACCACGTACGTCAATATCCTCGATGATCTGATCCCCGGGATGATGTTCTTGTATCAATTCGTAAAGGTTATCCGTGGTTATTTCGCCCTTTATCAAATAGCCCTGTCCGATTATGACCACCGGCACGAGCAGCCTCTCATTTTCAGGCATGCCAATCTTTTCAGACAATGCCTCAAGCATGATCTTATTGGTATCCTCAAGAAGGCTGCGTCTTGAAACGTTAATATTCTCGAATTCCTCCTTTAGGTTGTCGAACATTGCATCCAAACGACTACACTCACGACAACCAGGTTGGAAAAAGTAGATGACCAGAATCTTCTCTGTGATGGCTGGCACTGTGTCAGGATGAACCGTTTCTGTAACCTTAAGTTTTATATGCCTTTTCTTTGACAAAGCTCTCAGTATACCGTCCAGTCTTGCGTACAGACCATCCGGGCCATAGAAGACAGAGTCGCCCACAAAAATCACTGGCAGATCTTCTCCCATTGTGCCGTGAGTCTGTTCCATTTTTTCCATGAGTCGATAATTGCCCAGGAAGTCAATGTCGTACTTCTTCAATCTGAATGCATATTTTGCCTGAAGCTTGGGAATGTCACCGAGCAGAATATCCATGCAGTGACCGCATGACGGGCGATAGAAGAAATGAATCGTGGGTTCGCTATCTTGCAGCCCGGCGATTAATAAAATTATGTGGAAGAAAATCATTGTGGATGATTCGGGTGATCCTGCTCAGTGAACGTCGGCCCAGCCTCTAGCCAACGCAAGGATGCGGCAGAATATCGAGTTCTCATAAGTAGAAATGGGTCGTGCAGGATTCGAACCTGCGGCCACCGGATTAAAAATCCGATGCTCTACCAACTGAGCTAACGACCCGTTTCTTCATTATACCTAATCCTCTGGGGGTGTCAATACAGGCACTCAACAAGGACACCAGAGCATCAGGGTATCAGAAGGCAGATTACCAGATTATCAGAATAACAGATTTCGTGGGTAGTCCCTAGCTCCCTGATATTCTGATATCCACTTCCTGACAGTCTGCTTTCCTGGTAGTCTTTAATTCTATATCTACATGCTGTCACAAGGTGACTGAATCGATGCTTCTCGACTCGCTCGAAGAGTAACGTACTACTACTCTTCAAGTGAAGTCAAGATCGATCCAGAATCTCACCCCCAACCCAAAGACTATATTTGGGTTAGCCCTAACTGTGTGTAGTATTTCTTGTAAAAATGGCGGTATTCACCGGTCTGGGTGCTCTTGAGCCATCTTTTGTGTTTCGAGTACCAATCGATGGTTTTCTTTATGCCAACTTCAAATGAGGTTTTAGGGTACCAACCTAGCTGCCTCTTCATCTTGTTGATGGACAAGGCGTATCTGCGGTCATGACCAGGCCGGTCCGCTACACAGGTCATGAGTGATTTGTCTTTCCTCAAGTATCTCAGAATTCTCTTAATAACATACATATTAGTAAGTTCATTCTCCCCAGCGATATTGTATATCTCTCCAATCCGCCCATGTTGCAGCACCAGATCTATTGCCGCACAATTGTCCTCGACATAGAGCCAATCCCGGATATTCATTCCATCCCCATATATCGGAATCTTCTTGTCCCCTAGTGCATTGATGATCGTCAGTGGAATCAGTTTCTCCGGAAACTGGTAGGGGCCATAGTTGTTGGAGGAGCGGGTTATCAACACTGGTAGACCGTGAGTCTTATAATATGATATGACCAATGCATCGGCGGCTGTTTTACTTGCCGCGTAAGGGCTGGAGGGATTTATCATACTCTCTTCTGTGAACCTGCCGCGCAGAATCGAACCATAAACCTCATCGGTTGAGATCTGAAGGAACCTCCCCACCTTGTATTGAAGCGAGAGATTCAACAGAACACTAACACCCAAAAAATTCGTCTTGAGGAACGGCGCGGCGCTGACGACACTACGGTCAACATGACTCTCCGCGGCAAAGTTAATAACCGTATCAGGACGGGTCTTCTCGAACACGTCTTTCATGACTCGTGCATTGCATATATCGGCCTTTACGAATTTATAGTAACGCCGTCTTTCCAGTCCCTTCAGGTTTTCCAAATTGCCTGCATAGGTGAGTTTATCGACGTTTAGAACCTTATGATGGGGGTACTTCTTGTTAAAATAGTGTATGAAATTAGAGCCGATGAACCCACATCCACCAGTTACCAATACGTTCATCTTCTATTCAGCAAATGGTGGACTCAACCATCCCTGCGCGCCCAGTCGTAAGGAATATCCGAGCCATGGGCGGGCTTGCGATGCTCGTCGGGTTCATCATAGTTGTAGCATTCAGTGACGACATTGACAATCATCGCTTCACGGTCACCGACACACTTGAACCCATGCCACACAAGTTTGGGAATGTGCAGTAGGATATGATTATGTTCACCGATAAAGAATTCGTTTACCAACCCCTGCGTAGGGCTACCGTCGCGGCCGTCATAAAGTACGATCTTCACCATACCGCTAATCGCGGTCATATTATCATCTTGAAGCTTATGACTATGCCACGCTTTCACGACTCCAGGATAGGCGGTCGTCACATATACTTGGCCGAATTTTGAGAACTCCTTGTCATCAGAACGTAGTATTTCCATTAGTCGACCGCGTTCATCTGGAATCAATCTAAGATTTTTTACTCTTACGCCATCGATTAGTTTTTTATCACCCATTGTTGATTCTGGCCTACTTTATGATCTCGACGTAACTCTGGTCACCGAGAACAAATTTATGTGTTCTCGGCGATTCGTCGATCTGATTGATTACAACATTCTTGCCTAGTATTGAACGGTCTATGCGTTTCTCGAGGTTGCGAATCGTGGCGCCATCCATTATTACGCTGCACTCGACTTCAGAATTCTCGATCGTCACACTATTGCCGATCGAAGAAAAAGGACCAACATAGGCACGTATAATCTTCGCATTCTCGCCGATGATGGCCGGGCCCCTGATTATACTCTTCTCCACAAGCGCGCCCTTACCTATCTTCACACGACCGTTGATTGTAGAGTCCATGACCTTGCCCTGATTATCTGACTCAACGTCCTCCAGCACCAGTAGATTCGCATCAATAATATCCTCTGGTTTACCCGTATCTTTCCACCAGCCCACTACGGTCTGTGACTCAACCTGATAATTGTTGTCGAGAAGCCACTGAATTGCGTCGGTTATTTCCAACTCATTGCGCCAGGAGGGCTTGATATTTTCAATTGCCGTGAAGATTTCTTTGTCAAACAGGTATATTCCAACAAGCGCAAGATTCGAAGGCGGTTTCTTAGGTTTTTCTACCAACTTCTTTACATGCCCCTTTTCATCAACAACTGCGACGCCAAATTCCTGTGGATTGTTGACCTCGGTCAGTAATATTAGAGCATTTGGTTGATTCTTCTTGAACTGGTCCACGAGATAATTAAGGTTGTCCTTTAATATATTATCGCCCAGATACATCACAAATGGCTCTTCCCCGATGAAATCTTTGGAGATTTTTATGGCATGCGCAAGGCCCAGTGGTGCTTCCTGGGGGATGTAATCAATTCTAGCGTTCCATCTCTCACCATTACCCACGACATCCTGTACCTCCTGCCTCGTGTCTCCGACGACAATGCCTATTTCACTCACGCCTACCCTGGTTAACGCCTCGATACCGTAATAGATTATGGGTTTGTTGGCAATAGGGATCAGTTGCTTGGCTCCGGTGTAGGTCAAGGGTCTGAGGCGTGTACCGAAGCCGCCGGATAGTATTAATCCCTTCATAAGCTACAGTATAACACGCTTTGAATAAATGTCAAGATTGAGAAGATGGCTTTGCCGCGAATTCTGCCAGCGCAACTTCCCATTTCGGCATTTGCCGGGCGAACAAATGCTCATAATTCTGGGAGTCCAAAGGTGAATACCTGGGCCTTGGCGCGGGCAGGTTCAACTCGGCCGCCTTTATGGGTTTGATTTCGGTCTTGAATTTCATTACCTCTTTCGCCTTGAGCAGGAAATCGAAGAAAGAACCAACACCTTTGTTCACGACATGGAATACACCATAATTCTCTGACTCGATAATCAATAATAAGGCTTCAGCTAAGTCCAGAGTATAGGTAAATGACGCGAATCGATCGCAGACCGCATCGATACTAACTGGTTTTTCCTCACTATTCAAGAACCTCGAGATGAAATTCTTTGAGTACCCACCAAACAGCCAAGATGTACGTACAATAAAATGCCGGGCACACACGTCTCTTATGTAATTTTCACCCAGCATTTTCGTCCTTCCATAAGTGTTGATGGGATTCGGCTTATCACCCTCAGCATACGGTCTCTCGCAGTTGCCATCAAAGATGAAATTGGTACTCGTATAGAGCAACTTCGCGCCAATCTTATCGGCAATTATCCCTAATCCCAGACTACTCAAGGCATTAACCCGCAAGGCGGTCTCTGGGTCTTCCTCACATTTATCAACATCACTCACCGCGGCGAAATGAAGAATCACATCCGGGTGGCAGTCGAGTAGAGATTCATATGTTTTCACGAAATCGGTAATATCAAGTTGGCTTATGTCAGTCGCTAAAAAATCAATCCCCTCGCGTTTCAATACACCTATCACTTCCCGACCCAGCGCACCTCTTGCACCAGTGATGAGGATTTTCATCAAGAAATTATAGCCCGGGGAGAATAATTGTCAATCTATATGATTTTTCTTGACTTTTCTGCTTTTTTGAATATCATTGCTTCGGTAACGAAAGTTGTTGTTCGAAAGATTGTGACAAAAACGCATCGGGAGCAGAGTGAAAATGTTTGAACTGTATGCAATTTTGAAAAATGATCAACAAAATTGAAAAGGAGGAAGATAATGGCAGGAATGGCAGATAAGAAGGCAGATCTGGCTGGCCCCGGTATCGGGACCTACGAAGAGGTAGAGAAAATTCTTCCTAATGACTACCAGCCGTTATTGCCGCCATTGGAACGGATGAGGGCATTGTACGAAATCAAGGACTACATTGAAAAGAACCTGTGCAAGGAACTGAATCTATCCATGGTTCAGGTACCTTTGATCGTAACTGTTGAAAGTGGTGTCAACGACATGTTGGACCGTGATGGCTCACGAACGCCGATTGAATTCGATTGTGGTCTAGGACTCGACAAGCCGATACGCGCCTCGATAGTGCAGGCCGCGACCAAGTGGAAGCGTCCGGCGCTGGCGCAGTTTGGTTGTAAAGCAGGCCAAGGTATTTGTACTGACATGAGGGCGGTACGAAAAGATTATTTCCTCGATCACGACCACAGTTCTTATGTTGACCAATGGGACTGGGAAAGAGTGATGACCGAGGATCAAAGAAATCTGGATTTTCTCAAGGATGTCGTGAAGAAAATATGGAGGGTTATCCACGGTGCAGGTAAACATGCCCAGGAACTCTTTCCACAACTCAAGACAGACAAATACCCCGAAATTCCGGAAGAACTGACTTTTCTACATGCTGAAGAAATCCTCGATATGTACCCAGATCTGCCCCGTAAACAACGTGAGACAAAAGTCATTCAGAAATATCCAGCAGTATTTATCATTGGGGTCGGATATCCCTTAAAAGACGGGTACCCGCATGAAATGAGAGCGGCAGACTATGATGATTGGATTACTGAAGTAAAACACAAAGATGGCAAGGTCACACGGGGGTTCAACGGTGATATCCTCGTTTGGAATCCCGTCACGAAGAGACGGCACGAATTGACTTCAATGGGTATTCGGGTCACCAAGGAAACCTTGAAGCTACAATTGGAGATGGCCGGGCAGATGGACTTCTTGGAATTACCATACCATCAGGCAATCCTCAATGATGAGATCCCGTTGAGTATTGGTGGTGGCATTGGACAATCACGCACCTACATGTATCTATTGAGAACGGCACACTTAGGCGAGGTCAGTGTCACGGTGTGGCCAAAGATACTCAAGAACATGTGCGCCAAGCGGAATATTCACGTACTCGAGTAGACCTGTGACTGAGATTTAGATAAAAAAAGGGGTGCCCTAAAGCACCCCTTTTTGTTTTGCCTGATGATTATTCCATAACCACGAATTCCACGCGACGATTTCTTTGTCTTCCCGACTCAGTTTTGTTTGAAGCAACCGGGCTTGATTCACCATATCCTCTTGCGAGCAGGCGTTGTGGATCAATGCCATGGTTAATCACAAGGTATTCCTTTACCGAACCCGCGCGCTCATTCGACAAGTTCAAGTTGTACTTATCGCTGCCGACGCTATCAGTATGTCCTTGGACCTCAATCTTAACATCGGGGTTGCCAGCAAAAACAGTCTTAATCGTCTTCGCCGCACCGTCTAATACTCCGTAGGACTCGGGTTTGATATCAGATTTGGCAAACTCAAAATAGACCTCAGGAAGCACGATCTTGAACTCCTTCTTCACCAATGCAACCTCAATCTCCAGGGTCTTGCCTGCTTCGATCGTGACTATTCTTTCATAGGGTAGATAGTTCTTATCCTCGGCAACAACATCCAGCTTCTGCGCTCCAGGACCTAGGGTCTTTTCTAATCGTCCGGTCGTCTTCTCAGTCGGTAGGTTACCAATTGTCACATCAGCAGTGAGTGGTGCCTTACTCTCAATATCAAACACCGTCATAACCAAAGTACCCTCTTTTGGTATTGGCGTAAGTGGCGCAGTAACTGGCGTTGTCTCCCCAGCTTTGACAAAAAGGTCAACCTCATAGGGTCGGTAATCGACGGCTTGCGCAGTCAACTTATAAGCACCGGGGTTAAGCTTCATGAAGCCGAACTGACCATTCTCATCACTGTTCATTGATGTAATTAACATACCCTGTTGATACACGCCAATGTTTGCAATGAGATAGTCGCCAGTCTCTTCATCGAGTACAGTACCGGCGATCTGGCCGAGTACTGGTTCAGGCATGAAATCGGCCGTATACGAGAAACCGAAAATCGCTGCCCATGGAGGTGCTGCTCCCCAACCGGTCGTGATATTGAAGGTATCATTTGGTAATGGAAACGCTAGCTCATTCTCGCCTTCCCAAGCACGGATATCAACGGCAAAATTGATGTTCCAGTTTTTGCTCGGACGGAAGCTAATTCCGGGTGTGAAATATACAGGATTAGGTCCATAAATCGAATCGTTGGTAAAAGTGAAGAAATCACCATTACCAAAATCTAAGGCGTGCAGTTCAACGAATGGCACAACGCCGCCTGTCTGGAGACTCAAGGCCGCACCAAGGATGCCGGCGTTGCCTCGATTGTCATACCCATTTATTGTTCGCACGAGGTATCCTACGTTCAAGTCGAGCTGTAATACGCCAGTTTTAGCCGTGATTAACCCCATGGCACCAACGTCGATGCCCCCACTGGAGAAAAATCTGAACAGACCACCTGGGTTTGTGTAAGCATCGTTGAATATAGGGTAATCCTCAATTGCAGTACCGACATCGGCAATGTCCCGGTCTGCGCCCGTGTTGAACGAAACCCAGCTGTACAAGCCATACTTGAAGCTCTCTCCACCAAAGTTGAACTTCAAGCCCACTTTTGTGTCACCGAACCCAATGCTGGCTCGATTGGTATCGGTACTGGCATAATCAATGCCATCACCATGGTAGGTGCCCGCAACGTTAAACGAGAACCAATCGCTCGGCGCATAGCCGAGATTGAAGCCGAAATCACCACCACCATAGGTCGAGCTGTCGCCGGCCAAGGCGTCACCAATCGGTTCGCCAGTGGGGTCGGCATCACGCTCTTCCATAAAGCCCCTCAGGTAGAAGCCGAGTCCAAAGGTACCAGCTGATCCGTTATCCGCCGATATGACACGGTACAGACCCTTTGTACCCACATAATTGGGCATCGCAAATGCCAGAGACGCAATGACCAATATCAGCACATACTTTTTCATTTGCATAGAACCTCCTTTTTTTCTTGTGTAATATGATTATACGCACAACGTGACCCACGTCAAGGGGTAAGCAAATGACAAACACTTATAATCTGCAAAGCAACTGGTTATCAGCGCAACCAGCTTATCGTTTTATCATTTTGTCAATTGCCTAAATGATAAAACGAAATTATTTCTGGCTTTCGATTACTGCCACGAGTTTCTCAAGATCCTTCATCACTGTTTTGACCGCACTGGCCTTGATCCAATACTCGTGGTGCCGCCACTCGACCTCATACCTCACCAGGTCGAGATTTCTGAGTACACGGAGCACCTGGGAAACGGTCGCAACGTTGACGCCAATCATACTGGCAAGCTCTTCAGGTGTTCTCGTCTGTCCAGCGAGCAGGGTCAATACCTCATAGGCCGTCGGATTGCCCAATGCCCGACAGATCCTTGAAGCCCGATATCTAGTTTCCGGAATCCTTTTTTTCATAAAGTCATTATAGATCATTTTTTCATTTTGTCAATTGCCTAAATGATAAAATGATTAGGTCTTGACAAGAAGCATTCAGAGCATATAATATTTTGGAGGTGTGGGTTGTATATTAGAAAGTGTTTTTATTGTCTGCTGTTTTTTGCTGCCATCAACGCTCACGCTCAACAATCTTCTTTTGTCGCTTACTCAAATTCAATCGACGCGACGGCTTACACTAATAGCCATAAAGTCGTATCATGGAACGGAGATCTGTGGAGCGATACTATTTATGTTGTCTACCATTCGTCAGATACAGTCTATCACACTTACACCACTGATATGGGACAATCTTGGCAAGCATCTGCCCCGGTACATGCCGGTGTTTATCCGGCGTTAGATGTAGATGCCTTCGGTTTCCGTCATGTCGCCTGGCAATATTTCGATCCGGGTGGGAACAATTACGAAATTTACTATGACTGCCTTGACGACTGGAGCCCGCCGCAGAACATAAGCCAATCACCGACGAATTCCGTACTGCCTGATCTTGTTGTCGACTCACTCGGGATCGTCCACATCGCATGGGTAGATGTTGATCAAATTTTCTACCGAACTTACCACAATGGCGTTCTCGGCGATACTGTTTGTCTGAGTGGTTATGGTTCGACACTGGCAACCTATTCCTATCCCTCGATGAGTATCTTTCTGCCCAATCATCGGGTTTATGTAGTGTGGGAATGCTATGATCCACAATGTTATTCGCCGTATCAAATACATTATCGATACAAAGACGATAACATCTGGTCTATGACAAATGTCTGGGCTCATTATCTTCCCATGCGTCATCCGTCTATCGATTTTTCCCATGGATCTGAATGGACTTTGGAAGAGCTGTCGCTATGCTATGAAGACAGTACTTCGGGAAACTCGGAAGCGACTTTCTTCGGAGGCAATGGCGGGGGCCTCTCGACCCCGGGCAGGTCAACCTATCCAGTCATTTCGACTGTCGGTTCTACTTGGAGTTATCTTTTCTGGCAAGAAGATTCAGCTGGACAGGCAGATGTATACTGTCAGTTATACTACTTCATGGCGGGTTGGACAGATTACTACTTGCGAGATTTTTTCAATATTCAAGAATCAGTACGATATCCGAACACATGTGGTGCATATCTCGTTTGGACGCAAGGGGATAGTGTTCCTTACAGCATCTATTTCGCAGATTTTGGCTATCCGATCGGAATCCGAGAAACCCAACAAGCTCAAATTATGACCGCATTTGCCCAACCCAACCCTTTTTCACAGATGACCGATATCAAATATCTGATAACCGACCGATTGCGTCATACCCCAGATGAAAAATCAGGACTCAAGATCTACAACAGCATTGGTCAACTGGTGAAAGATTTCCCAAGGTACCGGGTTGGTATTAGCCAGCAGTCGTCAGTAAGGTGGGATGGTAATGACAACGCCGGTAACGAAGTACCGGCTGGTCTCTACTTTTGTTGTCTGGCAGAAGAAACTGGAGATTATCTGATAAAGATAGTGAAGGTGGATTAGCTTAACTAAACTACAAACTTAAGTTCTGGCTTGTCGCTCAGAGTTCCGATGACTGAGCAGTACTTGTCTCGCGATAGCTCGAAAGACCGAAGTAAGTCTTCGCGTCGGTAATCACCCTCACACTTAAATTTTACGGTGATCTTCGTAAATTTATGCGGGTGGTCGTCGGCCTTTGCACCCTCGACGTCAATGCTAAAAGCGCCAATCTTGCCACCTTTTTTTTGAAGGATTCCAACAATATCCATACCCATACAACCAGCCAGGGATACCAATAGAAGGTCCATCGGTCTAAATCCCTGGTCAAAACCGCCAAATTCTGTGTTCGTATCAACGACAATTCTGTTATTACGGGCATCTTCGGCGATGAACTGAAGACCCTTAGTTAAAGTCAATTTCACCATGTTGTTCTCCAGACTGATTCGATCTACTCCTTGAGCAACGAATCGACCAGCGCATCAAAGGGAGCTTCCAGTTCCGGTGCAAATCCAGTCTGTGTTTTCCTGATTCTACCTTGCTTATCAATAAAAATCGTCTTAGGAATTCCTGTGACCTCATAAGCTTTTGCGATTTCCTTATTTCCAATTAGAATCGGATAGGGTATTCTCATCTGTTCCTTAAACTTAACCAGGGCTTGCTCGTCATCAAGGCCAATACCCAATATTGTAAAACCCTGTTCATGATATTTGTCGTACAATCTGGCGAACGTTGGTATGCTATTCCTACAGGGAGGACACCACGTAGCCCAAAAATCAACGATCACAACCTGACCCTTTAGTTCGGACAGCCTGTATTCTGTTCCATCAAGGGAAAAAAGTGAGAAATCCGTCGTACCGGATTGTTTTGCCTGGTTCTTTGAACCACAGGCGAGCACCACGATTCCTAAAATGAGGCACCATTTCAATGTGTTTCTCATCGGTTAACTCCTTTATTCTGTTATGTGTTTTTCTAACTTTTTAACGATTTGTTCCTTTGGCAGTGCACCGATTATTCTTTCAATCTCCTTGCCTTGCTTGAATACGATCATGGTTGGGATATTCTGAATTACATATTCATTCGCAGTCTTTATTTCGTTATCCACATTTACTTTTCCAATCTTTATCTTACCATCATACTCCTTGGATATTTCTTCGAGAATTGGCGCCACCATTGCGCAGGGTGGACACCATATTGCCCAAAAATCAACGAGATACGGTAAATTCGATTTATCCACTTCCTGATGGAAGTCGTTATCGCTAAGCTCCTTGACCATAAAAACCTCCTTGATTTGACCTGCCATTGTTGGTAGTCATCGTCATCAATTGGCAATAATTCATACTGATTCACCAATGTTTCACGTGAAACATCTAGAAACTCTGCTCAAACCCCAGCTTTATCATTCGATTTAGCTGCTGATCAGCTGCACTATTATCCAACAAGTCGCGAAGTGCTATTTCAAAGAAGATTTCGCCGTAAAAGATCAACCGCAGGCTGACATTCAGATAGCCCTTATCTTGATCAAGATCATCGTCGAAATTCGGCGCATAATCGACCAAAAGTGCACTGAACGTCCCGAATTGCATCTTCAAACCGGCAAACATGTCGAACCGATTGTCTGATTCAAGACAATAGTTCAGACCAAGGCTGGGGACAAATTCCACGTTGGCCGAGCTAAAAGTCTTACCAATCTGGCAGTATACGCCTTTTGACATGATTTCGTACCGATCATTATAGTCGCCATATCCTTGATTGTCAAAGCCAAAGTATAGCGAGGGATAGAAAAAGCCCTCCTCAATAGCCAGCAACCTGATCTGCACGCCGGGTTGGCTATAGAATTCAGGATCGCCGGCGCCGATTAGGTTCGACCCTCCATAACTCAGACCAAAACCCAGTCGGTCCCAGACACCGATATTGAAATACCCGAGTATTGCGCCGCCAGGACCAAAGCGCAGCTCGAGGTCAAAAACACCATGTTCAGGAGCCTTTGGAAAGGGTTGATCAACATAATATAAGCTCAAAAGCATCAGGAGTAGTGCCATATTGCCTCCTCAGATGGTCCGTACATGCCTTCTAACCGGCTATATCTTACCATAAATCTTCAATCCCTCGTTCCCCAAGATATTCTTGATTTTACCAAGCATCTCGGCATCAGGGCTTATTTTCATGGTTCGAGAGCGGAATTTCTTCGATTCTTTGTCATTGTTTACTTTAATCCATACCTCACAATTGCCCTTACTTCCATTAATCAAATCACAAACTTGTTTAAGAACATCTTCGTTGACGCTATGTCCATCAAAATTAAGAAATATCTTCTTGTAGTACTTCCATGCGTCCTTAAGCGATATTATCTCATCTGCCCTTATGCTTTTTCTATCTTCCTCTCCAGATATTCTGCCTTTAACAATCAATGGGTTATCAATCTTCAAAAGGGGAGAAAATCGTTCAAAATAATCCGAAAAGACGAACACATCAATCGCACTTTCCAGGTCTGCCATGTTGACAATTGCATAGTTGCGGCCGTTCTTATCCCTTTTAATCTTCTTTGCATTCAGAATACCCCCAATCGCCACTATTTCACCGTTTTCCACAGTACCCAGTTGGCTTATTGGTTTTAATCCAAGGGCCGAAAATTCCTCCTGGTATCTTTCCAGGGGATGTTCTGAAAAATAGAACCCAAAGGCTTCTTTTTCATATATAACCTTTTCTTGTGAGGGTTTACCAGACACCGTGTTCTCATCCACTTTCTCAGTCTCAAATAGGCCTCCTTGGGTTCCCATATATTCTCTACCTTTATGTGCCATAGATAATAACTTGTCGACATCTGGTTCAAATTCCTTAAAGGTACCGGCTTTGATCAACGATTCCAGTGATTTCCTATTCAAACCTTTGGCCCGTGCCTGAAAATCGAAAAACGATTTATATGGACCACGTTTTCTCTCATTCGCAATTGACTCCACAATCGGCCGACCAAGATTCTTGAGTGCTCCGAGGCCGTATCTAATACCTATACCCTCTTTTTTAAACTCATAATCACTGGCATTTATGTCTGGCGGGAGAATCTCCAACTCCATTCTCCGGGCTTCGCGTATCAACACCCATAAGCGGTTTGTGTCACTTATTTCACTATTCATAGAAGAGATCATGAACTCAAGCGGATAGTGGCATTTCAGAAAGGCTGTCTGATTAGCTAACGCGGCATAGGCTGCGGCATGGGATTTGTTAAAACCGTAACCGGCAAAAGGTACCAACTTCTTGAATATTTCGTCGGCAAGCTCGCCTGATACCCCATTCTTCTCGGCGCCAGCAATGAATTTCTCGCGATTTTCAACCATCAACTCGGCAATTTTCTTACCCATTGCTCGACGCAACATGTCTGCCTCGGCTAAGGAAAACCCCGCGATGCGCGAGGCAATCTGAATTACCTGCTCCTGATAGACAATCATTCCATAGGTTTCCTTGAGAATTGGCTCTAGCCAGGGGTGTAGATATTCGATCTTTGATGAATCCTTCTTGTTTTCGATCATCTTCTGGAGATTCACGTTGGCCATTGGGCCTGGGCGGTACAATGCAATAACCGCGATGATATCTTCAAAGCAAGCCGGTTGAAAGTTTCTCACGATATCCTGCATCCCGTGACTCTCCAACTGGAATACACCTACTGTTTCAGCGCGTTTAAGCATATCATAGGTGTCTTTGTCATAGATGGGAATATCACTGATCTGACGGCCGATCATGCGCAAGGTTGTATCAATGACCGTAAGGGTACGCAACCCCAGAATATCCATTTTTATGACCCCGATGTCTTCCAAAGAGTTCTTTGCGTACTGCGTAGATATTTCCCCGCGTTCCGGACTCTTGAAAAGCGGTACATATTCAACCAATTCCTTAGGGGTTATGACGACCCCGGCGGCATGGGTTGCTGGATGGCGAGCAAGACCCTCAAGTTTCTTGGCGATATCAAAGAGCTCTTGATATTCCTCCTTGGATTGTACTAGATTATCCAATTCTTTTATGTTCGCAATTGCCTCATCAATGCTTGAATGAAATGGAATCATCTTTGCTAACCGGTCGATTTCATTATACGGGATGCCCATGACCCGACCAACATCCCTAAGCACAGCTCGGGCCTGCATTGTACCGAAAGTAATGACCTGGGTAACGTTTTTCTCACCGTATCTCTTCTTGATGAAGTTGATTATTTCATCGCGCCTTGTGTCACCGAAATCTGCATCGACGTCAGGGAGACTCACTCTTTCCGGGTTTAGAAAACGTTCGAATATTAAGTTGTATTGAAGTGGATCGATGTCGGTTATGCCCAGAGAATATAGAGCCAGACTCCCGACTGCAGACCCACGGCCCGGGCCAACCGGAATACCCTGCTGCCGAGCGAATTCAACGATCTCGCGGACGATGAGAAAATAGCCAGACAAACCCATTTTCTTTATGATATTCAACTCGTAATTCAACCTATCTTCCATACCCTGAGTGGTTCGACTAAAGCGCTTGCTCATGCCCTCCAAGGTGAGGTATTTCAGATAATCATAGTCGGTCTCAAACCCCTCAGGTCTGGGGAAACTCGGCAGCTTCACATCCTTACCTGATGTATCGATCAGCAAGTTGCAGCGCTCGGCAATCAACGCGGTATTCGATATCGCTTCTGGCAAGTCTTCGAATAACCGAGCCATCTCTTGCGGAGACCTGAAGTATACTTGATGACTCTCAAACTTAAGCCGCTCGCGGTCGGATAGGGTCTTCTTAGTGCCAATGCATAGAAGAACATCGTGCGCTCTATAATCGTCCTCATCCAGATAGTGACAATCATTCGTGGCGACAATGGGAACATCGAATTCGTGTGCGAGCTTAATCAATTCATTGTTGACTTTTTCCTCGGTGCGCATGCCGAGTCTCATCATTTCCAGATGGAAGTTGTCCTGACCAAATATGTCTATGTATTCACCGAGCGCTTTCCTCGCGCCATCCAGATCACCCATGGCGATGCGGTAAGGAACCTCACCCTTGAAACAACCAGATAGACCAATCAAACCCTTGTGATGTTGAGCAAGAATCTCTTTATCGATTCGAGGCTTGTAGTAGAAACCCTCGAGATACGCGGCCGAAGAGAGTTTTATCAAATTCTTGTATCCGATTTCATTCTCACATAATAGGGTCAGATGAAAGGAACTCTCAGGTATGCGTACATCCCTAGACTGGTCAAGCCGGGATTTGGGTGCTACGTATGTTTCAATACCGATGATCGGTTTGATACCCTTTTTGCGGGCACTCTTATAGAACTTGATCGCACCAAAGAGATTGCCATGGTCCGTTATTGCTAGGGCTGGCATCTCATACTTTACCGCGCGTTCGGTAAGCCGATCTATCTTCATTGCACCGTCGAGTAAGGAGTACTCAGTGTGATTGTGTAAATGAATGAAGTTCATGACCCCCCTTCTTAGACTTAAGTCTTACGCATCTGCCTCAATCACCATTGCCTGATTCTCCCAGGGGCAAGCTCAGCGGGTTTGCACAATATATCTCTTTGCATCGCGGGCACAAGAGAAACTGGAATTCCTTGTACACCTCTTCGCTTACCAAATCCTCGGGATAGGATTTCAACTTTTCGAATTCCTCAGACCAATCGACCTTTTCATCCTTGATTTTTATAATACCATCAAAGTCTGCAAGGACTTTTATCAAGAGACTGTAGAATAGATCACCTGGCTGGATCATCCGGTTGCACCGACTACAGACATTCGACACAACTAGTTCCTAAAAGGCCGGTGTCCGAACATATTAAGCTAATGCCTTGAGAACCTGCTTACAGATCTCCTTCAAAGACTCAAAAACACCTATTCCCTGAGTAGCAACTGCCTCGAAGAAACAATACTCATTCCGAGGATTTAGAATGTTTTGCAACTCCTCAACCGATGTTATGTTTGGAAGATCCCGCTTATTGTATTGCATAACAAGCGGCACTTTCTCCAAAGAAAGATTATGCGCCTTCAGGTTATCCTGAAGGTTATCAAATGACTCGATATTCTCATCAAAACGCTCAATTTGGGAGTCGGCAACAAATACTATACCGTCCACGCCTTTGAGGATAAGCTTTCGAGAGGCGTTGTAGAAAACCTGGCCGGGAACCGTGTAGAGGTGAAACCTGGTATTGAACCCTTTTATGGTTCCGAGATCAACCGGGAGGAAGTCAAAAAACAGTGTACGATCGAGTTCGGTTGCAAGACTTATGAGTTTCCCCTTTATCGAAGGATTCAGTTTTGAATACACATACTTGATATTCGTTGTTTTTCCGCCCAAACCTGGGCCATAATAAACTATCTTTGAATTTATTTCCCGCGATGCATAGTTGATTAACGCCATAGTTCCTTATTTCAAAATCACAAACATCAGACTTCCGATAAGTTCCGTAGTTTTTTCAAGTTCCAAAGAGTTTATCGATCTCTTCTTCAGCCATGCGTGTGAATTCATCGTCAATATCCTTCTTAGGCTCGGTTTCCTTTTCAACCTTACTGAATATTTCCTGAAAGGTATTCTCAAGCTCACTAACCGTGTTTTTGGTTTTGACCCTTACCAGACCAAGCGTTGTCCGCTTGTCAAATATCACCGCAAGAATCACACGCCCTGCGACCAAGCTCACATAGATGTTTTCCTTCTCCCCTTGGTGAAAGAGTGTGGAAAATTCTTTTTCACCAATGAGTGACGCGAGTTGGCTTGTGGCCGCAAAATCAGCAGCCGAAAGCGTGGCAAATGAAGAGGTATCCATCTTGCTGGTGTCGCCAGTCGAGGTAATGAGTTGTCCCTCACGGTCTATGAGCAGTATTGTCTTGGCATGGGTGCCCTGCAGGAGTCGAGTCAACGCATCATTTATTGACCAGAAATCTTCCTCGAAGATGTTGATTCGATCATGCATTGAGGTATTATAAATAGTATTAATTAAAAGTCAATAAAGATGTAAATTAACTCCAAGTTCCGCCGAAAAGAAACAAAATTCTGTTGACTTGACATTTAAAATCGCTAGAATCAGACATGCGGTTCGTCAAGATGCAGCCATACGTAAAGCACCGACTCATGTTTAAGCAACCGTATCATATCTATACTTCACCATATTCCCAATTTCAAACCTCCAGAGTATTCGTGCCGCATACCAATCCAGTCTGAGATGCATATTATCTTCCTAACTCACTATTTTCCTCCAGAGGTCAACGCACCAGCGAGTCGAACTTTTGATAATTGCACACGTTGGGCTGCAAAAGGTTACCGTGTGACAGTAATTACCGGAGTTCCTAATACGCCGGATGGTATCGTGTATCAAGGGTATAAGAACCGGCTGTATCAATGGGAGGAGATTGGTGGCATCCGTATATTGCGTGTTTGGACCTTTATTACTCCTAACAAAGGTATAATTAGAAGAACACTGAATTTCATTACGTTCATGCTTTTCTCAATGCTCGGCGCGCTGCTTGTCAGGGAAGGAGATATTGTTATCGCTACTAGCCCCCAATTCTTCTGTGCCATAGGTGGGTACATTCTCAGTCGGTTGAAGCATTTGCCTTTCATTATGGAAGTCCGCGATCTCTGGCCAGAATCGATTATTGCCGTGGAGGCTTTCAATAATAGAAATCTGATAAAGGTCTTTGAAAAGCTGGAAATGTGGTTGTACGAAAAGGCAAAATGCATAGTTGTCGTCACCGAATCATTCAAGGAAATCATCGCGAAGAAAGGCATCCCCAAAAGAAAAATCTATGTAGTCAAAAATGGTGTTGACCTGGATTTCTATGATCCCACTATCAGCGGACGAGCAATAAGAAAAGAGCTGAAATTGAATAATAAATTCGTCGTTTCATACATAGGAACAATTGGCATGGCTCATGCTTTGTATCAAGTATTGGATGTTGCTCAGAAATTACGTTCTGCGCACGACATCATTTTTCTGATAGTCGGCTCTGGTGCATTACGTGAATCTCTTGTTCACGATAAGGAAAAGAGAAACATAGACAACGTCTCCTTCCTGGGAAAACAACCCAAAGAGAAAACACCCTTCTTTTATGCCGCATCCGACGTTTGCTTAGTGCCGTTGAAGAAAGATCCTCTCTTTAAATCCGTGATTCCATCAAAAATCTTCGAAATCATGGCAATGGCTAAACCAATAATATTGAGTGTAGACGGAGAAGCTCGTGAAATTCTTGAGACTGCAAAAGCGGGTATTTACGTGGAACCCGAAAACGTAGGTCAACTCGCAGGCGCAATATTGAAGCTTCGTGACGACAAAAAGAAATGTGTCGAACTGGGTCGTAAGGGAAGAGAATATGTGGAGAAATGTCACAATCGTGACGAATTAGCAAATATGTATCTAAGCATACTTACAGAAAACTTTCTTTAATCTCACCCACAATAACGATATCAGATCCAGTATCATTGTTGACATCGGTCATGATTTCGCTAAAATAATCAGCCAGTATTTCCCGAAGTGCACAAAGAATCAGCGGAAAAAGGAGCTATGATGAAGATTTTGGTGACGGGTAGCAGTGGGTTTATTGGATCACTATTATGCGAAAGACTTGCGAAGGATGACTTTGAGGTTCGCGGTTTTGACAGTAGATGCATGGCAGACAAAAGTTTTGAGTGTATTACCGGCGACATAAGAAATCATGATTTGTTGCTTGAAGCCGTAAACTCGGTAGATATTGTTGTGCATCTAATAGCCATGCATCATGATTTTGGCATTTCTGACGAAGAGTATTTCGAAATAAATGAAAAAGGTACTAAAGACCTCCTGAGATGTTGCTCAGAGGTTGGCATTAAAAAGTTCGTTTTTTACAGCAGCGTTGCGGTATATGGTACTAAAAAAGATCCCACTGACGAAAAGACATTGCCAAATCCAGACACTCCATATGGGAAGTCCAAACTGGCTGCCGAAAAAATCGTCGAATCCTGGCAGAAAGAGAATGCATCCAGACAAGTGATCATTATCCGACCGACGGTCGTTTTTGGTCCGAATAACTACGCGAATGTATATAATTTAATCAATCAAATCTATCACAAGAGGTTTCGTATGGTTGGGGACGGCAATAATATTAAATCTGTGGCCTACGTCGAAAATCTAGTCGACGCAACTAGATTTCTAATCAAGCATATTCAATCAGGCCTACACGTATATAACTATTCTGATGAGCCTCATATGTCAGTGAAAGAAATTGTTAAAACAATTGCGGAAAATGCGAAAATTAGTATTCCAAAACGTAGTCTACCCCTTTGGCTAGCATTACGATTCGGAGGAATATTTGATTCTCTAGGCAATATTACCGGATATAATTTTTCAATTACGGGAAATCGTATAAAGAAATTCTGCACAACGACCCACCATAGATCCGAGAAAATAAGGAAATTGGGATTCAAACCAACCGTTAGTCTGAAGGAGGGGTTCAAAAGAACTGTTGATTGGTACATTATACAACAGCATCCGAATAAATAAGGTTACAGACGTATTCTATTCATAAGCATCTGCGATTCATCGTGTTGACACAAATACATAAATGAATATACTTTGATTTATGAAAAGAAAAAAGACATCTCTCATAGACTACCTGGAAGTAATCGTAGCGTGGCGTAGGTTCATTATCCGCAACGTGATAATTCTTACGCTAGCAGCCACGTTAATCAGTTTCTTGTTGGTGAAGAAATATACTGCCACGGCAACGATGTTACCACCCAGCTCTGAACAAAACGTGATGTTAAGCCTATTGGCTGGCGGCCTGCCCGGAGGCATGAGCAGTATTCCTGGTATTGGTGCCGTACTTCCTGGGTTTACAACGCCCTCTGATTTGTACGCCGCAATAATGAAAAGTAGTAGAATACGTAAGGAAGTTATAAAAAAACATGATCTTCACACGGTGTTCAAAACCAAGAAAAACTATCAAACATATGAAATTCTGGAAGAAATAACACAAATCACTGTTACTCCAGAAGGTATTATATCAGTGGCCGTCACCTATAAAGACAAGAATCTTGCCGCAGACATCGCAAATACATACATTAACGAACTTGACAAATTCAATAATCAAACCTCAATGACGGCGGGCAGAAAATATCGTATATTCATCGAAGAAAGGTTGAAAGAAAGCGAAGATTCCCTGGCTATTGCTGAAGAAGGTTTGAGAAGTTTTCAAGAAAAGCACCGCACGATCGCCCTTGATACCGAAATACATAGTGCTATTGAAACAATCGCTCAACTAAAAAGCCAAATAATCCTCCTCGAGGTGAAGAGAGGGGCTATTGCATCTTCCTCGCGAGTCGACAATCCGTACCTGTATAACATCAACAAGGAATTAAGGGAATTGCGGAAGCAACTCGCGAAAATAGAAATCGGTGACAGCAAAAGTAAAGACCAGAATGAATTTGGTGTCGGCTTTTCGATCCCGTTCTCACAACTTCCCGATGTTTCACTCGAATACGCACGCCTTTTCAGAGACGTGACAGTCCAAGCTGCAATATATGAACTCTTAATGCAGCAATATGAACACGCCAAAATAATGGAGGTAAAAGACACGCCAACTGTCGAGATCCTTGATTATGCCACGCCGCCAGAACGTAAGTCATTTCCCAAAAGAGGCATCATCGTAATTCTAGTTTTTATTGCCTCATTTGCAGTAAACATATTACTCGTCTTTACGATCGAATATGTCAAAGAAGAAAAGAAAGACGAAAAGAGCAGTGTCAGTAGATTGTTGCATCTCGTGTCATTGGTAAAGAATGACATCGTCGCATTGAAGAAGAAACTCAAAAGATGAACCGTGGCGCCATAGCGAGTCACATATCAAGCCACACGTTATTTAACATACTAGCGAATTTCTCAAAAGTAATAATCAGTGGTTTACTGCTGATATACGTTGCTAGAAGTCTTGGGCCATCCCAATATGGCATTGTATCCTTAGGCTTATCCATTGCAGCCATCATCGGCATATTTTGTGATTTCGGAATGTCAACGTCAACTGCACGGTTTCTGGCAGAACACAAAGATTTAAGAACAGCTATTTACCTTAACGGAAGATTCCTCAACCTTTTATCTTCTTTCTTATTCTCACTTATACTTTTTCTCCTTGCGGAACCAGTAGCAAAATCTGTGAATCTACCTTCGCCAATGTATGTGCAAATCATGTGTCTGTTCACGTTCTTCACGAGTTTATTCCACTTTTCGATAAGAAGCTTGCAGGGAATTAAAGAAACTCACAAAATTGCGTTACTGAACTTCCTTCATCAGCTAATTACTGCCGCGATTATCATCTTAATCATTCATGCTGGGATGAAAGCGGCAGGGGTTTTGTTCGGACATTCAGTTTCAGCTGGAATAATATGCATAATTTCTTTAATCATGTTGCACAAATATTGCCTGAATTTCAAACTCGAACTGAGCACTTTACACCTCAAAAAGATCTTTCTATATGCCCTGCCTTTACTACTAACATCTAGTTCTTACTTCCTGGTACTTCGCGGACCAACTGTTCTGCTAGGCGCCTTTGCAGGAACCGAGGAGGTATCCTATTTAGCCATTCCCCTAAGGATTGTTGAAGTAACGTCCCTTCCTGCTTATTCACTCTCATTCGTTGTTGCTCCATTCTTCACAAAGAAAGAAAAATCAACCGGCAATTTACCCTGGCTCTATGTTAACGTGCTCAAGTACTGCGCTCTGTTCTATACGCCAATTTCAGCTTTTATCTTGCTGGGAGCAAATAGACTCATCAGTGGATTCTTTGGCACGGAATATTCGAATGCTGTTCCAGTCCTCTTAATTTTCTCATTATATATTCCCTTCTTTGCCATTGCCACTTTCTCAAGCAGAATTCTTGATTTTCTTGGCATAGCAAAGCAGAAATCAATTATATTTGCCATCACGTCTGCGATAACTATTGTAGCATCACTGTTTGTCATCCCTTGGCTTAAAGAACGTGGCGCAGCTTTCGTGATTGCTGTACCATACACGATTTTCGCATTATACACAATAATAAAATCTGCAAGAGAGTGTGATATTGTGCTGAGCAAATATGCCAGCCACCTCATAAAACTAGTAGTCATTACGGTTATCTCATCCGTACCCGCTATTATGGTTCTCAACAATGTTCACGATATACCTGGAGTGGCATTATCATTCGCCACTTTGGTAATTTGCTTCTTTATACTCGCAACCGGCTGGAAACTCGTTAGGCCTTCGGAAATCATTAATATCATTAAACAGATCTTTTAACAAAGTCTATGTTCGAAGGCACTGCCCGTTACAATCACAAGATATTACCGATCATTGGACTGACATTGCTGACGATAGTGATGACAGTATTCATATCTCCGCTGATCCCCGTGGTCATAGCAGTAGCAGCACTGGTAATAGCCGTCATTAAGGATTACAGAATCGGGACACTTATCGTTGTGATATTGGCATTCACAAACGTTGGTGGACAACAGATTTTTGAAGCGTATCATGTTTTTCTGTTGATCATTATGCTTACTGCCTTTTCACTTACGCTCGCCGTATTGAGAGGTTCCGTCGCTGTCCAGGGAATAAAAGAATTTAATATCCTGCTTGCGATCTTTGGTACTTGGTCATTCCTCTCCGGAGTCATAGCAATCGACCATGAGTTATGGTTCGGCATGATTGAGTACATGATCAGGGCTTTTCTTGTACTCTACCTTGTATATAATTCCTTTTCAAAGGGAGAGGAAATATTTCGCCTTTTTAAGATTATAGTTTTCAGCATGTTCCTATCAAGTATCATCTCATTCTTCGCAATGATTGGAAGCCTATCACTTTCCGTAGAAACACTTCTATCTTTGTTTTCTACTCGCTTTGCCGGGACTATTGTCGATCCGAATTTCTACGCAATGACCATAGCAGGTATAATACCCCTAGCCTTTGTTTTGATCACCGAAGAAAAACGTATTGCCCTTAAGGCATTTTGGATAATCAGTGTATTTTTTCTTATGCTTACAATCGTATTTTCCCAGTCAAGAACAGGGATCATCGCGATTTCGATAATCTTCATCTACTCGCTCTATAATCTGATGCGGAAGAAGCGTGTGGAGATTCTCTTTTTTATCATTCCTATTATCGTCATTCTAATTCTGATCCCGCCTGCTTTCTGGTTCAGGATGTCTGTCTTCGTGGAATCCCTATCTAGTGGGGCGCGCGCCGATACTTCGGTCGTTCACCGCTTGCTTCTTTTACGTTCTGCCCTAGATGTTTTTTTGAAAAACCCCATTTTTGGTGTCGGGTTAGGAAACTTTGAAGCAATTGCCGGACGCTACACAATAGACCCGATGGTATGTCATAACACTTATCTTGAGATAGCATCGAATCTTGGCCTCTTGGGTACAGTTCCTTTCGTTCTTCTTCTTTATAGAGGTTTTATGCTACCAAAGCATTCGATGCAAAATCCAAATGTACGGGAATTATCATGGGCAGTCAGGACCGGATTATTAGGAATGTATGTAGCCATTCTATTTCTATCTGTGCCCTTCAAATTAGACCTGTGGATACTTCTTAGCATAGCAGCCATTCTGGGGAGAAAAATCAGTAGTGAAAAATCCCCGTAGAATACTATTCGTAATACCCACTCTCCGAACAGGGGGAGCAGAAAAATATGTCTTGGAAATAGCTTCGAAGTTAGCAGCGACAGGACATCATACACATGTCGTCTCACTGGGGCCAATTGATGATGGATTCGTTAATTCAGTCAACCTGGAATATGTCACAATAACGCAACTAAGAACAAGAAAGGTACTAAGCATCAGGTCAATTTGGGTTATCTACCAGCTGTTCAAGTACATTAAAGAGAAAAATTTCGACATCGTTCATCTGAACCTACTCGGCGCCGACATACTAGGAGGAATTGCCGCTATACTCGCAGGCTGTCCATTTTTGTCTACTCAACATAACACAAGATCATGGCGTTACAGCAGGAAAGTCCGCAAGCAAGCAGCTAAATTTCTTCATAGAGGTGTAATGTATTTTGCGCATGCCATAATTGCTCCCACCTTATCAGTCAGAAATTATCTTTCTGAGACAACACGGATTCCAGTCGATAAAATCAAGGTAATTTACCACGGGATAGACTTGAAGAAATTTTCTCCGCGTTTAAGGAAAATCGGTACGTACTTAAGAATTGGTTCAGTAGGCCGATTTGAACGTCGAAAAGGCCAAATCTATATAATAGAAAGCTTACCCAGAGTGTTATCCGAACTGAAAAATGCAAAAATAGAGGTTTGGTTTGCCGGCGAAGGAATATACGAACACGAGGTACGAAAACGTGCGATTGAACTCGGAGTAATCAAACATGTAAGATTCCTCGGCACGCTCAAAGACATACCTGCCTACCTGGCAAAAATACACATTCTGGCTCACGCGGCAACCGAGGGAGAAGCTTTCTGTTATGCAGCACTCGAAGGCTTGGCTACTGGAAAAGCTGTCATAATAACTAACACGGACGGCATCCCTGAATTTATCAAAGACCACTATAACGGCATACTCGTTCCTATACATTCGTCAGAAGCACTGGCAGACGCAATAATAGAGGTAACAAAGAACCCGAAGATATACTCTGCTATTAGCGGAAACGCAGTAAAGTCGGTAAGACCATTCTTCTCAAAGGAACGCGCAATAAATGAAACCTTTCAATTGTACACACATATACTTAATAAAAGAAAAATCAATCACTGATCAACGAGAAACGGGTACCACAATAATTCCGTGATCAATATATGACGAGAAGAATCGCTGCAATAATAATAGCCATCAGCACTTATGTAGGTGCCGAAGATATGTTTGTCATTGGTGCCTACGGGGTAGAGAGAATTGTGCACATCCAACCTGCTCGCAATCTGTTAAAACTCAACACTATAATATATGGCTGGCCAAGTAATCAAACTCAAGCCGATAGTATACTGCTCCTAGCGGAAAAGGATACCCTGAATGTGATACTGGCCCACGCACCTGGAGCGGATCCAGATATCAGCCGTCGGCTATCCTGGTACTCTCATCTCTGGAGCAAATCATGGCAATCAGACAGCGACTATTTTTTTCACAAAACTGGCTCAAGAACACAGGATGCTTACGCTGACAATCATTACGCTTGGAAATGCCGACGCAACTTACATACTTCAGGCCTAATGCAGTACGGACCATCAGGCAGGCAGGCCCGACTTCCGTGCCAATATCTTTATCTCGATACAGTTGAATACAACGCCCGATTTAAACTACGAATCGACACAACTGCCTTCCACAGTGCAGTTAAGGTGTGCAGCCTGTCAGTATATTGTCCACAAGAAGAAAGCATCTATGCAGATACGGTACTGCGCATCAAGGATTTTCCTGCTAATAATAAATACGGTTCTTTTGACCTGTATTTTTTCAGAACCAAGCCATTTGTAAGCACAAATCAATATGAATATCGCATATGGTGGTATAACAATACCAATCTCTGGTCAGATTATGTGGAGGTTAAGAACTATTATACTGATACTTTAATAGAAGGCGGCTATGATTCAAAAATTAGCAGTATCCTCGATCACTACCGAGATTTTCCGATGCTCTACCGCTATTACTTGACCGACGAACCTTACATTGGTCACTTTGCAGCAAATCGCTATATAACGCATTACCTTAAAGCCAGAAACCGATACGGAATTCAAGCACTCGGTACCAGCACGTCTGAATTCTATGCTCATTACCTCTCATATGTTGAACCGAAGGAACTAATGTTCGACTACTACCCGATATGCGGTAGTGGTGATCGCAAACGCGGTCGCACTCCAGAGGAACATGGAAGAAAGTTTCAGGCAATGCTCGATAGCCTATGTACACATTTATCCGAAATGCGTGCTGTTGCCCTTGAGCACAATACAAAATGGTTGTTTATTCCTCAGACTTTTGGCAAATATAATACACTAACGGCAATTGACCCCGACGATGGCGGGGCAGAGGGTGATTGGCGTCTCCCAACACCTCGGGAGATACGATGCATAGTGTGGTTGAGTATAGCCCATGGTGCAAAAGGTATAATTTATTTTCGCTTCAGGACGAGATTAACAAATGAATCTGGATTTCCAGAGTGGATGCGTGGTTTATGGCGCTACGACAATAGACCTCGTGAGCCACTGTTTACAGAAGTAAGAAACATCAATGATGATCTGCATCACCTGGGGCCAATCTTATTAACGCTCACGTCTCATCGAGTTTTCAACGCACGCGCGGTTCCACAAGAATCCTTCATTAAATATATCAACACACTACACGAAGTGCAGATTGGCACTTTCTACGATTCTCATAAAGACACCTTCTTCGTAATGGTAAATAGACATTGCCGCTCTATCGATTCAATTCGGATGAAAATTGGCGTTGCCACTCGTGGCGCTAAAACTCTTTATCTACTCGATTGCCTAACAAAAAATAGAATCTATCCGGTACACAGCGACCTTCACCGCACCAGCACCGTCGAAGTCATAGTGGACCTCCAACCCGGGCAAGGTAGGTTATTTAAACTTGTTCGCATAGAATAAGAATTCAATCTAAATTGGGAAGGTTAGATTTGCTAGTTGCTAGAGCTTAACGCGTCTGCTGATCAATTTATTGCAGTATTCGATAAATGCACTGACACGCTGTTCTACAGAAAAAAGCTTTCTTTTTTCCAAAACACCACGTTTTAATAGCCGATAGAATTTTTGATCACTAGTGAGACGCTTCATCGCAGCCAAGAGCATTTGCGTATTCTTCGGTTCGATAAGAATACCCGAAGATTCATCGACAATCTCCGGTATTGAACGCCAATTACTTGCTATTACCGGGATACACGCAGCATACGCCTCCAAAATTACTCCAGGATAGCCCTCGCCTTCATAGTATGTCGGTAGAAGAAGTGCATCATATGCTTTCAGTTTTTCTACAACATCGTCGGGATGGAGTAACCCGCGGTATTTGACAATGTTCAATCCATCAAAATCACGCTCAGACATCCCTTCTTGGAAAGGGCCGAATACATCAACGATGTAATTCCTACTCAACTGCTCGCCAGCTGCAATGATTTCCTTCAATCCCTTTGAATATTTCACATTGCCTATATAGACGAATTTTCGACATACAGTTCGATGTTCATTCAATGACTTTAGTGTTGGCATTTCGCGGCTATTCCAAAAGAATTTCGGCTCACTGCTACATATATTCTCAAAGTACTTCATGAGTAGACGTGTTTCAAAGAGACAAAGGTCTGCGGCCAATGCGGTTTTTCTATAAATAGCTCTCGCCCACCTCGAAGAACGTTTATATACCATGTCTACATTCCCACCAAGGATTCTAAGAACCCATGGTTTCTTGAATAGCCTACTTATCGAGTGAACAACAGGACTAAAACCAAGCGCAGCGGTGGCAGATGCATGGAATGTGAGTACTTGGACGCGTGTCACAAACCATAAGAGCTTGACTGTGGTTCGGACTGCTACTACGGCATTTTCTAAACACCCGAATTCGGATTTCTTTCTCGACGTATCGATCACACAGATTTTAACACCATGCCGCTTCTCCAGTTCACGAGTTATCTGTTGAAACATAACGGTCGTGCCATGTATTGGAGGAGGTAAAGGACCAATTAAGAGGATTCTTAGCATGTTCTGTTATCTCATCATCCCTAATAGTCCTGTGTGAGGTTCAGCGACGTATCACACAGCTGAGACGTCTTTAAACATATGCTCATACTTCTTGACGATGTTGACTATTGAAAAATCCATAGACCGTCGCTGCGCATCATTAGCTAATCTTCGACTTAGTTTCCCATCCTCGAGAACTCTAAGAACCGCTTCCGCCAATGCACCTGGATCTTTTACGGGGACTAACAAACCATTTTTCCCCGGTTCGATAATTTCAACTGGTCCGGAGGGGCAATCAGTAGAAATAACAGGAATTCCGCATGCCATCGCTTCCACAAGTGAATTAGGAAAACCTTCCCAGTACGAAGATAAAACAAACACAGATGAATTTGCGAGATATTTATAGGGATTTGGCTGAAATCCGCAGAACAAAACATCACGAGCAACCCCTATGCTTTGCGCCAATTCCTGTAACTGCCCCACTTTCTTTCCTTGACCGAGTATTACGAGTCGTGCAGGCAATCTACGTTTAACAATCGCGAATGCCCTTATCAAATCAGAAAATCCCTTTTGCTTGACTAATCTGCCCATTGAAATTATTATTGGTTTTTTGACGCCGCTCTTGTTATGAAACCACGGATGCTCAACCGCGTATTTAGATTGCGTCCTAATTGATTCTAAATCAAGAGGATTATATATCAGTCTGAGCTTATGTGCAGGTATGCCAAACTTATCCTGCAAATCGTGACTCATCATCCGTGTTGTTGTAATAATCATATCAGCCCTTCGGTACGAGTACCTGGCCACTAACCGAGTATAGAATGGAATTTGTCGGAGCATTACAGAAACGTAATTTGGAGATCGCAATACTATTTTTACCTCACGCCCACTAATATCAGCTGCGATACAGGTAATTCCATCAATATATGGGGTTGTTGAGTACAGCACTGCTGGCCTTATTTTATCTATCACTCGTGTCAGTTTAAATAACGCAAAACGTGCTCTTCTTGCCCTCAAATCATGCACAACCACATTCTCTGGAAGTATATCTACATAATCACCATCGCGATTTACAACAACGAGAATCGGCTCAAAATCTCGCTTGTCCATGAAGCGCAGAATATTCAATGTGACTCTCTGTGCTCCACCACCCTCTAATGAATCTAACACGAACAGAATGCGTTTTCTTATCATACTCGGATTTTGCGTAAAATGCAGCACAAACTCACAAAATGCCAATGTATCTGGTTAAGGTTTTCTATTATATATACGCTTCTTCATATGTCAACAGTACCCAGTCCATGCTCGGGAAAAGTATTAATAATAGCAACACAACATTTGTCAGAATTTCGGACAAGTAACTTTCTCGGTGGACCCTGGTTTAACTTTCATATTGTTGATTCGGTTTAACCATCTGCTTGGTCAATTGACTATAAGGCACAACTGCTTATAATTCATCAAAGAAGACCATGAAAGAAAGAATATTGCGCTGCTCGACATGTGTTTTGCCCAATACAACACCCGGCATATCATTTAATGAGGAAGGAGTATGCAATTACTGTACTAGCTATAGGATGTTTAAAGTCAAAGGTGAACGGAAATTATTACAGATCTTGGACGCAAAGCGGAACCCGAAGATGAAGTACGAATGCATAGTGAATATAAGTGGCGGAAGAGACAGCGCATACACTCTACTAAAAATGAAGAAAGATTACGGCATGAAGGTTCTTGCATTAAATTATGCAAATCCATTTACTGACAAGCAGGCGGAGAAAAACATAAACAATATGGTCGCGGCATTGAACGTCGACATTATTCGATTCGACCATCGAAGCGCACTGTTCGAAGCCTGTTTCAGAAATAACCTTAAAGCCTGGGTCAGAAACCCGTCGCCAGCCATGGTACCAATGATGTGCACGGGCTGCAAGATCATCTGGAGAGATATTCTGCGTATTGCAAAACGCAATGAAATTACGCTGATTGTTAACGGCGGGAACCCATACGAGTATACGTCTTATAAAAAGGAACTACTTAAGGTATCACATACAGAAAACTTATTGACAACGTACCTGATAAATATCAAGGGGCTGACCGCAGAAATATCAAGGAACTATCATTATTTAAATCCTAAATGTATACCTACGTTTGTGAAAGGCTACTTGTTCGGTAATCAATACTCTCTAGGTGTAAGGTTGCTAGGTAAGCAAACTACATGCATAGATTTTTTTCACTTCATTCAATGGAACGAAAAAGACATCCTATCGAGAATCAAGCGTGAACTTAACTGGGACTTTCCACATTACCTGGAATCTACGTGGCGTTGGGATTGCCAAATCGGACACTTGAAAGATTACATGTACATGAAGACATTAGGAATGACCGAGAAAGACGATTTCTATGCAAAATTGGTACGTGAAGGATTAATGACACGCACTGAGGCATTGGCTCGATTGAAGAAAGAAAACAGGCTGCATGTGGACAAAATTGCTGAACTCATCCACCAATTAGGATTATCTCCGAAGTACTTCCTTACTTAACTACCACAATCCGATATTTCTCATTCCCGATCATAACATGATATATGCCGGTACTTGAGGACAGGTATTGCAGTTCATCAGTGAACGCCTGGTGCACCTTCCAAGCCTGTCAACACCCTATCTTTATGTGCCATTTTGATACGAGCTCGTAGAATTTTGACAAATTCTGTCTAAAGGGGTAAGCAAACCTAAATCTCAAAATACAAATAACCAAACATCTGTCGGTGAATTACGGTAATTATGCGTGAAGAAAGTAACTAACCCCGCTGTTTCATTACTAGGATCAACTCGCGCAGTATCTCGGCTACAGTTGAACCTGAGGCATAAGGCGGTGCCGCGAGTGGGTTGTATTCTACGATATCGGCACCGATAATTTGCTTGCCTTTTAGCAGTAGCAATGAATCGATCATCTCTCGATACATAATACCGCCAGGCTCTGGCGTCGAAACCGCGGGTAATACACCCGGATCCACTACATCGACATCGATTGTGATGTAAATTGGTTCATTTATTGTATCGATGACCTTAGATAGCGGTTCGTACGTCTCGAATTTATACAAATTCTTGCTGTACTCAAACTCCTCTTTAGTTCCTGAACGGATGCCAAATTGATAGATATTCTCAAGCCCTAACGAATCAATGGCGCGCCGCATCGCCGTGGCGTGGCAGTCTTTCTGGCCCAGATACTCGTCACGTAAATCGCAGTGAGCATCAAATTGAACCAGAGAGAATCCTCCATTTGCATTTTTGAAAGCTTTTACTATATGGGGTGTAATTGTATGCTCACCACCAAGAGAAATTAGAGGTCGCGCCGGATCGACCAGGCTGGCAATTTCTTTTTCGATCTGCTTCAGCCAGTCATCTTCGCAGAATTCGATATCACCAAGGTCACATATTTTTAGATCAAACAAACTCTTGTTTTGATAGGGAGAATAGTCCTCAACATTTTCTGAGCACTGCCGGATATATTGCGGTCCAAAGCGCGACCCGGGAATGAACGATGATGTACGGTCATAGGGAAGACCTAGCACTACCACCTGTGCTTCAGATAAGATGCTATTCGCGTAGTATAGCTTCATAAATTCGAAATCCTAAATACTAAATTCTAAATAAATCCAAATAACAAATTCCAAAATTCAAAACCGCGTTTGGGCCATTTGAATTTCGGGTTTTGAGATTGTTTAGGATTTCGAAATTCGAATTTAGGATTTATCTTTATAATCTGTATTCTGTTATCTGTCATCTGTTATCAGGTTAAGCTGCTTCGGCATAGCCTAAGGCGCCGATCATGGTGATGGCTTTAATCGGACACACCTCAAAACAACGTCCACAGCCAATACATTTGTCTTTCAGCACTACGTGCTTTTTCCCAGGCTCGCCTTCGATAGCTTTGAATTGACATACCTTCACACATTCGCCACAGCCATCACATTGCTGTGATATAGTAGCATATGGACGTGCCTTTGCACGGTCAATGAATGATTTAGTTGGACATTTGTTAAAACAAATGCCGCATGAAGTACATTTCTCGTAATTCATTCCCGGCAGATTCCCATCCATGGTGATAGCACCTTCGTAAGGACACACCTTTACACATAATGTGCAACCGATACAGCCAACCTTGCATACGTTCTTGACTGCCTTTCCTTTATCCAACGACTTGCATGCCAAATATACTAACTGAGATCGTGGTATCAGCTCGAGAACCTGTCGGGGACATTCTTTGACACATATGCCGCATGCAGTGCATTTATTAGAATCGATGACCGGAAGCCGATCCGATCCCATTTCGATCGCCCCAAAAGGACACACAGTTACACAATGCCCACCACCAAGACAACCGTAAGCACAAGCCTTATTCCCTCCTAAAAGAATATAATTGCTGCGGCAATCACCCGGACCAACGTATTCGTAACGCTCTACGGCTTCATCCCTGCCACCCATGCAGCGCAGAACGCATACCTGTGGTTCAGTTTCCTCGACCTCAACACCAAGAATTTTGCCAATTTCTTTTGCCGTCTCGGCGCCACCGACCGTGCAGAGATTGGGGGGATATTCGCCGGTCTTCTCGGCAAGAGCCTTGGCATATGCCTCGCAGCCGGGAAAACCACAAGCTCCACAATTTACACCGGGAAGGATTTCCTTTATCTTCCGCTCTTCTTCGCTGATCTTAACTGCCAGCTTCTTGAAAGCAACAGCAAGTATGACAGCAAACACAAGGCTCAAACCTCCTAATCCAGCGATCGCTTTTGCAATCCCAATCACATCCATAACGCGTCAATTATAGCTATTTCAGTCAGCATGTCAACACGACCGGGCGACGTAATGTATTACATAAACATTCAATGTCATGTCTGTTTCTCTTGGTTGACTTCAGAAACACATTACGTATAATAATACCAAAATACAAAACGAGGAGGTATATTTATGAATAAAAAGTATCTTGCACTTGGTCTTATCCTACTGATCGCGCTGTTGTCAGTGACCTGTGCGCCCGGAAATGAACGCTGGACATGGACACATAAAGCAGGATTTTGGGCGGGTTTATGGCACGGGTTTATCCTTATCATAACCTTCATTGTCAGTCTTTTCACAAACGAAGTAGGAATCTACGAGTTGAACAACACTGGGTGGTCATACAATCTCGGCTTCCTTATAGGCATATGCTTCTCAATTGGCGCACCATGGCGCTGGAAACCGTGTAAAATTGGCAAAAAACATCGTATTAAAAAGAAAGAGTGGGAAGAGATCGGCGTCAAAGTGGAAGAAAAAATACGCGAAGGCCTGAAGTCATGGGCAAGTGAAACCAAGAAAACAGAACGCGAAGAAGAATGGGAAGAGATCGCCAAGAAGATTGAGGAAAAAATCAGAAAAACATTAAAGGAGTGGGCAGAGAAATAACCGTCATTCGGTCACACTCGAAATAAGTAAATAGGGGGATTAATATATTTAGCGGTAGGTTTACCAAAATCATAAGGTTAGCTGTTTGTATTATTGTCTTGATTTCATTCGCTATTAACTGCAGCGAGATGGAAACCAAATGGTCACGTAAGTTCGATGCCCCTGGACCTGGTACCTACCGGATAAATAGCCTTAGTAGTACAAAAAAAGAAATCTACCTGACAGGGACATACGCTGAAGACAACCAAGTATGCAAATGCTTCACGGCAAGATACGGCACTGATGGCTCGCTCAAGTGGTACAAGATCTATGAAGCGCCAAACATCGAGCAGGCAGAGGGTGTGGCAATATTGCTCATAAGGACACAAGAGGAGCTATTGGCCACACGGAGCGATATCTACGTGCTTGTCAAAACCCACAACACGGCCGGGTATGAAAAGGCTATTCTAGTTAAATATGACAGCCTGGGCAACATTCAGTGGCAGCAGAAAGTAACTGAACACAACGGGCCAATCACAAGTACGCTTTTGTCTGATCACCAAGGAAATCTGTATGTCGCCGGCCGGGAGACTGACGTCGATAATGAATCAACTCTTTATATTGGAAAATACACCGAATCAGGTGAACCTTCGTGGTTTACGAAATATTACAACGAGCAAATCGTGTTTGAAATCCTCAAATACGATATCATGGAACCCGCCTATTTCGTAGTAGCAGGTTTACTAAAGAATACCAATGAATTCTTCTACATGAAATATGATAATACTGGGCAGTTCCAGAAACTGATAAGGTCCGAAACAGAAAACCGCGTCACGCTATTGTCTGACTTAAAGATTGATCCGGCAGGCAACATATTCATAACCGCAACCATCAATAATCCAGAAACCGGAGCTGATTTTCTGACGGTCGCTTACGACAAGGAGGATAGCCTACTCTGGTCCAACGAGTACGACGGCGAAGCACATGGCTGTGATATAAGCAGGTTTATCTCGGTTGATGAACTGTCAAATGTATACATAACCGGCAGCAGTGAAAACTCTAAAGGCATTACCACCATCGTGACCATGAAGTATGATGTTACCGGTAACCTTGCTTGGACTCAAAATCTGGAACAAAAAGAAGCGACCCTACCACTATTCATGAAGCCCAGATACTTACGGCTCGGCAAAAGGCCATATCTACAGCATCTCTACGTGGCTGGAACTATCGGGAGTGACGCCTTGATCGCACGATGCAATACCCATGGCTTCTATTCCTGGCACAAGCGACAGAGCACTCGTGGCAAAGTAACCAGACCTACTGCTTTGTCTCCAGCCTACCTAGCCCTGGAATGTGTTGCAGACGGCCGCGGAGATGCGCTACTCATTAAATACGGCCCGTCGGCTATTATAGGATTAACTCGCTGGGATTAAGAAACCCACTGGACAGGTAATTCGGTGCTTACAATCAACCGTCTACTCCGAAACGATCAATTACTTCGAAAGTAACCTCGCCAATACAAAAGGACGTTGATAGTAGAACTATTCATCGTAGATCCGAGTAGATCACGACGTGTTACAACATTACGACAAATGTCGTAATGTCGTACTACCACTTTTTAATACGAATTCGATTGACAAATATCTCTATGTCATCAAGTATCGCAACAATTGTCTTATCCTTCAGGAAATAAACCTTGTTCTTATTAACGGTTTCGTAGCGGACAATATCAACGTTGCGTAGGTTCCGCAACGTGTCAGAGATTGTCTGAACCGAAAGACCAATCTTTTCAACTAATTCACTCGGTGAAGCACTCTTCTTGACAAGGTGTCGGACAATCTGGTAAGCGGTTGGATTCCCGAGGATCCGACAAAATCGCGACGCGCGGTATTGTGTCTCCGGCATTTTTCTTTTCATATGCGTCAATTTATCCAAATTATTCACTACGTCAATACGAGAATTGTCGTAATGTCGTAGTAAAATACGTGCATTGAGGACAAGAAAGATGTTTAGGGATGGTCAAGATGACCGCTAGCTATTTTTGAGATGTTCTCGGATTAGCTTATTGTCTCACGAATCAGTGCTCTGTGTTTAACCTTATAACGTTTGATAGTGTATAGGTCTTGTACGGCGGTGCGCTTGGTATGTGCCCCGCGCACATAACTGCTAAACACCTCAACCAAAGGCTCTCCCTTATTAACATAATCGCCTTTTTTCTTGTAAATCTTGAAGCCGCAAGATGAATCGATTTTATCTTCCTTTTGTCGTCTACCACCCCCCAATTCTACAAGCAGCATGCCGATGGCGAACGTGTTAATGGCATGTACATAACCGCTTTTCGGAGCGAGGACCTTGATGTTGTGCTTTGACACTGGAAGCAATGAATAATCTTGAAAAATATGGGCATCACCACCCTGATGCTCCACCACTTCTCTGAATTTATCCAGAGCTGCACCGCTAGTGATTTTTTGTTCAAGCAATTTCCTACCGCCTTTGATTTTTGCTATTCTCAGCATCGCCTCGGCAAGCGCGAAAGTAACTTCCATCAAATCATTGGGGCCATTACCCTTTAATGCCTCAATCGATTCGATGACTTCCAACGAGTTGCCCACGTTGACGCCCAGCGGATCATCCATGCTTGTCAAGACAGCCACCGTCTTCACGCCTGAACGTTTGCCAATTTGCACCATGTTATGCGCCAGCATCTTTGCTTTTTTATAATCACGCATGAAGGCACCGTTACCGGATTTTACATCGAGCACAAGACCATCCAAATCCTCAGCGAGCTTTTTCGACATAATGCTTGCTGAAATTAACGGAATCGAGTCGACCGTAGCAGTAACATCGCGTAGCGCATACAATCCCTTATCAGCCGGTGCTATCTCCGCAGTCTGACCGATCATCGCCACACCGATTGTCTTGAGTTGCCGTTTGAATTCCTTAACACTGAGGTCGGTTCTGAACCCGGGGATGGATTCCAGCTTATCCAAAGTACCACCGGTGTGACCCAGACCACGACCCGAAATCATCGGCACGCAAACGCCACATGAGGCAACAAGCGGAGCCAGGACAAGTGACACTTTGTCGCCCACACCGCCGGTTGAGTGCTTGTCTATTACGGGTTGCTGAATATGGGCTAGATCAAGCACCTGGCCCGAATCTTTCATGGTCTGCATCAAGCAAGCCGTCTCATCAAAATCCATCCCCTGGAAATAAACAGACATCAGAAAAGCGGACATCTGATAGTCGAGTATATTACCCCTGGTATATTCAGTGATCAAGAATCGGATTTCTGACGCGTTCAGTTTATTGCCGTCGCGTTTTTTTCGGATAAGGTCAACGGTATTGAAATTAGGATTCATATCTGTACCCTTACCTTATTCGTTCGACTGAACTCACGCCGAAGGCATGCCTAAGTATCATCTGCTGGCCCTGATGAGTCTCTTACACGAAACACATTTACCGCACATTCGCTTACCACCTAAGTAGCACGAATAAACGTATTCCAAAGGCGCTCCCAACTTCAGGCCACGCTTGTATATTTCCCTCTTCGATAAATCCGCTACATAACTTCTTACTCTTACCTTAGTGAGCGTGCTGTGACTCAATGATTTGCCAACCGCTTGTAGGAATCGCGTTGAATTGTCTGGAAACTCCCGCGCTTCTTCGCGGTTGAATCCGGTCACAATGAGTCGAGCGCCGTAATACTCAGCATAACATGCGGCGACATTAATGAATAACCCATTACGGTTGGGTATCCAAACATTCTGTAATTTGTTGAATTTGCTGATCGCCACCTTATTTCTGCTGTTCAACATCGCAGACTTCTTAAATTCCGTGAAAAAGGGAAGCCGTACGACCTTATGTTTTATCTTCAGCAACCGGCAGATCTTCTTGGAAGCAGCCATTTCCATCTTTGCCGCGCGCTGTCCGTAATCAAAGGTTATGGCGAAAAGCGGCTGGGTACGCTTGCTGGCAATTACCGCACTCACCGTGGAATCCAATCCCCCGGAGAGCAGAATAATACTCTTAGGTTTCATCTGGGTGATAAGTCACTGAGTAGTTTGGTCCCTCCCAGACTGTTACCGACGTTATATAATCCACCTTTTTCCTCAATTGGTCGAAGATGTACTTGGCAACATACTCGGCGGTCGCATTATGTTTTTTAAAAAAAGAAATCTTGTTTAAATTCTTGTGGTCTAACTTACATAAGATTGTATCCAGTTGCCCTTTGATACTACGGAAATCCACCGCCATCCCAAGTTTATCCAGCTTCCCAACCCCAACCCTAACTTGTATTTTGTATGTATGGCCATGGATATCGGCACAATCACCAGGATACCCTTTTACCTGGTGGGCTGCTGAGAAGTAACCTTCGACTGACAATTCAAACATCATTACTCTCCTGAGACAGCGCTCTGTGTCTCTGCTAACTTGTCCTTGAGTATAGCACGCGCTCTAGCGAAGAATTTCAACGCCATATTCTCGCGATAATCTGGATAGGTCCAATCCAGCGAATTGAAACGACCATCCTTATATACTAACGTGACTTCAGCATATATTCCTTGACCTAGGTATATTCGGTGTGAGTAATTCTTGGTAGACACCAGGACCAAATTACTCAAAGAAATCAGTCCTGGGTCGATATTCACCTTTCTTCCACCATTTTTGTTCGGGTACTTCTTTTCGACAGCATTCGCCTTGTGCTTCAGCTTCACAAGTGTATCCGGCAGTATCAAATCCCCAAACACATACCACTGACGTGTCAAATCACTACCCATTTCTTTATTATAATATGTAGTATGATCGAAGCGAACGACCTCAGATTTTAGAATCACGGGACCAAATTCTGTGCTCAGCTCGTGGCACATATCAGCTGTAAAATCATGTGCACATATCAAACCTGCGATCGGTAATACCTTTTGTGGTTCGTTAATCTCTGCCATCACATGCCTTTACGCAAACGCCGCAGATGTGTTGACCAATCCCCCTCATGCGAGAAAATTCTTCGAGTTTCTCATAACAACGGTATATGTCCACACCATTTTCCGATATCGCCTGTGCAGGGCACGCGGTTATGCACTTGCCGCATGTGCCGCAGTTAGCTTCGACCCGCCCGTCGGGACTAAACTCCAAGTCGGTCAATACTGAGCAGTATCGTACCTGTGCACCAAACACCGGATGAACAAGTGAACCGCTCCTTCCTATGTGCCCGAGGCCAGCCTGTCGCGCCAAGTGCCTGTGTGAAATGTGTCCCTTGTGCTGTTTCCAGTCGACCAGCTGCGATGCCGGTATTGCGATGGCTCTTGCACCTTGTTCCTCAACAAATCGCGCCAAGTGGTATGCTGTCTGATCCAGGAGCCAGTTAACAGTTTTGTAATGATGTTTGTATATTAGGGTCGGCCGGTCCTTTATTGTCTTCAAAACACTCTTGGAAAGTCGAAACCCGAAAACGATCACCCTGGGAAAAGATTCTTCAATTTCGAGTAAACACAATCCTTCGGGGATTTCACCAAAGCCTACAATCTTTGTCCCAAAACGATGCAAAAAATCTTTGATGCGATCTTTAGTATTGGACACTACATTATGGTCTACCCTTTTGATTCTATATATCTGGAACCTCGCTCTTATCGCTTGATTCAGAGGTTTCATCCTGTGACAGTTCGCCTGAATCCCCTGCCTCATCGGCCCTTGTACTCGGAGCCTCAGGATAACCACTCATTACTGTCTCGCCGAAGTCCTCCTCTTTTGGCAATTCGCTGATATCTTTGATGCCGAAGTATCTCAAGAACTCCTTGGTTGTACCGTATTTTATCGGTCTACCCGGGGAGTGCATTCTACCGCAGGTTTTGATAAGATTCTTGCGCAACAAGGTATCGAGCACCCAGGTAGAATCTACACCTCTTATCTTCTCAATATCGGCCCGGATAATTGGTTGATGGTATGCGATTATTGCCAGCGTCTCCAGTGCCGCTTTTGACAAACGTTCTTTTCTCTTGTGCAAAGCACCGACCCATTCCGCATAGGTCGGAAGCGTATAGATCTGAAATCCGCCAGCAATTTCCCTGATTTCAAAGGCCCGCGCCGAATCTCGGTACTCATGGTTTAGCTCATCAATGCAGCTTCGTACCGCAGATTCCGGAACATGAACGATTTCCGCAATACTCCTGAGAGGCAAGGGCTCGGTGGTAGCAATCACCAAAGCCTCGATTATCGACTTGGTACGATTCTCTTCCAAGCCACTATTATCAGGCAATTCATCATCGCTGTTGTATATCTTATCTTCTGTCGTTTCCATAGTAAAGTGCTGTCAATTTTTTGACAATTCTATCCCAATTGAATCTTTCGTCAACCGTCTTTCTTGCTTTTCTACCAAACACCTTTCGTAAATGTCCGTCTCGAGCCATTTTCCTGATCGCTTGTGCAAGAGCATCAGGATCTGCGGGCGGCACTAACAAGCCATTATCTCCATCGATCACGATATCGGTAATGCCGCCAACACCTGAGGCAATGACCGGTTTTGCGTAAGACATCGCCTCTAGCAGCACAACCCCGAGCCCCTCGGTATCGCCTTTTTTATCATATACCGCTGGCAGGACAAGAAAGCTACACGTCTTGTAATATTGGCTTAAACGGTCATCGGATATCTTACCAGTGAATTCAATGCGGTCCTTGATGCCGAGCCTCGTGGCCATTTCCTCAAGATGATTGCGCTCGGGGCCATCGCCGACAATGATGAGACGGTGCGGAATGGACCTGAACACCTGACTGAATGATTCAATGAGATATTTCACACCTTTTCTCTCCACCAACCTTCCCACAAAGACAATTTCCCTTTTGTCGATGGCCTTACCATGGCGCGCAATCATAGCGGTGCTGAATGGGATAATCTGAATAGGCATCCTAACGACCCCACTTAGTTCATTTGCAGTATGGGTAGATATCGCAGTCACTCTGTCTGACTTATTTATTAGAATCGAAAATGGCTTAAGCAAGAAAGGAAATTTCTTCTTAAGCCACCGTATCTCAACTCCATAGAACGAACTAAAGAGGCGCGCTCCGCCGAATCTCTTGCCCAAGATGCCAAAGATGACATGGGGGAAAGGCCAGTGTATATGTATGATGTCAAACTTCTTTTGTCTTGTCAGTTGAATCATTGCCCAGGTTCCGAAAATTAGATAGAAGACAGTTAAGAGAATATTGAATGAACTGCGTGTTATTCGATCAACCGCAGTCTCCTCATGGGTCAGCCGTTCGTATCTCTTGAGAAAGTATCGAAAGCGGTGGATTCTGACTCCATCGATTATGTGGTTACCGAGTCCTCTATATGAAGACGTAAACACTGATACATCAACACCCTGCTCTCTCAGGCGCATGATGAGCTCGACTAACCATGGTGTAATGACGTCACCCTTGAAGCGCGGATACGCAGTGGCGACGAAAAGCACTCTAAGCTCTTTCACCTTACCCATTTCCACTTCAATAGATTCCAGATCGCCTGGATTCCATCCTTAGGCCCAATTTTCTTACCCTTGGTCCGCCCCTTGTAGGAAATCGGTATTTCCACTATGTGCTCACGTCCCCTCAATATTTTGCAGGTAATTTCGGGCTCGATCTCAAATCTGGATGAAGTCAAATTAAAGCTGCGCAACAACTTCGTTTCAAGGAGCTTATAACAAGTCTCCATGTCGGTAAGATGGCTATGGAAAAGCAGGTTCGTGAGGAGTGTGAGAACCCGGTTTGCGACGTAACTACTCTTCAAGAAATCTCCTTTGCCCAAGATGCGCGAGCCATAGACGACTCTGGTTGCACCCTTCTCGATGGGTTTAACTAATTTCACGTATTCCTGCGGCGAGTACTCCAGGTCGGCATCCTGTATTATAACATAATCACCCGCAACAAGCGACAAGCCTGACCGAATCGCTGCGCCTTTACCCAAGTTACGGTCATGGAGAATAGTCTTTATTCCTTTTCTGCTCGCTAGTATATTTCTGGTACCATCACTCGAGCAATCATCAACAACGATTATTTCTTTTTCTAGGGGAACCGCTTCGACCGCTTCAATTATTTCTGTAATATGGTTTTTCTCATTAAATACAGGGATAATAACCGATATCCTCACTGGTAAATTATAGCTATATTTCCCCAATTGTAAAGCTAATAGCATGTATCAGTCTATGCCCCAGGGGTCTAGTAATACATCATAAGATTCTGAAAAGACATTGACATATTGGTCGAAATCTGTATAATAGCTTGTGGCGCCATCGTCTAGCCCGGCCTAGGACGTCGCCCTCTCAAGGCGAAGATCACGGGTTCAAATCCCGTTGGCGCTATTTTGCGTTGAATCTCAATTCTTGACAGATTTCTACTTTTAAGTATAATAAATTTAAACTCTTTGTGCCTTAAGGAGGATTGATGAATAAAGATGACAAAATCGACAGTGTGATTGGCAAGAGCACGACGATACACGGAGATGTCAAGGTCAATGGTTCAATCAAGGTTGATGGTAAAGTAGAAGGGAACGTTACAAGCAAGGAGAGTGCACTCATCGGCAAAGAGTCAACCGTGAAGGGGAATATCAGCTGTCGTTCCGCAGTGGTCGGCGGTAAAGTCCAAGGTAACATTAACGCTCAGGATGTCATCGAATTTCAGAGTGGTGCAGAGATGTACGGAGATGTCGTTTGCAAGGGACTGATCGTCGAGAAGGGCGTTTTCTTTGAAGGTAATTGTCGCATGTCCCAGGAAACAAAGGAAAGTAATAAATGATATTACGATTCTACGGCACCAGAGGCTCAATCCCGGTCTGCAATAAGGACACCAAGAAATACGGTGGTAACACAACATGCATATGCGTCGAGTCTTCAGCCGGCGACATCATCATCGTTGATGCCGGAACCGGCATTAGAGAATTAGGCGGTTCATTAATTGCTCAAGGAAAAGCCCAAATAAACCTGCTCTTCAGCCACTATCACTGGGACCACATACAGGGTTTTCCATTTTTCGGGCCAATCTTCATGAAAAAAACCGTTCTCAATATCTATGGTCCTGCTGATGAGATTTTGGCTGAAAAAGCCTTATCCTACCAGATGACGATGCCCTATTTTCCGACCAACCTTTCGAATCTTCCCGCGAACATCACCTTCAACAAGTTGAAGAAAACACTAACGATTGGCAGCATTAAGATTGAAACCATTGTCAATAACCATCCGAACCACACGCGTGGGTTTAAGTTCATCGAAAACAACCGAAGTTTCGCTTTTTTGACTGACAATGAAGTCCATGCAGAAAACGGCAAGACTCCATACACGGACTTTGTTGAATTCATAAAAGGCACACACCTGCTAATCCACGATGCTCAGTACACCGATGACATTTACAAGAAAAAAATCGGCTGGGGTCATTCTACCTTCCACCAGGTCGCAAAACTTGCAGGAGATACTGGGGTGAGGGAGCTCATGGTTACACACCATGATCATTCCAGCAGCGACAAATTCATCGAGGAAAACCTAAAGGAAATCAAGAGGAAGTACCATACGTTCAAAATTGAAGGCGCTGCCGACGGGAAAACTCGGCGGTTCTAAGTAATCCCCACAATTGCCCTCAGCACAACTTGCATAAAAAAATGAAACCAAGGGTCATGATCATCCGCACCGCGGGAACAAACTGTGATGTCGAGACTGAATATGCCTTTGAATTAGCCGGCGCACAGGCTGAAAGGGTCTACATCAAAGAAGTGAAACAAAGGAATCTTCTCGAATACCAAATTATCGCCCTCCCCGGAGGATTCACGTACGGTGACGACATCTCAGCCGGGAAGATTCTCGCCAACGAAATAAAATACAACTTACGCGATCAGTTTCTACGGTTCCTCGAAAAAGAAAATTTGATAATCGGCATATGCAATGGATTTCAGGTACTCGCAAAATGTGGTATCCTGCCTGGCATTGAACAATACTTTGAAGATCAAACCGTGAGTCTCGTCGCAAATGACTCAGAGAGATTCGAAGACCGCTGGGTATACCTACGCGTACATAGCGAACGCTCAATATTCACCGAGAATTTGCAGGATATTATCACCCTACCGGTTGCTCATGCCGAGGGGAAGTTCGTTGTGAAGAACAACAAAATAGCTCAAAAGATCAAAGATTCGATCGTTTTTCAATACGTAAACGAGCGCGGCGCAGATGCTGGATATCCTTACAATCCGAACGGCTCAGTTATGAATATCGCCGGGATCGTCGACAGGACCGGAAGGGTCCTCGGCCTAATGCCACATCCAGAGAGATTCTTCTCTTACATCCAACATCCGAACCATACCCGCAAGCAAATTCCGGAAGAAGGGGACGGCTTTTTTATATTTAAAAATGCAGTCGACTATTTCAAATCCTAAATTCAGATACCTCAAACGTTGTTTATCAATTTGGTTTTTGATATTTGGATTTTATTTGGAATTTGACCGAGCACCGCGAGGTCAGTATGTATGACTACATCACCAGGCACCCGATTTTAGAGTTCAAACGCGGTAAAAAGGTGAAGTTCCACTTTGAGGATACGGAACTTGAGGGATATGAAAATCAACCTATTGCCGCTGCGCTTCATGCCGCGGGGATTAAGGTGCTCTCTTTTTCCGATAAGTACAACCGGCCTCGAGGGTTCTTTTGTGCGGTCGGAAAGTGTTCATCCTGCCTCATGGAAGTAAACGGCCGCCCTAACGTGATGGTCTGTATGGAACCCTTGCGCGCGGGCATGAGGGTAAAGAGGCAAAAAGGGAGAGGGAAAAGCCGATGACCGGTAGCAGATACGAGATGCCCGACAAGAAATCTGAAATCTGTGTAATCGGTGGCGGCCCCGCCGGGCTTGAAGCCGCGATTGCTGCCAAGGAGCTCGGTGCACAGGTGTTGATAATCGACGATAACCCGATTCTGGGCGGGCAACTAATCAAGCAAACCCACAAATTCTTCGGCTCCAAAGCCCATTACTGTGGTGTACGTGGCGTCGACATCGGAACAGTCCTGAACGAAAAGGCCGCAGCGCTTGGTGTTGAAGTCGTGAATAATGCCACCGTAGTTGGGTATTACGATAACGATACACTCGGGATCTTGAGAGACGATACGTTCTCAGCCGTACGAGCCGAGCGCTACATTTTTGCAACCGGCGCCAGTGAAAATATGCTCGCCTTTGATAACGCCGACTTACCCGGCGTCTATGGTGCTGGTGCAGTACAGACGATGATGAACGTTTACGGCGTAGTACCCGGTAGGCGTGCATTGGTTGTTGGTTCCGGCAACATAGGTCTGATCGTGCCTTACCAGCTGTTGCAGGCCGGTGTTGAGGTCGCCGCAATAGTTGAAATAATGAACAAAGTAGGGGGATACTATGTTCACGCCGCAAAGATAAAGAGAGCCGGAGTTCCGATCTACCTGAAACATACCGTCACCGAAGTCCAGGGCAAGGAAAGTGTCGAAGCCGCAGTCATTTCCCAGGTCGGTGATGATTACACATGCTTGATGGGGACCGAAAAGACCATTGAATGCGACATGATACTCATTGCCATTGGGCTTTCACCACTGTGCGACCTGCTACACCAGGCAGGTTGCCGAATAGATTACATCCCGGAATTGGGCGGCCATGTCCCGTACCACGACAAAAACATGCGTACCTCCAGATCAAACATTTTTGTCTGCGGAGACCTCGCGTGCATAGAAGAAGCTTCGACCGCCATGCTCGAGGGCAGAATAGCGGGTGCCAGAGCATACGAAAGCCTTCATGGCAGGAAAAGTAGGGCCGCGGAAATTGCTCGGCAGGCACAAAAAGAGTTGGATATAATACGCACCTCTCCATTTGAAGAACGAATCGTATACGGAAAAAAGAAATTTTTCCCAGGGCAGGTGCCCGAAGCGAAATCTTGACAACGCAATAAACCAAAGTTATACTACACGAAGGATATCACAGTATGGGAAAATTGATTGCTGTTGTCGATGATGAGCCGGATATTCTGGAATTGCTTTCTATTCACCTCAAAAAGGCGAACTTCACTGTTGAAACATTTCAGGAAGCAGAGGGGTTCTTTAAATTTCTAAATAGGACGAAACCAGACCTCTTGATTTTGGATTTGATGTTACCAGACTCAGACGGCATGGATATATGTCGTTATATGAAGAAGAAGGAGCAGTTCAGTTCGATTCCAATCATCATGCTCACTGCCAAGACCGATGAGACCGACAAAGTGCTTGGCCTTGAAATGGGTGCTGACGACTATGTAACGAAGCCTTTCTCGCCAAGGGAATTGGTTGCGCGAGTAAAAGCTGTGTTGCGGAGAAAGGAGAAAACAGAGGAAGAGGTAATCGAAATTGGTAGCATCCTTGAAATTCTTCCAAAGAAGTATGAAGTCAGGGTCGAAGGCAAACGGGTCGATCTTACAACAACCGAATTTCGCATCTTAAAAACAATCGCCACTCGCATCGGCTGGGTGTTCTCTAGGGACCAGCTGCTCGACGAACTCTGGGGGCACGACAAAGTCGTTATAGATCGGACCATTGATGTGCATATAAAGCATCTCCGCGCGAAATTGGGCAAGGCCGCGAAGTTCATAAAGAACGTACGCGGCCTGGGCTACAAGTTAGAAGCATGAGAATAACCGTTTTCGTAAAAGCCTTAATTGGCTACATTGTAGTTGCCGCATTGCTTTCGGTTTTGGTGCTCGTATTTGCTTTCCGGATCGTGAAGAATTACCACTTGAACACGCTGGCTGATAATCTCACTAAAATCGCAATTTCCATGGAGTCAGACGTTACTGGTCTTGTTTCCAGTGGCCGAACAGACTCATTGGACACTCTAGTAAAGAATCTAGGAGCAAAAATCGAAACCAGAATTACGGTTATCGACAGCGCCGGCATTGTCTTAGCAGACTCTGAGAATAATCCGAAAGAAATGGAGAACCATAAAGCGCGCAAAGAGATTACCGCTGCCCTGAAAGGTGATATCGGCCAGGCACTCAGGTTTAGTCGAACCGTAAAAAAGGAAATGCTGTACGTAGCCATTCCGATCCGAACGCAGTCTGAAATAAGCGGCGTACTTAGGGTCAGCCTGTACGCCAGGGAAATAAACGCCTTACTCAACAGCTTACAACAACGGGTAATAGCAGTCACGCTGGTGATTATCGCGGTCTCCTTGTGTCTTGCAATAATCTTCTCAAGGAATATCTCAAAACCACTCCGTAGACTCGTTGATGCGTCGCGCAGGGTAGCTCAAGGTGATTTTGATGCCAACATCATCACGAAAAGTCGGGATGAATTCAAGGACCTATCAGATAGCTTTAATCATATGGTGTCTCGACTGAGGACCCTTATCACTGATTTAACCTCAGAAAAAGAGACCCTCGACACAGTTTTGAATTCAATCCAAGAAGGCATTGTAGTGACGGACAAGTCTGGTAAAATTTCACTGTATAACGATAGCTTCCAAAAAATCGTCAAAGCACAGTCAATTAAAGGTAAATTCTTCTGGGAATTAATACGGTCTGCTAAAGTTGGTGCCATGGTGGAGAATCTCGACGCTAAAGGCAATGTGTTGAGTGACAACATAGAGTTGGATGGCGGGAACTATTTGTGCAGTATCAGCTTCATTAGTTCATCGGGACAAATCGTTTTCAGCTTTCACGATGTTACAGAAATCATGCAGCTATCCACAATCAAAAAGGACTTCGTGGTAAATGTATCCCATGAATTGAGGACGCCACTCACTGCGATCAAGGGTTTTGTAGAAACCCTCGAAGACGAGGGAGTAGATAAATCTAAGCGCTACCTGGAAATTATCAAACGGCACACCAACCGTCTCATTAGTATTGTGAATGACCTGCAGCAACTATCTGAACTGGAAGCAGTGGAACAACTGGAAGTGGAAGAAGTCAACATTGCTCAACTCCTGAAACCGATTCTAAAGATGTTTGAACCACAATTGAGCGGTAAGGGCCTGCAAATTGAACTGGATGTGAACGATATCGATGTCACTGCTGACCCATTCAAACTCGAACAGGTATTCATTAATCTAATTGATAATTCAATCAAATACTCGGAAAAGGGGAAGATAACTATTACAGCTAAGCAAGACACAAGGCAAACCAAAATCGTAGTGGAAGATACCGGCATAGGAATTCCCAAGGAGCACATACCGCGGATTTTTGAAAGGTTCTACGTGGTAGACAAATCCCATTCACGAAAAATGGGGGGTACAGGGCTTGGTCTTTCGATAGTGAAACATATCATCCAAGCGCACCGTGGTACAATCGACATTGAAAGCGAAGCAAGAAAGGGTGCAAGAGTCACAATAACGCTACCGCGAGAGTAAAAACGGCCTTCAGTCATAAATAAGTATTTGTTAGTTAGCAATTAAGTTCAACAACACACAACAAAACCTTTAAAAACCGAAGCTTTCATCCGACGATGGTGCGTAACCATCTTAACCGAAGTTTAACAGAATATTAATATCCACTTAATGGAACAAAGGTACAATGCATGAGAAAGGAGGATGTTATATGAAATACATCTTATCTGTGCTACTCTTGGGGTTAGTGGTTTTCGGTTACGCGGAGGCGCCAATATATGGCTATTTCTGGACCCGCTATACCTATGAAAACCCGACCACACCCGAGGTCGAGGAGAATGAACATTACTTCTCAATCGAGAGAGGATACATCCGTTGGAAGACGAAGACCAGTCCGGTTTCCTTCAGCGGAACCGTGGACATCACGAGCAAGCAAAATGCAACTGCCTCTACTGACTGGCAAATAAGGTTGAAGTACGCCCAGGCAGACTGGAAACTACCCGGAATCGGTGAGTACTTACCCGACGCAAAATTGATGGTCGGTCTACAGAAAGTATATTTCGGAATCGTGGACCTCTGGGAATATGCAGTAATTGAAAAAAATCTCGAGGAAGCCGAGAAAAAGATGAACAGTGCCGAACTAGGTGTTGGTTTTCATTCGCTGCTTCCAGGCGGTTATGGCGAGTTCTCTGTCCAGGCCTTTAACGGTAATGGTTACTCTCATGTCGTTGAGGTGAATACCAATAAAGCGGTTGTCGGTAATCTGTCCATCATACCGATAGCCGGAGTCATGCTGAAAGGTTCATACTGGATGGCCGAGCAGCCGACCGGCGACACCCTTGTTGCCCAGGTCGATCAAGACAGGTATGTCGGGCTTCTGCAGTTCAAGCGTGGGCCGGTTACACTGATCGGCGAGTATCTTGGTACCAAAGATGATGAGACTGATGGAATGGGCTACATGGGCTTTACGGAATTTGCACTCACAAAGACGGTAAGCATACTGGGGCGCTATGACCATTATGACCCTGATACCGACACTGACAATGATGCTCATAACCGTATTATTGGTGGATTAAACTGGAAAGTCTCAAAACACCTTCTCACGCAACTCAACTACCAGATAAAGTCTTATGAAGACGACAACAGAGATTCAGAGGATCAGGTCATGGTCCAGTTCAAGGTTTCATATTAAACAGTGTAAAAAGGAGCGAAAATATGAAAAAAATCACTGCATTAATACTACTACTGGTCGTCGGGCTCTTTGCGCAAAAACTCACAATTCAGGGCTCGACAACGGTTCTACCCATTGCCCAAGCTGCGGCTGAGGCATATATGGACAACAACCCCGACGCTGATATTACTGTACGCGGCGGTGGATCAGGAACCGGAATTGCCGCACTCATTGACGGCGCAACGGACATTGCTGATGCATCGCGTCCGATGAAAGATAAGGAAATAAAGACCGCTCGTGAAAAAGGCGTGGATCCAGTTGCCCACGTTGTTGCGCGTGACGGAATCGCAGTTGTCGTGCATCCAGATAATCCGATTAACGAGATATCCATTGATGACATAAAGGCAATTTACACAGGCGAAATCAGCCGCTGGGATAAGGTTGGCGGTAAAGGTTCGATCGTTGTTGTTTCCCGTGATGCAGCTTCTGGTACGTTCGAGGCTTTCAACGAATTAGCCCTGCATAAGGCAAAATTGACTGACGGCGCTCTCATGCTTGCTTCAAATCTTGAGATCGCACGCACGGTTGCCCAAACACCCGGCGCAATCGGCTATGTAGGTCTCGGGTATTTAACTGACGAGATTAAAGCACTGAAGGTAAATGGTGTGTTACCAAGCGAAGCAACTGTGAACGATGAAAGCTATCCCCTTGCTCGACCCCTGTATATGTATACCAGCGGTAATCCTAAAGGGTTAGCCAAGACTTTCATTGATTTTGTAATGTCAACTGCGGGGCAACAGATAGTGAAGGAAGCAGGTTTCGTGCCGGTTAAATAACGCGGTTACGGTAATGGTAACGAAGCCCGCATTCATCGAAAGACAAAGTCAGACGGTAAGGGTTACGAAGCCTGTTTCGTCCAGGGGTTACGTGTTGCGGATTGAAACCCGCAGCTTTTGGACACTAAACGATACGAGCATCGTAGCCGAAGACCTATCAACCTCACCTTCCGAGAAATACGGTTTTCGTAACCGACAAACGATTAACGAGTTTGTTAGGAATACCCTTTCTGCTTTTCGCCACTCAAAGACGCCGCATGTTTTTGGCAGAAGGTTATTGGGTGCTTACCAAATGGCAGAAGGGGTATTCCTTTCAGAAGATGAAAGTATAACGGTGATGGTAACGAAGCCTGTTTCGTCCAGGGGTTACGTCTCACGGGCTGCAAACCGTAGCCCTTGGCCGCCAAACGATACGGGCGTCGTAACCGTAACCTCAACCGATCTGTACGTATGAGTAGAAGAACGCGCGAGATGATCGTTAAAACAATACTCCTATTCGCCGCGATGAGCTCGCTTGTTTTTCTCGGCGGCATTGTCGTTGTTCTTTTTACCCAAGGGTTGCCGATTCTCAATGTTGTAGGGATTAAGGACTTTCTCTTTGGCACAAACTGGTATCCAACACACGATATCCCTGAATTCGGGATACTCCCGATGATCTATGGATCATTACTGATTACTGCTGGAGCACTTTTTTTCGCTGCCCCGCTCGGCATACTCTCTGCATTATTCATAGCTGAAATTGCGCCTTTTTGGCTGAAGGAAACCATGAAGCCAATCGTCGAACTTCTGGCTGGTATACCCTCAGTGGTCTACGGGTTATTTGGTGCACTCATTGTCGCGCCATTTGTGCAGAAACTATTCAATCTGCCAACTGGACTTACCGCTTTCTCTGCTGCTTTGATATTGGGCATCATGGTTTTACCGACCGTAACAAGTATTGGTGAAGACGCGCTCACCTCGATTCCCAAAGAATATCGTGAGGCCGCTCTGGCAGTAGGTGCCACAAAATGGGAAACAATGACCAAAATAACCCTTCCAGCAGCAGCCTCTGGAATTTCCACTGCCTTGATTCTCGGCATAGGCCGGGCTATTGGTGAAACAATGGCCGTTCTCATGGTCGCTGGAGGATCGCCCCGCATAGTATTTTCGTTTCTCAAGCCAGCCCGCGCCATGACTTCAACCATTGCCGCTGAAATGGCCGAAACCGTCATGGGTAGCGAACATTATTTTGCCCTTTTCGGCATCGCGATCGTCCTTTTCGTAATGACTCTTGGCTTCAATCTCATCGCTGACAACATCTCCCACCGATTCCACAGAAGATTTACCGCCACGAAATAATCATGGATGCCGAAACGATGGAAATGACCCAACCGATACAACTATCCCCAAAATCCCTTTCTAATCGCCGAAAACTGATACAACGCATCGGTTTCTCAATAATCTTCTTGTCGCTTATCATCAGCATTTTCTTTCTCTTCGTCATTGTCATTTTCGTCGCAATTCGCGGGGCTGGGGTGATCGACTGGGAATTCCTCACTGCGATGCCCCGCAAATCAATGACTGAAGGTGGAATACTCCCGGCAATTCTCGGAACCTTCTATTTATCAATCGGCGCGGTCTTCTTTGCGCTCCCACTCGGTATCCTTGCAGCAATTTACCTCAATGAATATGCTGGTGAAAATTTGCTGGTCCGCATCATAAAAATGGGCATCAACAACCTAGCTGGTGTGCCTTCGATTGTTTTTGGTCTTTTCGGTTTGGCAATATTTGTCAAGTTCTTCGGTTTCGGCGTATCGATACTCTCGGGGGCGCTGACACTGGCTACCATGATCCTACCGGTAATCATTAGCACTACGGTCGAAGCTCTGAAATCCATACCTGATTCATTCCGCGAAGCAGGCTATGGTGTCGGCGCCACTAAGTGGCAGATAATCAGGGGAATCATTCTCCCCGCGGCGCTACCTGGTATTCTTACGGGCACTATTCTCGGCATCGGCAGAGCAGCGGGCGAGACCGCACCGATTCTGTTTACCGCCGCGACTTTTTTTTCAAGAAGATTGCCAGGGTCAGTAATGGATGAAGTTCTGGCCCTCCCTTATCACATATATGCGCTAATGACCGAAGGAACGCATCCCGACGCACAAGTTCCTATTGCTTACGGCACTGCTCTCGTACTTCTCATCTTAGTATTGGGGCTTGACCTCATTGCTATTGTCATCAGAACAAGATCGAGGAAGAAAAAACTATGGTAGAAATTAAAAACGACAATCGCATTCTTATCGAAAAACTCAATGTACATTTCGGCAACAATCATGTTCTCATCGACATAGATTTCCCTATAAAAGCTAACAGCATAACTGCTATCATCGGACCCTCAGGTTGCGGGAAATCCACTCTTATCCGCTGTCTGGATAGAATGAACGACATCATCCCCTCAGCATGTGTAGCCGGTAAGATAATTCTCGACAATATTGATATCCACGACCCGAGCTACGAGCCATATGACCTGCGTAAGAAAGTAGGTATGGTGTTCCAAAAACCAAATCCATTTCCCAAATCAATTTATGAAAATCTCGCCTTTGGTCTGAGGATACACGGTATCAGAAAAAAAGAAGCAATAGAGAAACGGGTTGTCGAAGCACTCAACGCCGCCGCTCTCTGGGACGAAGTCAAGGACAGGTTGCACGAATCAGCGTTCTCATTGTCCGGCGGGCAGCAACAGCGTCTCTGTATTGCTCGCACGCTTGCCATTGAACCCGAAGTCATACTTTTTGATGAACCATGCTCAGCACTCGATCCGATATCTACCGGAAAGATCGAAGACCTAATGGTCAGGCTGAAGGAAAAATACACCATCGTTATTGTAACACACAACATGCAACAAGCAGCTCGTATCTCGGATTACACAGGTTTTCTGTATCTAGGCAGGCTAATTGAATATGACGAAACCAAGAAGCTTTTCACCGCACCCAGAGAAAAGCTTACCGAGAATTACATCACCGGCCGTTTTGGATAAGGAGTAATTATGTTGCTGAGCAAATTCAAAAAAATCTACACGCCACGCAAGCGCGGAACCAAGAATCGCATTGGCATTACGAGAAAACACCATGGGCTGGCACCATTCGTGACGCAATGCGCAAATCCTTTTAGTAAATCGTCTCAGATTAGTAGACCACACATAAGAATATGGCTCGCTGAAGCGAATGGAGGGATCGTTGCCATCCAGTAACAGAAAAAGAATTCTGTTCATCTGCACGCACAATTCCGCGCGTTCCCAGATGGCCGAAGCATTAATCAACAAGTTTCATTCAGAAGAATACGAAGCGCACAGCGCGGGAACCGAGCCAACAGCAGTAAGCCCATATGCAATTAGGGCAATGGCTGAAATCGGCATCAATATATCTAACAACCATGCCAAACACGTGGACACGTACAGGGGACAAACCTTTGATTATGTAGTCACCGTATGTGACCACGCCAAGGAAACATGCCCCTTTTTCCCGGGAGCAAAGAAATATCTGCACCAGGGACTCGAAGACCCTTCGGCATCCAAAGGTTCGGATGAGCAGAAATCCGCTATCTTCAATCGAGTTAGAGACAGGATAAAGAACTGGATTGAATCGACATTCATACAGGAGAACTAAATTGCTAGACGAAAAAATTAACACACTGAAGAAAACGCTCATCGCGTATGCAGAGCTCATTCAGAGCATGGTTGAGAAAAGCATAAAAGGTCTTCTAGAAAAAAATGAAACATTACTCAAACAAGTAATCGAGAAGGACGAACCACGTGCCAACGATTACGAAATCGAAATAGACGAAATATGCACAACACTCATTGTTACGCTTCAACCGAAAGCAATCGACTTGAGGACAATACTCATGATTATGAAAATGAACAACGATTTGGAAAGGATCGGAGATCATGCGGTTAATATCTCGCAGAGTGCGTTTACGCTAATTGATCAACCTTTGGTCAAACCGCTCATTGATATACCAAGAATGGCTGATGAAGCAAAGCATATGATTAACGATGCCATTACTTCTTTTATCAACAAAGACTCTCACCTGGCGAAGACGGTCTGCGAGAGAGACAGCGTGGTTGATTCCTTAAGGAATCAAATCATAAGAGAACTCATTACCTATATGATCACCGATGCTTCGACCATAGAACGTGCATTACATTTGTTGAACATCTCGAAAAATCTTGAGCGGATTGCAGATCTATCGACCAATATCTGCGAAGACGTGATTTTCCTGGTCGATGCCAGGGTCATCAAGCACCATCACGAAGAATAAAAACTCTGTAAATCCGAAATTCTAAACACAAAATCCTAAACAATATCAAAACACGAATATTCAAAATTCGAAACCACAACACTACATGCAGGCATGGTGAGAAGCGGTGACGGTGACATCGAGACGAGGGGTCGCGGTACAGGCCAGATAACAGAACATCCGACTATCCCGTTTTCAACAACAATATGCAATGTCGTCTTCTGATCACCTTGTAGTCTGCATACGGTTATCCGGTCCTCTGATGTACTGGCTGGGGGATCCGCGGGCACGGGTACAAGTGTTCATAGCATTGCCCAGATTGGTTGCCTGCTGTTTGAATCTGCCATTCCATTGCCCTTGACTTAGCACCCGTTTTCACTATCATATAAAAAGATGATTACAGAGATGAAAAACTGAGATCACAGAAATAGGTAAGAAACCTCTACGAAATCTATTTTATTATCTCCGTAATCAACGCAACTACCGTTGCGAAGGAAGGAGGAGTATGGGGAAAGATGATAGGGAAAAGGTATTATCATTAGCAATTAACCAAATCGAAAAGCAATTTGGCAAAGGTTCGGTCATGCGTCTTGGCGACAAGTCAGCCAAGGTGGATGTTGATGTCATACCCACCGGATCCTTAGGTTTGGACTACGCTCTAGGTATTGGTGGCCTGCCCCGGGGTCGAGTCGTAGAGATCTACGGTCCCGAAGCAAGCGGGAAAACCACACTTGGGCTCGAAGCCATCGCCCAGACTCAAAAAATGGGTGGCAATGCAATATTCGTCGACGTAGAACATGCCTTTGACCCGACATATGCCCAAGCATTGGGCATAAATTTGAATGATCTCCTCATCTCGCAGCCTGACACCGGCGAGCAGGCATTAGAAATTGCCGAAATACTAACGCGCTCGGGCGGGGTTGACATTGTGGTCGTCGATTCGGTGGCTGCTTTGGTACCCAAGGCCGAGATAGCCGGGGAAATGGGCGAGATGCAGGTCGGTCTTATCGCCCGTCTAATGTCACAAGCCTTGAGAAAACTCACCGGAGTGATCAGTAAATCAAAAACCTGCGCTGTTTTCATCAACCAAATACGGCATAAAATTGGCATCATGTTTGGCTCACCGGAAACCACGCCTGGCGGGTTAGCCTTGAAATTCCACTCATCGGTTCGCATCGACATAAGAAGAATCGCATCAATCAAAAAAGGTGACACCGTCGTCGGGAATAGAACCAAGGTCAAGGTAGTCAAGAACAAACTCGCGCCACCCTTCCGTATCGCAGAATTCGACATTATCTATGGTGAAGGCATTTCTAGATACGGCGAATTGGTTGATATAGGCGTCAACCAAGAAATTCTGCAGAAAGCTGGAACCTGGTATTCATTCGGAGAGGAACGCATTGGACAAGGCCGCGATGCGGCAATTGAATTTTTAAAAACCAACCAGGATATTGCACAAACGGTTGAAAACAAGATACGTGAGACGATGTTCGGCAAATCGAAGAAGAGTGAAGATAAGCAAGATCGAACCGCAAAAGAGAAATAAAACACGTTCAACAATCTACATCAACGGTAAATTTGCCTTTGGACTTTCGAATGAAATAGTCCTGAAGTATGATCTTAATGAAGGAGGAGAAATAGACGATGACCTCATCCAAAATGTCCTACTCGCACAGGAACGGCAGAGAATCAGAGAGAGGGCTTTTCGCATCTTGCGGTACAGACGCCGGACGGTTCAAGAATTGAAGACCCGACTTCTAAGGCTCGGGTTTGAAAACAACCTCGTTGATGATGTCCTCGAGGAACTCGTCCAGGACAAGACCCTGGACGACACGATTTTTGCCGAGGCCTTCGCTGCCGACTACACTAAATTGAAACCAAAGGGCAACATATTCATCCGACGCGAGTTAGCAAAGAGAGGAATCTCAACGGAGATAATAGAAAATCTTATCCAGGGGCGCGACGAGAGATTTCTTGTTGAAGAGTTTATCCAGAAGAAGCTAGCGCGTTTTAATCTCAAGGATCCAAAGGATAAACGAAGGCTCATTCAACGCCTCCTGACGCGCGGATTTACCCCTCGTATAGTATACGAAGTCGTAAATGCGTATGAAAAGTAACGAACTACGCAAGAGTTTCTTGAGCTTCTTCGAAAAGAAAGGGCACACGATTGTGCCGTCCATGTCCCTTATCCCAAGGGATGACCCGAGTCTCTTATTCACTAGTGCCGGTATGGTGCAATTCAAGCCGTTGTGGACCGGAGCAGTGCCGCTCCCTTACCGCCGTGCCGCCAGTGTACAGAAATGTCTTCGCACTTCGGATTTGGATAACGTCGGCAGGACACGGCGGCATCTTACGTTTTTTGAGATGCTCGGCAATTTTTCGTTTGGCGACTATTTCAAGAAAGAAGCAATTGTCTGGGCATGGGAATACCTTACAGAAGTCTTGGCGATTGACAAGAAAAGGTTATCCGTCTCCGTTTATGACGATGATGACGAGGCCTATGACATTTGGCATAAGACGATTGGTCTAAACAAAGACATCATATTCAGACTTGGAGAAGAAGACAATTTCTGGGGACCGGCGGGCAACTCAGGCGCCTGCGGCCCATGTTCAGAAATCTTTTATGACCTGGGTAAGGCATTTTCGTGCGGCAAGAAAACCTGTGCACCAGGTTGTAACTGCGACCGATTCCCCGAGATATGGAATCTTGTATTCCCCCAGTTCAACCAAACCGTTTCTGGAGAAAGATTGGCCCTCAAGAATCGTGGTGTCGATACGGGAATGGGCTTCGAGAGGCTCGCCGCGGTCCTACAAGGAAAGGACTCGCCCTTCCAGGCTGATCTTTTTCATCCGATTATTGACGACATAGCAAATTACCAAAAAATCGAATACGGGTCAACTCCGGATACAGACATCGCGGTAAACGTTCTTGCTGACCACACGCGTGCCTTGGTTTTTGCCATTGGTGACGGTATCATTCCTTCAAATGAAGAACGTGGCTATGTAATACGGAGACTGCTCCGCCGCGCAGTGCGTTTGTGCAAAAAGCTGGGTATCGAAGACGCCTTTCTATACAAGTTAGTACCCAGGGTTGTCGATATGTATAAGAACGGATATCCAGATCTGACCGAACGCAGGGAAGAAATCACCCTCGTCATAAAGTCTGAAGAAGAGCGTTTTCTAACCACCCTGGAAAAGGGTCTTGTCCAATTAGAAGAAATGATTGCATCAAAAAAGGCGATATCTGGCGAAGATGCCTTTCGGTTATATGATACATACGGATTTCCAATTGAGTTGACCAAGGAGATCGCAAAAGAGAAGAACATCCAAGTCGATGAGCAGAGATTCATGATGATGCTCCACGAAGCCAGGGAAATGTCAAAAGCAAAAGCGAAATTCATCCCTAAGGGCGAATGGAAGATACTGAAACAGGATGTTGGTTCCTTTATTGGTTACGACAGCATCAGCACTGAGACAGAAATCCTTAGATACAAC
>Ga0209427_10000150_pt1 | contig 65969 bp, 39 predicted proteins | sample DeeMarSWOR136_30_FD_187465 | JGI IMG/M metagenome (GOLD analysis project Ga0209427, IMG submission 187465) | Marine sediment microbial communities from White Oak River estuary, North Carolina - WOR-1-36_30 (SPAdes) (version 2) | ecosystem: Environmental > Aquatic > Marine > Intertidal zone >...
GGCTCCGACTTCGATGATCTGGCGGCCGTTCTCATCGACCTCCATCTTTGGAATCGCCGGTAGATGTTTGTTTTGCCACATAGATTCTGAATGCTGCTCGATTGATTCCAGCTTATAGTCCGCCTCGAAGACATAATCCGCGTGCAACAGGCCGCCCCTCTGGTAGATGGCGCCGTTCACGTCTAACTTGCCCGCCGGACTTGTCGTTCCGACGCCGACATTGCCGTTTTTCAGCACAGTAACGGCATTCGCTTTAGAGGCACTGCCTGAGCCAATACCAATTTCAAATATAGGGTCGGCGGCCACCCAGGAGGTGGTGCTGCCGCCTCCCACATTGTGTTTTCCAATGGCCAAAGAGCCACGAGCCTGGGCGGTTGTGAATTCACCCATTGCGGTTGAGTAGGTCCCGCTGGCGGTTGTGCCTCTCCCCATTGCGGTTGAGTCTGCCTCGCTGGCGGTTGTCGCCTCCCCCATTGCGGTTGAGTTTGCCCCGCTGGCGATTGTGCTCTGCCCCATTGCGGTTGAGTAGCCCCCGCTGGCGGTTGTGTTATACCCCATTGCGCTTGAGTTTGCCCCGCTGGCGGTTGTACTATACCCCATTGCGCTTGAGTTTGCCCCGCTGGCGGTTGTGCTTTTCCCCATTGCGGTTGAGCTATCCCCGCTGGCGGTTGTGGAATCCCCCATTGCGGTTGAGCCGGTCCAGCTGGCGGTTGTTTCATTTCCCATCGCGGTTGACATGCCCCCCCTGGCGGTTGTGTTATACCCAGTAGCAAAAGAGCGGTATCCCACATTAGTATCGTCCCAGTGAGCTCCCGTAACAAGTCCAGCCCTAAAGGCTGCCTTTCTTGGATACCATATAAGCCTTGTGCCCTCGCCGCTAACTGCAAGGTTAGCTCCGCTGGCGTAAGTCCCCTTGGCAATAATACCGCCGTCATTATCTAACGTCAGCTTAAAGGACGGGCTCGCCGTGCCGATGCCCACGTTGCCTAAGTTATAAAGCGTTCTCGCGCCAGCGTCACCGGCCGGAAGAGGTCCGGAACTAACCAGGCCTAAGGAATCGAAAATCCCAAGAGTAGGTCCTGCTGGCCCTTGAGGCCCTATCGGCCCGATATCGCCGGTATCACCTTTGTCACCTGTGGGTCCCTGGAGGTCCTCCAGAATCCCCCAACTTCCATCGGGTTGCTCCAACTGGAGCTTAGTCCCAATCCAGCGATGAGCCGGCTTGTCCCCTTTTGGTCCTGCCGGACCCTGTTGGCCTTGTGGACCTGGCGTGCCGGATGCAGCATAGAGCGCATAAGGCGTTGGATTAAGCTGTTGTCGTGGCAGAAGAACTGTATATTCGTTCGGCTCGGCGAGCTCACCTGCGCGGACAGCCACTTCGAGCCAGACAGCGTTGCCGTCAAATATGCCGGTCCCGAAATCCAGATGCACCGTAAAGTACCCTTCAATGACATCCAGGTCGTTTATATCAATTGCACTTCCCAATTGATTGCCCAGGATGACGTTGGGGTCATCGAAGAGCTTGAACTGAAGGTCATAAAGACCATCTGCCGGCGCCTCGGCGTCCATGAGCCGGCCCTGATACGAAAAGGCCGTGCCGATGTCAACCGCGCCGGCCGGCCCGCCTGGCAGGACCATAACGCCCAAAACCAGAAGCGCAACTGCGAGAATTCTTGTTGTTTTCATCGCTTTCTCCTTCCTAACATCATTTGTGTCTTTTGACGCACACTGCGTAGAGCCGTCTGGCGTTGTAGGGTTCGGAAGAGCTGAACTGGCCGCTCGCAGTTGTCCATTTTCTGCGGCTGAAAAGAAAACATGCTCTTATTCCGCGCGAACCCTTACCCTGCGGATTAGCGTGTATCCGTTGACTCTACCGCTGAACCGAAGCAACTTCCGTGCCAGATGCTTGTAAGAAGAAGTCGGGATTTGTGATAAGTTGTTAAATGTTAAGAGCTTAGCTGAGATTATGCAGGCATTACTGCCGCCCGAATATTCTTAAGGGCAGCCCTCAACATAGGGTGTTTTGCCCCAACACTGGGGAGGATTGTACCATATTGAGTTCTACTCTATTCCATATCTCTTTAGCTTCGCCCGCAGCGTTTTGCGGTCTATTCCGAGCCAGTCGGCCGTCTTACCTCTGTGCCCGCTGAACATCTTAAGTGTCTTGGCGATATGCTCCTTTTCAATATCAATAAGACGCTGGGGTTTGCCAGGGTCCGACATTGCAGGGGACTGCACACTTAGCCCATAATACAATAGGTCAGAGGGCTTAATGGTATCGTTCTCGGCTAATACGACGGCTCGCTCAATAGCATTCTCCAGTTCTCTGACGTTTCCAGGCCAATCGTATCCGACCAGAGCCTTCATGGCTTGATCGGAAATGGCCCTCAGGTTCTTCTTTCGCTTTTTATTGTACTTCTTCAAGAAATGGTTAGCCAGAAGAAGAATATCATCTCTTCTCTCACGCAAAGGAGGAAGAGTAATTGGAACGACACTCAAGCGATAGAATAAGTCCTCCCGAAATGCTCCAGCTTTTACAGCTTTGTGCAAATCTTTGTTGGTGGCGGCAACGATTCGCACATCTACTTTTATGACCTGTGCGCTTCCAACTTTTGTGATCTCCCTTTCCTGCAGAACCCGAAGCAATTTTGTCTGAATATTTATGCTAATGTTTCCAATCTCATCAAAGAACAGTGTACCGCCATTCGCCAGTTCAAACCGGCCGTATTTGGTCGCTGTTGCGCCGGTGAAAGACCCTTTAACGTGTCCGAACAATTCACTTTCAAAGAGATTTTCCACCAAACTTCCGCAGTCTACTGCTACGAATGGCTTATCACTTCTGCTGCTGTGGCGGTGTATCGCTCTGGCTACAAGCTCCTTGCCGGTGCCGCTCTCCCCCCAAACAAGAACCGTAGTGTCAGTTGGACCTACTTTCCGCACCAATTCTTCAACCTTCTTCATTGAAGTGCTCTGGCCAATGATTATCTCGGGCCCAAAGCTGGCTTTCAACTCGCCTCGCAGCAGGACATTCTCAAGGGCAAGTTCCCTCCTGTCTAATGCTCGGTTGACTATCGCTCTCAGACTGTCGGGTGTAAAAGGTTTAGGAACAAAATCATAGGCGCCACTTCTCATGGCCTCGACGGCAGACTCGACAGTCGCATACCCGGTTATAACGATCACCACCGCCTCAGGATCATCCTCCTTGATCTTCTTCAACACGTCCATACCGCTCAAGCCGGGCATCTTTAAATCAAGGATTACAAGGTCGAACGATTCTGCCTGCAGCATGGCCAGCCCGTTCGAACCATCCTCAGCAACTTCAACCCTATTTCCATCGCGGGAAAGCGTCTGCTGGCATGAATCCCGCATGGATTCCTCATCATCAATGACCAAGATGTTAGCCTGACTGGACAATTAGGCCTCCACTGCCCGCGGTAAGGTGACAGTAAAAGTTGTCCCCTTGCCCGGTTCGCTTTTAACGTTTATGGTTCCTTTATGTCTTGCGATGATGCCGTAGCTGACAGCCAAGCCGAGTCCCGTCCCGCGGCCCACTTCCTTTGTACTGAAGAACGGGTCAAATATCTTTTCCAGATTCTCCTGCGGTATGCCAGAGCCGGTGTCAGTAAATTCAATTTCGATGCCTCTACCGTCACGTGCCATTCTGGTAGCAACGGTCAACTGGCCCTCTCCATCAACGGCCTCGGCAGCATTCAAAATGATATTCGTGAAGACTTGCTGTATCTGGCTGCCATCCATCATTAGCTTTGGCAGGGTGGGAGCAAGCATTTTGGTTATTTTGACATTTTGCAGTAGCGCCTGATTCTTGAGCAGCGACAATGTGCGTTCCAATATCTCATTTGCGTCTGATTCCTCGACCTTGGGCTCGGTCTGACGAGCGAAGTCGAGCAGGCCTTTCACGATGTTCTTACACCGCGTGGCTTCCTCCAATGCCTTCTGGAGGTTCTGCCGGCGATGGTCCTCGGCAGCCATTTCCTCCAAGGATAGATGAGTGTACATTAAGACAGCGCCGAGTGGGTTGTTGATTTCATGGGCTACCCCGGCGGCCAACTGTCCTAATGTTGCCAGCCTTTCTGATTTCATTATCTGCTGTTGAGTGTATTCTTTTAGCTGCTCGTCTCTCTCTTTCAGCGACGAAGCCATAAGGTTAAACGTTTCTCCTAATTCTCCGATCTCGTCTTTTGATTCGAGTTTAACCTCGTATTCCAGATTGCCTTTTGCTAACTGCTGCGACGCGAATACCAAGTGCTTGATCGGCTGCAATACCCCTTTAGCCAGAAAACTGGAAACGATCAGAGCTACGACCATCCCGCCAAGCGTTATGCCCAAGAAAACTGCCACGGCTCTCTTTCGCATGTCCATAAACTTCTCTTCCAGGATCCCGACGTAGAGAATGCCGATTATTTTCCCCTTAATATCCTTTATCGGTTCATAGGCAGCGATGTACCAATTGTTCACTACGAAGGCTCTATCTGTCCAGGGCAGCCCTTTTACCAACACCTGCTCATAGACTTCTTCGGATACACGCGTCCCAATTGCGCGGCTACCGTCCTCTGCCTTGACATTGGTCGAGATGCGCAAGTCTCCCTGAAAGATGGTAGCCGTGCCAATGTCTTTTCCTTTATACTTGACTCCTTGATACACTGTCTCTTTGACCCGGTCGACAATCTTGTAGTTTCGATTAAGTAGGCTGCCACCATATAGTGCGCCAATGAGCCTGCCATCATTGTCAAAGACAGGTGCGGCCGCTTCGATCATCATTCCTGAAGTCTGCTCAGTTTGCGCACTTGGCTTTGCCTTTTCAGTATGGACGAATTCTATGTATGCTTGCTCAGCGAGGTCTGCACCTTCCTTTATTAGTTCTTCCCTTGTCACTATCGCCGTCGCCGCGATTGCCTTTCGTTCCGATAGTACTCGGCTGACAAGCTCGTTGTCCGCTCGGCTGTCACCCCTGATGGCCGGGTTTCGGGACCTGACGACGACCTGCCCTTTTTCATTCGTAAGAGTCAATATATCCAGAGATTCCGTGTTTCTTATCTTTTCTAATTCTTTTTGCAGCCTCTCTATATCGTTATCTTTAATAGCATCTTCTATGAAGAATCTCAAAGCAGTGAACCGCACCACGTCTTTGAGGTTGTCGCTCTCTTGCCAATATATCTGGCGGGCAGAGTTGAGGTCATTTTTCACTTTAGCCTGAGCCTGGCCGATTATACCTGTCCCTATCAGTCTGACAGCCGCGAGGGTAGCAACCAGGCCGCATATAATAATCACCGCCAGAAAGCTTATGATTAGCTTTGCTCTTAACGAAAATTTCATATGTTTCCTGAAAGCTGCGGTGTTGGTTTATGGTTCGCGCCCTTTTGAAGGACGTTTCAAGCCGCTAAACACACTCTTTTAATCAACCCATATCTTAATGAAACTACAACAACATGCAAGCTGATAAATGTAATGTCCAAGGAATATCCTATACCCTTGCGCTTGCAGTGACAATGACGGATCGCCTCCTCAGTGCTGATACTCGCCGGATGCAAGCGTGATAATCTTGCAACGACCTTGTAGGGGCCAAGCTTCTTCAGCCATCAGCGATCCCTTTGACCGCAGCCGCAGCAGCGGGGTCGTGATCTGCGGCTTGGCTCGATATTGATAAAGGATGATTGATTATTTGCAGTTCAGGCGGTTCGGTCAGGGAGAAGCGAGCCATGCGTTGGCGAATTCCTGGAGGTCATCGAAGAGCACGCAGTGGTCACGGGTGTAGTCGGCGCGGCCGCACCACGCGTTGGCGGGCTCGCAGTCGGTGCGGAGCCAGTGGGTGGCGAAGGCGCCGAAGTCCAGAAAGTCATTGGTCTCTGCGGTGGGCTGGTCGTCGTTTCTCCTTGCGTAGAGGGTATCCTTTACAAAACAACCCATTTCGCCTTGTCCGCAGCGGAGTGTCCAGTTCGAATGAAACATCGGCGGGCCCCAATTGTAACTGGCTACCCAGGCGGTATTGCCGACTTTGTTTAGTTCGAGAAAGTCCATTAGCGGTTGGCCATAGTTGGTAATCGTGCCGTTAAGTAAAACCTCAGTGGTCGTGGTGAATCCCCATTCGGTCATTATGACGGGATGAACGGCGGCACAGGTGGTGATTTGACCCTTAAAGTAATTCTGATTACCATAAATTCCAAGCCAATGGGCGGGGTAGACATGAGCAACGTAGACTATGTTACTACCTGAGACAGGATAGGTTGCCGCCGGTGCAATGATCTGTGACCACTGGGGGCCACCGACGAGAATGAGATTGTCAGGTGCGTGGGTGCGTATGATATCGACCCAGGTCTGTGCATCGTCTCTAAAATCAAGCCAGCGGTTTGTCTGCGAATCGCCGGTATTGTTAATCGGCTCATTGAAGATTTCAAAGAGGACATGGCTGTCGCCGGCAAATCTCGGGGCCATATACTCCCAAAACTCGCTTGTTTGTTCAACTTTGTCCCAGGTATCGGTGATGTAATGCCAATCGATGATTGCATAAATGTCCTTCGCGGCACAGTAATCAATAACGGGTCTGAGAAGATTGTTGTAGAAATTATCATTATTGGGGTCGAACCGATGCGGCCAACTACTTGCTGCATCAGGTGGATAGACGGGAATCCTCAGGATTCTTGGGTGCCAGCCCAGCGAATCTCCCTGCGTGTCGGTCTTATCTGTCAGCCGATCAATCATGTTGATTGCGCCACCTTGCCAAGCTTCGAGGAAACCTAAGTCTATGGTCGAAATACCCCTTAGGACGACAACATTTCCGGCAGGGTCTTTGATCTGGTTGCCATCTACATGCAACCAGGGCGTGGCGGCATGAAGTGCGGTGATTGAACAGAGCAGCACACATACGATAGTTACTTTAACAGAGAGTATGCTGATGCTTTCGGCAGGGCGTCCGGTGCCATCTGACATTTCCCACACACAATTCACAGAAGCACTCCTGCAAACATGACGCTCTATAATACCAAGATTTCACATCAATTTCAACAATCTTCCGGGACATCCAGGGAATGTTGCATACCCTTGCACTTGCAGTGACAATAAAGGCTCACGTGCTCAGTGCTGATAGTCACGGGATACGAGCGTGATAATCCTGCAATGATCTTGCGGGGGCCAAGCCCTTTCGGCCAGCAGCGATCCCTTTGACCGCGGCAGCAGCAGCGGCGGTCGTGGTAATGTAAGGAATTTTGTACTTGATAGCAGCTTTGCGGATGTAGGAATCGTCGTATTTACTTATCTTTCCTATGGGTGTATCGATGATGAGTTGAATCTTGTCACTTTTTATTGCATCTACTATATGGGGTCTTCCCTCGTGCATTTTAAGGATTTGGTCAGCTTTGATACCGTTTCTTGTCAAGAATTTGTGGGTTCCCTTGGTTGCTTTGATTTTGAAGCCGAGGCTCTGAAATTCGTTTGCGACTTTGAGGGCGGCAGGTTTGTCCTTGTCGGCAACAGTTATCAGCACAGTGCCTTCTGAAGGTAGATGTTGCTTGGCGGCCTGCTGGGATTTTAAGAAGGCAAGGCCAAATGAATCGGCCAGGCCGAGCACTTCACCGGTCGAGCGCATCTCCGGCCCGAGAACCGGATCAACCTCCGGAAACATATCGAATGGGAACACAGCTTCCTTCACGCCAAAGTGCGGAATAGAGCGCCGCTTCAAATTGAGGTCGAAAAGCTTCTTGCCGAGCATGAGCTGTGTGGCGAGGCGGGCCATCGATAGCCCGCAGACCTTCGAAACAATAGGCACGGTGCGAGAGGCCCGCGGGTTCGCTTCGAGAACATAAACTGTGTCGTCCGCTATGGCATACTGAATATTCATCAGGCCCACTACATTCAGCTCTATTGCAATCTTCCTGGTATATTCGCAGATGGTCTTTATATGTCTTTTGGGTATAGTGACAGGTGGAATGACACAGGCTGAGTCGCCGGAGTGTATGCCTGCCAGCTCAATGTGCTCCATGACAGCGGGGACAAACGCATCGCTGCCGTCAGCAACAGCATCGGCCTCGGCTTCAATGGCATTTTCCAGAAACTTATCAATGAGGATAGGCCTTTCAGGTGTCACCTCAACGGCCGCGGCAACATAGTGCTTGAGCATTTCTTCGTCGTGGACTACCTCCATAGCCCGTCCACCCAGGACGTATGACGGCCTTACCATCAAGGGATAGCCGATTCGTTCGGCAATAGCCAGAGCCTCATCTAAGCTGCTGGCCATGCCTGATTCGGGCTGAGGAATCTTCAGCTTTCTCATCATCGCCCGGAAACGGTCGCGGTCCTCAGCTAAATCTATTGCCTCAGGTGACGTCCCGATTATGCGAACACCTGCCTGGGCTAGTTCATCGGCGATATTAAGCGGTGTCTGGCCACCGAACTGAACGATGACACCCTCGGGTTTTTCCTTCTCATAAATGCTCAATACGTCTTCGACGGTGAGCGGCTCAAAGTAAAGCTTGTCCGACGTATCGTAGTCGGTTGACACTGTCTCGGGGTTGCAGTTGACCATAATCGATTCGTATCCTTCGTCACGCAACGTAAAGGCGGCGTGCACACAGCAGTAGTCGAACTCGATTCCCTGCCCGATGCGATTGGGACCTCCGCCCAAAACCATTATCTTGCGTCTTGTGCTGGTCGGGACTTGGTCGGGCGCATTGTAGGTAGAGAAATAATAAGCTGCATTTTCAACTCCGCTGACGGGGACGGGCTCCCAACCCTCCACAACGCCAAGTGAAGTGCGGTGCCGGCGGATGTGACTTTCTGGGATGCCCAATATTTTCGAGAGGTATTTGTCGGCAAAACCGTCTTTCTTGGCCTGTATCAATAATTCATCAGGTGGCAATTTACCTTTGTATTTGAGTAGCTTCTCTTCCAACTGTACAAGCTCTACCATTTGTTTGATAAAATAGCGCTTGATGCGTGTCTTCTCGTAGAGCGCTTCCACGTCGGCACCTTTGCGCAGTGCTTCATACATAATGAATTGACGCTCGCTTGACGCTGTGCTCAGGAGGCGCATGAGTTCGTCGAGGGATAGTTGATTGAAGTTTTTGGCGAAGCCGAGGCCATGACGGTCGATCTCAAGAGAACGGATGGCTTTTTGGAACGCCTCCTTGTAGTTTTTGCCAATGCTCATCACCTCTCCGACAGCACGCATTTGCGTGCCAAGCTTGTCCTCTACACCTTTGAACTTCTCAAAGGCCCAACGGGAAAACTTAACTACAACATAGTCGCCCGATGGCGTGTACTTTTCAAGCGTGCCCTCCCTCCAGTATGGTATCTCGTCGAGCGTGAGCCCCCCGGCGAGCAACGAAGAGACGAGGGCTATCGGAAAACCCGTGGCTTTCGAGGCGAGCGCCGACGACCGCGATGTTCGTGGGTTGATTTCAATTACTACGACTCGGTCGGTTTCTGGGTCGTGCGCGAACTGGATGTTAGTTCCCCCAATGACCTTGATGGCGTCAACTATGTCGTAGGAATGCTTCTGAAGGCGTTCCTGTAGTTGGGGATCGATGGTGAGCATTGGGGCCGTGCAGTATGAATCACCAGTATGTACGCCCATTGGATCGACGTTCTCAATGAAACAGACCGTAATCTTCTGCCCTTTAGCGTCACGGACGACTTCGAGTTCCAGCTCTTCCCATCCTAAGACGGATTCTTCCACTAAGATTTGTCCGACCATGCTTGCGGAAAGGCCGCGAGCGGCGACCGTGCGAAGCTCCTCAACGTTAAAAACTGCGCCACCGCCAGTTCCACCTAAGGTATAAGCCGGACGGATCACGACTGGGTAGCCGAGTTTACGTGCGATCTTTTCGGCCTCTTGCACGCTAAAAGCAGGGTCGCTCCTTGGCACCTCGATACCCAGCCGGTTCATCGTTTCTTTGAACACTACGCGGTCCTCGCCCCGCTCAATTGCATCAACCTCAACACCGATGACTTTGACTCCGCACTTCTGAAGCACACCTGCCCGAGCAAGCTCGGAAGCCAAGTTTAGCCCGCTTTGGCCACCAAGATTGGGTAGCAGGGCATCGGGCCGCTCCGTTTCTATGATTCTTGTTATGCTATCGAGGTTAAGCGGCTCGATGTACGTTGCATCGGCCATGCCCGGGTCAGTCATAATGGTTGCAGGATTGGAATTGGCCAAGACTATCTCATAACCCAATTTGCGAAGAGCCTTGCAGGCCTGAGTGCCAGAGTAATCGAATTCACAAGCTTGGCCGATCACTATTGGGCCAGAGCCGATAATCATTACTTTCTTTATGTCCTTTCGCTTCGGCATGCCAGATTCACCCCTTCTTCAATTAGTTCTCGATATACCTTTTGTCTCAAAGCGAACGCCCCGGCCGACGCAGACCGAGTGGTCTTTTGCCCTCAATGTGAGCTGTAAAACCATGGTCGCGGCGAAAAAACAATGAGGATCGCCAACCTCAAAGTCAGATGTTGAATCACAGAACTAAGAATCGGAAGTCCAAAAACCCCGAAACACACTGCTTGCGCTCCAGCTTAGGCGTCGGCAGCTACTGCTCCTGCGCTCCCATTTTCTCAACGAAGATACCTGCAATTCTTGGGCCATCAAGTGACCCGAATATGAGTATAAGCAAACTTCAGGTTTTGTCAACAGCTACCGGTGGAAAAAACTGCCCGTCCACGAAATTCAGTTGGTGCCTGCACACATGACACAGTTTAGCTCCAGGCTTCCGTATCAGAGTTCCACCAAAAACGCAAAAACGCCCATGGCCGCGGCCAGACCAGAGCCAGCGCACTCAGTGCACTTCGGGCAGACTACGCCGTGTCAGGCCGCTGACCTCGCCGAGCGCTGGGCTGTAGGGTGTGAGGCGGAACGAGTAGCGATACGGCTTAGCAGGCAACGTGTATTCACGGTGCGTTCGAGCACCCCAGCTATCATCGCCACCAACGCCCATTTGCTTGTAGTCGATGTTGATGGTTATGGTATCGCGCCGTGGCAGTTCGTGGATATGCTTGGCTTTTTCGAGATCCTGCATTGTGAAGGGCCAGGCACTCACGTCGATCGTGGGCATGCCGACAGCGATCAGGCCGACACCGTCGCTGTTTGTCAGGCCCATCCACCGGACGTCGGATTTGTTGCCATTTTCCTGCGGCCGGACGTAGACGTGGATGTGTTCGTTGACGGAGCCGGAATAGAGACCGACGGCGGCGCCCGTCTTTCTATCCCAGTACGTTTCGTGCGGTCCTCGGCCAAGCCAGGTCAGTGTATTGAACTGAGCGGGCATAGCCATCTGCATGCCAAACCGCGGCAGGTCGGGCAGGTTGTCGCCGCCCGGCGTGAAGGTCACATCAACGATGAGATCGCCGTTACCGTAGACGGTGTAGATAGTCTTGTAGTTGGAGTTCTTTCCGACGGGGATGGTCGCTTCGCTGGTGATTCGAATGACCTGGGGCCTGAGCTGCTCAGCTTTAACAGCTCTGACGGTTCGGTTGGGTCCGGCATTACGCCAAACGCCGAGGCGTCTGGGCATGCCGTTTCCGTTGTCATTGTCGATGGGTACGCGCCAGAAGTTTGGGGTCAGCGGAGAGGCGACGAGCTGCTTTTGCTCGAAAAGGAACGATTCAAGTGCGCCTGAACCCTTTCCGAACCTCAATTCAAAACCGCGGCCCGTGACGGTGATGTTCTGCGTCGTTTGTCTGAGCGTGAGCGGCGGCATGGTGTTCAGGGCAATAACTGGTGCCGGCGGAACGTCCAACGCAAGCTCGAACTGGTCCCAGGCGACGACGTGCCCGCGCTTGGCCCAGGAAGTATCGGTGGCAAGAGCGAAGGTTATCTTAAGCCAGTATTCGGCACCAGGTTGAAGCTTCGGTTCTTTGAAGGGGACCTGCACGTCCCCCTCGGCGCCGGGGGCCAGAGAAAGCCTCGGCAGCATCCCTTTTTGAATGGCGTTTCCGTCGGCGGAAAGTTCCCAGCTAATATCGGCGAACTCAAGGTTTAAGAAATCGTATTCGTTGCAGATTCGAAACTTTCCTGCCTGGATATCGATGGGCTGGACGTGAATGCGCTGATAAACCTTCTTGACCTCGTAGAGTGACGGATTAGGTTTTCGATCGGGTTGGACCAATCCGTTGCAGCAAAAATTTCCGTCGTTGGGCTTGTCGCCGAAATCACCCCCGTAGGCCCAGAATTGCCTTCCATCAGGGCTCTTTTTTCGCAGACCCTGGTCCGCCCAGTCCCAAATGAATCCCCCGATTAGGCGTTTGTGCGAGCGGATGGCGTCCCAGTACTCCCGAAGGTTGCCGACGGAGTTGCCCATGGCGTGGGCATACTCGCACAGGACCATCGGTCTGTCGTCAACCGGGTCCGTGGCTATACGAATGATTTCTGGAATACGTGCATACATACGGCTGATAACATCCACGTAGTAAGGATCTTTTGGGCGACCCTGTGCGCCTTCGTAGTGGATAGGTCGAGTGGGGTCGTAATCCTTGATCCATGCGGCCATGGCGGCGTGGTTCGGCCCGCAGCCGGTTTCGTTGCCGAGCGACCACCAGATAACGCACGGATGGTTCTTATCGCGCTCAACCATCCTAACGGCACGTTCAACAAAGGCATTGTGCCAGGTGGCGATGTTCGACAGATACCCTTTCAGGCCGTGAGACTCAAGATTCGCTTCATCGATCAGATAAATCCCGTACTCGTCGCAAAGGTCGTACCAAGCTGGGTCGTCGGGATAGTGAGAGGTGCGAACTGCGTTAATGTTATGCTGCTTGAGTAGTTTGATGTCCTGAATCATTCGGCTGACAGGGATGGCGCGGCCGTGGTCCGGATCGTGCTCATGTCGGTTGACGCCGAACAGCTTAACGGACTTCCCATTAATAAAGAGCTGGCCGTCCTTTATCTCGATTTTGCGAAAGCCAATCCGGCAGCTTTCGGTCTCGACGACCCGCCCATCCGCGTCCTTGAGGCTAAGTACAAGCGTGTAGAGGTAGGGCGTCTCAGCAGACCATTTGTAGGGATTTCTGATTCGTGCCTCGAGCTGTGCGAACCTGACATTGCCTCTTTGCGGGTATTGTTCACCAATTATGGACTGCACATCCTTGACGAGAGGTTCAGGCAGAACAGGCCGTGCTTGCCGGTCGTAGACCTGGGCCTCGATGGTCCATCCCTTAAGATTCTGCTCGCCGTAGTTGGCGATCTTGGGGCGGACCATGAGAGTTGCATCGGTGTGCCTCTCGTCGAGGTCGGTTCGAACGAAGAAATCACGGATGTGGACCTTCGGCGTGGCCAAGAGGTATACCCTTCGATAGATCCCGCTGAGCCGCCACATGTCCTGGTCTTCAAGATAACTGCCGTCGGACCAGCGGTAGACCTCTACGGCAAGAGTATTCTCACCCGCTTTGAGGTACCGGGTGATGTTAAATTCAGCCGGTGTCATGCTGTCCTGGCTGTAGCCGACCTTTCGCCCGTTTATCCAGACGTAGAATGCACTCTTGACGCCGTCGAAGTGCAGGAAAATCTCCCGGCCTTTCCACTCGTCGGGCACGCTGAACTCTCTTCGGTACGAGCCGACAGGATTGTACTCGTGAGGGATATAGGGCGGATTCGGCGGGAACGGGTACCGAATATTGAGGTAAATGGGGATTCCGTAGCCGTGCATCTGCCAGTTGGCCGGCACCGGTATTTCGCGCCAGTCGCTGACATCGTATTCCGGCCTGTAAAAATCGACGGGTCTGTCAGCCGGCTTACGCACCCAGTGGAACTTCCAGTTGCCGTTGAGCGATTTGTAGAACGGCGAGGCCTCGCGGTCCGCCTTAAGCGCCGTTTGGATGTTGCCGTACGGCACGAGCGTGCAGTGACCGGGCTCTTTGTTTATGCCTACAACCTCGGGATTTTCCCAATCCGGCGTCGTCAGGTCCGCGTCGGAGGCACGCGTTTGAATCTGACCGCATCCGGCAGCGGTCAGTGAGAATACTACTACGAGCAGAGCCAATGCTGAGCGAAATGAACGTGTCCTGTTAGACATTGGAGGACTCCTTTCACTTTCAAAGCGGGTCATTTGCTTGACGTCGACAATTTATGCGAACGTAAATTTGTTTACAAGGGTTTTTTAAAGTCGGCCGAGCATGGAAAAAAACCGTGGAGCCCTTGCGGAGGCCAGCCACACAGATGTCGCCCTTGGATTTTCATTGAAAAAATACGCGCAATTTGGTATAATACACTCAGTTGAAGGCGCCTGACCGCCGCCAGGAGCGACAAATACGCGGAGAACCGCAAGTCTTCGTATCAGCAGATACACGCAAAAAATCATTATCCGTCAAGCCAGACAAGGTTTTGAACATTTGAATTTGGGTAATTTGGATTTGTTTAGCCCGCCGCCCCGACTCGCGTCGTCAGACGCGGGGGCAGGGATTTCGAGTTTAGGATTTAGTATTTCGGCTGCCCCGGGTGGGGCGCCGCTCTACATCTGTCGAGAACCCTCTACAAACACAGGCCTTTTTATGCAAAACAAACCCAATTTCCACAACACCAAAATGAACTTAACTATCTATTATACAAAGGTATACAACAATGAGGCCACCTTCAGGCGGCCAAAAAACAAACCCAATCAAACCCAAAACAAACCCAATTTACTCGATGCTCAAATGAACGTAAATATCTATTATACATACGTATATAGCAACCAGACCCCCTTCAGGCGGGCAAAAAACAAACCCAATTCAAACCCAAACAAAGCCAATTTCCCCGCCGAGAACGCTGGGCGCACAGAGAGCAAGGATATTTGTCTAAGTAATTGTCCAATAAAGAAATACGCTCTCTATCCTTTTTCTCCGCGTTCTCTGCGAACTCGGCGGTTAATGAAAAACAAACCCAGTCAAACCCAATTTATGCTCAGCCTCCCGGCCCTGAGAAAGGCCGAAGCCTTGAGCCTATTTCAAACTCGAAGCCCGGATCCCTACGGCCGGGCTTCTTGGAATCTTCGAACCGCTGACCAAACAAAACCCGTTTCAAACGTGACCTCTCTAAAATGGGTCATCAGGAGAGTTTTTCGCTTGAAAATCCTCCTGCCGCCGGCTAAATTCTTGATAGTGGTCACATCTGAAGATGCAGGTTTACGAGCTCAGATCGCGCCAGTGCTCTTACGATATTGGCGATCAGTAGCCAAATACGAGACATGAAAGCCAGGACCGGAAAAATACTCAGAATAGTCGCCCCTGCACTTGTGATGTGTGTTTCTATTGGCACACTGGCGATTGGTGACCCCAATCAGGTGCAACAGCCGGACGCCAACACCGTCTCAGAGACGCCAAAGCCTCCCAGCGGCGACCTTTCAAAGCCTCAGCAGGCTGCTAAACTAACAAAGTCCGAATCGCAAGAAAGCGCCGAGAAGGGCGGTTTCGATTGGACAAAGGCCATCCCTTGGATCATCACGGGTGTTGCCAGTTGTGCCGCGCTGGGGATGCTGGTTCTCCGTATACTGGAACGTCGCAGGCTGATCTCTGACGCAGTGGCCCAAGAGAAGGCCAAGATTGAACTACAGGAACGAGCCAAAAAAGAACGGCAACAAGAAAACGTCCTTACGCTTGAAGATTGCTACAAAAGCGTATTGTGCGAGCAGCTTGGGACAATTCAAGTGCGCGGATCACGCGAGATAGCGCCCAATCCGGTGGACCTGCTGGATACGTTTGTCTCGCTGGACATAACGGCCATGTCGGTTGGCGAGTGCAGGGAGGGTCTTGAGCGGAAGGAAATGAGGGGTGAGGGGGATCGTAAACTGAGCCCTGAGTCTGTGCTCAAGCGCGCGTTTAAGAACCATCGGATGCTGCTGGTCCTCGGTGACGCTGGGTCCGGCAAGACGACGCTTCTGCAGTACTATGCCATGTTGTGTCTGACACAGCACCGGTGCCGAGCCCTCGGCTTTCATGAGGCCCCTCTGCCACTGTATTTCGCCTTGCGCGATCTCAAGTTCGAGGATGGCAATCCTTGTCTTCTTCACGATTGTCTCAACCAGTGGGCAAAGAAGCACTACAAGGACATACCGACCAAGACTTTCCTAAACTGGCTTCAGGATCAGCCTACCTTGATTCTTCTGGATGGTCTCGACGAGATATGTGACCTGGAGAAACGGCGCAAGGCGTGTGAGTGGATTGATGACACGGCAGCAGACCTGTCGAAAGCCCATATCGTAGTCACTTGCCGCTGGACGGGCTATCGCGCGCTCGAGCACATCCAGCTTGGATTCGATCACCTGACGGCAGAAATAAGAGATTTCTCGCCTGAGCAGCAATCCCAGTTTCTCAGGAAATGGTTCGTCGCGGCCTACTTGAAAGAGCCGCGTGATGAAGACATGGCGGGCGACGAATGGGAAAGAAGCCAGACGCAACAAGGCTTGGACCGCGCTAACGCCATCATCAACTTCCTATCGCTCGATCAAAACAAGGCCGTCAGGCAGCTCGCAGCGGTTCCCATGCTTCTGCAGATCGTGGCGATAATCTGGAAAGAGCGCGAGAACCTTCCGCAGGGTAGAGCAGATCTGTATGACGCCGCCGTGAAGTACTTGCTCGACTACAGGGACCGGCGCAGAAGGCTTGACCCCTTGCTGACGGCCGAGCAGGCGCTTCGGGTGCTTTGCCCGGTGTCGCTGTGGATGCAGGAGAAGCTTCAGACCGACGAGGTCGATAGGGATAAGCTGCACGCAAAAATGCAGCCGACAATCAACACAATGGATGATACGCTTGAAGCCGAGGATTTCTGTGCTAACCTGCGGGACCGTGCCGGCCTGATTGCTGACTACGGCGATAATGCCTACATCTTCCGCCACAAGAGCTTCCGCGAATACCTTGCCGGCGTTGAATTGGCCAAGGTCACCAGAGACCCGCAGCGCCTAAAGGGAATTGTGAATCATTTTGGAGATGACTGGTGGGACGAGTCTCTGCGCTTCTACATGAGCGAGGCCGATGCCGACCTTTTCGACGGCTTCATGGATGCCTTGTTCGCAAGTGAAGTGAGCAGAGACTTGGACCAGAAGCAGCAGAACCTTCTGCGCACGATAGTCTGCGAGGCGACACAGGTGAGGGTCGATTCTCTGGTGAGGCGTTTGAACGATGGCCGCGTCACCGATGCTAAGAAGCGATATATCCTGGACTGCCTCAAGGCAGTTGGCAAGCAAGAGGCACGCCGTGCCGTCAGCGAGTTTGCAGAAAATCAGGCGACGAGCGCGGCCGGGGCGTATGCGGCGGAGATTGTGGCCGAAGCCGAAGTCGCGGCGGAGATTCTGATCGAAGCCAGAGTCGCGCGGAAGATTGTGGGCAAAACCAAAGAAACACCGCAGGCAGCGGCAGAGCGTGAAGCAGTCAAAGCCGGCGATGTTTTTGTCGAGCTTCCTGAGTCTTTCCGGAACATTCATGAATACAACGCCGAATATATTCACATTCCTGATGGCAGCTTCGAATATTCGGTCACCGAGAGGAGCGAAGCGGTGGCGGACATCTACTTCGCAAAGTACCCTGTGACGAACAAGCGATACCGGCGCTTCATGAGCTATCTTCGAGGCAAAGACGATGTGCTGAGCAAGATATTGCCCGTGGAGTCGTTTTTGCAGAGAATGCTGGAGTTTGCGACAAAGACAAGGGATTTCGAAGAATACCTCGCCCAAGACCGCTGTGAATGGGCTGACAAGCTAAGATCCAGGTATGACCTGGAGAAGCATTTCAGGAGCGAAGCCCAGCCGGTGGTTGGTGTCTCGTGGTTCGACGCACGGGCCTACTGTTTCTGGCTGACGGCGCTGGCCAAGGCAGGTGCTAAAGGGCCACCGGCCGATGTACCTGGTGTGTTTCGGCTGCCGACGGAGCTTGAATGGGAGTGGGCTGCCGGTGGGGGCAAGCGAAAATACCCCTGGCCACCTGAAAAAGGGCCACCCAGCGACAGGCTGGCAAACTTTGGCCAGCATGTCGGTGCGACGACCCCGGTCGGCCGCTATCCCGAAGGTGCCACGCCCCAGGGCCTGATGGATATGGCAGGCAACGTCTGGGAGTGGATGGAGAACTGGTACGAAGGATATGTCGGTAAGTACCGTTCTTTGCGTGGCGGCTCCTGGAACTACGTCGGGAACGACCTACGTTGTGCCGCTCGCCTCAGCGGCGATCCCGGCGTCCGCTACGACTGCGGCGTCGGTTTTCGTGTTATTCTTTCCCAGTCATGATTATTTTTCAGTTGTTACTCTGTTTTTCTGTCCATCTGATACTCTGAAAACGTTTGAAAAATTGCATCCTCCGGCGTATGGTTGGAGATCGAAATCCGCTATCTATCGCAATCCACCTGGGCGTCGCGGTGACTCGCTAAATCCATCTATCTTCGCTGCGGATGGGAACGAAGCCTCGCCGCATCGTGTTCTCGGTCACGGTGCGGGGGTCCATGAACTGTAGCAGGTAGTCGGGCCCGCCGGCCTTGGAGCCGATTCCCGACATCTTGAAACCGCCGAAAGGCTGTCTATCCACTACGGCGCCGGTACAGCCCCGGTTGAAGTACAGATTGCCGACGCGAAATTCCCTGCGGCATCGCTCCAAGTGTGCGGGGCTCCGGCTAAAGACCCCGCCGGTCAGTGCAATACGGGTGGAATTGGCCCACTCGATGGCCTGGTCGAAATCCTTTACCCGCATAACGGCCAGTACCGGCCCAAAGACTTCCTCCTGGGCAAGGCGGTGCTCCGGCGTAATACCTTCAACGATTGTGATGGGGACGTAGTAGCCCTCGGCAGGAATCTGCCCGGGGCCACTGCGATATAGAATAGTGCCTTCGGCTTCGGCAAGCTCAATGTACCGCTGGATATTCTTCTGTGCGGCCTGGTCGATAACCGGCCCCATGAAATTGGCGGGGTCTTCAGCCGGCCCGATTCTTACCGAGCGGGCGGCCTCGACCAGACGCTCGGCAAAACGGTCATATACCGTATCGAGCACAATCGCACGTGAGCAGGCAGAGCATTTCTGACCCTGATAGCCGAAGGCCGAATCAATCACGTGAGGAATCGCCTCATCGAGGTCCGCATCATCGTCGATAATTATGGCGTTTTTGCCGCCCATCTCGGCGACGACTTTCTTCACAGAACGTTGACTTTCAGGCGTCCGACCTGCCCGTTCTATGATCCGCAGCCCAACCTCCATTGAGCCCGTAAAAGCGATAAGATTGACGTCCGGGTGGTCCACCAGAAAATCACCTATCACTGCCCCGCGTCCCGCAGCATAATTCAAAACGCCGTCCGGCAAGCCCGCTTCCCGAAAGACCTCCAACATTGTGTATCCGACAATCGGCGTCTGATTCGAAGGTTTATAGACGACGCAGTTACCGGCGACGATGGCGGCCGCACACATGCCGCAGCTAATAGCGAAGGGGAAATTCCACGGTGCGATTACTACCGCCACGCCCTTGGGCTGATAGAAATATTCATTCACCTCGCCGGGGGCATGGCCCATGTATCGGGGCTCACCCAGCCGAGCCATCTCGCGGGCGTAATACTCCAAAAAGTCGATCCCCTCACTAACGTCATTGTAGGCCTGCTTCCACTGTTTGCCTGCTTCAAGGATTTGCCATGCGGCCAGCTCGTATATTCGCTTTCGGGCGATCTCTGCCGTCTTGATGAGGTACGATGCTCGTTCGCGGGCAGGAATGTCGCGCCATGTCTGGAACGCCGCTTGTGCGGCACTGATGGCATCCTCGGCTTGCCGTATTCCCGCCTGGCAGACACGACCAATAACCTCGCTCGGCTGAGCAGGATTTACCGAATCCAGAAGCTGCTCGGTGGCAACTTCTTTGCCGCCGATCAAAAGCGCGTAGCTTCTTCCCAGTCTTGCCCTGACATTACTGATGGCGGCAGTGAAAGCCTCTCTGACCTCCGCCAGAGAAAAGTCCGCGAACGGCTCGTTGCTGAATGGGCGCAATCCGGATTTTGACTCAGACCGAGGAACGCGTTCTTTTGTGGCTGTTGCAGGACTGCCAGCGGACACCCGTGGCGCCTGAAGGAGCTGTTCCAATTCACGCCCTTCGACAAAAGTCTGGCGCAGGAACGACTCGTTTGAGGTGTTTTCCAGGAGCCTTCGTATCAGATATGCCATGCCGGGCAGTAATTCTCCCTGCGGGCAATACAGCCGAACCCGGCCCGTCATTTTCAAAAGGGCCTTGCGGAACGGTTCAGCCATTCCGTAGAGAACCTGAAACTCGTAGCGCTCCTCCGGCACCTCCAGGGCGCGAGCCAGCTCCAGCACAGAGCATACCGAGCGCGCGTTATGCGAAGCACAGGCAAGATGGCAAATGTCATGATTGCGGAGAATCTTCTCGGCAGACCGTTCAAACGCAGCATCAGTTTCAGCTTTAATAGTGCGAACCGGGATGGGCCAGCCGCTCTGCCGCGCCAGGACAACCTCGTAGTCCCAGTAAGCACCCTTAACCAGACGGATCCAAATCGGCAGACTCTTTTGCCTCGCCCACTCAAGCATAAGGTCGATATCCCGGTCACTGTTTTTAAGGTAGACCTGCATCGCCAGCCCGAGGTGGGGGTAATCCTTGAATTCCGTGTCACTGCGAAGCCGGCGATATAGCTCGAAGATGATCTCCTTGTACTTTCTCATCTCCGTATCAATGCACATAAAACCGCCCAACTGAACTACCTTGCGGTAAACAGGTCTGAGCCGATCCAGAATGTGCCCCACCGAACCTTCGAAGTCAGCCGGGTTGGCCTGTGAGTATAATGCTGACGGCTTTACGGAGATGTTTATCCGCGGCGCATGGCCCCAGTCAAGCTCGGAATCATTTGTCTCGATGGCCGCCCAATCCGACCGCGCTTGCTCTAATCCTTCGAGCAGGCGTATGTAGCTTTCCGCATACAAATCAGCCTCTTTCTCACTGACGGTGGCCTCGCCGAGAATGTCCAGGGTAAAGGCAAAGCCCTCCTTGCGAAGCTTTTTCAGATTCTTAACTGTCTTCGGTATTGTGTCACCGATTATGAACTGAAGCGCCATATTCTCCAGATTCTTTCGGATGGTCCTGCTCAATACTTTCATGCCCAGGCGGCCGCCAATGCCCGCACCCTTTGCCCCTAACCTCAGCACCGCAGGTATGTTCTCACCCTGCGAGAAATACTCCTGGATGTGACGGTTCAACATTTCCTCCGTCTTCAGACAGGGAAGTACATCTATGAAGCGGAAAAGCTGCACCTTAAAATCCTCGTGGCCCATGCTCCAGTCCATCACTTTGCCCGTCCACCAGTCTTTGTTAAATACCGAAGGTTTCTCACTACCCGCGATAGCAAACAGCTCTTTCCCCCGCGCCAATATCCTTGCTTCCAGCTGATCTCTGTCCATATCTCAACTGCCTTTCAAGTTTTCAGGTACCGCAGCTATTTTTCCGCGTCAAATGTGCGTTTGATAGGCCGATCCTTCGTCTTATAAGAAGACCCAACTACCGCGCCGGGAATAACCGGATAAGTACAGCACCGTGACGTGGCACCTTTGCTGCAAACTGGCCCTGAAACGTTCCCAAATCTTTCTGCCGCCAAAGGTCTCGCACTCGTTGCCTGTCCTCCAGCCCCAGGTCGGACCATCGAGCCGTCACCTCGATCTCGATTTCACCGGTATTGAACAACCCCACCGCCTTCGAGCCATCTTCCATATCCTTGGCCCATACTTGGCCGTCTCCCTCCAGCGCGACCCGGTTGGCTTGCCGACCGAGTGGGTCCTGGTCGACCTCAATCACTTCGTCATTGGTCAGCAGGCTCAAGGTAAATTCGTCAAGCTTGGTCATATCACCACTGAAAATCAGCGGCGCAGCAAGCAAGCACCACAGTGACACATGCGTGTATTGCTCGTTCGGAGTCAGAGGTGTAGGTCTTAAAGCCCCGCCCCAGCCGATCCATCCGATCAGCAGGTAATCCGGATCGTTCCAGTGCCCCGGCCCGGCCCATTGCTCCTTACCATCATGGAAGAATCCGTATCTCGTCACGTTATCATAGAGGCTGGTGGCAATACCCAGATCGCCCGTAGTCCGCCAGCAGTGGCCGCCAACCTCCGCTCCCCACTCCCATACCTGCCCCATACCGTACTGACACAGGTTGTAGATGAAGTCGCGACCCTGTCTATCCAGAGCAGCCTTCATCACTAAGTAGGGCTTCTTGAGCTCTTCTCGACTTTGGTCCTTGGCGATCTTACCATACGAGCACCAATCATATTTTAGAAAGTCAAATCCCCACTCGGCAAATCGCCGGGCGTCTTGTTCTTCATGCTGGTAGCTGCCTGCGTAACCCGCGCAGGTCAGCGGACCGGGAGAGGTATAGAGTCCCGCTTTAAGTCCCTTGCTGTGGATGTAGTCAGTCAGCGCCCGCATGTCAGGGAAATTCTTGTTGGCGTTTATCTTGCCGTTGGCATCTCGCAGCTCTCCTCCCAGCATTGGATCATCCGAGCCGGGTTTGACCATCCAGCCGTCGTCGAGGTTCACATAGGCGTACCCATGGTTAATCATCCCCGTGCTGACCATAGCGTCGGCAGCCGCTCGTATCATTTCATCGGTAATGTTCGTGAAGAAGCAGTACCAGCTGTTCCAGCCCATAGACGGTGTCAGAGCCAGCTTGTCGCCCACCACAATCCGGAACTCACGCTCCGCCTCGCCAAATGCGTTCCGTGCCTTCAATGTCACGGTGTATTTGCCCCTCTTGGCTACCGAACCGGTGATTTGCCCGGTCTTTGCACGCAGCCTTAAGCCCTCCGGCAGCCCATCTGCGAAGAACTCCATGGGCCGGCCACCCGTCGCCGCAATGGTAAAGAGAAACGGCGAGCCAGGCCTAACGCCGAATACCTTGGCACCATTGATACGAGGCTTTGGCGAGGGCTTGGGCGTAAGGATAACCGCCTCCTCAATAGGGGGGTCGATCGCCTGTGGCTTCTCGCCGGCGACCTCGAACCTTGCTTCAGCCCAGTTCGCATGATCGTAGCTGATGCCGTCACCGGCTGAATCGACAATTAATATTAATGTCTTCACACCTTCGACATCTACGCTCACCTTCTTGGCAGCCTCGCCCGCCTTCATTACACCGCTTTTCCATAGCAGGTCCTCGTCGCCGTACACGCGAAATTCCACACTGCCTATATTGCCACGCACTTCATCATCGACGCCGACATAGGCCGTGAATTTTCTTGAACCCGCCTTCAGGTCAATGTACATCACACTCTTGGCGTGGGTTCCCACCCCTCTATCGAATTTCTTACCTGAGATCGACATCGGCCGGCCCTGAACGGCTTTGTCGATCTCCGGCTTTCCCCAGCCCGATGTCATCTTGGTCAAGTCCAACGAAGACAGCCACACCGTGTCATTCTGCTGCACGGATTCAACTGCCAGCCCGGAGACTGCCAACGATATCAGAACAACTCCCGCGGCAATGGCAGACGCGAAGATAGTCTCAGCTCTAAGTGACTTTGCTCTATTCATCGAAATCTCCCCTTAAAATGACGTGGCCTAAAGCCACGTGAGAACCCACTTTTTCACACACTAACGCAAATTCAATTGTAGTGTTTCGGGCATAAGGTGACAACCATCTTATTGTCTATCTGTGATTATAGCACAGCTTGTGGTCTTTGTCTGGCCATCTCTGAGATTCCAGGGAGCAGACTTTAGATTGCACGAAAAGTGTGCCGGAAAGCGAGGATGGAACACCAATTGACTTCTACTGTGGGGTTGACTGCCCCAAGTAAGTCTATTACGGATTATTCCACTGAGCTATCATAGGCTTGAGCCTGTATCCGGACTTCTGCTGATCTTGCCGAGTTGTTGAGCCCTCAGAGCCGGCTCCACTGCCCGTCTGCAAACCTGCGACAGCCATCTGCGTGCACATTCCCCCCAAGGCCTATGATTCCGAGTAGGACTACATCAGTGCTGATGCGCACATTTGCCGTCGTACCATCTTCTGGGAATGTCTTCGCCAGTGGTCTCCTCTATCTCCGTCACATGCCCATCCAGCCAGACGGTAACGCATGTGCCCCGGTGGCGAAAACACTCCTGGACGGCTTCGGGAAACTCAGTTCTTCGCCAGCCGTGTCTCCACTGCGTCAGATTGATGCTCTCTCCGGGCAGGATATGAAACATGTCTCCGTTATCGTCCAGCTTCTGCTCTATGTGGTCCTGAAAGGCAATTACCTCTGCCGGATGTTTGAAATCAAAATCAATCTTCTTGTTTGTGATGTAGTCATTCAGACCGTATGAGCAGTATCTGAAGTACTGCTGCGAGGGCAATCCCCACGGCAGACCCCATTCCGGCCAATCATCCAAGCGCTTAGTACTTGGACAGCGGAAGATCTTTTTGTTCTTGGCGTATGGGAAGTAGGCAATCCCCCAATAGGCCATGTTATCGTTTGGCCCATATTTCTTTACTACTGGTGGATTTGCATGCGCGTTATCCCAAAGACCATTATTGGGGGAGTCGTGCGTCTTTCCTTCGTTGTCGTCTGCGTACATTCTCACGGCCAGCACGAGTCCTTTGACGTGCCCCGTGCAAACCGCTTTCCTTGCCTGATCCTTCGCAGCCCTTAGAGAGGGCATCAGAATTGCAAGCAGCAGTGCTATAATAGCGATCACCACCAGCAATTCAATCAAGGTGAACGCTTCCTGCTTTTTCACCCTATTGCCGCTGAAGAATACCATTTCTGCGATACTTCGCATGGGGTCTCCCCCCGGTGCACTGTTAATCTACCATACGGAGTTTCGAGCGAGCTGCTCGTCCAATACTCCCGTGTACCATTTCCATGGCACGTCTTCGCCGGTAGTTTCTTCTATCTCGCTCACATGGCCATCCAGCCAGACCGTGATCGATGAACTCCGGTGACGAAAACACTCCTGAACGGCTTCCGGAAACAGACCGTAGGTTCCGCCATTACGCCACTGCGGTAGATTAATGCTGTCTTGAGGCCTAATGTGAAACATATCTCCGTTGTTGTCCAACCTCTGCTCGATATGGTCCTGAAAAGCGATCACCTCGGCCTGCTGCTTGAAGTCAAGATCAATCTTCTTGTCAGTGATAAATCCGTTTATGCCGTAGGAACAGTATTTGAAGTGTTCCAGCATATCTTCACTCCACCCGTTTTCCGGCCAGTAGTCCACACGGTCGGCGCTGGGGCAGGTAAAGATCTTTTTGTTCTTGGCGTACGGGAAGTATGCAATCCCCCAGTAGGCGTAAGCATCATTGGGCCCATATTTCTTTACTATCGGTGGTTTCGTCCAGGAGTTATCCCACAGCCCTTGATTTGGTGAATCGTGTGTCCTGCCGTCATAGTCATCAACATACATTCTTAGTGCCAGTACGAGCCCTTTGACATGTCCCGTGCAGACAATCTTCTTTGCCTGTTCCTTCGCAGCCCTCAGCGTGGGCATCAGAATCGCAAGCAGCAGTGCTATGATGGCGATAACCACCAGCAGCTCAATTAGCGTGAAAGCTCTTTGCGTTTTCATCATTCTTGCCCTGAAAAACGCATTCTGTAATATTTCGCATGCAAGATCAGCTTAGCTAAGGAGCTAACCCTGCCACATATAGAATACCAGAACTGAATGATAAATTTCAAGTCTTTTTTGCATCTATGTCTAAAGCAGCCGAGGCCATAGTGATCGTAGATTAGAAAGCCCCAGGCCCATTGCAGGCTGTTCCTGCTCACTCAGCTATGTTATCCCCTCGCAAATCCCATTTTCCTGTGACTAAAGGACTTATACAAGCTCGTATGAACAATCGTCGGACACGCTGCTCGAAATCCGAATCGCTTTTGAACTCCTGGTTCTGGCGGAAACGGCGATGTCAAATCGCCTCTATGGGGCCGATATGTTCTCACACGGCCACCGTGTGTTCATGGGGTCGGTACACTTGAGATAGTCATCAGCAAAGATAGCCAGGTCCAGCATATTAACAGCGCCGTCTTCATTAAAGTCGCCTGGCAGATGTGTAGGACCGAACATGTGAATTCTTCCGGTATCAGTGCTGACAAAGAGTCGCCCGTTGGCGGCAGCCAGACCGCGAGCACGGCCGTGGACCGGTCTGCTCCAGAGTTCGCTGCCGTAAGATACGTCGTGAGCGGTGACCTTGTTGGTCCCGCCTGCAAAAAGGACGTCACCAGCCACAATCATACAATAGTAAGGACTTTCGCAGGAGATAGACCACATTGTACCGCCACTCTTACGGTTAATCGCCTTCAGTTGAGGATTGACAACCCTCTTGTCATTTCTTGATTGGTCAACGCTGAACTGCTCGCTCACCACGTATGCGTTCTCACCGGACACAATCATACACTTACTATTGGGATAGGTGGCTATGCGATCGACGTATTCATTGGCTTGGTAGCCGGTGCCGTGGTCCTGTCCGTGAGCGTAGGCATAGCCGGTGTCGGATGTCAACAGGACGTAGCAACCGCCGTTGCCTGACTCACCGCCGATGTGCCCAGACTGCGTGCCGCTGTCTCGCCTGTACACGTCGGGATATCGTCTTCCCTGGGCAAGGTAGATTCTGGCACTTGAAGCAAGGATAGCGGACATCGGCGTTGAACCCCCGGAGGTGACATACAGCCCCGGACCGCTATCGGAGCCGGTGACAGCATCAACAGAGCACAAGTAGGAACGCCGCCAAGGCACTAAAGATGCCGCGAAATATACTTTACCCTCCATAACCGCTGTGCCGGTCCTTATGGGCCACATCGGTATCAGACTACCGTTGTTACCTATGAGGCGGATATCTTCAATCGGAGTATATTTCCAGATGAGGTAGCCGTTCTGAGCATCGATGCAATAAACATAGCCGTCGTCGGAACCGAAGTAAAGGTTACCCTCATAGTAACTCGGCGGATAACGAACCGGACCGTTCGTTGTGAAGAACCACTCTTGCTGGCCGGTGCGAGCGTCAAGGCAGTGGACCGAGTCACTAACCGAGGAACCGAAGTAAACCGAATCGCCAACGACGCTGACAAAAAACGCGGTATCGAAATCACGCATCGGAACCTGTAGGTTCTGGGCCCAGGAATCCCAAGGATGCCCACCATCCCAGGCTATTTGCGGCGGCGCAGGGGACGCATAGACCCAGCCTTGCTCCAAATCGCCCAGGACAAGCGACTCAGAGGTGACCGCGCTTCTGCGGTTGTCGTGCATGTAGGTGGCCCAATCCTCCGCAAAAGCCGCACCACGAGCCAAGAGTACTGCAAAACAAGCAGCTACAAGCCACCTGCCTGGAGTAATTCCTGATGTGAACAATGCCCTGGTTTTGCTAATCTTGTCTATCATCACAGTTTTTCTTTTGTGCCCCTTTATCTGCTCGGTAAATCTGGCTCTTTGCAGACGAAGCCCATAGAAGTCTGAAACCACTCATTACAACTGCACCCACCGCCGCCTTCTGGTGAAAGGACCATTCCGCCGCCCGGTATTGTACTGAGCCAGCAGCTCGGCCGGAGCTTGGCCCACGCACTGACAGTCCCCGAATAGATGTCCCACATGGCAATCTGACGCCCGGAGCCGCGGTAGATGAGCGCACCCGTAGTACCGGCACGCGTGGCACAGCCTGAGCGACCGCCTATTGTTATCCCCAGATCGGCGCCGGTTCTAATGTCATAGCCCCTGGGCTCGAGGAACAGCCTGTTCTCAACAACGACGGGATGCTGTATATGACCGCCATGGTTGTCAGTAGTCCAACTGTGACTGACCGGATTGCTGCTCCAGCCTGCTGTGGCGCCGCCCGTATCAGCATCATAAGCATAGAGATAATACTTTGAGGTCGCGCTATTTGAAGACACCAGAATGAGCGTCTCATCGGCATAGACCAGGTAGAACACGGGAATCCCTTCGACCGGACTTATGGGCTGCTGCCAGAGTATGGCGCCGGTATTGGCATCGAGACCCACGAGATACTGTTCGTTCCACAGATCAGAAATCCCGATTCGGCCTGATGCATAGCCTTCAACATCCGGGTCGCGGCTCTCCACGAAGTAGACGCGGCCCCCACCAATAGTGATCGTCGAGTTGATGATAACGCCTTTGTCGGGGTCGGAGCTGTCGTAAGTCCACATCCTTGTTCCCGTGCTTGTGTCATCGGCGAACAGATACTTGCTGCATACCTTGGCCGTGGCACCGGCGTCCGAACGATGATCGTACCAACCCGGACCACCCCAGATATTCGTGTAATGAGCGCCGTCGAGCTGGGCGCTGCCATACAATACATCCTTTAGAATCCCCACATAGCCCCACTCCATACCTTCATCAATCAGCTTGTATGTTCTTGCTCGGATACCCGTATCTCCATCAAGATGCCAGCAGTCATCGTCAACGGCAACGTATATTCCGTGGCCGTCGGCGCAGACATAGCCGCTATCCCGCGGTGTATTTACCCGCAACAGTCCGGGAACCTCAAGCGACCAGTATATAGCCCCGTTATAAGAGTCCATCGCCAGAATCCGGTCCAGACCCTGGTGATACAACCTGCCGTTGGACATTACTGGAGGGGGCATACGTGGATTACGATCCGCTCCGAAATCGGCACCGGGCCAACCTATCCATTGTACGGCTAATTGATTGGTTTGCGTGGCGCCTTCAAGCGTATCCCCGGCGAACGCTGCGTTATCCAGATTGCCATATTGGCGCGGCCATTCACCGGCACCGGCCAATCGGCGGCGAACAACTCTGGACCAGAGCCCGTTGTCGTCATTGCTCGTACTGTAGGTCAGGCCACCAGCATCCAGCGAGGCCTCCAGTTCTTCTTGAGTAAGCTCATTCGGGCAACCCGCAGGCTGACCAAGATAAGCGGTGCCCCCGCTCGGCCGAAGGACCCGAAACATCTCGGCGCTAAAGCCAACACACGTACCTTCAGAAATAATGTGGTCAGAGACTATGAGATTAAAAAAGTACTTGGTAAACTGCAGACTATCCAGCGATGCAACCTCGCGTACTTTGACTCGAGCCCCATAGACTCCCGCTTCCATGAGTCTGCTGATAGCAGTGTTAATCTTGGTCGAATTCGTATCCACCCCCACAATAATCAGGTCGCTGCGTTTGGCCAGCTCGAATGCCAATCGGCCGTCGCCGCAGCCATAGACCAGACAGTAGCCTTTCTTGATGCCGGTTTGGCTGATTATGTGCTCGGCGGCATTCTCGTACAGCGAGCTCAGCGAATCAACGGGATAAGGTGATGCCACACTTGAACAGTCCATACGTGCATAATTGATGGCATTGTCAAATGCATGGACATCGCCAAAAAGCTCTGTCATACCGCTGCTATATCCAACACGGTAATAATACTTCGTCTTGTATTGCAGGTTCTGCAGGACCATTTCGTGAGCCGTGGTGGCTGAAGAATCTTCCACCCGCAAGCCCAGTGAGTCGCTTGTGCCGTACTCGACTATTGAATCGCGCGCTTCAGGCGTGTCCCAGCGGACTACCGCCGTATACGGGTCGGTGAATTGAACATAGGGGCCAACATCAATATCCGTCTGGCCGGATGTAACCGTGCCGAAAATCAATAGCCAGGGTGTCACTAAGCCCGAGCGCAGGCCCAGCCTTAGAGACGCCGCTACCAGGTTTACGCTCTTGAAGTATTTGTCCATGACGGTCTCACCTAAGCCCTTACCTTTCTTGCCTCCAGAGTGTATTTGGATCTTGCAGCTCATCATACACCGTACTTTAGAGGTCTTCCTCTAATCGCTGCCGCTTTCCAGCCATTGCTCGGCAAATATCGCAAAATCAGCCAGGTTTACATAACAGTCCCGATTCAAATCCGTTTGCAAGTAGCCCCAGTCACCGCAGTTCAGCTCGTTGTCGATAACGTCAACCTTCACTGAGCTGATCGTTATGCCGTCATAATTTTCGTCTCCGCTGATAGCAGTATGGTGGATCGTGCTCGTATGGGGACTTTTACCTTCGTAGACGCTATCGTCGTGCGCCGTAACGCTTATAGTCTGAGCCACATTCCAATCAGAGCCGAGAAAGCCGACGGTGACCGCCGCGCCGGGGCCACTGCCAAGGTCGATCTCCCCGTCACTGGGAGCAGCCGTAATCTCCACGTCAGCCGTGGGCTGGGACCTGAGCACAATCTCGTAACTATCCGTTGCACCACCTTCTTCCACGACCGTGTCACCACCGGACTCACTAACTTCAACGTAAGGCCCTTTGGTGGGCGGATTACCCTTTCCGTCGTTGTATAGATACGCTGTCTCCCCGGCAGTCAAGGCCCTGTCCCACATGGCAACCTCGTCCACAGTGCCTGTGAAAAAGTCGCTCGGCGTACTGCCATCCCATTCCTGGGCGATCGACCACCGGTCACCCGGATCAAGAGTAACCGTTGAAGTGTGGGAAGCACTGCTTCTGTGAACGCCGTCCACATAGATTTTGACGTGCATGTCTTCCCTCGTAGCGACTACGTGATGCCAGCCGCCGTCGTTGACTGTCACGCCCGCGGCAGGTCGCCAGCCGCCTTCATAGAAACGTATGTCGCCGCCGAGAATACACAAAAGGTATTGCCCGTTAGTGCCGTTAAGTGAGAACCAGTCCCCCTCCGAGGTTGTGGTAGTCTTTATCCAGGCGGCCATAGTGACATCATTGCCTGTAAAATCATCAGCCACACTGTCCATTGTTACATAATCGTTCCCATCGAAATCGAGAGCCCCCGAGCCGACCTTGCCCCCTACAAAAGTCGGATTTCCAAAGGCGGTGCCGTGGTTGCCCAGGCTGGAATAGTCCAGTGTGTCGCCGTCATAAGGCCAATAACCTATCAGCCCGTCCCGTACAGAAGCGGAGCACATGCTGATCAGGATCAAATTCCCCCCGAAGATTGCAAAAGCAGCAAACTTCCTAAACACCGCTACCCCAAATTCCTTGTTTTGATACCTTTCCGTCATAAAGTAGCTGAGATTCAAACTGGATTACTTCTCTGCTATTACGTACTTGCTTCTGACAATTCTGTTCGCAGCGCAAAAGGATTCTTTTGTAGCATGCCATCAACAAAGTCAATACAGAGCCGATGATTTCCCGATCTCTCTCACCTGTCGTCTGCTTGCACCTACAATTCTTCTTCGGACTTTGGTGTGTTATTGTTTAATTTTGTGCCCGGCAGGTATATGCCGTCAAAAACACACCCCGGACGTATTTTGTCCGGGGTGTGTTTGGACTTCTCACAACTAAACTGTTAACGCGCGTTTACAGTTTAACTTCTTCTTCTGCGTATCAAGCCAAGCCCACCAAGGCCGAGCAAAACCATAGTTGCCGGTTCTGGGACCGCGGTCACCATGACGTCGTCAATCGCCCACCAATAGTCGTTTCCATCGCCCATGTAGTGGAAAGCAAAAACAACCTGGCTTTCACCTGCGGCCACACTGCTGACATCGAAGACCCTCGCGGCATAGAATGGTTCTTCGCCAGAGTCCCACAGACCGCCGCCGAGGTAGTCAAAAATTGCTGTAGCCTCAAACGTGCTTCCTCCATCCAGACTGACGAGTACATCCTGAGCCTCGGTATCGCCGTATACCACCGTCTCTGATTTATAGTGCAAGTAGACCTCGCTCATCATGGATAGATCAAGCACTGGCGTCATCAGGTATTCGTCCTCGGCCGGATCAGGATTGGTGTCCGACTCCAGAATGGCAAAATCCGGTGTTGGGCCCGGATGCGGGCCGAGTCGATTTACGCCCCTCTCTTGGACCGTGCCCGGTACGTACCGGCCGCCCTTGTCCGTTGTGTGCCACGTTTCGGTTCCAGTATTGCCCTGACCGGAGAAGACAATCATCTGCCCCAAGCCACTGGAGAAGTCTTCCGAGAACACAGTTATCGGGCCGCCTTGAGGAGCCGGCACATCATCGACAACGACGTCGTCGATCGCCACCCACCAGTCCCAATCGGGCTCGTAATGGCGGAAGCGAACCTGCACGGACGCCTTGTCGGCCGCCAGGGAGGTAATGTCCAGATCCAAACGGCCGAAATAGCCATCGGCGTTCGTATTGTCCGGCAGACGCGTCGTGGCTGGCTCGGCAGTACCGCGACCCGGCGACACACAGCTAAACACATTCTTCCACTTGTCACCGCCATCGGTGCTGATTTCCACGTCGAAAATCGCCGTCCCATTGTTGTTCAGTTGTGCCGAAACATCCGCGTGCAACCACACCGTGCCGGCGCCGAGCGTCGAGAAAAACGGCGTGTACACATCGTGGGACGCGCCGTTGTCCTGGTCGCCCGATATGCTTTGGGTATCTGAGTCCGAGATCAGGAACTTGCCGATCGATGGTGTTCCGTTCAACGTGGGCGGGTTAACTCGACCGCCGGGATTGGTAATCGTCCAGGTCGAGAGCTCAGTCGCCGTAGGCGTGTCCAGGATTGTCCAGCCCGCGGCGGTTAAACCGGCGTCGTCGGCGTAGCCCTCGAAGTCGTCCGAGAAATAGGTCGTCACGCCTTCCGCCGCCACCGCCAGACTCAAAACCAACGTCAAAACGAGTAACTTGTTCATATCACGCTCCTCCCTTACAAATATTCTTCATGCCTGCCAATGTCTCTAGCGCCATGTGTCCCGCTGCAGGCCAACGGACATACTACCTACATACTGCCCTACGGTGCAATGCAGACATTAAGCCCACATCACTTTAACCGACCACAGATGTGTAACCTATCATCTCTTTCGGCGAATCAAGCCGAGGCCACCAAGCCCCAGTAAAGCTATGGTTGCCGGCTCCGGTATCGCAGCGCCGGGTCCACCAAGCTCGCCAATCTCTTCTGGCGTGAGGGGTCGATCCCAAATGGCTATGTTGGAAAAGTACATCAGCGCGTCGTCGCCGTCATTATCACCGCACAACACGATGTACGGGTTATCGTGGTCGGCCGGATACAACGAGAACCGGCCATCGAGACTAAGGTTGCTTGTCTTGTGGTCGCCTTTGAGTACGCCGTTGATGTACAAGTCGTGAAACGCCAAGTCGGGATCGTCGTCTAAGTTGACTGTAAGGACCACTCGATACCAGGTCGAGTGGCTGCTGTACCACTCACCTATGGTCGCGTTATCCGTATAACCCAGATCGCCCACGCCCCAGCTTTCATCAGCCGGATGAATGAAATACTCGGAGTCATTGTACGCTTCATAACCGGTTTGATAGAAGGCGCGCCACTTACCGGCACTTTCCTCCGGATACATCACGTCAAACAGCAAAGTGAATTCATTGACGTAACCGCCACCGCCATTGGCAGCAATGCCATGTTCAGCCTGGTAGTACGTGCCGAGTTCAACGGCTACCGCCCCATCAGAGCCGTCAATCCCGGCCACTGCCGATTGGCCGGCTCCGACCGGAATCAGGTCGTTACCTATGGTCGCTGCGACCAGGTCACCTGCATCATTGAAATCCCATAAGCCTTTCAAGCCCACCGTTAGCTCCGCCTGGGCAACTGTTGTCAGAGCTAAAACCAACGTGATCAAAGCAATTCTACTTTTCATACTGCCTCCTTCCTTACTAACATCACAAAGACTAACAAATGACTGAAGATTACTGCGCACCGTTCTCCGAGTCTTCGCATGCGCACTTAGCTGTTCGAAGGCATGCAACGCTCGGCCTCTAACCTTGGACTTGGCCGTATGGTCGCCTCCTCCAAACAGACACCTTCTTCTGCCGTTTTATCCTAACACTATCCCGCTGAAACGTCAAGCTCAAAACCGTCAAAATTACCTATTTTTCCATAATTTCTTGCTTGCAGTGGAGTTGCGTTGTAAAGGTAGCTTAGGCAAATACTTATGCTGCTCTTGGCCCCGTCTCTTGCCTCCAACCCAGGCCCCAAAGAGACTTGTTGTGCTTCTTCTGGCCTCTGGTAGCGCCCGTCGCACTGGCAAATTGCCCCGAGACCGCCCATTCTGCCGGGTTTTGGAGCCTTGACCCCGAACGCCTAATATCACCACTTCACCAAGAACAACCGGGGCCTATACCGAACCAGTCAGTATAGGCCCCGGAACTATGCAATTCCCGGTCTCATTCACGCCAACACGAGAATCCGATTAACCTTGCCTCGACACTACGGCTGCGGCCACAGCAGCTCATCGAGCCACACATCTGCCAGCGCAGCATAGTCCTTGAAGTCAATCGTTCCATCCGCGTGCAGGTCGGTCCGCAACTTGGCACCAGCAAGATACAATACCTCAGACTGCGTGAGTACATCGTTGTAGATACGGACGTCATCAATCAGACCCATGAACCAATATGCCCAGACTGCGCCTTCGACGCCGTCCGTCCCAACTACGGTCGGATAGCCGGCGTCTATGCTGCCGGTGCTGCCTGAGATATTGACCTGCGCCTGGTATTGTCCGTCAACGTAGAATGTCGCATACGCGTTGCGGTCGTGCGCTACGCAAAGGTGGTGCCACTCGTTGTCACTAAGCGTCGGACCAGGCGGGTCGTAATCTTCCCGACCGCCTGTCGCTCCCTTGTAGTTCCACTGCCACGAGCCGCTGCCGCCACCCTGGCCGGCGATGACCCAGCCGGTATTGCTGCCGCTATCCCAGTCTTTGTTCGAGATTATTGCGGCGTCGTTTTGCCAGCCGCTCGTCTTGATCCATAGCGAAACACTGAAGTCGGTGGCATCTCCGAAATTCAGATCACTGCTGCTGCCCAGCACTATGTGATCGTCACCGTCAACGTCCAGAGCGTCACCGTCGTAGCCGGCCGCATACTGTGGACTGCCAACGGCCGTGCCGTGGATGCCGCTGCCGGAGCTGTCGTTCGCATTGCCATCAAACTTCCACCAGCCGACAAGATTGTCGCTGCCGGGATCCAACGCCTTGAGCAGCCAGTCTTCTCCCATTATCTGCAGGTCCAAATAGTCAACCACGCAGTTGCCGCTCACGTCAGCATCCGGCTTCAAGAGGTCAGCAAGGCACCTCGGCCGGTAAAGCCGGATATCATCAACATACAACTTACCGCCATCGCCAGCCTTCGGAGACTTTCTGTCGCCGACGCCAATAAACATCTTCTTGATGCTCTGCGTATTCACGCTCGCACTGCTGAACTGTTTGATGTCAATATTCCACTCCTGCCAAGTGTTTAGCAGCACAGCATTGGGATCCGGATGTTCGGCCACTTCGCTCTTGCCGGTAGAATCCTCCAAGGCCACATACAACTGCTCGGCCACGTTGCTTACTATGCCGATATCCTTTGACTGCCACGCTCCCGTCACCGAGCCGGTAGTGGTCACGTTGGAAAATTCGGCCTTGCATGTCGCGCCAACATCATGGCTTGTCAACGCCAAGCCTATAAGAACGCTGGGGCCCATGGGGATCTCCTCCGAAACAAGCGTATTCCATGCCGAACCGTTAGCAGAATAATCGGCTGTGAATGTATTGCCGCTGCGAGACAGTCTTATCCACTGTGGAGTGGTAACACCCGGTTGGCTGACGTTGCCGCTCGCGCCGCCAGGTGTGCCACGATATTGGGCTGTAACGCCGCTACCGGGCGTCACGGCCACCATGAAGTTTGGAGAGTTCGCATCAGGCGTCTCACGAATCATGACGCCGGCCTTAGCCCAGACGTTCGTGTTCGTCATGCTCTCAACCTTCGCCACAATCGACCCAATGCCGGACAGGCTCTTCCAGGCATAGTGGAACTCATCATGGTAGTCGCCCGCGCCGGCGCCCGGAAAATCTGGGACATTCCAGATATCTTCGCCAGCAGCAGTCATCGTGTAGATGCCCGTTACAGAATCGTAGCTAAAGCTTCCAACTGATGCCGGCAAACCTCTGAACCACAGCGTCAATGCCCTGACACCCTCTCTGGTCAAATCCTGTGGAGTATCAAACGTTCTCTCGGTCTCAGAATAAAGGCGTTTGCCCGTCGAACCATCGTTAAGGTACCCAAGCGGCATCGACTGGCCGCCACCGTGGACGATAGTCTCCTCGACCCACGGACTAGAATCGGTGCCTACAGTCGAACCTGTGTTGTTACCGGTATGACCTGGTGGAGGCTGCGTGTAGCCCCAGCCATCGATCCACGCCTGGAATATCCTCTCGCCCAGTTCGGCCGTGTAAGACTCGAAATCATCCACGATAAGGAACTCGGCAACCGTAAAGCTCCAAACCCTGCCCTCGCTAATAGTCGTGTCGGTGTTATATTCATCGACCCGCCAGTAGTAGGGCCCGCTGCCCCATTCAACACCTTCGGGTGGGTCATAGCTCGTGGAAGGCCGCCGGCCTCGATATATACCGGTCGTATCGGACGTATCAGCGTTCTCTACAGCGTCCTTGTCGGTGCCGAAGTATACATAGTGCTCGGAGGCCTTGTCTCCCGCCGACCAGCTAAGGGGCGTTGCATGCTCGATGTCCACCGTTGATTTATCAGCTGGGCTCGGGTCCCACGCAAGTGTCGGGTCACCTCTCATGACTTCCACAATCTGCGCCTGTGTCAATGCTACCTTGTATACGCGGGCGTCGTCCACGCTGCCGATAAGAAACTCGCTCGGGCCGCCGGTATCCCATTCCTGCCCTATCGACCACCGGTCGTCTGGACTGAGGGTGAAATCGGCCGTATGCGTGCCCCTGCGAATTCCGTCAGTGTACAGTGACCCTATCGACCCGCTTCTGGTGTACATCACATGATGCCACTCGCCATCGTCCAGGGCAACGCCACTCCAGAGTTCGTAGCTGCTTTCCCACATGCCTATTTGAGCGCCGTCGTGCTCCATCAGGATAACGTTGTCGCCGCCGCTGGTGTTAACGCAAAGGATCCCTTCTTCCCCGGAGCTGGTGAACTTGACCCACGTGCCCATGGACATGTTGTTGCCCGCCATGTCATCGGCCACACCGTCCATTCTCACAAAATCATCTCCGTTTAGCTCCAGCCCGCCGTCTATAATCCCTTCCACCCATTGTGGCTCACCAACGAAGGTCCCATAATTGCCATAACCGGACCAGTCGACAGCGGTAGTGCCCGAACCCTCATCAAGTTTCCACCAGCCCACAAGATTGGGATCGGAAATCGTTATCTCCGGTATCGTTTTGAAGCGCCAGACTGCGCCTTCATGTTTCGTAAGAGCAGGGGGGCCCTCGACCTCATCGATCCGCCAGTAGTACCAGGTGTCATTTGCAAGGCCGGTCGGAGTATAGGTTGGGTCTTCCACGTTGTCCTTAAACGTGTCGCCGGTGCCGTCAGCCACCGCTGTTTCATCCGTGCCCAAGTACACATCGTGCGTGATCGCTGTTGCCCCTATACCCCACTTGAGGGCGACATTAGTACGCACGTATTTGGCCCCATCTGGCGGCTCAGGGCTGTGGGCGGTCAAGGTTGCTGCCGTAAAGCTCCACACGTCCCCTGGGTGAATCGTGGTGCCGTCGGATTCGACCTCGTCGATCCGCCAGTAATAAGTCGTCCCGGCATCAAGGCCGGGACCAGGGGCCCCGAACCAATACTTCTCGAGCGTCCACATGGGACCTATGAGTTCATCAGGGCCCAGCGTTGGATTAGTGCCCAGGTAAACATTGTGGAACTTGGCGGTCTCTCCCGGGTCCCACTCAAGCATTGGCGTAATTACATTTTCCGCTCCATCAGGTGGATTCGGATTCTCGGCCTTTACAAACGCAGCCAGGCCGACGCCATCGGCATCCGGTCCGCCGAACGCTGCGATTGTCGAAGCATCCAGCGCTCTGTCGGCAAACCAAAAGCTACTGATGTAACCTTGGTTGGTCTCATTGTTTTCGTCGGTGAGCAGGAATGTCTTTACTCCATGATCGGTCGTATACATTGCCCAGCGACCGTCCACACCGCTGACACCTTGGGTGGCAACGTGCACGCCGTCGATATACTTGGCCATTGTGCCGGCCACCAGGTCTATGACAAGTGCGATGCGATGCCACTGACCCGAGTTAACTGTGCCGTGATACTGCCCGCTTATGCCGATACCTCCGTCCGAGGCTCGGATGAAAAAGTCACCGTCGTTGGAGTTCGTGGCGTTAGTGTTGTAAAAGCTGAACCAGTTGGCGCCCACATTAGGAATGAGGATGTCCCAGATCATTGTGTACTGGTTAATGTATTCTCCGCCACCGTTGGCGCTTGATGCTGGCTCGAGCAAGAGCCCCTGATCTGGTGCAAACGCCGGAAACGACAGCACGGTTGCATCGCCGCCGGCCAGAGCAGGCAGCCCGAACGAGCTGGCCGTGCCGAAACTAACGGTGCCGGAAGTCCTCGCACCGTTGTAGTAGTCGAGAGTCCCGGCTCCGGACGTCGCGCTCAAGTCGCCTCCAAAGTCAAACTGTGTTGGCCGCGCAAGTGCGTCACTTGACAGACCCAGCCCAAATGCCCAAACAAGATAGACCAAACACACCCATCTTCTACACATAATAATCCTCCTTCAATTAAGGGCTTAATCGCCAATTCTTTCTGGTGCTCTGGCCACGCGCCAAAACACATCGTCTTCGACAGAGATCCCGGCTCTTGCCAGGGATTATGATCGTCTTGGACGATTTCCAACAGCAGAGCAAACAAAAACTGTTCCCTCTAATTGAATTCCGTGCTCATTTAACAAAGCGTTCCAGGGCTTGACTTTACCTCCTTCCTCTAAGAGTTCGCTACGAGCACCTAACCGAAATGTATCTCGATTCCAAAGCACGGAGTTCGAATTGCGACTCCGTAGCTCGCATAGCATAGGCTCCTCCTCTACAAAATACCGCACCTTACAAAGGTCCGTCCAAAGCCTTTTGCTGACTTATTTATATCAAATTAGCTGCCTTTTCATCAAGAAAAAACTTGAAAAACAGCTCTATTAGCACCTGTGAATCGTGATTCCTGGTTCTATACCCGATATTTCAGCCTTTTCTCGTAACCCCCGGTTGGCCCGAGTTCAGCGTGACAAGACGTACTGACACCTTAGCAGAGCTGGCCCGCAGCTATAAAAAGCGTGCAATTTACCTAAATTCTGTCGCCGCACGCCGCCCGATCACCCTTTTAACACCAAAAACAGAGACAGACTGTTGAACACGTCACTCCGACAGCCTGCTACGCGTTCAGCACCCATCCCTTACGGTAGGTCTTGCGGATATACTCGTCGACTTCGGGGCAGTTGGTGGCCTTGAGGTTTTCGGCGTCCCATTCGAGTTTCTTACCCACGCGGTACGCAGCCAGTGCCAGCATGTTGTGCTCGATCAGTGCTCCGGAGTAATCGAAGTTGCACAGCGTTGGTTTGCCTGTCTTGCAGGCGATGATCCACTCGTTGTGGTGACCGGGCGAAGGCGGAATCAGCTCATCAGATTTGGGCGAGTCGTAATGCGTCATGTCGCCCTTTAGCATCAGAACCCGGTAGTCGTAGTCGGCAATCAAAAAGCCCTTGTCGCCGCTGAAGATGACCCCCTTGAATATCTCGTCCCGATCGAAGATCTTGGACGGCACGCCGGGCTTCTTGCCGCCGTCATACCAGTAGACCTTCACGGCCGGCCGCCAGTCATTGGACGGATGGTCCCATTTCGCCGTCAGCCACAGCGGGCACGTATCACTGCTTACAGGCGTGCCCTCGGCCTCGCAAGTTGTAGGAAATCGAAGATCGAGCGCCCAATACGCCATGTCCATCATGTGGCTGCCCATGTCGCCGATCTGTCCGCTGCCGAAGTCCCAGAACCGGTTCCACGCGAGGCACCCACCGAGGTAACCCGGGTTATATGGATGGAATGGCGATGGGCCAAGCCATAGGTCCCAGTCAAGGTGCTCCGGTACGGGCTTGACCTCCGGCAGGTAGTTGCCGCCTTCGGGCGTACGACTGCACCAAACGCGGGCCTCCTTCACAGTACCGATAGCACCACGCCGGACCAGCTCGACCATCCGCCGGTAATTGTCGCTGGCATGTATCTGCGTGCCCATCTGCGTTGCCAGCTTGTGCTTGTTCTTGAGGTATGTCTCGCGGACCACGCGGGCCTCGTGCACCGAGTTGGCCAATGGCTTCTCGCAGTAGACGTGCATTCCGCGGTTCATCGCCCACACGTTGACGAACGCATGCGTGTGATCGGTCGTGGAGCACACGACGGCGTCGATGTTCTTCTGCTCCAAGCACTTGCGCCAGTCAACATACGTTTTAGCGTTGGGGAACCGCTTGGCGGCCCCCGCAAGGGTCTTCGCGTTGACGTCACACACGGCGACGATGTTCTCGTTCTTGACACCGTTAGTATTGGCGCCGCCTTGACCACCGGCACCGATAATGGCGATGTTGAGCTTCTCGTTCGGCGATTGGCCGGCCTTGAGGATACCAGACTTCAAGATCGTAAGCCCGGCTCCAAGCGTGGCGCTCTGTTTGAGAAATGTACGACGGTTCATTCGGCTACCTCCTATTTGTAAAGACCTGTAAAATTGGGGAGATACTTGCTTTTGACCATAGCGACAGTCTAAATGAGAAGACCGCTGGATTCAAGTTTTTTTGGCTTAACTGCTTGGCCAGCTTGTCCAAGGCTTGTTTACCGGTGGTCTTTACAGTAAAATTTGTCTTTTCTCAGAACGAGCTAATTCGTTTTGTCTTACAAGGATCACTAAGAGTCCGAGTCAAGGAGTACTGAAATGTCTTCTGAGAGCACAAATATCTCCCGCCGAGCCTTATTGGCCCATGGAGCTGGCGGCGTAGTTTCGGCCCTTGCCGCTGCTATCCTGCCATCGTGTCATTCGATCCGAATCGGCCCTGCCGGAAAACCTTCCTCGAAGATGCGCTTCGGCCTGACCACCTACCAGTGGGGCAAAGAATGGGACCTACCCACCCTTATAGACTACTGCCAGAAGGCCCAGATTTACGGCGCCGAGCTGCGAACAACCCTCTCGTATGCGCACGGCGTTGAGCTGGAGCTTAGCCCCCAGAAGCGCCGAGAGGTGAAGAAGCGCTTCGATGACAGCCCCGTCACTCTGGTCGGCCTGGCCACCGGTGAGCGTTTTGATTCGCCCGACCCGGCCGCGCTGCACGCAGCAATTGAAAATTGCAGGGCCTATCTCAAGCTCAGCTACGATGTGGGCGGAAGCGGCATAAGGGTCTTCCCGAACCGCTTTCACGAGGATGTGCCCCGCGACAAGACCATCGAGCAGATTGCCGATTCGTTGAGCATCGTTGGCGTATTTGCCGCCGACTATGGCCAAGAGGTCCGCCTCGAAGCGCACGGCTCTGCCGGCGACCTGCCGACCGTTAGAAAAATTATGGACGTAGTCGTCCACCCCAGCGTCAAGGTGACACTGAATTCCGACAAAAGAGACACGCTCGGTGACGGCCTAAAGCACAATTTCAATCTCGTCAAAAACTATCTTGGCTCTACCGTTCACGTCCATGATTTCAACGACCCCGAATTTCCTTACCAGCTCCTGATGAATCTGCTTGTCGAGATAGACTGGCCCGGCTGGGTACTGCTCGAACGAAGCGGCAAACCCCGCGACCCCATAAAAGCCCTCACCGAACAGAGACAAACCTGGCAGCGAATGATCGAGAAGTCTTGGCTAACGACCTGACTCAGCCGCGCGGCGGCGCGTGCAACGAGAACTCACAACTTTCCAGAGAATCGCGGTTGTGCGACAATCGCATCCATAGCGCTCTGGCCTCCGGCGAAAACGTTCGTTGTGCCTTCAGGAGCTTCCGGCCAATGTGCATATTCCACGCGGTCAAGAGCAATTGGGATTTCTACTTCATCATCTAGGCCGCAGTCTCTGTACATAGACAGCGAATTAAGTCCAGCGTACGAACCCTCGCTACAGATGAGATATGCGATGGGGAAATACTTCATTGTTTGAAACATTGCTGGCTTTGCGAAAATTCCTCTGGGAACAAACATCGCAAAATCACGAATTGTGATCGAACCTGTGTAAGGATACACCCAGTAAAAGATGTTAATATCATCGGGCAACTCAGCTGATGGATCGAGCACGTACTCACGGGCTAATCGGTCAAAACGCGTGTCTTCAACATTGGCCTTTGCAGCCACAAGGTGACCGAGAACAGCTTTTATCAGCCGCTTGGGTTTAGTCTTGTGATGGACGATTTTAGGCAATTGAATAGAGGTCTTCAGGTACATGGCGACCGAGTGTGCAAACTCGTTTAGTGCTAAGTCGAAGTTGTGTCCCAAATACTCATTGCACTCTTTGCAAATCGTGCGGTACTTAACGCCATTTTGGGACTCCCTTGGCTTTGCGTTCTCTCTATTCCCAGTCATAACAGCAAGGATTGTCTCCATCTCGACTGATGTGAGTTCTATTCCACCCTTTGGGGGAACATGGTCCCACGTCAGATTCTTGACCCCCCGGCACAAATTGCAAACCGAACACTTCTCTCGTTTGAACTTGACATAATGCATATAGGCATGACCTTCCAAGTGGTCGAAACCGCACATGCACGTGCGTCTCGACGCCCCGTTCGATGCTCTCTATCTTCAGTCACACATCTAACTCTAATCTTATTGTGTTGTCAAGGCTTGTTTCCTGCCATTATCGTCATTTCAGAATCACGGGCGTCTTCGCGCGGAAGTATTCGAGCCAGTTTCTCATGATCGAACCGGCTATATCAACATCTGGCTGAGAATACTCCTCGATGGTTTTGCCCCAATAGAAGCCAATCCAGCCATCGGCAATCGCGCGCGATCCGTCAATGAAAGTGTCAAAATCCTGCTCGCCGCACCAGAGTGGGGAAGTCTCCTCTATAACCAACGGCTTGCCGACCTCGTAGACCGCAAGAGCCGTCAGTGCCTTCTCGACCTCACCCTTTTTCGGATAAAAGTGAACGCTCACGAAATCCAGATTCCCGCCCGCCTCCTTCGAGTAGAAAAGGGGCTTGGCTCCTGGGAAAACATGGGCCCACGGTATCACCCCTACCGTTATCATGTGCCGGTCATCGTGCTTTCGTATCGCAGCGGCCAGCTTATCGACCCACGCCTTGGCGACCTGCTCCCTCGTCCGCCCCGCAAGGTCGAGCGCGATCCGCTGAACAAAGTGTTTGCCCCCGAACTCGCCCAGCAGCCACTCGGTCTGCTTTTCGTTCGCGCCCGGCAGGACCGGCTCGTTCATAAGGTCGTAGCAGAAGACAGCAGGGCTTTTAGCACAGGTCTTGGCCACCCTATCCCAGAATAGGGCCTGAACCTCCCATCGCCCGCCCTCCGCCATCGCATCGTACCATTCGGGAACGTCCTTTTTGTGGTAGCAGCCCAGACCCGTGATGTCGAGGTAGAGCCTGATCTCCTCCGCTAACTGGACGAGTTGCCCAAGCTGCCCAAGGGCCGCTTCGTTAGGGTCCTCCGGCCCATCCATAAACTTCGCAACTTGCAGGTGAATACGCACAACGTTGGCGCCGAGCGCCTTGGCCTCCTTGAAGTCTTCTACAACAGTCGGCCACTCTTGGTGCCAGTAGTCTTCCAGCAGCCGGCCGGAATCATCGTGGTCGTAGTTGAAGCCCCACGCGACGAACTTAGCCCCCGATTCGGCGCCCACAAAGTGACTGCCATCCTTGCTGGGCCGGATCAGCTCAAGCCTGGCATCCGCCGCCCAACACGGGTGCACCGCCAATGCAGCCATCGCCACAAAGACTATCGCAAATGTAACGTGATAGAGTCTCATCCTTCTGATCGCGTTTTTCATCTGAGCACCCAGATAGTGATTACATAGCTTTTTCCGTGAATTTAATAATATCGTTCATCATAAGGACCGACTCGTATGGGAAAAGCCCGACTGCAGTCTCAGCAGAAAGCATGACGAAGTCCGTGCCGTCTATTATCGCATTGGCCACGTCCGTAACCTCGGCACGGGTCGGCCTGCTATGCTCGGTCATGTGCTCCAGCATCTGAGTCGCCGTAATCACGAATTTCTTCGCCGCATTACATTTCTTGATTATCCGCTTCTGGATGATAGGAACCTCGTAGATTGGCACGGCTACACCCATGTCCCCACGCGCTATCATTATTCCATCCGCCACCTCGATTATCTTATCGATATTCTCTATCGCTTCTCGATTCTCAATCTTTGCCACAAGCCCACAGTCGGGCAGTCTCGGCTTGACCAGCTCAGCAGCTTCAAGAATATCGTTTCTATCGCGAACGAACGACAGCGCGATATAGTCAACACCGTGTTTTACGCCGAACTCGATATCTATTTTGTCCTTCTCCGTCATACATCCAAACTCTAAATCCGCGCCGGGGATATTTATCCCCTTTCTCTCCTTGAGTATGCCTCCTTCCAGAACTTTCACCTTTACGCTATTGTCACCCACGCTCTCCACACGCAGCACCAAGTTCCCATCATCGATATAGATGAGCTGTTTTGGCTGTATCCGGCTTAAGTCACCTTGGTAATCGAACGGTATCGTTTTCGGCCCATAAGCTCCGGGCTCGTTGCTTAGCCACGCCACCGTGCGATTCTTGAGCAATCTGGTCTTTGCGCCCCTAAACCGTCCGACCCTGATTCGAAAGCCTTCCAGGTCCTGCATTATCCGAACGTGCCGTCTGTATCTGTTGTTTAGCTGCCGGACCAGCTTTATAGCGTCAAGATGATGCTCGTGGCTGCCGTGCGAAAAATTCAGCCTGACCGCATCCAGACCGCCTGCGAACATCTTCCGCAGCACCGTGTAATTGCTGCTGGCGGGACCTAACGTGGCGATAATCTTCGTCTTGGGCATCGCGTCATGTTCCTCTCATACGAGAGACTTGTACCTGCGTTTTTGCATAGGCAAACATTATGCCTCCTCGTTTGTCAAGGAGCAAGCTCGGATTCTTGGGGATGTTGGAAACCCGGCAGAGTCTTTACGAAATCCGTTAAGGCGTAAATAGTATTGATATTGTAAGCGGGCTCGAGGTGATATGTGTATTCGAGGTTGCCACCGTCATTCTCTTCGAAGGCGCGTTTGGCCCAGCCTAATATCGGCTCAGTGCTGTCTTCAGACATGTCACACGGCAGGGGGGCGACACTTACCGGCATTTCTCTTCCAAAAATCTTCCGCATCCTGCCGATCGATGTATCACCGCCGAGGTCCAGAGAGTGTAGATCTGCAAGTTTGGAAAACGCCTCCAGATGATTGGTGCTGGGCCCGCAGGAATGCAAGCGGATAGGGCCAAGCTCCCGTCCGATCTTTGACGTCACCGGCACCACAAAATCTTCGATCAGCTCCGGGCTGACCATACATGATGAGCATTCGCCGACATGAATGCCGGTTATGGGCAGGTCTGCTATTTGCGAAAAGTGCCGGCAAAGGACAATAAACGCCTCAGCGATCCACCGCATGATTTCCAGGCACAATTGCGGCCTGGTCATCATGTCCATAAAAATGGTCTCTCCGTAAAACTTCTGCCCGGAGGTCATTGCGCCGTGTATCGCGGCACGCCCGGACCCATCCCAGAAAAACGGCGGAATAGGCCGAAGCTGCCGCCGCGCATTGTCTTGGACCTGTCGAATCTGTTCGTCAAAAAGCCTGACCAGCTCCTGCTCAAGCAGACTCTCAGGTGCGGGCAAATCCTCAGGGTCCTTGCCGTCGAGGCAGCAAGGCGTGATGTCGGCGTCACCGCTGTCCTGCGGTACAAAATCGGCACCGAGCAACATCCCCAAAATCAAGTTTGGCTGGATACCTCCGATCTGAATTTGTTTGTTGCTCCGGTAATCGATCTGTCCCAACCTGGCCTCCGAATAGAAAAGGCGCATGCCGCCAAACTGTTGCCTGGCATATTCGTTGCATCGGCAGTCAATGGCATAGCGTTTCTTCGGGTCGAAGTAGTAGTCGTGGTCAAACACCACACCCAGCTCCTGAGCCATCCATGCCTTTGAAAGTGTCCCGGAGATTGTTATCATGGCCGCCTCTTTGTCGGTACGCTGCACAGCTCACCATGTTGTCGCATATCGACCGTCCTGCGCCATCCTTACGCTGTCATGTCGAGTGCGAAGTAAGGCTTTCTCGTCTTCCATTTTCCGCGCGTGAAGTCCGGAACCTTCACCGCGCTGCTGCCATTGGCAATTGATATTTCCGAAAGCGGGCCGTGCACGCACATGACTACCGAGTCATAGACGTCGATAGGTGTCTGAGTTCTATTCTTAACCGCCTCGACGAAGAGCTTTAGCTCGCGCATGTCCGTGCCGCCGTGCCCCCCAAGAGCGGGGTCCTTAGTCCAGGCGTGCCGGTACTTTTCATGGTACGGCCCAAAGGGCTCCCACTGGTGGTATTTGGGGCTCTCGCCCTTGATGTAGACTGAATCTCTTTGTTCGTTGTAGAGCCCGCGTGTGCCCTGAATAAGCCAGCGATTGTCGTACGGGCGAGGCAGCTGCATGTCGTAGTTGATGACGATGGACTTTCCCTTCTTCGTTCGCACGACCGTGGTCACAATGTCACCCTGTGCAAATTTCCGCTTGGCGTTGGGATGCTCAGGTCCGAATTTGGTGGCGAAGTATTCGTTGATTCCAACCGGCTCGGTGGCGGTAGCCGTAATGTAGTCAAAGTAGTCGCCACAGTTGATGTCCATCCAGCTAATCACAGGTCCCAATTGGTGACTCGGGTATTGGTCGCGGTTGTGTTCTACGAGATATTTAGCCGACCAGCGGTCCTTGCCGGTCCCGCTGTCGAAGAACCAGTGGTCGATGCAGTCGTGCGAGTGTGCGCAGTGACAGTGCATGATTTCGCCGAGTAGGCTCTTGCGAATCATGTTCAGCACGGCCAGATTGTCGCTTCGGAAGCTCCAGTTTTCGAGCATCATGCAGGGGATGCCCGTCTCTTCAAAAGTGTTGACCAGTTCCCAGCATTCTTCGACCGTATATGCCGCGGGTACCTCGACACCTGCGTACTTTCCGGCCTTCATGGCATAGACGGCCATTGGCGTGTGCCACTGCCAGTACGTCGTGATGATAACGGCGTCTATGTCGTCACGGTCCGCCAGTTTTGTCCATACATGTTCGCTGCCTGCGTATGTCTCCGGTTTGCCGGAGCCAGCTTTGGCGACCCGGTCCCGCGCAGCTTCCGCTCGTTTGGGATAAATGTCACACACCGCACGGATTTCAACGTCATCCTTCATGCTTAACAAGTTCCCCAAAAGGGCGTTACCGCGCCCGCCCATGCCTATTATGCCGATCCGTACCTTCTCAATCGGCTGTAGATCGGTTTTCTTGGCGAGCACTTCAGACTGACTGGCACAGTCTGCTGGCGGCACGCCACCGAGTACCACGCCGAGACTGGCTGCGGTACCGGTTTTTAGAAACTCCCTGCGATTGGTCTTATGGGCCATGATCATTTCTCCACAAATTTGGTTTCCCCGCTTGTCATGATTATTCTTCCAACACCGAGCCGCAGCCAATGATATCCCCACACCGAGCTTTCTCATCTGTTCTCTCTTGTCCCTTTTCTTACGTTGCTATGGATTTGTCGCTAACACGCCGAATCATTGCTCGATCCGTCCCTACGTAAAGAAGCTCGCGTATCGCTCCATCGCGTCCATCACCGCTCTTACATTTTCAAGAGGAACGCCCGGATAAAGTCCGTAGATCATCATCAGGCCGCCTTCTGCACTGCCCAGCTTCTCGACTTCCTCACGGATAAGCCTATCGATCTGATCGGGACTGCCGAAAGGTGTAATCTGCTGTCGGTCTATGTCGAGCTCTATACACACTCGACCCTTGAGATTCGCAGCTATCCAATCGATACCGTTCACCAGGTCTTGCAGGTTCAGCGCGTCCACACTGCTGCCGGCAAGGTCGTCCACAAGCTCACGGATGTCACCGTCAGAGTGCATGTGCACAAGGCAGCCTGCCTTGCGCGCCGGTCTCATCAGATGTTCGTAGATGGGCCTGATATAGCTCCTGAAATGTCCCGGCGAAAGCATCGGCCCCGACTGCATCCCAAGGTCCTCGGGATAGCATATCATCTCGGCTCCGAGGTCGACGTAGCGCTCCACAATTGCCATGCTGAAGTTTTCGACCATTTCGATAAGTCGCCGAAGCCTTCCATCCCCATCTGTCATATCCAGCAGAAGATTCTCATATCCCCGCAGGTAGCCGAGCCGTTGGAACGCATGACCGTGCTCCAGGCTGCCAACATAGAGTCTTCCTTTCGACCTGACGCTCTGGATTCTGTTCTTGATGGAGGCCCAGTCGGTCTTTCCCATGCCGTTCGTCTCGGCTGGGTCGGGCGCGATAAAACCTTGCAAGGCCCCCCAATCTGCCAGTGGATGTCCCGTTACCGTGCCTGTGATTCCGTCATCGGTGGTTTCCCACACGCAGCCCCAGGCATCCGTGTAGGGCGCACCGGCACGTTCCCACGGCGCTAATTCGCATTTTGGCTCGTCCTCCGGGTCAAAATCGGCAAACAATAGGCGGTGTTCAGCCATAAGTTCCATCAAAGCCTCGCGCTCGTAATGGTGCCAGCACGCCGGGTTGATCCAGAAAACGACCGGGATATATTCCGGCCGCTCGAAACGAATGGCTCGCACAGTGTTCTCAGTGATGCTATCCGTAAGCATTTATCTTCACGTCGCTGCAAATCTTTCAACACAACTGCCCTGAATGTGGCTATTACAGTAGTGACTCGGTCTGAAATTGTCAAAGGCTTTAGCTCACTTCAATTACCTTGCCAACCTTTGCCGCCACTAACACGAAGACAGGATACTCCGCCTCCGTGATTGTAAACGTCGGCACGAGCTGATGAAGCTAATGCGACAAGGTGGTACGTACGCGCCAATAATTGCGCGTTATTCCGTGAGAGCAGAATGTAGGGTGGGGCTCGCCCCACCATTATTCTCAAATTCGCCAAAAAATCTCTTGAAAATCCCACCGGAGTAGTGCAGATTTCCCATTAGCAAGCGGCCACCCATGCGGACGCATCTTGGATTTGTGCTGCTTAACAATGGCTTTGGGAGGATCTATAGAGAAAGTTATATGTTAGGAATACAAAATCAATAAAACGGAACAAATCAGGGACATGTCGAAAGCGAGGTTGTTCAATGACAAAGAAGCCTTCAATCTGGCACCAAATAGAGTTGGAAGCGAATGATGTAATGAAAGACAAGACACGTGCGGAGATCTTATTCAGGGATACGTTATTGGATGAGACCCTACGGCACCGGCTTGAACGTTCCTTCAAACGGTCGGATCAAATTGTTGCCAACCTATTTGATCCCATGCTTCCTGGTCCTTTGGCAACTCTTACACAGAAAGCTAATTTAGCATATGTACTCGGTCTTATTGACAAACTCACTCTGGAGGATATCAAGAATTTGCACAAAATACGAAATGGATTTGCTCACCTTGAAAAACCCGACTTTACAGACAAAAATATTGCAAAGGCATGCAGGAAACTTTCAGTTGCCAAGGGACTCGAAGTCACGCCTCAAAATTACCTGTGCTTCTATCGAGAAGCTATGATAAGATCTATTAATATTATGCTCGAGATATTAAGACAAGAACTCGACGAATTAGAGAGCGAAAAGAACAAGCTTGAGAACAATCTGAAGAAGAGGAAAATATGAATAATTAGGGACTTTTAATATTTTAGGCTTTGTTGATGACCAGTAGGACCTGCGAAGAAGAAGGCGCAATCTGCAAATAAAAAAGATGTGAGTCCTCGCCAAATATCCCACCCTGCATGGCTATTGGTTATTTCTCTCCGACCTCTGTGCTTTCTGTGCCCTGCCCCTAATTTCTTGCCCTTTTTTCTTTACTTTTGTTAGTAATTCTGATACAATACGCCGTGTTTGCCAGGAGGCAAACATAACACGCCGGTAGGCGCCGGATATAGCGGAGAACCGCACCTTTTCTTATCAGCAGATAAACGCCACAAACTCTTATTTGGCAAGCAAGGCAATCAAGTTAAGGTTTTGAATTTGGGTCATTCAGATTTTGATATTGTTTCGGATTTTGTGCTTTGTATCTTTTCGCGTCGAGATATGGTGCACGCTTCACGAAATTGTCCTATACATCTGGCGAGAACCTTCTGCAAATCAGCTCGTTCTATGCAAAACAAACCCAATTTCCAAACGGCCCAAATGAATGCAAACCTTTTTTTCACAAAGCATTATGAAAATCAGGCCCTCCGGAGACCTCCGGAAAACAAACCCAAACAAAGCCAATTTCCGCCGGTTCCCATTGTGCAATACGTCGCAAAATGCGGCCCCTCCGATTATCCTTGTGTCTTTGCACTGGTTCTGTATAATCTCGTTCTTCGTGATAGTAACTTGAGAGCTTTTAGTGGAGAATTTACGAAATGGCAGATGCACCGAAAGCAAACGCAGTAATCGCCCAATCGGGCGGGCCGACCGCCGTGATAAACGCCTCTCTGGTCGGCGTTATCGAAGCGGCCAACAAGCACGCGGAAATCGAGAACCTCTATGGCGGCCTGCACGCTGTGGCGGGAATCGCGAAGGATCAGTTCATCGACCTGAAGAAACTATCAGCCGATACGTTGCAGACGGTAGCCGCTTCACCATGTTCAGCCCTTGGCTCCAGCAGGGACAAGCCCGATGAAGAATACTGTGCCAAGATCATTGACGTCTTCAAGAAGCGCAATATCCGCTATTTCTTCTACATCGGCGGCAACGACTCGGCCAATACCGCCCACATCCTCAACACGGTAGCCGATGAGGCCAGCTTCGACATCCGGGCCTTTCATATCCCCAAGACCGTCGATAACGACCTTCTGGTCACCGACCATTGCCCGGGCTTCGGCACCGCGGCAAAGTTCGAGGCCTGTGCCCTGATAGGTGATGATCTGGACAACCGTACCCTGCCGGGCGTGAAAATCGACGTGATTATGGGTAGACATGCTGGCTTCCTGACCGCCGCTACTGCGTTGGGCAGGCAAAGAGATGACGACGGCCCCCATCTGGTGTATCTTCCCGAAAGGCCCGTTTCGATTGACAAATTCCTTAGCGACGTTGGCTCAGTTCTCAACAATCTTGGCCGATGCGTCGTGACGGCGAGTGAGGGAATCTGCGACGCCGACGGTGTGACCTGGGCCAAGAAACTCGCCGAGCAGGCCGAGACCGACGCCCACGGCAATATACAGCTCTCGGGGACCGGTTCGCTTGCAGACTTTCTGGCCGGGCAGGTCAAGACCAAGCTAAACGTAAAGCGCGTACGTGCCGACACGTTCGGCTACCTGCAGAGGAGTTTTCCGGGCCTGCAATCTGGCGTCGACGCAAATGAGGCCCGCCGATGCGGCCAAGAGGCCGTAAAGTTGGCAATGGAGCACGATAACGGCTCTGTGGCGATAAGGCGCCTTGGCAACGGGCCCCACTACGCCGTCGAGCTGTTCCGCACAGAGCTTAGCAGCGTGGCTGAAAAGACCAAATCCATGCCCGACGAGTTTATCAACGCCGAAGGCAACGGCGTAACCGATGCCTTTATCGAATATGCCATGCCGCTCGTAGGCGACTTGCCCAAAACCGAGTTTCTGGGCAACTATCCGAGAATCTGAAAGTACACGGCAGACAGCACTGTCGGAAAGGACGTATCCAAGGATGGCGAGCAAGAATCTCCTTGTCGCAGTTTCGTTTCTCTTCGCCGCCGCTGCATTTGCCGCTCCTGCATCGGAACATGCCGGTTTGACGAGCACACCGTTGGATGCAGTTGCCGTACATAGCGTCAAGCACTATGGAGCTATCGGCGACGGCGAGGCGGACGACACTGCAGCGATTGAGGCAGCCGTCAAAGCAGGCAAAGGCGCCGTTTATTTTCCTAAAGGCAGCTATCGCATCAGCCGCACTGTAGTTCTGGACCTAAACGCGTGTGGCAGGACATCGCTTCTCGGAACCGGCACAGCCTCTATCATAATGGCCGGAGCCGGGCCGGCATTTCATTTCATTGGCACTCACGAGGCCACCGGTGACCCCGATAGCGTTCATGACGGGGTCTGGGACCGGCAGCGTATGCCGCTGGTCAGCGGTTTGGAAATCCGTGGTGGTCACCCGGAAGCGGTTGGCCTCCGGCTCCAAAAGACCATGCAGGCTACCCTGACTAATCTACTGGTTCGGCGCTGCAAGATCGGGGTCCATTTGGCCCGGCGCAACCGCAACTTGATAATTGACCATTGTCACATCTACCACAACACGCACGTCGGGATCGACTTCGACCATGTGAACTTGCATCAGGCCATCATCGCAGATAGTCATATAAGTTACAACCGAATCGCGGGCATACGACTGTGGGGCGGCGAAATGCGCAACTTTCAGATTGTAGGTAATGATATCGAGTATAATCACGATGTTGAAAAAGAGGGCTCAGCAGATATTCTGATAGACATGAGGCCGGATGGTAGCTCATTTCGGGAGGGGACAATCGTCGGCAATACCATGCAGGCCAGACCAAGCCCCAACGGAGCCAATATCAGATTCTTGGGTGGCAAGAATTTGAGAGTCGGAGGCCTTCTGACCATAACGGGAAACCTTATTGGCAGCCAGACCCACAATATTCACTTGGCCGACTGCCGGGGCGTTACTATCTCCGGCAACTCCATATACAGTGCCGCAGAGCATAGTATATGGCTCGAAAACTGTGCTAATATTGTTGTCGGCAATAACAGCATTGATTGGAATCCCGACCATAAACAAAAACAACTCGTTGACGGCATCTTGGTTGATCACTGCCGAGGTGTTACTCTCTCGAACACGATTATTGAAAACAGCTTCCAGGGTACCTCACAGGCTGGCGGCGCCATCGATGTCAGAGCGAGCGAGGATGTGGCGATTGTGAGCTGTCAGGTGCTGGATTTTAGATTCCGCGGTATTACGCTGACCGATGCGGTCCGCTGCCGGGTGGCTGGCTGCTCTGTCATAGAGCGCCGTCAGGCACCGGCAAAGGGAGCATCCATCGAGGTAAGAAGCGGCCGAGATAATCTGATCGCCGACAACATCATAAACGCGGGCGGCCTTTCCATCGCCGAGAGCACCGCAACGGTCCGCGATAACCTCGAAACAGGCGCAACAGGCAGAACCGAGAAACGCTGAGCGAAGAATCATCTCTTCCCGGACTGCTTTTCTGAGCTCGTCAGCGGGCAAGCCTCCTGAACTGTTTCCACTTTGCCTCAATGGCATCGACAGCCTTCATGTCACTGTGGACATACAGCCTGTAGCGAAGGTGCAAAGGTTTGTCGGGCTCGATTGTCCTCGGCCCGTCGAATGTCAAAGAGGCCCCCATCCAGCCGTCGTTGCGGACGTGAAAATGGCTGGGAAAATTCGGATTCTCAGGATGGTCGAAAAGTGTAATACCTTCTGTATTCTTGCTCGTAATAGACCCGGAATAATCGACCCATCTGGCTCGTTTCCAGAACACCTCCTTTTCGTTGACCGCTCCTTCGGAATTGCGGATCGTGCCCCCACCGTCGTTGACGCCGATGGTTTTGGCCATCCGCACGCCAATCATCCCAAACGGTGTCTTTCCAAGCTTTGCCGCTTTATCAACCGCCTTCAGTTCCATATCGATCACAATCAGCCATTCGCTACCATCCAACGGCAAGGCTGCTATCTCGCGTGTCTCCAAGAGCAGGACTTTGCCTCCATTGGTTACCCACTCGTTTTCTGTGACGATTGATGCAGATTCCATGCCGTCTTCGAATTTGACAATTCGCTTGTGGCGGATTTTTCCCCCGCCGCGGTCACTCCAGAAGCTCACTCCCTCGACATCATTATGAGAAATCCAGACCGAATTATGGTGACTGTGCGATTCCGGGTCGTGTGGGTGTCCCATCCGGGTGAGCGAGCGGCCCGATTCGCCGATAACAGGAAACAGGAACGGCCGCTCAAGATTCGGGCCAAAGTGATATCGCGTGAGTTCCTTGCCGTCGCGCTGAAACGCAGCCTGGTGGTATGGCATCGGTATAACCTGCATGCGCGGAACAGGCTTAGGCGAAGGCGGCGTATCTTGCGCAAGCGCACTTGAGGTTATAAAAGGCAATAGGTACACGTAAAAGAACCGTTTTTTGTCGAGGAAAATGTTGCAGCGAGCCATAGTCAAGTCCTTTCTTCGTTTGACGAATAACGGCGCCACCTTAATAATAGCAGTGAGCTTAATTGTTGCAAAGTGTTTGTCCAATTCGGAGGAAGATTTTGCTTGCGCGGCAAAAGTATGGAGCTTCTTTCGACTTCTTAATCGTTAATCGGTTCTGTGACGAGCGGTGAGCGGCTTGAATTTGATCGAGTCTTTTAGGCTTGCTCTATCGCCCCAGTACGTAAAGAAGTAGAAATGCTTGTTGTGCAGCATCTTGTCGTTGCGTATATGACTTAGGTAAATGTGCGGGGGACCAAGTGTCTCGAATGCTCTGGCTCGTGCCCCTGTGTTTTGGACGTCGCCCCAGCTTGGATCAAAGGGCACCCAGCCGTACTTCTGTAGATAGACTTCAGCCCAGTGGTGTTTTGGAGGAATCTTGTCGAATCGTACTGTGTAGCCTGTGACGACCCTGGCCGGGATCTCCTTTGCCCTGCAGAGAGCGACAAAAAGATCAGAATATTCGGAACAATCTCCTTTCTTAAGTTGAAGAGCTTTGAGGGCTCCCAACTGCTTTTTTCCGAGGCCTGTGTACTCGAGATTCCCAATTACGTAGGAATACAGCTTTTTGACCGTACCTATTTCGTCTTGGCCTGTTATGGTTTTTGCGATTTGTTGTATCTTGGGATCGTCCTTTTCTATGTACGTTTCCTGCTTAAGAAACTCTTTGACGGCGAGATCCTTGGAAAGTATCTTTTCCCGACTCCTTAGCGCGGTGGCCAGGTCATATCTGAACAGTTCCGCCTTAACGCTCAACTGCAATTTGAAATGCTCCTTCGGTTTGACAAATGTAAACTCAGCATAGACATTTCCGTTCTCGGTGAAGACCCTTGATGGTTTTTGAGAAAAGTCCATGTCCAATATGTTCTGTCTGTCGCGTATAGTTCTTGGGATCAGCGCGACGAACCTCATAACTGGGGTCTTGTCCGGGACTGAGAATTCGTAAAGCAAATTGAGTTCGACCCTATTAGTATTTCCATCTATGATTCTTGGCCACGTGGATTTGCCTGTTCTTCTGTACCTCGTGGTTTGGGCACTTATGTTAGCCAGAAATACCGTGCAAATCGGCAATACTAATAAAAGCAGGTTGCGATACTTCATAATATAGTGTTCTCAAGGAGCTTGCTTGCGTTAACCGAATGACACTTCCACCTTAGTCCTCAGCAGCGAAAACTGCGATTTCGGCCAAGCCGATGTTTTGTGTCTCCGGCTTGACTGAGGTAACAATGAACTTTAGCCAGGTGACTTGCTTCGGCGGAAAAGTGATCTCTTTAGCTGCTGAAGCATCGTCCGGCAGTTCACCGACGTTTATCGTCGTGCCATCACTAAATACGAGCTTGCCGGCGGTAACCTGGTCGGCATGCGTGTTGGGCCGGTCGAAGAGCCAGATATGATTGACGGCGTATGGCTTATCCCAATTCAAACGCAGCATCGCTGATGTCTTTTCACCGTCACTGGCCCACTCGGCTGACGGGTCGTCAGGATAGCCGGCCACCACGCCATCAATCGCAGCCTCGGCGCTGTAGCCTTTGTAGATTGATGTAACAGTGACTTTGGCTTTAAGGGCGATGTTCCTATTACTGTTAATGGGGTCTTGTTGCCGTTGCTCCTTGAGCTTCTTTTCATACTGCCGGTATGTCTTGGAATCCAGCAGCTTCACCTGCTGCAGCACGAGGCCGTATCGACTGCCGGGAGGATTGGCCTTGAGCCGGATATTATTCCAGCCTTGGCTGAAGTTGGCCGAATAGCAGAGCCACAGCGTTCGCCCATCTTTGCTGATAAATTTTGATGGGAAGTTCAAAAAATAGCCCTGTTCGCCGAACGCCTTCATATAGGTCACGAGCTTCCACGGCCCGGTAATCTCATCAGCTTCGAGGATATAGGAACTCATCTTCGCAACCGTTGGCCAACCGTCGGTCACACACATCAAATATTTCTTCAGTGGAGCATTGTAGGTGATAGTGACACAGCCCATATTGTTGTTCCACTCCAGTAGCGGCTTGATGTCTCTGAAGTCATAAGACCAAACGGGCTTACCGCCGGCATCATATCCGGCAAAGTACTCGTACTTGGATTCATCGTTGATGTTCTCAATGCTCGGCACGACGCGCGTCAGGTAAATCTGGTCGCCGGATATCCAGCTTAGGTTGGCGTATCTTGGCTCGGGGTCATTCTCTTGAGCTCCGTAACCGACTAAGTAGGCCTTGCCGTCAGGCGAGTGCTCCATGTTCTTGCCGAAGTCCACAAATTTCGGTGATCCAATTTTCAGCGGCCCCATAAACTTGGCAGGTTCGGGGAACAGAGGCTTGGCCGGTGTGTGTGGAGTATCTGTCCAGGTTTTGCCGTAGTCGGTCGAGATGCGAAACCCCGGCATTGGACCCAATACGGGCCAGTTCCATGTCATGCCGTCATGTGTGACGCTTCCCGCAGGCCCCAAACAGTAGGTCCCGTAATACCACACGCCGTTGTGAACGAGACTTCCGCAGGGATAGCGTCCCTGGTACGGATGCGGGTCACCCTTGGTCGTGCCGAGAGCCTTGATTTTTAGGTTAAGCGGGTCGTGCCCGACCATGAGCGCCTGGCCGGTCGTGGCATTGCGTCCGCCGGAGCTGGATTGCATCCCGTTAGTCTGCCCGTCGGTCCAGGGAGAGTACAGGTTGTCATCTGATGCCCAGGACGGATACCACGTATCCGCCACTCGATAGTCGCTGTGCAGCCCCGTAAGTAATACGCCAGCCAACTCTTTCGATTGTTGGAAGGGGATGCCATCAGGAGGTTGTGATGGCCAGAGCAGCGGTCCAGACTTCGGCTGATATCTTACGATTCTCTCCTCTGCAAAGACGGGGCTTGTTGAGACTGCCGCCAGCACTGCCATCAGTGCCAGAGTTCTTGCTCTTGCGGGGGCGGCTTCTCGTGCTCTCATTTTTCAGTCCTGCGACCGTATTTAACTGAACAATGCCTCGACAAACTTATCGGGGTCGAACTCTGCGATATCTTCCAGCTTTTCACCCAGTCCGACAAATTTGACCGGAATATCGAGTTGGTCTTTGATGGCGATAACGATTCCGCCACGTGCCGTGCCGTCGAGTTTGGCCAGGAATATTCCTGTAAGGTTAATCGTTTCGGTAAATATCTTTGCCTGTGCGATTGCATTCTGGCCGGTCGTCGCATCGAGGACCAGCAATACTTCATTCGGGGCACCAGGGATTTTGCGAGCCACGACATCACGGATTTTCGTCAGTTGCTGCATAAGATCCTTTTTGGTGTGCAATCTTCCGGCTGTGTCAAGAATCAAAACATCCGCGTTTCTTGCCACTGCGGCGTCACAGGCATCAAAAGCCACGGCTGCGGGATCGCCGCCGATCTGGTGCTTTACGATTTGTACGCCGATACGTTCGGCCCAGATGCTCAACTGTTCTATCGCAGCGGCACGAAATGTATCACAGGCAGCGACGATAACTCTTTTGTTGTCTTGACTCAATATATACGCCAATTTGGCGATACTTGTGGTTTTGCCAGTACCGTTGACGCCGGCAACAAGAATAACGGTCGGCGGGGTCTGGGCAAAATGTAATTGTCTATCGCGATCTGGCCAATAGCTTTTGATGTGCTCCTTGAGAAACGGCAGTATTTCGTCTGTCGTGCCAATTTGTCTGCTGTGATAAGCTTCACGCAGAGACGATATCAGCTTGTCTGTCGTTTCTATGCCGAGATCATCGCCTATTAGTGTTTCTTCAAGCTTGTCGAGCAAGGCTTCATCGATATTTCTGCCCAGGCTCAGCACCGATGAAAGCGAGCTGCTTATTCTGTCCCGCGTCCTGCCCAGTCGATCTTTGAGGTAGCCTGCCGTTTTCGTGAAGATGCCCATAAATATTTCCTTGTGGTTGATAATTCCTTTCCAACTTTGTAGAAAGTCGCCATATTCATATCAGAACTGGCTGACAGACGCAGATTGATGGTATCGGACATCTGCCAAAATTTCAAGTCCAACCAGAACCCAATTCTTCCATATCCTTGTTTGCTACAAGGAGATTTGCATTTTTTCCTTTTTAACCTGAAGAGATATTTTTTTCTTTGACAGACGGGACGATTCCGGTTAGAGTCCTGCTACCTTTTTGCCCCACACCAAATAGCTGTGGGCCCAGGCTCGTTTTGGTGCAGGGGGAGGTTCCTGTTCAGCCGCATAGCGTGGCTTACTTTGGCCCTGCAAAGATCCTGTAAGGCCGTTTGGTGCTAGACTGCAAAGCGGTAAGGCTTTAGCAGAGACGTTTTTCTGAGACAGTTGCTGTTTGCATGGAGCCCGGAATCATAAAGGAGGATGATTTGGCGGCTCGAGACGTTGAGGACATTTTCGCTGATATACTTGATCGTGCAAAAGCACTTGATCCGGCTAATGCCCGCAAGTGGTTCGACAAGTTGGTGGTTTTGCATCTGGATGGCGGTTCGTTAGGAATCGGTTGTCCGGATGAGGCAACCGCCCAGTTCCTGCGTGATAACTGTAAAAGCGGTTTCACGCGAGCTGCCCAGCAGATAACCGGGCACCTTGTCACAGTAGACTTCCACGTTGACATTGAGGCAAAACAACCGCGCCTTTCTCAACGCTATGAGTCCAGCCTTAAGCTTCATCCCGACTATACGTTTGATACTTTTGTCGTAGGACCGAGTAATCGCCTTGCTCACGCAAGCTGTGTTGCGGTAAGTCAGTCGCTTGGCAATACATACAATCCGCTGTTTCTTTACGGCAGTTCTGGTTTGGGCAAGACCCACCTTTTGCACGCTGTTTGCTGCGAGGCACAAAGAAAGTTCGATGGTGCGGTAATTCAATTACTGAGCTGTGAAGATTTCGTCAACAGATTTATCAGAGCGATCGAGGAAGGAAATCTACCCGGTTTTCAAAGCCAATTTCGCACTGTCGAGGCACTGGTTATCGACGACGTTCAGTTCTTGCGGGAGCGTGAGCACAGTCAGGAAGAATTCTTCCACACCTTCAATGCCCTCTATAACAATGGCAAACAGATAATACTCAGCGCCGACAGTCCACCGTCTGAGATACCTTCGCTTGAGGCGCGGCTTATCAGCAGATTTAACTGGGGCCTCGTTGCGAGAATCGACCCGCCGAGCTATGAAACCAGGGTTGCAATCGTCCAGAAGAAGGCTCACCTTCGAGGCCTGAATATATCGGATGAAGTGGCCGAATACATCGCCCGCAAAGTGCAGGCAAATATCAGGGAACTGGAAGGTGCTTTGACAACCATCTACGCCCTGTCAATTACGGACGGCAAACAGCTTAGCCTTGAATTGGCCCAGACTGCTCTGGAAGGACAAATTCGATTGGCAGCCAGACACATAAGTATCACCGATATCATCGAAGCTGTGACCAGGCACTTTGACGTTCGCCTTGCTGATCTACAGAGCAGGAGACGCAGCCAGAGCATAGCTGAGCCGCGTCAGATTTGCATGTATTTGGCGAGGAATTTGACGAAACACAGCCTTGAAGAAATTGGTGGGCATCTGGGTGGTCGAGACCATACAACCGTCATGCACGCCTGCAGCAAGATACGCCAGGCCAACGACTCAGACCCCAAGATGCACGCACTTTTAGACGAGTTGACGCAACAAATCACGCAGACCCCGCAATCCTAAGCTTCCACGAGATTGGGGGGCAACCGGGGCCAAAAGAGGCTGTGAACGAGCCTATCCCTGCGGGGGTAAAACGGTCCTCCAAGTCTGCCCCCTGAAATCCGCATTAGCAAACAAAATGAGGTTGAACCTGCCACCGCACTTATGCGACTATAGTAGTGAAACCCTGAAGGAGAAATGACAATTGACCGAAAAACAGGCAATTTATTGCGAACTTTTGGTTCTGCGGTGCCGTCTGGGCCGAAAAGACGCCTTGGAAGAACTTGTCCGAACCTGGGAGAAACCGCTCTTCTATTACATTCATCGGCTCATCGATGATGAGCAGGAGGCCTGGCAAATTCTCCAGGAAACTTGGGTAAAGGCCCTGCGAGGCATCAAGAGGCTTCGTGAGCCGCGGAAATTGCCCGGCTGGCTGTATAGAATCGGCGGAATACGGCGGTCAGCCACTTGAGAGCCAAATATACAAGACAAGCGCTGCTTGAGCGGAGCACACACGCCGGCAGTGTTGAAGATGGCGCGGACGACCTTGCTTTCGAAGATGCTGAGCAGGTTCACTACGGGCTTGGACGAATATCATTGAATCACAGGGATGTTTTAACACTGTTTTTCTTGCAAGACCTGTTTGTTGAAGAGATTGCCGAAGTGCTGGAAATCGCAGTCGGCACGGTCAAATCGAGGCTTAGTTACGCCAAACGAGCCCTAAAAGCCGCCCTCGAGAAGGAGGCTGGGAATTATGAATAAGTCGGACAAAACGTTTCGCAACAAGTTGTTGGATGTGGAAAAGCCAAACGCTAATTACAAGCAGAAATATGAAAGGCAGGTATTAGCGATGGTTGAACAGAAAATCACCGGCGCGAAAAAATGGCAGATAATTGCATTTCTGGTGATGAGTTTAGGCCTTGGCATTCTTTTTGGAACACTGGCAGTGATTGCGCCCAAAGAGGTTCCTCTGTGTGGCCGTTTTCTCTTTGTGGTAGACGCAGTTTTTGGCCTGGCTTTCGTCATCTCGTATGTACGGATTCTCAAAAAAGGCAGCATTGACCTGAAAAAAGACAAACTGGACCTAGTATGGACCGGCTGGGGTCTTATTGTGATAGCGGGAACAGTAACTTTAGTTGCCTCTGGCAGACTTCCAGATCCGGTCATAGGCATTCTGATGCTTGTCTGGCTACTCTTTTTCGAGGTGGCGGCTGCTGCCATGTTGCTTCGGGCCATTATCGAGCGCTCGGAGGTAAATACCCGCGAAAAGCTGCTGGAGATTGAATATCGTCTTGCCGAGCTTGCTGAAAAAATTGAAAGCAACCGCTCGCAGTAGAAGTGTTTCTTGGATTGTCCTGTTGTGTGTTTAGGAACAATCTCGGGCTTTTAGCCGCGCATTATGGAATTCAGCATATCCAGGTAGTCTGAGAGTAGCCGAGTTATTAAGAACTTCTGTCTGACCGTCTCCTTTGCCTGTCGGCCCAGTTTTTGACCGTCGTCAGGATTCTTCAGCAAGTATGCAATCCTCTCTGCAAACCCTTCTGTATCATTGGGCTCAAGCAGAAATCCATTATTGCCGTCCTCAATTTGACCGGGTATCCCACCCACGTTTGAGGCAACCACAGGCCTGCCCTTCCAGAGCGCCTCAGTAACAGAAAGGCAGAAACCTTCTTTTATCGATTTTTGGATTATAACGCTTGAAAATCTCTGGATTGAATTTACGAGAATGTCGTTATTGCCAACAACGAATAGAACATCTCCATTGTCAACCAATTTCTTGGCTTTCCGCTGAACCTTGGTGTACATTTGCACACCCTCGGGGTCATCGGTGGCGAGATTGTAGCAGAACACTAATCGGCAATCGACCTTCTCCCTTACGCGCTTGAACACCTCCAGTACGCCCTCAGGGTCCTTCCAAGGGTCAAGTCGCGACACCTGGGTGATTACAGGTTTGTCGGTTGGGATGCCGGCCTTTTCTATGTACTTTAGTATTGTCTTCTCACTTAGCTCTTTGTTCTTGAGGTTGAGAGGATTGATGGCCGGAAACATCAGCCGTTGATCCACCGGCAGATCCGGCTTAAAGTATTTTTTACTGGATACGACAATCTGGTCGTACTTGAGCAAAAAACCCTTAAGGAACTCCCAGAGTTGGTTATGGGGATCGGTCAAGTCTATGTGGCATCGCCAAATCCACGGCTGTCGTTTCCTATAGGACTTTATGAGTGCCAGCGGTTGAGGGTCATGGACAATAACGCAGTCGTGATTGATATGTGTAAACCTGCCAAAACTGTTGTTTACTTGAAGGTATAATTGTTGTTTCCTTTCAGACAAATTCAAACTTGCTCCCTGCAGAGCATTGTGAAATTTTTTCGTCACATTGAAAAAGTCTGGGCTTCCATGCAAAATTCTCCAGCCAGTATCTATACCCACGTCGTTCATTAGAAGGACCAGAGAGTATAGAATCTCAGCAACACCACCGCCCTGGTACGTGGAGTTAATGTGAACGATATGCTTGCCGTACAGGCCCCTTGCTCTGGAGTAAATTTCGGCTAATGTTTCATCCGGTACAATGGTTCTAAAATCTTCAACACTTAACATATTAACTCCCTGCTAATTCCTCCAGTAAGCGCCTAATTTCGTATACAGTATCAACGTTGAACCGTGCTTTTGAAATACTCAAACCCACCTTTATAGAATACGCCTCATCAGGCATAACAGCAAATATTTCTTCATCGGTATAATCATCTCCAGCCGCCAGCAAAAAATCCCACGTTTGAGTGCCAATCCAGAGTTTTGCAGCTCGCCCCTTGTTCACACCCACATTCCTTATTTCAAGTATCCTATTGCCTTCGACGACACGAACATCGAGGTTTTCGGTCAGATTCAGCAAGGCACCTCTTAGCTCCTGTCCTCTGACATAGGCAAGTTCGGGGTCCGCTCTGCGGTAGTGCCAAACCAGCGAGAAGTCCTTTTCTTCAACGAAGGAACCTGGGGTTCGATCCGAACAAAGCTCGAGAATAGGCCTGATTGTACCTTTCCACTCAGCTTTTATAGGCTCCGTGCATTGCCAGTGTTCACCTGCTTGCTTAACCCAGGCCCCATGTTCAGCAACTAATGCTGCGTCAAGACCGCCGAGCCATTTTTCCAGCGTAGCTTTATCCCGCCCACTTATTACTACGACATTGTTCTTAGGGTCACTTGATAGACTCTGCAGCAAGCTCATAATTTCCTCATCCGGCGCTGCTTTTGCGGGCTTGCCTCTAAAACCTACAAGCGTGCCGTCGTAATCCAGCAGTAGCAACCGTTTCCTGCTCTTGGCGTAGTCGTTAACCAATTTTTTTTGTATTGTTTCGGATAGTTTGCAGACGGAAAGCTCTTGCTGCGTCGTCTTGATGTCAGACAGAGCGTTTAGAAAATCACTGCTCCATCTCGAGACGTCATATCGTCTAAGCCTTTCCTGCATTAATCTGTTGCGCTCAATCTGCTCCAACAGGGGCATCTCGAGGGCTTCTTTGATGGCGTGTACGATTGCCGCCTTATTGTTGGCATTGACTATCAGAGCCTCTCCCAATTCCCGTGCCGCACCGGTCATTTCACTGATAATCAGTACGCCTCTGCCATCAGTCTTAGTGGCAACAAATTCTTTTGCTATTAGGTTCATTCCATCCCTTAAGGGCGTCACCAGAGCAACATCGGCAATGCTATAGAGTGCCGTAAGCCTTTTGAATGGTACGAAGCGGTAAAGATACCAGACGGGCATATAGCCGATTGCTCCGTGCTCACCGTTGACACGTCCGACAAGCTGTTCGAGCCTATTCCTCAGCGCTCTATAGTCCTCAACACCGGTGCGTGACGGAACGGCCACCATAATTAAGGTGACCTTGCCTTTATATCCGGGATTTTCAGATAAGAACAAATCAAAAGCTTCTAATCGTTGGATAATACCCTTAGTGTAGTCCAGCCTGTCTATAGAAATAATGACTTTGCGCTTTCCGACTTTCTGGAGTATTCTCTGCACTTCCTTCTCAACGCCGGTGTCATTGATGGCCTTGGAGTATTTTTCGTAATCGATACCCATAGGAAACGCATCGATCTTAACAATACGGTTGCCGATGCTGACTTTGCCCAGCGTATGTTCAAAGCCCGTCATTCTACACATGCTGCTGATGAAGTGTCGAACGTAGTCGTAAGTGTGGAACCCTATCAAATCAGCCCCCAGCAAGCCGTTTAGAATTTCCTGACGCCAAGGTAAAAGACAGAAAAGCTCAAATGATGGCCACGGTATATGCAGAAAAAAGCCGATTGCCAGCTCCGGAAGTTTCTGCCTGAGAAGTTGCGGAAGTAACATTAATTGATAGTCGTGTACCCAGATATAATCATGGGGTCTGGCGATTTTCATTACCTGATCACAGAAGGTCTGATTTACCTGCTTGTATGTCTTCCAGAAACGCTCTTCGTATACAGTACGCGCTGAGAAGTAATGAAACAGAGGCCAAATCGTTTTGTTGCAGAACCCACGGTAGTACTGCTCTATTTGCTTTTTGGACAGAAATATTGGATGGCAGTTTTCAGCAGATAGTCTTTCCCTGATTTGGTTTTTCTGCTGGGTCCCCAGTTTTTCGTTTGTTATTCCCGGCCATCCCATCCACAGGCGCTCGTAGGATTCGGGAAGTGAGGCCAGGCCGGTAGCCAGCCCTCCCGGACTCGGACTAAAACGCAATTGGCCTGCTCTTTTTGTTATACTAAGTGGTAACCTATTTGCAATGACAAGCAATCTGCTCATAATTCTCTGCTCTAATTAAAGCTGTTTATACCAAACGCAGCGATAATTGCAAGCTCAAGTTTTGCGCGTTAGGAGTTGTGCAACAAAGAAAATCTGTTTTAGCGAAATGCTTCGCCAGAACAGATAACCTTGAAGTAACAGTTCCGTTTTGCTTTTGTAATGGCCTGAAAGTTGTATTTGCGGTAACATATTGAGCGCCTTATCCGATGACTTGGACTGCATGATGTCCTGGATGAATGCACTACACTACCCGGCATTTAAGGTGGGTGGATGAACGACGAGCAGTCACATTCAGTATTACAGACGCCGAGCAAATCGTTTCGGCCGGTTTTGATTGCATCCAACCATACACTATCTGAGTATTCGCTGTTCTTGGCGCATCTTTTGGCTGGTTTAGCAGATGAGTCGATACCTGCTGCTTTGGTTTGTCCGCCGGCCTGCGATGTCGAGTCCGTCATGTCCGGGGCGGTTGAGGTCATCAGGCACCCTATTATTGATTTGCCATTGCTGGAGCGTCTAAATAGAAATAGACTCATCGAGCAACTCGTCAGATTTCAGCCGACGGTCCTACACTGCTTGTGCGAGGCCAAAGCATCACTTACAAGGCAATTGGCTCGTCAGCTCAGCCTGCCCTACGTGTTGATGATCAACTCGTTGCAGAATCGTTGGAGGCAGGTTTCCATTTCGTCGAAGCACTGTGCAAGAATCACTGTGCCGGCCAAAAGTATCGCGGCCAGCGTCGCGAAGGCTTATCCCCGCTTTGCCGAGCGCGTAGAGCAGACAAATATCGGCACCTTTGTCGAAGAACAAAGTGGGTGTTTCTCGCAGTCATCTCGACTGCCGAGCGTTGTGGTAGCGCATCCATTGAATCACGTGGCCGAGTTTGAGAACTTATTCGGCGCAGTCAGGCATTTAGCAATTGCCAGATATGAGTTCATGTTCGTAGTAATGGGGGCAGGGCGGGCAGAGAGCCAGCTGCGGAAATTGCTCGCTGCACTTGGCCTTTCGCAGACCGTTACGATTGTTCCGAGATTACAGCCCTGGCGTTCGGTCCTTGCCGCTGGCGATATTTTCATTCAGCCTCGGCGGACTACTGTGTTCAATCCTTTGTTGCTGGAGGCAATGAGTGTGGGCACAGCCGTCGCGGCCTGTAAGGGCGGGGTTGATGATTTGATTATTGAGGACCAGACAGCCGTTGTGTTTGATCCCGATGATGAGCTCAGTATAAGGTCCACTTTGCAACGGTTGTTCGACAGGCGAGAGTTTGCGCGGAAGCTCGCCAAGGAGGCCCAGAAATACCTGAAGGAAAATCACACGGTCAGCAAGATGATTTCGGGCACGCTCCAGGTCTATCGCCAAGCCCAACAATGGTTTAGCCACTGAAGGCACCTGTCTGTCGCGTTCTGAGGCTTTCGGGCTGCTCTGTCGGCTGTCCACAAGGGTGCGACCGGACAAAAATCCGTGACTCGATCCTTTTTTGAACAATTTTCGGCTTTGTAACGACTTGCTTATGAGCGGTTAAAGCGATGTCGAATAAGTTCAAGGAGATAGCATGAATACATAGTGCACTTCGGTCGGTAATCTACTAAGGTTACCGACCAAGATTAGCAGAGATTTTATGAGGTGCACTATGAGAACT
>Ga0209427_10000151_pt1 | contig 65969 bp, 58 predicted proteins | sample DeeMarSWOR136_30_FD_187465 | JGI IMG/M metagenome (GOLD analysis project Ga0209427, IMG submission 187465) | Marine sediment microbial communities from White Oak River estuary, North Carolina - WOR-1-36_30 (SPAdes) (version 2) | ecosystem: Environmental > Aquatic > Marine > Intertidal zone >...
TGTATACATCACTTGCTGGTCCTCTGTCAAATTTCACATGTGCCATAATTTTTGGTATTATCTTGCGGTTTTTCCCCTCAAATATTTTGATACTCATGCCAATATGGGCGATAATCGGGGGTGGATTAGTCTTCAACCTCATATTTTGTGCTTTTAATCTTATACCAATTCCTCCACTTGATGGCTCAAATGTATTGTTCAGTCTCTTACCCCCACAATACGCACACATTGAATACTGGCTCACACGGTATGGTTTTTATATTCTCATAGGTTTAATATTCATGGACAGAATTACCGGCCTACCTATTCTGTGGGGTTGGATCCGTCCGTTTCTGATGTTTTTTGGACAATTATTCGCAGGGTCTTCAGCGTTTTGGCAATTTATGATGACCTTTTTCTGAAAAAATTTTTTTGAGACTTTTGTATATTAGGGGCGTTGAAATTAGAAGATACATCCTTATCACTTATTGTATCTAGTAATATATGAGGTTATTATGAATAAATTACTAAAAATAATATCAATAATCATAGCCATACTTTTGATTGTTATAGTTATTGGCTATTTTGCCATCAAGGCATATCTCACTCCTGAAACTATCCGTACTATTGCAAAGAGAGTAGCATCAGAGGCAGTTCAGCATCCCGTAGAAATTGGCAGGGTAGGTTTGAAGATTGGCTTTAAGATAGGCATCACCATCGATGATGTAATACTTCCTCAAGCAAAGGGTTTTAGTCAAGACCCGATGGTGCAGGTCGACAGAATAGCACTCAATTTGAGGCTCTTACCCTTGCTGAGAAGACAGATTGAGATTGGGAGTGTAGATTTGTCAGGAATGAAGATTAATCTCGAACGCAACAGAGAAGGTGTACTGAACATTGTTCCTGTAATACCAATAGAAACAAAAGGGTCAGCCTGGGCACTATCGCTCTCATCCATAAGTATTTTGGACGGTAACTTACATTATTATGATGCAAAGAGCAAAACAGAATTGCGCGTCGAAGACATGAGGCAGGATATTTCTTTTAGAGGCAACATGATAATAACAGGCGGCACAAATACTCTCCATATTTTGAAAAGCAAAGATCTACCCGAGATGGAGATTCAGATAAACAATAGCATCGAATATGATACGTCAAAGAAGAATATTCATATTAAAAAATTGTCTGCACTCTATCAACCAATACATCTTGAAGTTTCAGGAACAGTTGCAAAAATGGAGACGCTTGATCTGACTGCGAATTTAAAAGTAGACGATGTGTCGAAGCTGCAACCTCTAATTCCGAGTGCTTCTCGCCCAGATATATTGACCGGTGCGTTGAAGACTAAACTTTCAATATCAGGCACAGCAAAGGAACCAGATGTTGATGGTGAGTGTGAAGTGAAAAATGTTACTTTCGTTCCGAAGGACCTGAGACGAGGCGTAGAAAAAATCACCGGAAGCCTATTATTCGATAAAAATGCAATCAAAGATATTGCCTTAAAAGGGAATATTGGTAACGCAAAGCTAATCATTGATGGTTCAGTACAGAATTTGAAGGACCCCATGCTGAATCTGACTGCACAGATGGATGGAGACCTCCGCGACCTTGAATCAATAACTGACGATATGAGAGATATACGAATGAATGGCCCTCTCTTCGCGAAGCTGACTGTCAAAGGAAAGCTGAAAAATGTGTCATACTCTGGTGAGTATAATGTGAGAGACGCATCTATTGATGGAGTTGGACTTGCGACCCCGATCACTCGTCTCGAAATCAAAGGAACCATCAAGAAAGATGAGGTGAAAATAGACAGGTGCAGTGGACAAATCGGCCGCTCAGATTTTTCGTTAAGTGGAAACATGGCAAATTTTAAGAAGCCGGTGGTTCAAATAGCCAACAGATCCAATATCATTGACCTAGATGAACTCATTCCCAAACCCGAAAAAGAGAAAAAGCAAGAGGGTAAGCCAATGCCGCTGACACTTCGCGGTGATGTGCACATTAATACCCTGACCGGAATGGACATGGTCTTTAAGAATGTTAATACACATTTTGTCTATGAGAATGGTGTCATAGATTTGAAAGATTGCGTTGCTGATGCATTTGATGGCAAGGTGAAGTTTGATTTTTACTATAATGCTAATCGCCCAGAGCCATACCGTATTTCCACGCGGATGACTTCGGTATCAGCAAAACAGGTTCTTAAACGTTTTCTCAAGTTCGAGAACCTCGAAGGTCGGTTGACCGGAATGAGTAATTTTAGGGGCAATGGGCTCACTCAGAAAGATGTTATCTCAAATCTCTCTGCATCAGGCAATCTGAAGGTGCAGAATGGTATATTCAAGAATTTTCAATTTCTCACTGCACTTCTAGCATGGCTCGGCATGAAAGATTACAAAAACGTAGAGCTTGATGATTTGGCATTGTATTTCAGTATAGATAATGGAAAAGCGAACATTAAGGATTGGGCACTCTCATCTCGTGTGGGAGATTTCTTAACGAATGGAACAGTCGGGCTAGATGGCAGACTCAACTTGGATATCACGACGACGTTATCAAAGCAATACTCAGATATTGTAAAAAAATATCATGGCGATTGGCTCTTCCCCATCGATGAAAAAGGACGCGCAACAATCGACATCACCGCGTCGGGTAAGTTGAACTCGCCTCAATTCAGACTCGATAGAGATAAGATTAATAGCCGGCTTAAAGGGAAGCTAAAAGACGAGTTTGAGGAAAAGAAAAAAGAGTGGGAGAATAAGCTGAAGAATCTGTTCAAGGGCCCATAGTGAAATCAGAAGCACTAATTCCTGAATACTAGACAAATCCTAATGACCAAATTCCAAATAGTGAAACTACTTTTCGATTTAAGAATTTTGAATTTTGTGATTGTTTCGTATTTAGAAATTAGAATTTAGGATTTTCGGAAAATCATGCCTGAACTTCCAGAGGTTGAAACAATAAGAAGAGAATTGAGACCAAAGGTCATCAATCAAGAGATTGAGGATTGCACCATTGTGCGAAAGGATGTCATCGGGCACCTAAGCTCGAGGTCTTTTTGTAAATCCATTATTCATGAAAGAATTGTCGATATACGAAGAAGGGCGAAATATCTGATTTTCGAGTTGACCAATGATAAGAGACTCATCTTCCATCTCCGATTATCAGGAACAATTGCCTTGAGAGATATTCATGCCGCGTCTGACCGGTTTACACGCCTTATAATTAGATTGCATGACTATCAACTCTTTTTTAATGAACCACGGGTGCTGGGGAGGGTCTATCTCCTCAGAATCGATGAAGATAACAAGGTGCCCAAAGGACTCTTTAGTCTCGGATATGAGCCTGTCTCGTCAGAATTCGATTTCGCCTATTTTAGAAATAAGATAAAAGGAAGAAAGGCGCGGATTAAATCGCTCCTCTTAGACCAGCGCATATGTGCAGGCGTCGGTAATATCTACTCTGATGAGGCACTCTTTCATGCTGGAGTACGTCCATTACGAAGGGCATACCGATTGACGGCTGCGGAAACATTCAAACTTCTCATTGCGTTGAAGGATGTCTTAAACAGAGCGATTGATAATTTCGGAACTTCTGTGGGCGACTACATAAGAACTGATGGAGCAGATGGTAATTTTCAGAATTTTCTGTATGTCTATTCACGCGAAGATGAACCGTGCCGTGTCTGTGGCACGAAGATCGTCGTGAAAAAGATCGGCAATCGCAGTACGCGCTACTGTCCGAAATGCCAGAAATAAAGGTGCCCTGGGGGGTGCCCTGGGGTCAAATCTAAACATTTGACATTGACCTCTTAAGCATTGCTTCAAGGTCATCATATCTCTTTCTCACTTCTGTATCTTGACTCATCTTGTCCTTCACACGCTTTCTCAATTGAGATACCGACATATAGTCGATGTCACCCAAAAGTTGACCAATCTGTGCCTGCGTAATGCTACTGTATTTGTATAACAAATCGGCGACTATCCCACGAATGATACCATGAGCGCGACGCCGCTTGAGCACTTTCTTATTGATCCCACACTCCCTCGTTAATATACCCATTACTACCTCAGGCTCTAAGGTACTTATCGTCATCTCCCGATACGACGGCTGCTCACGCACTGAACCACGTCTCAGAAAACGCCGCACACGCGCAGCAAAATTATTATCACCTAATATTATCCGACTCCGCACATGCTTAAATGGACTCGCGATACCACGTCGTAACCCGCCAAGAACAAAATCACGATATCCCCCACGACCATCAACCATCGATAAGATCATACTGTAATCCACAAACGGCACCGCACGCTTCTCATGTACATACCCAGATAAACTACCCCACCGATAACCTTTCGCATACTGCCAACGCTCCCGGTAATCTAATGACTGCATCCGCCGCACACGAACACTGTTCAAATGAACATAACGAGATACCTCCAGTAAATATTTATCCACATCAATCAAAAACGCCTTGTACCTCCCCTCATACAAATTTCCACTGCGCTGATGACGCCAATTAAACCACCCCGTGTACCGGATGTTGAAATGACGCATAAACTCAGAGCAGTTCGCTTTTCTTGTCTGGATCACTAAATGAAAATGGTTGGTCATCATGATGTACACATACAACACAACCTGATAGGTCTCCAATGAATCACCCAGCAATGCGAGAAACCTGTATCGATCCTTATCATCCATATACACCTTCCTGCGCTCAATCCCACGACAGGTAATATGGTAACAAGCACCAGGAAACTGTATTCTCAACGGTCGCGCCATAGCACTAGTATATTCATCCACTCCTCGTTGTCAATCTTAATGTCAAATGTTTAGATTTGACCCCACAAATCTAATACAATATTGACATATTGACAAAATTAGGTATAGTTTAGCTATGAATGACTTTTCGAGCAGATACGAACCAAAAGGCATTGAAGCGAAGTGGCTCAAATTCTGGATGGATAACAGTTTTTTTACTGCAGACGTAAAATCCAAAAAAAAGAGCTATACTATTGTCATACCACCACCCAATGTCACAGGAAGACTTACTATAGGCCATATTTTAAACAACTCTATACAGGATATTCTTATCAGATACAAAAAAATATCACGCTATGAGACCTTATGGGTTGCTGGGATGGATCATGCAGGAATTGCGACCCAAGTGGTCGTCGAAGAGAAATTGGCAGAAAAGGGAATAAAGAGAGAGGATCTCGGTCGAGAAAAATTCGTCAAAGAAGTCTGGAAGTGGAAAGAGGAGTATGCCAAGGCAATACGGGAACAACTGAATAAGATGGGTTGTGCCCTGGATTGGTCACAGGAATCATTCACACTCTCAGAAGACTATTCTCAAAAGGTCATCAAGGTCTTTGTTGATCTCTATAATAAGGGGCTCATTTATCGGGGTGAATACATTATCAACTGGTGCCCACGTTGTCTGACAGCCCTTTCCGATGAACAAGTAGAGACTGAAGAGGAACCAGGAAAGCTCTACTACATTAAATACCCGATCGTCGGGATAGATGATTTTGTTACTGTCGCCACTACGAGGCCAGAGACGATGCTCGGTGACACGGCTGTATGTGTGAATCCAAGAGATAAACGATACAAGAAACTGATCGGAAAAAAGGTCTTGTTGCCGATCATGAAACGGAAAATACCTATAATAGCCGATGATTATGTAGATCCTGAGTTTGGGACTGGCGCACTCAAGGTAACACCAGCACATGATCCTTTCGATTTTGAACTCGCCAAAAAACATAAACTGGAATTCATCAACATCATGAACCCTGATGCGACATTGAATGAAAATACGAAAGATCTCAACGCGTTAGAGCGCTACGAGGCGAGAAGAAAAGTGATCAATATGCTCAAGATCGAGGGCTTATTGGAAAAAACCGAAGATTATCGATTACCACTGGCAAAGTGTGAACGATGTCATACTGCGATTGAGCCACGGATCTCTAAACAGTGGTTTGTAAAAATGAAACCACTTGCTGAACCTGCTCTAAGGGTCGTTAAGGAGAAAAAGATAAAAATATATCCTCGGCGGTGGATAAATCTCTATAATCACTGGCTCGAGAATGTCCGTGATTGGTGTATCTCAAGACAATTATGGTGGGGACATAGAATTCCAGTGTATTACTGCAAAAAATGTTTCGATCCCGAGAACACTGATTCACAAAAGGGCATTGTTGTATCGACAACCATGCCTGAAAAATGCCCAGATTGTAATTCAAGATCTATCTATCAAGATGAAGATGTCTTAGACACCTGGTTCTCTTCATGGCTCTGGCCATTTGCGACACTTGGGTGGCCTCGTAAGACTTCCTATTACCGACGTTTCTATCCTACTCAGACCTTGACCACTGGTTGGGATATCATCTACCTGTGGGTAGCCAGGATGATTATGGCTGGGCTGGAATTTACAGAGCAGATACCATTCAGCAATGTTGTGTTTCATCCAATGATACGGGATGAAAAGGGAAGAAAATTTTCAAAGAGCCTTCGTAACTCACCTGAACCAATGGATTTTATCAATAAATATGGTGCAGATGCATTACGGTTTGGCTTGCAGCTTATTACCCCGAAGGAGCAGGATGTACTTTTCTCTGAAAAATCTATTGAGGTAGGAAGAAACTTCTGCAATAAATTGTGGAATGCCTCCAGATTGGTTTGGATGAATCATAAAGATGAAAGCGAATCTCTACCAAAAGAACTATCCGTCTACGATACCTGGATTCTCCACGAATTTAATCAATTGCTCAAGAGTATTGAGAGTCATTATGAATGCTTTGAGTTGAATGCAATTGCCCGGGAAATGTATGATTTTGTCTGGCATACCTTTTGCGATTGGTATCTTGAGTTCATAAAAATTACTCCAAACCAGAATATTGCAAAATATCTCTTAAAACAAATTATTATAATTCTGCATCCCTTCATTCCTTTCGTCACTGAAGAGATATATCAGAAATTTGATTTTTCAGAAAAGAGCATTGTGTCTGAAGAGTGGCCTTCGATAGTAAAAACAGAGAAGGATATCACCGGCGTTGCTAAGATCAAAAATGTAATCGCAGATATTAGGAATATCCGCGGGTTATTTAACATCAATGCAAAAGAAAAATTGAATGTCGTTATCAATACAAATGAGCGGTTCGGTCGATTCTTGAAAGAAAACCTCGATGTCATAAAGAAGCTCGCTGGACTCGATACAGTAGAGCTCAATAGACCAGTCACCGTACCGGCTGCGAGTGTTATTTTACCTGATGTTGAGTGTTTCATACTGTTGTCAGATATTGAAGTATCCAAAGAGAAAGAACGTCTAAAAAAGGAGATAGAATTTCTCGTGAAGAAAATTGATGAAATTAAATACCGATTGAATAATCCCAAGTATATTAGCAAGGCAAACGAACAAATTAAAGAAAGAGAAAAAGAGCGACTCGATGGTTTTTTGAAGAAAAAAGAATCATTGGAAAAGGTGATTGAGAAGTTATGAAATACATCGGCTGGATTGTGAGTGTTCTCCTGATCATTATGTTTTACTTCACCTATAGGACTAAGTACCTACCTCTGCAAAACGATATTGATAAGCTTGGAAAGGAAATCACGATGTGGGAGACCGTATTAAAGGGTGAAAAAGGATTGACCGGTGACCGTAATCGTTTTGCAACAGAGAGGTTCTTTGAGGATGATGAACTAACTCCTTATGGTGAGGTTGAAATATTAAGGACGCTTGACACCCGTCATAAAGGGGTCGAGCTTTACATTTCAGCCCCACGTGCATTCAAGAGGGCGAAGGACGTGTTGAGATTTCTTGCTGATCAGAGAATCACCTTCAAGAACCTAACCTGCTTTGTTGTAGTTGATTCCACTGAAAAGTTTGAGTATAAATTCATCAAATGACGTGAGCAATTTCCAAAAGAAATTTCTTCAGTATATCATTATCACACTTTTGCTCACCATGAGTCTCGTCACTGCTGAGAAGAAAAATGCAGCAGTAGCTATGTTACTCTGCATTGTACCTGGTGGTGGCCAGTTCTATACTGAGCGGTACATCCCCGGTGTCATCATCGGTGCAACAGAAGCGGCACTCGGTTATTATGCATACAAGTACCACACAGAAGGAAATAGCGAGAAGAGGAATTCCCTACTCTGGTGGGGACTTTTTGTCTTCGGCTATTCGCTCGCCGATGCCTATGTAGGAGCAAAGATGTACGGTTTTGATGTCGAAGCAGATATTGACAGGGTCAGCCTCAAGTATACCTGGCAATGGTAATTCTTGATGGAAAAAAGCTGAATGTTGATAGGCTCGCCGAGATTGCCTTCAAACGAGAAAAAGTACGTATTCATAATACCCAGTGGAGTAAAATCCGTCGCGCCCATGCATTTGTTAAAAAGCATGCAGCCAACAAAGAACCAATCTACGGCATCAATACTGGATTTGGTGCACTTGCCCAGATAAGAATTGGGTCAGACAAAGCAACGCAACTTCAACATAACCTCCTTCTGAGTCACATTGCAGGTGTCGGTCAACCATTTTCACCGGAATTAGTCCGTGCTGCACTTGTCTTGCGTATTAATGCATTAATTAAGGGCAATTCAGGGGTTTCAGCACAGCTCATAAAGAGACTGGTAACGATACTGAACAGGAATATTATTCCTGTGGTGCCACAAAAGGGGTCAGTCGGTGCGTCGGGGGATCTTGCGCCAATGGCAGCAATAGGGTCAGTGCTCATCGGTAAGGGAGATGTATTCTATAATGGGAGAAGAATGTCTGCACAAAGGGCCCTACAACTCGCGCACATAAAAACCATAGAACTAAAACCAAAGGAAGGTCTTGCCCTTATCAACGGCACCCAGTTTTCTACGGGCATCGCTGGTATCGTCAACTTTATGGGTATGCACCTCTGCGACAAAGCTGATATGTGTGGTGCAATGAGTCTCGATGCCCTTCGCGGTTCTGCCAATCCATTTACTAGAGACATCTTCAAAGTGAGACCCCATGCCGGAGCAATAAAGTCTGCACAGAATATCAGGCATTTCATCAGAGGAAGTCGGCTTGTGAAATCACACAGGGAGTGTCCAAAGGTACAAGATCCCTATTCTCTACGTTGCATGGCTCAGGTGCATGGAGCAGTCAGAGACATCTTTCAATCTGCTCGAAAGACAATCGAGATTGAAATGAACTCAGTAACTGATAACCCGCTTGTGTTTCCCGAGAAGAACATGATAGTGAGTAGTGGCAATTTTCACGCTGAGCCCATTGCCTTTGCCCTCGATCAAATGGCTATGGGTCTTGCTGAACTTTCATCTATTTCTGAACGTCGTGTCTTTAGACTACTCGATAGCTCTCTTTCTGGTCTCAATGCATTTCTTGCAACAAAACCTGGACTCAATTCTGGATTTATGTTGGCACAGACGACCGCTGCTGCGCTCGTCTCACAGAACAAAATACTGAGCCACCCAGCATCGGTCGATTCGATACCCACCTCGGCAAATCAAGAAGACCATGTGAGTATGTCGATGAATGCAGGACTCAAGGCACTTGAGATTTTAGAAAACACAAAATATGTCCTGGCTATAGAGATGCTCTGTGCGTGTCAGGCCTTGGATCTGCTGAGGCCCTTGAAGACATCGCGAGCGCTCGAGAAGGCAAAAAAGAACGTGAGGAAGATTGTACCATTCATGAAGACAGACCGCCCCCTCACCCCAGAAATAGAAAAAATCAAAGCCATGCTCGACAGAGAACTCATGGCCTAGCCCACTCGGAAAAGCCTCTCGATCGCGTTCAAGAGACCAATTTAACACATAAAACAACACTGTCCACAATTGAATGACTTAACGGATTTCGATATCTGTACAATTGTACAGATATCGAAATGAAACATGGGCAAATGAGGTAAAAAGAAGTATTTAATGTGGCCAAAAATTCTGATGAGCCAGTACACGATATTATTCTGGTATCCTTACGTATGTATGTCTAAAACCCCCACAAACGATACCTTCATCCCATAACGATAACGTATCAGAGGCATGTCCAAATCCATATATACTAATATAGTTGCTTTTTGGTAGCAAGAAAACATCTGTCAGGCCAAACTATTCTATCCATCGCCATTTGCCAAGGAGCACGGAAAGATCACATGATTCAGGCTCTCCTAGTTCAAATTTTCTGATTATCCCTGCACAAGTAATAACGACGATATTAAACAACAGGTGAGTACCGTTTTACACTTTTCTAAATATTCAAAGACTCTGAAGTTTGACCTTTGTTTTGAATTTTTATTTGTGAGTTGTGATTCACTTGTCGTGTCGTGGGCTCTTTTTCACTTGTGCAATTGATTTTGCCAACTCGGTTATTACCTGAGCATGAAGCTGGTCTTTTGTCAACTTAAACATTGTCATTATATGTCCAATGTTAGATGTTACATACATCGGTGGTAATTTATTCAAGGTGAGTGTCATAATATCCTGGTAACATGCGTCGCAATTGCATATTGTATTGTCCCTATTATAAAACCTATCGAGCTCTTCTCTGACGATCTTTTCAATATAATTCTCATATTTCTTTTCCTTCATTTCTCCGCTCCTTCCTTTACCATCTCTAAAAACTCCCTCTCATTGATAATCTTTACCCCTAATTTTCTCGCCTTTTCATATTTTGAACCAGGCGCTTTGCCGATGACAACAAAATCTGTTTGTTTCGATACAGACGATGTCGCATTGCCTCCATGTTGACGCACCAATGCCTGCGCCTCTTGCCGTTCCATCGAATCCAGTTCACCGGTAAAGACAACGCTTTTTCCGCTTAAAAGGGCACTCTTGACAATCTTTTTATAAGCAGAAAACCGTAATCCCTTATGTTTTAGATTCTTGATGAGCTTGAGGTTTTTTTTACTATTAAAGAAGTTAATTATGCTTTGCCCAATAATACATCCAATTCCGTCAATTTCTGACAAACCTTTAAGTTTTGCTTTAATAATATTATCAAGTGAACCAAACTCATGCACGAGTAGATGCGAGGCATTTATGCCAATGTTTGGTATTCCTAATGCATATAAGACCCTAACAAATTCCTTGTTTTTGCTCTGTTCAATTGCATCTATGAGATTCTGTGCAGATTTTTCTCCCATTCTCTCCAGGCCGCTTATCTGTTTAAGATCGAGCTCATAGATGTCACCGAGCCCTTTTAATATTCCTTTATCGACGAGCTTATCCACGAGTACTGAACCGAGACCTTCGATATCCATTGCCTGTCTCGATGCAAAGTGCAGGATCGCACCCTTTATCTGAGCTGGGCATGAGGAATTAACACAACGCCAGTCTGCTTCATCAGGAAGACGATATGTCTTCTCTCCACAAACAGGACAGGTCCGAGGAAAGCAAAATGATTTTTCTTTACCCGTGCGTCTCTTTTTCACAACGCCCACAACCTTGGGAATGACCTCTCCCCCTTTCTCAATAGTAACATAATCGCCGATCTTGATATCCTTTCTTCTAATTTCATCCTCATTATGGAGGGTAGCACGCGAGATGGTCGTCCCCGATAAGAGAACTGGATCGAGCACGGCAACAGGCGTTATGCGCCCTGTCCTGCCGACCTGAAGCTGTATATCCAATAATTTTGTCTGTGCCTGTCGTGCCGGGTACTTATAGGCAATTGCCCAGCGTGGACTCTTTATAGTATATCCTAATCTCTCCCTCATTTTGAAATCATCAATTTTAACGACCAAGCCATCGACTTCATAGTCAAGATTTTCTCTCTTCTCCTTCCATTCTTTGATGTAGTCAAGAACTTCCTCAATAGTGCTACACAATCTTCTGTTGGGTATTATCTTGAAACCACTCTCACCCAATCTCTTCAAGGTTTGAAAATGTGATAGATAATTGACTCCGGGTTGTCTTGGTACTGTATGGATAAATATATCTAGACCACGCTTTGCGACTTCTTTTGGATCGAGTAATTTCAAGGTACCTGCAGCAGCATTTCTTGGATTGGCAAAGATCGATGCCCCTGTCTTCTCCCTTTCTCGATTCAATTTATCGAAGCTCTTTTTTGACAAAAAAACCTCTCCCCGAGCCTCAATGTCCATAAGTTCTTTATCATCGCTCAGTATTATCAGCGGAATCGCCTTGATTGTCTTCAGATTCTGAGTAATATCATCACCATGAACTCCGTCGCCACGCGTCGCTCCAAGGATAAATTTCCCTTTCTTATAGTGCAACGCAACGGCTACCCCATCTACTTTTAATGTCACGTCATAGGTGACTTTTCTATTCAAACTCTTCTTCACCCGCTTATCGAATTCCCGTACTGCATCTTCAGAATAGGTATTATCTAAACTGAGCATCTTGATCCTGTGTTCAATGGTTTTGAATTCTTTTAATGGCTCGCCACCAATTCTCTGGGTTGGCGAATCAGGAGTAATGAATTGAGGGAACTGACGCTCTAATTCTTCTAGTCTTTTGTACAATTTATCATACTCATAATCAGTGACAACCGGTTGATTCAGAACATAGTATTGATAATTGTGGTAATTTATTTCTTTTCTTAACCGCGCAATTTCCTTTTTGGCTTGAGCAGTCTTCATCGCATAATTATATATATCCTCAATGATGAGTCAATGTCAAGAAATGGTAAACGGACTTACAAATAGGTGTTGACATTTTTCCTTATTTTTATAAACTTATGAGATGCCCAAAAGAGTGGATTTTCTGGTTGTGGGTTCAGGCATTGCGGGATTAACGTTTGCTACAAAGGCCTCAAAACTGGGCGAGGTTCTCATCCTAACCAAGAAAAGGAAAGCCGATTCAAATACCAATTATGCTCAAGGTGGTATTGCAGCAGTATTTGGTAGGGACGATTCATTCGAGAAACACATCAACGATACAGCGAATGCCGGTGAAGGACTGTGTCATGACTCGGCTGTTGAGATCATGGTAAAGAAAGGACCGCGATTAGTGCGAGAATTATATGATATGGGTTGCCGTTTTTCTGTCAATTCTAATGGGGAATTCGATCTCGGTAGAGAAGGTGGTCATTCGAGGCGGCGTATTGTCCACGCGAAAGACTACACGGGTTATGAGATTGAAAGAGTTCTTCTTGAAGAAGCCAAGAAAAATGGTGTTACCATTAGTGAGAACGAAATAGCGCTCGATTTGATTGTAAAAGAAGAAGAGTGTTTAGGAATATATTACTATGATGCAGATACTCAGCACATTGATGTCATTTATGCAAATGCAACTATCCTGGCCACTGGTGGTGCAGGACAGACATATTTGCACACAACTAATCCTCCGATTGCTACCGGGGACGGTATCGCAATGGCATATCGTGCTGGTGCTCAGATTGCCAACATGGAATTTGTGCAATTTCATCCTACGGCAGTATACAACATCAAAATAGATGGTCGTTCATTCCTCGTCTCAGAAGCTGTAAGGGGCGAAGGAGGTATATTAAAGACAAAGGATAGCAACCCTTTTATGCACAAATACAGCCCAGCTGGTAATCTCGCACCGAGGGATGTCGTCGCAAGGGCATGTGTTTCGGAAATGTTAAGAACCAACTCTAAATATGTATTACTTGACATTTCTCATCGAAAGGCCGATTACATAAAAAATCGTTTTCCGACGATTTATGAAACGTGTTGTCGTTGGGGTATCGATATAACACGCGAACCAATACCGGTTGTACCTGCAGCACATTATATATGTGGCGGCATCTTGGTAAATTCCTGGGCAGAGTCTTCAATGAAAAGACTTTTCGCACTCGGCGAATGTGCATGCACAGGAGTGCACGGAGCAAATCGGCTAGCATCAAACTCGTTGCTCGAGGCACTTGTTTTCGCAACAAGGGCAGCCCAAAGAGTTAAGACAATCAAGCATATGAGAGTGATTAAACAAACAGGCATGAAGAAGACTTCGAGACCAGGACCTAATCTTAAGTTATCAATAAAGGAATTGATGAATGCATACGTCGGTGTCATTAGAACAGAAGGAGGTCTGACAAAAGCGAAGGAAGCAATTAATGCATATTCAAAAAGATTTGATGATGGTATACACATCATAAATGCAGAATCACGTAACGTAACCAATGTTGCAACGTTGATTATAGAATCAGCACTCATACGCAAGGAATCACGAGGCCTCCATTATATAGAAGAATATTCTCAAAAAGATAACAAATTCCTAAAGGACACCGTAATAACAGCAAGTCGGCAATGATTTAGGCAGAATCTCGGTGTGGTCTTGATTGGTATGCATGGAGTATCCACAGTATTTATCCGCCACACCTTATGGCGGAATCAAAGAAGGAAAGGAGAATGGAACAAGGAGAGATTGAAGTACTATTAGAACTTGGTCAGTCATATCTCTTAAATAAAGAATATGACGGTGCAATAAAAAAATTTAGTGAGGCACTGAAAATAAATCCTCACGATCCTGAAATATATTATTATTTAGGATTAGCTTACGAGGGAGCTGACAGGAAAGAAGAAGCAATCAAAATGTATGAGAAGACTCTTGGTCTCGATAAGACATTCAATAATGCTGAAATGCGACTCAATGAACTGAAGAATAAAATAGAAAAGAAATCTAAGGAGTAGATGTAAAAGATAAATGCGTTGCCCACGGTGTGGTCATAAAATGAAAGAAATAAAGGGTACACACCATAAGAAGAAGAAGTGGATATGTCCTTATTGTGGACGCATCCGCTTCACTAATTTAAGGAACAAAGCTAGGTAAGTATTGACAATATCGAAATTTTAGTTATTATTTGCTTATAATATGGAGACATACTACTCGATACTAGGGGTTTCAATGAACAGCACTGTAAATGAGATTAAACGAGCCTATATTAGGTTGGCTCAGAAGTATCATCCCGATCATTTTACAGATGAAGAGGAAAAAAGTAAAGCACACGCACAGTTTTCAAAAATTACCGAGAGTTATCGAATTCTTTCTGATGAAAAGCTGCGCGGCGAATATGATAAGTCGCTAGAAACAGGAGTCAAACCCAAAGAGAAGGCCAAGGAAACCCAAGCAAAAAATGCCTTTAAAAGGGCTTTAATATTCTTGAAACAAAATGATCCGTGGCGTGCGGTGAATCTTTTACGAATTGCCTGCCGCTATCACCCGCAGCCGGTCTATCTTTCATATCTGGGGCTCGCTCTCGTGTACACAAGGCAGTATCAACAAGAGGGATTTGAGAAACTTAACGAAGCAATAAAACAATTGATGTTTAATCCTATCTTGTATGTTAATCTTGGTTTGGCGTATGAATTTTTGAATAAGAAATCTGAAGCATTAGAGGCATATTATGAAGCGCTCAACTGGAATAGCAACAATCAAGCCGCGAAGAAAGGTGTTGAGAGATTAGAGGAAAAGAAAAAAGGATTCTTCACAAAATTATTCGGTGGCGGTAAATGAGAAAAACTAAAATACTCACTGAACTTGAGAGTTTATGTAAGAAGCTTGCAATATTCGTGAAATACGACAGGTTTTTTGGGCGTGGAGGTTATTGTCGGTTAAGAGATAAATCATACTTTATCATAAACGAAAGATTGTCCAATGAAACAAAGGAACAGATATTTATAAACGAGCTCAAATCGATCAATCTAAACAGCATCGATCTACCGGCGTATTTAAGAGCACTATTCAGAAAAAAATGATGTGGATAATTACACTTATCTCTATTGGAATTTTGTTCTGGCTGGCAAATCTGCATATTTTGCTCCTCTCGAGAGATTGGCCACTCATTTTGATTGTATTCGGTGTTATCAATATATGTGGTATATTTTTAGGACGTAAGAAAAAAAATATTATCAGAGATTTAGAAAAAGGTAAAATATCTGTTCAAGAAGCAGAGAGAAGACTGGGAAAAATCCACTAATCGCTACCTCTCATCCCTTATCTCTCCTATCAATTCTTCAATAAGATCCTCAAGGGTAACAATACCAAGAATACGGTTATTCTCACCACTCACTATTGCCATATGTTCTCCTTTTTGTTTCATTGTGGAGAAGATTGCCATACATCGTTCATGCGCGCTAACATAAAATGGTTTTCGCAGCTCTATACTATTTGTGTAGAAATAATCCTTGATATTAAACACACCGATAATATTATCACGATTCTTTTTATACACAGGAATTCGTGTGTAAATCCTTTTATGTTTTGTCGACAGCGCTTCTAATTCATGACCTCTTTCACAAAAAAATACTGCATCCATAGGTATCATAACATCAGTCACGACTCTCTTTGAAAAATCGAAAAGTCTAGCAGCGAGTTTACTCGCCTTATCTTCATATTCACTCATTGCGTAGATTATATCCAGTCTTTTGATTGATTCACCTTTTGTATCACTTCTGAAGAGATAAGCTACTGCTTTTGAAATACTTGCATAGAAATATATAATTGGGTAAGTAATAGTTTGTATGTAATAGATTACAGTACCTAAATATTTCATTACTACAATAGGATGGGAAAGTGCTATTGATTTAGGTATAAATAAACCAATAATGAGCGAAAATAGAGAAAGTACTATGGTTGAGAAAACAATACTACTATTGCCAAAATGTTCAATGAAGAATTTAGCAAAGAGCGTCGATGCAACAACGAGTATAAAATTCTCACATACCAATATTGTTGAGAAAAAATGCTCTGGTCGTGAGAGAAAATAGCTCACGAGTATTGCCCATTTCTTATTTTCTTTCTTCGCTTTAAGAATTGTTATATTTTCTAAACTAATCAGTCCTGTTTCACTTGCAGTAAAAATCCCTTGCAGCGCAATGAGCACTAATGGTAGCAATAATAAAAGCAACATTCTGCCTCTTAGTGTCCTTTCTTCTTTATTAAAACCTTCTCGATAATTCGGTCACGAATTTCCTCAATGGTGATTTCGAGATTCCCAACATCGATTTTCTCTTTTTTCTTTGGTATACGCTTAAAGTAATTATAAATAAAACCAGATAACCTTTCACCTTCATCAGCAAATGGCTCGATATTCAAGATGCGCGACATTTCTCCTATGTTTATGTCACCTTCAAAAATAAATGCATCGGCTTCAATTCTTTTATAGGGAATGTCAGCAAGCTCATCGTACTCATCGATGATTTCGCCAAAAATAGATTCCAAGATGTCTTCAAGCGTTACTATTCCAGAGAAGCTGCCAAATTCATCAACAACAATGCTTATGTGGATGCCATTTTTTCTGAACTCGGCTAACAGATTTTCAGCATGCTTTGTCTCATGAACAATGTATGGTTCCCGCATCAATTTCTTGATACTCGCATCGGAAGTATTTGCATCACTCATATAACTGATAAAGACGTCTTTGGCATACAACATTCCAACTACATTATCTTTTTTGTCAAAAACACATATTCTTGAATGTTTCTCATTTGTTATTATATTTTTTGCATCCTCTATGGTTGCATCTATGTCGACGCCAACAACCTTTTGCCGTGGTGTCATAATCTCATTGACCCTGACTTTCCCAAACTTGAGAATCTGATAACCAAACTTCTCCTCTCCCTCATCGAGCACCTTAAATTTCTTCGCCTCGCTGAGCATTAGTTTGATTTCTTCATCTGAAATGACTCTTTGCTCTGCTGAGGGACGAATAATGATCAATCTCGCAAAGGATTCCATTAATCTTGATATTGGACTGAAGATGTACGAGACGAAGGTGATTATTTTACCGAATTTCAATGAAAGAAACTCAGCATTGGCTATTGCTATCGTCTTTGGTGAAATTTCACCGACAATGAGAAGAAGGGAGGTCATAATGATGAACTCGATTATTAAAGACAGTGTTGTATTCACTCTGTAAGTAGTAATAACTTTGACGAGTATTATTGCGCCCACTGATGAAGCGCCAATATTTACGAGGAGATTGGCGAGTAATATAGCAGCAAGTGTCTTACCTGGCTCACTTTTTATCTTCTCAAGCGCATGTGCACCTTTTTTTTCTTCAAATATGAGCGCCTTTACGCGAAAACGCGAAAGTGAAAAGATTGCCGCCTCCATGCCAGAGAAAAAAGCACTCAATGTAAGAAAAATAATTATTAGTATAATATATAATATAAGGTTAGGCATTTGCTGTATAGCGCAAACATTTATTTCTCATCTCTTTCTTTTCTTTCTTATCTCGGTGATCGTAACCGATTATGTGGAGTAAACCGTGTACGACGTAGTAGTATAAATCTTCAGGATTTTCTACTTTATCGTATGAAATATAAATCTCTGAAACTTCCTCCATATTAAAAGAGATGACATTTGTTGGTCGATTCTTTCTAAAAAACATCTTGTTCAGTTTTCGTAGATAGCCATCACGCTCGATCACAATATTTAGTCTATTTAACTCATACTTTTCTTCTTTTAATACTCTCCTTATAATAATCATAATTTTCCTTTTATTGACCGATGAACAGCTTGAACGATTAAAGATATCTATTCGCATGATATCCACTTCGATGATGTTGGACTAGATACAGCATCTTATTGTAGTTCTTAAATAAGCAGTGATTTGCTCTATTACTTTGTGAGTCTCCTCCTCATGGCGGCAATAGGTGAAACACATGATAAATATTCAAGTCACTGTGCTATTTTAGACTCCTTGGTTATTCTTCGACAAACCGTGTTTTTCATCTACTTTTTCATACTCAATACGTGGATGGAAAACACCAGTAAGTACAGATAAGAAGGCAGGCTTTATTTGTTCCAGCTCCTGACGGTTTATTGGACATTCATCCAGTTGTCCGTCATTAAATTTCTTTTGAATATTCTCCTTCAATATCTTCTGTAATTTTGTAACAGTAATATTCTTTTCACTTCGTGCAGCTGCCTCTACGCTATCCGCGAGCATAATCACCGCAGCTTCCTTAGTTTTTGGCTTAGGCCCTGGATATCGGAATGTTTCCTCTGCCACATCAGTGGACATATGGAGCGCTTTCCTATAAAACAACTCGATAGTTGTTGTACCATGATGCCGTTCGATGATATTGATCAATTTTCGAGGCAGCTTCATTTTTTTCGCCATCTCCACTCCATCCTTAACGTGTGAGATAATGATTAGGGTACTCATCTGTGGTTTCAACGTATCGTGTGGATTTTTAACTCCAATTTGGTTCTCAATAAAATATTCTGGTTTTTTAAGCTTACCAATGTCATGATAATACGCACCTACACGTGCAAGAATCGGATCAGCGCCAATAACTCTCGCTGCTGCCTCAGCAAGACTACCTACAACAATCGAATGATGGTAACTTCCAGGTGCTTCGATGGCCATTTCTTTGAACAGGGGCAAGTTTAGATTCCCAAGCTCTAAGAGTGTTAAATCAGTAGTAAAATCAAACAGCTTTTCAAACAGAGGAAGTAAGAGAACGAAAAGAACACTTCCGAGAATACTATTTATCATACCTTCTCCGAGGTGTAAAAAATTTATATGTCCCTTCAATAGGTATGCATCTGCAAAGAGAATTGCAGCCACATTTGCAGCTGCAATGTATATCATCGGCCGATAGAGAGACAGCCGTGTATTTATTGTCTGCGTTGAGAAGGCAGCTACCACACCACTCACAAAGAGATAAATAAAGATAGGCATCGAGTTTAAAGGAATACCAAACAGCGATGCAAAAATAATCGTAAAGATAAGAGCAGAATAAAAATCAAAATAGAGTGCGAATAAGAAGATAAAAAATGAAATTGGGAGTAGGTATATGGTGTCAGTAACATAAACGATCTTGCCAAGAATTAAGTAAATTGCAGAAAGCAATGCGATAAAATAGATGTGTTTGTCACCAAATAAATCAGATTTAGTGACTCTTCCAATATTGTAAAGAAAGAATATGATAGCAAAATACAAAAAATTCCTTAGAAAGAGCGTTTTAATTATCTCCCATGTTCCGATTGAAATGTATGTTGATTCTAACGCACTCAATATTTCCATTGCTTCTTTTGTTACTCGTTTATGTTTCTCGATGATTATTTCTCCTTTAAGTACCTCTCCTTTTGTCTTAGGCACATTTGCGAATACCTCTTCAATTCTCTCTTCAGTTTTTTCTTTGCTAAATATCACATTGGGCTCTAGCAGAAAGGCAACTAATCGCTTGTATTCAGCTCTTTCTTTGGAACCGACGAGACTCTCGGCCTCGGGAACAGAATATAATCTATCAATAGACTCTACCATTTCCTTATCACCACTCACTATCGTAATGATTCTAAAGTCAGATGATTTTGCATCGGTAATACCTGCGGCATAAAGGTCACTCAAACTTCTTAAAATCCTTTCGAAAATATTTGTGGGGCTATTCTTGAGAAGATATTGAATGACCACTTTATCAACTGCATATTCTTTTTGTACAAAATAAATAAGAGAGTCCCTACTTATGTTTTTTCCCCTGCTGAGAGAATCAATAAGACTCTCGAGACCTTCAATTTTCTTAGTGACCGTTCTAAATACTCTATTATCTAGTTCAAATACGGGCGGAATTCTTTTGGCAATCTCGTCACGTTCTTGGTATAGTTCCTGTTCTGCCTTCGGTATGAAAAAATCATAAGGCGCAATAATATCGAATGATGCGATTTCTCCTTCACTAAGTATATATTTTTGAGGAACCACAGGCGGTGGGAAAATGATATTCAGTAAGAGAATGATGCCAATGAGTATCAAATACCTATGTGGAATTCTTGGTTTCATAGGCCTTTATTATTTTTTGAACAAGATGATGTCTTACAACATCTTGTTCATTCAGGTAAATAAATCTGATACCTGGGATATTCTTTAGCAGATGCTGTATTTCAATAAGTCCCGAAAAAATATTTACTGGAAGATCAACCTGAGTGATATCTCCAGTAACAACAACTCTTGACCTCCAACCCATCCTTGTCAAAAACATCTTCATCTGCATGCCCGTTGTGTTCTGTGCCTCATCGAGAATGATAAATGCATCATTGAGCGTCCTTCCTCTCATATAGGCAAGTGGTGCGACTTCGATAGTCTTCATATTAAGGTATTTTTTTACCCTATCATACGGTAAAAAATCGTTAAGGGCATCATAGAGTGGACGAAGATAAGGGTCAACTTTCTCCTCGATTGCACCGGGTAAAAATCCTAATGATTCTCCAGCCTCCACAGCTGGTCTGGTAAGAATTATCCTCTCAACCTTCTTTGCCATCAGGTACGAAACTGCCTTGGCAACGCCGAGATAGGTCTTGCCTGTTCCAGCAGGGCCAATACTTACAACAATATCGAAGTCATCAACCGCCTTGAGGTAGTCTGCTTGGCCATCACTTTTTGCTCGCACGAGTCTTTTCGGTGTACTCACACAGCAAGCATCTTTCTCTTCGACGTCCTTAATTGTGCGCTGCGTTCTCTCTGTATCCCTTTCTATATCCTTCAACATCTTCTTGATTGCCCTTGCAGCCAATTTAACTTTTCTATCATCTCCTTTCAAGAATATGCTCTCGTCACGCATGGATACAATTATCTTATACTGCTGCTGTATTGTCCTTAAGATTTCATCTTGAAAGCCCAGAACAATTGTGGGATCAAAACCTTTTATGGGGATTGATACTTTCACATCTCAGGGAGGGGCAGATATCTGCCCCTCCCAAATATTTTAATCATGAGGTATTACAAATGTCTGATTTGGATATATTAAATCAGGATCCTTTATTTTATCTTTGTTTGCCTCGTAAATCTCAGGCCATCTCTTTGAATCTGAATAGATTGAGAGATATGAGGCTATTAATCCAAGATAATCGCCCGGTATTACCGTATAATTATCCAGTGTAGGAATGAACAATACCCAGCCAGGATATATGAGGTTTGGATTCTTGATCTTATCTTTGTTTGCTTCATATATCATTGGCCACTTTGAACCATCATGATAGACCTTACGCATACCGGCGATTTTAGACAACCAATCCTCCTCAACCACAGTATATCTGCCATATTGACATTTCATCCATTCTTCTTTCAAGGCCTCGAGTTTTGCCATATGGTCATTATGACGAGATTCTAATGCCTCGACTTCGGTTGTCAATGCCTCCAGCTCAGCTTCCAGCTCACCCATCTGTGCCTCAGCGTCTGCCAATTGCTCTTGGAGTGCTGCTAGTTCTGCCTGAGCTTGTTCTTCGGTCAGTTTCTCTTGGGCAAATACAAAGACAGGAACGCATAAGAAAAGTATCAAGCACGTAGAGAGTATCTTCATGTTACCTCCTCATTTATGGCAACGTTTCGCGATATTATCTTCAAGCGTCGCTATCTCAGTCTCAAGCTCCTTTAATGCCGTTTCAAGCTCAGCCTTCCTCGTCTTCAATGCATCCACTTCTCCCTCAAGCTCAGCAATTCTTGCCTGTGCAGCTTCCAAGGCGGCTCTGGCTTCCATGAGGGCATCCATCGTCTCCTGTTTTGCCATCTTAGGACCGCACCCGATGACCACGATGGCAAGAAGAAGAACCGCAAGTATTTTGTTCATAGTGCCACCTCCTTCAGGTCTCACGCCATATAAATCTTACTCATAATTTATCAAATGTCAATAGTCAATCATGATGAGCCAGATCACGTAAATGCCATCTCAGGAGTCAAGGTGCTCAGACATTTGTTTGACAGTATATTGACATTCCTCTATTTCTGGTTATCATTTGTAATGCAAAATCATGCAATTATTGTGGCGGCTGGCAAAGGACACAGATTCGGTGGGTTAAAACAATTCTATCCTTTTCGTGGCAGACCACTATTATGGTATGCCTTGGAGAGCTTTGAGGCAAATCGCAATGTCAATGCTATTACAGTAGTTGTTCCTCGGAATAAGATAAGGTATCTAAAAAGAGTAATTGAACATGGAAAAATGAAAAAAGTCGGTGCTCTTGTGTCTGGAGGTCTTCGCAGACAAGATTCAGTCTTGAATGGCCTCAATACCATCAAGGCGAGGTCAGGAATTGCTATTATTCACGATGGTGTCAGACCAGTCGTATCTGAGAAATTAATAAATAGAGGAATCAGACTCTGCAAGAAATACAAGGCAGTAATCTTTGGGTCACGTGTTTCCGATACCTTAAAAGAGGTCAAGAATCACGTTGTCATAAGAACTCTACCCAGAACTCAGCTCTATCTGATACAGACACCTCAATTCTTCGACATTAGTCTCATAAAAAACGCATACAGAAAAGCCGACCTAACCGTGGAATATACTGATGATGCAGCGCTACTTGAAGATTTAGGCATCCCAGTCTATGTTTATACTGGGGACAGATTCAACATAAAAATCACTCAGAGCATCGATCTTCGTTTATTGAGCAAGATAGTATGAAAAGAGTAATCCTGTTAGGATCAACTGGTTCGATAGGACGTAACACGATTGCAGTCATCGATCATCTAAGAGACTTCGAAATCGTAGGTATTGCCGCCTATACCAATTATCGTATGCTTATAAAACAAGCACGTTTACTCAAGCCAAGAACTGTCACGCTTGTTGATAAGCGCCATTATGAAGATCTAAAAAAGAATCTCGGACACCTCAGAATTGTATGTGGTGAAGAGGGTATTACTGATATGGTTGAACATACCAATGCCGATGTGATTATTTGTGCCTTTGCAGGCTCGATTGGTGTCTTCGGTATTATTGAGGCGATTAAGAGAAAAATGAGTGTCTATCTCGCTACAAAAGAGATCCTCGTGAGTTTCGGTGATGTTATTATGAATTTGGTGAAAAAGCACGGTGTTGACCTGATTCCGATTGATAGCGAACACTCTGCTATCTATCAGTGTCTTGCAGGCGTGCGACGAGAAGATGTGAAGAGGATACTATTGACCGCATCTGGGGGTCCATTTTTAAGTAAATCGATTAACCATGTGCGTAAATCTGAGGTGCTCGACCATCCAATTTGGAAGATGGGCGCAAAGATTACCGTAGATTCCGCAACTATGATGAATAAAGGACTTGAAGTCATTGAGGCACATCATCTCTTTGGTTTTCCTCCAGAGATGATAACGGTTGTTATACATCCCGAGGCTCTATGCCACTCAATGGTTCAATTCGTCGACGGAACTCTTCTCGCTCAGCTGTCCACTCCCGACATGAAACTGCCTATTCAATACGCACTGACCTCACCTAAACGCGTGCCTTCCCTTGTGAAGCCACTGGACATCACCAAGGTCAGAAGGCTGACCTTTTTGCCTCCCGATTACAGGAAATTTCCCTGTCTCAGACTTGCCTATGACGCCTTGAGGATTGGCAAGAGTATGCCGGCAGTTCTCAATGCTGCGAATGCAGAGGCAGTTAAACTTTTTCTTGAAGATAGACTGAAATTCGACCAAATTGCGAAGGTAATAAGACGAGTTATGACCAAACACGTCGCCAAGAGAGGTACAGTCTCGTCATATCGAGAGGCTGAGGAGTGGTCAAGACAGATGGTGAGGGATCTCCAATGATAGAGGTGTCAGCTGGATCTATTCTCACGAACATAATAACTACCTTCGTATATCAGCTCTTGCCTGCCCTATTCCTCCTTGCCTTTTGCATAACTATCCATGAATTTGGTCATTTTCTGTTAGCAAAGCTTCTCCACATTCCGGTCGAAAAATTTTCCATAGGATTTGGACCCCCGCTCGTGAGGACAAAAATTGGAGAAACTGATTTTAGGATTGCCTATTTCCCACTCGGCGGCTATGTGAAGATGGCTGGTGAGGAAGAAGGAGAGATTCTCAAGACTCGTGATACTGACCATGGAGTGCCCCAGGAAGGCAAAAGAGCTGAAACGCCCGGGTTGTATGACGCGCCGATTTATAAAAGAATACTCATCATTTTTGCAGGACCCTTGTTTAACATTGCTTCAGCCGTCGTTGTTATCTTACTCACCTTTTCCATTTTCGGCGTTGCAGTAGATCCTTATACGACAATTGAGGTTGAACAAGAGAGTCTTGCTGGAAAGGCAGGATTCAGAAATGGAGATTCGGTCATTGCAGTCAATGAGACGCCGATTGAAACGTGGGACGATTTCTTGGAACTCATTTCCAAAAACATCAATGAAACAATCAGCATTACCGTAATCAGAGAAACCAAAGAACTGTCTATCAATGTAGTAGTGGATCCCGATTCTCTTGGTATCATGAATAGAGTGCCGCCAATCTTGGGAGTCGTAAAACATGGTGGTCCAGCTTCTGAAGCAGGGATGGCAGAAGGAGATCGAGTCGTAGCCGTAAATAGCCAGGAAGTTCATTCTTGGTATGAACTCGTAGCGATGGTCAGGGAAAGTGCGGACTCGAGCCTATTTCTTGAATGGGAACATAAAGGTGAAATAAAAAGTGCCGCAATTGTACCAACAGCCAACTACGACTATGTATTGCAGGACACCATAAGACAAATCGGCGTCCTTAAACCTCACGCACGGATATACCTTCCACCTGGTCAACTGCTCATTCTCGCAGTTAATAGGACTGCCGGTATCACGTGGATGACTTTGAATATATTCTATCAGTTGATAGTCGGAAGAATCTCGAGAAGGGCTGTGGGTGGTCCGATTGCGATTATCCAGTTAACCACAGAATCGGCCCGATGGGGTTTTGAGTATATATTATCGATACTCATCATTATCTCCATTAATCTCGGTCTCATCAACCTCTTCCCTATCCCTGCACTCGATGGTGGCCATATCGTGATCGCCACAATTGAAGCAATAAGGCGCAAACCGTTCTCTAGAAAAACCCGCTTGCTGATTCAACAAATCGGCTATGCCATTATATTTCTGCTTATCATCTTCGTTACATTCAACGACATCACGAGATAACTAATACCTATGCAAAATTCGCACCAATCCGTCTCAATCAATAGCGCATCAGCGTTATGAAGATACTCTTTTATAATCCGGCAACGACACAACGTCGATTCATCCCATTTGAGGCAATCAGAGGAAGTGCATTTTTCAGAAGGCCAAATTACGATGCGATGCGTCTTGCATTTGCTTCAAAAGAACACGATTTCTTCTATTACGATGAACGTATAGAGGAAAAGCCGGATTTTGCACCCGATCTATTGATCATAAATGTGCCTCTGAATCTCTCAAGGTATATAGAGACAACCGCGAGAAAAACGTGGCCAACCAAAACAAAAATAATCTGTTATGGTTTTTACTCAACGTTGTTTCCACAAGAAAACAAAAAATTCGCGGATACTGTAGTGATTGGAGATATCGCAAACGTGTGGCATAAAATCATCGCCGATGCACAGTCACATAGGCTTTCTCAATTCTATAAATCGAATAGACATGATCAATTCAATGTCGACAGGAGTATCGAACTAAAATATGGATTTACTCCAATTCTTTCTCAGTTGAGAACCTCCTTTGGGTGTACATGTTCTAAGGCGCAAAAAGATTTCTGTTATGAGAATATTATATATAAAAAATTTGTGCAATGGGATGCAGAAAAAGCGATAGACGAGATTTCTCGTATAAGGAGAAAAATCATTTTTATCCGAGATGATGATTTTTTGCATAATCTCGATTATACTATAAAAATTCTAGAAAAATGCTGGCGCTATAAGAAAATGTGGATCTTCCAGACCGGAAGGCTCATTTTTGATAACCTGCATGTATTACCTTTGTTACGCGATGACGGAGTCAGAATAGTGTACTTGAAAGAAGATTGGTTAGGCGCAGAATTATCGTACAAGATAAACAACAAGGATTACATAAAAGAAAAAGAGCGTCAGGTCAGTCTGTTTCATAATCATCGCATAGCCCTTGGTTGTAAACTGGTACTTGGCTTTGAAGGGGAAGACTACAACTTTTACCGACAATTATTGAAGTTCCTGATGAAGATAAAGGTTGACCTCATTAAAGTCACTGTTCAAATGCCAATACCTAAGACTGAGACGTATCATAAATATCAGAAGAATGGACAAATTGTGCAGGATCTTTCGCTCTATGACAAATGGATGCCTGTTGTTCAAATTCAAGGAATGACGCCACAGGCATTATATTCATGGATGGAATGGCTACGTGATCGTTTCTATTCGTGGGATTCAATTCTGCTCAGAAATCTACTCGTCTCACCAAGATTGGGTTTTTATAACACCATTTTTTTCTATCTCATTCCCAATCTCTCTTACCGCAACAATTTTCTGGAAAAGGTTGGCTATCCGCCGTAAGTATTTGGGGTCAGGCCTCATACTGAGATGTGAGGCCTGACCCCATTATGGCCCTGACCCTATTGCAAGCCAAGGTATTTGTGTACTTGTGGTATTATTCTGACATCTGTTAGCTTGTGCAATGCTTTTTCCTGAATATCAAGTATAGCAGAAATGCGTTCGCCAAAAACGGGCTGAATAACGAGTGTTATATTACTACCGACTCTCTCCATAATATCACAAACCGTATCGATCTCTTGCAGTATAACATCTTTATTAATTACTATTTTAACAAATACCTCTTTGAGGGTGGCAATTTTTAGACACTGCTCATGCTCAGACCAGAATTCACGCTCACCTGTGGCAGTCGGTATTTTGAAATCCAATGCCACTGTACTCACATAGTTGATTATCTTTTCGAGTTCATTGGGCAATGTAGCATTCGTATCAAGATAGATTCTCTTATTCATTTTGTTGATCTCTTTGCACAATTCCAATAGAAAATCAATTTGCAGAAGCGGCTCACCTCCAGTTATTGCAACCACGTCCTCAGTGATTTTTTGGAGTAAGAAGTCTACCTCAATAGGATTTTCAAACACCGAATCTCGATAAACGAAGCAACCTTCTTTTTTTTGTGCATCTGGTGTGTCACAATAATGACAAGAGAGATTACATCCGAGGAATCTTACAAATGTCTGCCTCTGCCCAATCTTAATACCTTCCCCTTGTATAGATGTAAATAACTCCCTAACATACCCCTTCATGAAAGACAATAGTTTCCTTAGTAATAAATAACTATAATGAGAAAGCCTAAGAAGTCAAGGGAAGGAAAATATTACAAAGATAACTAATAGAGAACTAAAATGTGAGGCATGTAACAAAAAGGGGCAGCCTCGGCTACCCCTTTGTCTTATGCGAGACGCTTATTTAACCAGTACCAATTTACCAGCTTTGTACTGCCATGGTGATTCGAAAGAATAGAAATAAACGCCAGAACTCACCTTTGAAGTCCAAGGAACGTCATAATAACCAGCAGACCATTGAGCATTTATCAGTTCATCAATCAATCTACCCGAGACATCGTAAATCCGGAGCTTTATGAGAGCAGCCTCAGGAAGCGCTACACTAAACATTGCCTTACCCTTGGCTGGGTTATTTTTCAGACCGAAAGAGAAGAATGGAGGGTTCGTTTTGTCCTCAGCAACAGCAACTCCGCCAATAAAGGAGTAATAAGATGCAGGTGCATCTTCAGGATCGGTTGTCTGACGTTGCACCATATCTTCTGCAAAGATGTAGTAGTTTACCTCTCCTCCTGGCCAGTTGATTTCTGGTATCTCACCATAATACCATTCATCGCTTACACCTATTATCATCTCGGTTCCGAACCAGTCAGGATCATGCGCACGTCTATAATAGAGTATAACGGTATCGAGAGTGATATCGGTGACTTTGGTATAAACGGTAAAAGGACCTAAATCAGGCGTGTCGTCTAAATCCGTTGTGGAGTCAATCACTGGTGGAGATAAGTCGATTATAAAGGATTCTGCATCTGAATATTGGCCCTCGTTTCCCCCAAGGTCAAATGCCTTGACCTGCCAGTAGTACGTCAGATCGCCAGCCAGATCATAGTGGGCAGTACTCACGTCGAATGTATCGTCGATTATTGGAGATGGTAATGAAATAGCGGTGTCTACTTGAAGCACATATCTGACCGGAGCTGGTGGACCATCTCCAAAACCTCTCTGCTTTAGCAGGACCTTATTAAAATTGCCTTTCGTGAAACGTACAGTTGACCAGCCAAAGGCGACAGAGTTATCGGTCAAAATAGTATCGTCTACTGGACTCAGAAGCACAGGAGTTTGAGGTGCCTCGAGATCAAAACTGAAAGACCAGACCACTGACCAATCGCTCTGACTTCCCTCAGTGTCCTCAGCCTTCACTCTCCAGTAATACGTAGTATCACTAAGCGTAGCTGCGCAAGAGGTATCTGAGGTGACCATACTTTCTGGACCGGTAAAGGCTGCATCCATAGCATATTGCATGATGTAGCTATCTGCAAATGTCTCTGGGTCTTCAGATGCATGCCAGACAAAAGTGACTGCTGTATCACTTAAGAATTCTGCATTTTTCGGAGTAACTAATACAGGAATTGTCGGAGGAGAGTTTCCAGGCAGACTTATCACAGTGAAATCCTCGCCTGTCGGATTGTTCGAACTCACTCCTGCAGCATAGAGATTCCCATCTGAGCCATAGACAAGCTCCCAGGCTGAATCAGTCGTGTGTTTAGATCCATCATAAAAATAAGACCAGAGTTCGTGTCCTGAGTCATCGAGGCGTATAATTGCTAAATCTCTAGTGGTACCTTTATAAATATATCCTGCAGCATAAATGCCCCCATTTGAACCATAGACAATGGAGCGTGCTCTATCCAACTGAGATCCAGGGTACACATAGGACCAATCTGCATTACCAGTAGAGGGATCAAGACTAACAACCGTAAAATCTTGTTGAGTACCACTGTTCGTGCTATGTCCTGCAGCATAGACATTCCCATCCAAGCCATAACAAGCTGACCAGGCTACGTCATTAGAGTGTGAAGTTCCATCATACTGATAGATCCACTGTGCGCTCCCGTCACTGGGGTCAAGACTAATGACCGTAAAATCCTGTTGAGTACCACTATTTGTGCTATACCCTACAGTATAGACATTCCCATCCAAACCATATACAACGTAATTGGCTGCATCATCAGAGTGTCCAGTCCCATCATACTTATAGATCCAGTGTGCGGTTCCGGTAGCAGGATCAATGCTTATGACGGTAAAATCTTGCTGATTGCTTATATCCACAGTATATCCTGCAGCATAGACATTCCCATCCGAGCCATAGACAAGGTGAATAGCTCCATCGTCAGAGTGTCCAGTTCCATCATACCGGTAGATCCAATTTGCGTTCCCAGTAGCAGGATCAATGCTTATGACGGTGAAATCTTGTTGATTGGCAATAGAGGTACTATATCCTGCAGCATAGACGTTTCCATCTAAGCCATAAACAACTGACCAGGCTTCGTCATAAAGATTTCCGGGCCCATTATACCGGTAGGTCCAATTGGTGTCTCCTGTAGATGGATCAAGACTGATCACGAAGAAATCTTCATCATAGGTTACACCATCCGTGATAAATCCTGCAGCGTAGACATTGTAATCAGAACCCTGTACAATTGAAAAAGCCCAGTCCATGAATCCAACATTATACTGGTAGATCCAATTTATATTGCCTGCCGGTGTCATGCTTGTTACGTTGAAATCCCAGTTTACTACGGCTCTTGAAATAAATCCGGTAGCATAGATGTTTCCATCTAAACCATAGAAAACCGATTTGGCAAGCTCGGTATCGCCGTCGGGTCCAGGTCCATCATATGTGTAGACCCAATTTGCTTGAGCATGAGCGAATCCGGCGTAGAACAATACTAATAGGCAGAGCAGAACAAGAGGGCCTACTCTTATTTTGCCTATTCTTCTGATTTTCATATGCTCCTCCTTTTCATAAGCTCTTTACAATTATAATGCAAAAAAAAGCAGAGCCTTTCATCTTAACCATATCTGTACACTTGTTTATAGGCTTTACCTTATTTACAATTCCTCATTCCTCATCTTCAAACAGACCTCACCTCCTTCCCATATTGAGGGTATTCGCAAACTCTGAATCCCTTTATTCTAGATGTTCGCGAAAAACTTCGTTTTTCAATGACCTCTTTGAAATGATAAGCTATGCTCTATGGGAGTTCACACTACCTCTCATCCCATATAGCGCACGGCCTCAGAAGTAATTTGTACTGTCAACATTTCAACCATAAACTAAGGGTGAAGAAAGGCTTTGGCGATGCCTCGTTCGATTCCAATGACAATCTCAAAATTGTTATCGAATATCTCATGACGAAACTTTTTATCGCTATCAATTGCTAAGACAAAGAGCGTCCATTTACTACTGAACAAGTATGTCTTGATAGTAAAGGTAATATGTGCTGCCGATGTGATAGATATTGAGTACACCGTGGAATGAAGTTTTGTCGTTCAGCATTTAGTAAGATTCGTGAGACTATCTCACGAAGATGGATTATCAAAGATCAATTCCCAAATAGGGAAACAACCAACAAGCAATATGTTCCCAAAAGAGCCGACAGACTATTTTATCCATAATAGTTGCTGCGTCAATACTTTTTAGACAGATGTGTCAAAAAATAACTGATAAGAGAATTAAGTGTAGAACTACCACGAGCAACCTGGTTCTCGTGCCATCACAACACCCACCTTACCTTACACCGTGCCCTATGGATTTCATCTTGCTCTCGGACATAGCGCTCCATGACATCAAGGGCAAATTCACGGGGATCGATATCGTAGTCTTTCAATCCTTTTGTCTTCACCGGTGTATTTGTAGAGGAGATATTTATTCCAAAGTGTATGAGCGAAGAAATTGGCGTAACCGTCGCTACTGAGATTGATAATTTTGCATCATTATCATATAAATCACTGCCTATTCTTCTCGTCAGGAGGCTTTTCTTTAGACTATTTATTAACTCATGAATGATAGTAGCGAGAAGGAGCTGTCTTAAAATGGCTTTTTCAATGTCTGTATCAAAATGCTCGATAATAAAATGGAGCATGGATTCGGAATATATGTTACTTCCTGATTTAATATCCTCGATGTCGACCATGTCTTCAGGTCGCACATCACATCCACCACAAAAGCCAATAATGGAATCGCCCATTATGCCAAAATGGCGATATGCATAATTGCTGCGCAATTGCTCACCCGTATAGGTCATTTCTTCCTTTATGAATTGATGTTTCATTCCTCGATGAGCCTATCTAAGTGCTCCTGGGCAGATTTGTACTCTGGATTTAACTTCAATGCCAATCGAAAACAATCACGCGCCTTATCCTTTTCATTGAGACCTTCGTAGGCAATCCCCAGGTTATAGTACAATCTTGGATTATTCTTCTGTATCTTTTCTGCCTTTCTTAATGATTTAATCGCTTCTTCAAATTTTTGACTCAAAATGTAGAAGTCACTCAATTCAATGAGATCGTCAAAGTCTGTTTTCATAACTTCTTAATCTTCTCGAGATCGGCATTCTTGCCGAGCAATACGAGAACATCGCCTGAGATTAATTCGTCATCAGACCCCGGGCCTATTATAATCTCTTCTTTGAAATCGGTAGAGCCATCTGGTTTTGAGTATGGTATCTTTCTTTTGATTGCAATGACGCTCACCTTATATTTTGCACGGAGTTGAAGATCACGTAAAGTATTGTCCACAATTTTTTTCGGTACAACCATTTCAACAATGCCATGAGTCTTAGAGAGTTCAATGAAATCAAATATTTTGGGGCTTGCGAGGCTCTCGGCGAGTTTCTCTGCCATTTCCCTTTCTGGGAAGGTGATTCTATCGGCACCAACCTTTTTGAGTATCCTTGAATGTAAATCACTCTTTGCCTTAACGATGACTTGTCTGATTCCCATTTCCTTGAGAGTGAGGGTAATCATAATACTATCCTCAATAGTCTCTCCCATGCTCACGATTGCGGTGTCAAAATCCGCAACACCGAGCTCTTTTAGCCCTTTTTCATCTGTTGCATCCATAACAACAGCCTGCGACACTACTCCCTCCATTTCTCTTACGCGGTTCTCATCCTCGTCAATCGCCAAGACCTCGAACTTCTTTTCACTCAAGGCCCGTGCAATACTCGAGCCAAAACGACCTAATCCTATGACGACGAATTGTTTCATCTATTCCTCCTACTCCTCTATGCCTAATTTCTTTTTTAGGTAAGGAATCAGACCTCCATCGCTGATGATCCTGAGGATAAACTGCGGTAATGGTGTGGCTGTTATTGTTTCGTTGTTTTTCATATTTCTTATTATACCGCTTTGTAGGTCGATTTCAATGGTATCGTTGTCTCTAATCTTTTTGCTTACATTGGGAGCAACAATGACCGGAAGGCCGAGATTTATAGCGTTTCGGTAAAAAATTCGGGCAAACGATTCCGCAACTATCGCGCTTATCCCAAAGTATTTTAGACAGGTTGCTGCCTGTTCACGAGATGAGCCACAACCAAAATTTTTGCCAGCAACAATGATGTCTCCCTTATTGGCCTTCTCTAAAAATTCTGGGTACACCGTTTCAAAACAATGTTTTGCCATTTCTTCACGATCGGTAGTGATAGAGAGATATTTACCCGGATATATCACGTCTGTATTGATATTGTCACCAAACTTGTATACTCTTCCTTTCATAACCTCGTTCATGACACTCTCGTTAAGGTGCTTTTGGCGTCGCTATCTCACCCCTTATTGCCGAGAAGGCAACGGTTGCTGGTGAGGCGAGGTAGATAAATGATTCAGGACTTCCCATTCGTCCTTTGAAATTGCGGTTAGTCGTTGCCACGCATACTTCTTCAGGAGCAAGCAATCCTTGATGCGCCCCGAGGCACGGACCACAGCCAGGGTTTAAGATAATACCGCCAGCCTTCACAAAGGTCTCAATATATCCCTTCTTTATTGCCTCAAGGTAAATTCTTTTTGATGCTGGGATAATAAGAAGACGCACATCAGGATGGACACGATTACCTTCAAGAATCTGTGCAGCAGTTGCCAAATCCTCAAGCCTGCCGTTGGTACAAGAACCAATGAGTGCTTGGTGAATTTTTATGCCTTCTACATCCCTCACATTTTTCACATTGTCGACTGAGTGGGGACAGGCGATTTGGCTCTCTAAATCGGTAACATCAATATCTAATTCATGAACATACTGTGCATTCTCATCTGGTTGAATAACTTCAAATATCTTATCGGTAGTCCCCTTGACATAAGAAACTGTCTTCTCATCAGGCATCACAAATGCAACTTTTGCTCCCATCTCCATGGAGAGATTGCTGAGAACCATCCTCGAGGCGATGCTCAGGCTACGAATCGTTTCACCATGAAACTCAACGGCTTGGTAATTTGCTCCGTCTGCACCTAAGTGCCCAATGATAGAGAGTATCAAATCCTTAGCAGAAACATAGTCTCTAAAGGAACCCGAAACTCTAATCTTGATTGATTCAGGGACTCTTAACCACAACTCACCTGTTGCCCAAACGCCAGCCATTTCAGTGGCGCCAATACCTGTGGCAAAAGTGCCGAAGGCTCCATGAGTTGTTGTATGCGAATCTGTACCGACCAATACCTCGCCTGGTCGACAATGTCCAAACTCAGGAAGAATCTGGTGACAGATTCCTTCCTTTAGATCATAGAAGTATTTAATGCCCTGCTCTCTCACGAATTCTCTCAGCCGTTTATGAGTTATCGCTGTCTTTTCACTTTCAGCAGGAATACGATGGTCAAACAGGATAACGATCTTCGTGCTATCCCATACCTCTCTAACACCGATATCACGGAATGACCTGAGAACAACATCAGCATTTTCATGAGACATGGCAACATCAACCTGTGCCATCACTATTTCGCCTGGCGAAACCGTTTCTTTTCCCGATGCCTTTGCTAAAATCTTTTCGGCGATAGTCATATACACGAATGGTGATGGATCAGGATAGGATATTCATTCTTCAGTTTCAAGGCTCCGTTCCCATTGTCCACCGTATTCCACATCCTGTTCACACATACGACGCATTGGTTTCTGTGTTGTCATCTCTTCGTGCACATGCGCGATAAGACCTGCTGCACGTCCCAGCAGAAAGAATGCCTTACCAAGCCGCCAGTCAAAACCCATATCAGAGATGAGTGCAGCGATAGCACCATCTACGTTGATAGGTAACGGTTTTTTCTCTGCAAACATCTTTTCAAGGGCACGGCTCAGTGCAGTGTGTTCTCGTGCGATCCCTAATTCATCAGCCAATGCATAAAGCCTTTTGGTGCGCGGGTCTTGCGTGTGGATTCTATGACCAAATCCTGGCATCCGTTTCTCTTTTTGTTTGAGGTCGGTTAAGAGTCTGCCAGCAGTCTCTTCAAAACTCCATTTTTGACCATGCATCTGCTTCACCCACTCTTGGAGTATTCGGGCGCCATCTTCGATCGCCCCTCCGTGTATGTCGCCGACAGCCAAAATGCCTGCGGCAACTGCTGTCGGTAGAGGAACACCAGCAGATGCAACAATCCTTGATGCATGAGTTGATGGCGGAGTGACACCATGGTCAATAGAAGCAGTGATGAGTGCATCAACCATCCTTGCCTCTTTCTCGTCTGGCATTCTCCCCTTGATGAGCAGGAAGAAGACAGAACCGAAAGGTACATTACCGATCAAATCTTCCTGTTTGTAACCGCGTGTCCAGATATGGTTGGGTTCAACCTTTGAGATATTTGTCCTCCACATGTTACCCCCTTCAAGGATCGTTATTGGTGAGAGTTTGAAACCAGATTCTCATCATTTCTTGAGTGTTCTCTTCACCAGCGCAGGTATCTCGCTCAGCGTCTCAGCAATCAGGGCACCATTGCCTTTTAATGCCTCAATCTTACCTTTCGCCGTGCCCATATTACCTTCGATGATTGCACCTGCATGACCTAACCTCTTTCCCTGAGGCGCACCTTTACCTGCAATGAATGCTATGACCGGTTTGCACATCTCTTTTACATATGGCGCAGCAAGTTCCTCATACACACCACCTATTTCTCCAGCCATAACCACGGCATCGGTCTCCTCATCGTGTTCAAAGAGCCTCAAGATATCTTCAAAATTTGCTCCCAATATTGGATCACCACCCAGGCCTACTGACGTTGATTCTCCAAGACCAGCCAGGTTTAGTGCGTTGGCAACGTAGTACGTTACTGCACCGCTTCGTGCAACAGTACCGATGCGACCTTGCCGGAAGGCAATCTTTGGAAGCATCCCCACGAGTGCCTTCCCGGGTGAGATGAGGCCGGGCGTGTTTCCACCAATAACCATTACATCCTTTTCTTTCGCTACTCGCCGTACAGAGAGCATATCATGAATGGGTATGCGTTCGGTTATCACTACGACTGTCTTGATTCCAGCATCGATTGCCTCGAGAATCGCATCCTTTGCAAAACGTGGTGGTACCCAAACGCTTGATACGTGAGCATCAGGGTGTTCAGTCAGACACTCTTTTACCGTATCATAGACAATAACCCCTTCAACGTTTTGTCCCCCCTTACCTGGAGTAACACCACCAACAATCTGTGTTCCATATGCGAGCATAAACTTTGTATGGAGTGATGCATTCTGACCCGTAATACCTTGAACAATCGTCTTTGTCTTTTTCTCAATAATTATTGCCATGGGCGTTCACCAGTTTAGTGGCTACCATCTCCATAGTCTCTTGCCACACGAATCGTCTCCTTTATCACCTCTTCAATCGGTGTGTCATAGGCATAGATCTTTATATGTCTGAAGAGATCGGGATGTTCCTTTTTTGCCTGTTCAATAATCTTCCTTCCTGCCTCTTCCATATTACCTGCCATTCTCATTATCATAGGCTTCTCTGGTTTATTCTCAAGCACATAGTGAACGACAGCCTTTGCCCAATCATCACACCTTGAGATACCTCCAAATCGCGCGCCGAATATTGCCCTCACCTGTGGGTTGTCGATGAGTAGACCGAGCATTGCCCTCAATTTGTCTTGAGTAGGCGCACCACCAGAGTCCATAAAATTCGCTGGTTTGCCTCCATAGTGGTTGATGAGGTCGATGGCTGCAATGCCAAATCCTGCACCTCCTGGGAATACGCCTATATCACCATCAAGGTCAACATAGGGAATGCCTTTTGCCTTTGCAATCTTTTCTCGTTCGGTCAGCTCTCCGATCTCGTGCCGTGCTACAATTCCCATATCTTTTAATTGAGGATGTCGAAACATGGCATCCTCATCAAGGTCTACCTTGGCATCGATGGCAAACAGGGTTCCTTCCTTTGTACACACAAGAGGATTGATCTCAACAAGCTTGCAGTCGAGGCCAGTAAAGAGGTTGAACATATTGAGAATGACGGCAGCGCCAGAGCTGAGCAGCGGTCCAGTCAATCCAATTTCATGAGCAATATTTCTTGCTTTAAAATCATTTAAATTATCGCCTAAATTAAAGTAATACTTGAGTATCTTGTGAGGCTCCTGTCTGGCAACATCCTCGATCTCAATTCCTCCTTTTGAACTGGCCATTATGAGCGGTCTGTGCATCAGCCTATCGATTGTTGCAGCAAGGTAGAGCTCCTTCTCAAAGGCGATCTTCTTCTCAACCAAGACCTTTTCTATGACGTACTGACCATGCTTCTTAGCCATCATCTCTTTGATCTTCCCTTCTGCCTCTGTTCTGTGTTTTGCTGTCTTGACTAAACCTGCCTTACCTCGTCCGCCGAAGAATACCTGCGCCTTTATCACCACTGGGTAGGTGACCTTGTCTAATTCATCAAAATGCGCATCATCGACGACAACACCATCGAGCACAGGTATTGAATACCTTCTAAAGATTTCTTTTGCTTCGTACTCGTACAGTCTCATCAGGGCTTATTATATAGAATTTATGATTAAATGCAAGAGTATACGGACTACGGCAAGTCCTATTTTGATTTCTCGATGTCGAAATCAATGAAATCACAGTGATGTATTAGAATTGATTCAGGAGAGCGTTTAACTTTTTCACCCTCTGTTGAATGCGTAGCAATGATGTGTGCTACTTCTTTGGGAAGACCTGCTTCCAACGCCAATGCATAGCCAGAGATAGGATGACGTATGTGTTTCCCATACTCGCTCTTGACGAATTGCCTCTTTTTCTGTGCGTACTCGAGCAGCTTCCCAACATCGTGGACAAGGCCTCCGGCGATAACAATATCCATATTCATATCATGTCGCTCTCTGGCAACTGACATCGCCATGCGCGTTACAGCCCGGGTATGTTCTACCAATGTCCTTTTTGTCCTCATGAGCAACGTAAATGGGATGTTCTCAATCTTCTCCCAACCACCTCTCTTCATTGCCAAAAGCCAGACATCTATGACATGACCACGAAGTACCCTATCATGTATCTTATGTATTTCTGGAAATTGTGTGACTATATAGTTCTTGTTCATCACTGAACCTCACTACTCATTGTTCATTTGCTTGAGGTACTTGAGGAGCCCCCCCGCATTCATTATTTCCATCTCAAGTGGTGAGACCGGTGCTGCTTCATATACTTGATTCTGTGTAATATTCTTGATCTCTCCAGTTGTAACATTCACGGTGAGGATATCACCTTTTTTCATGGTATCTACATTATTGAGTTCGAGAATGGGTAATCCTATATTAACCGCATTTCTTCTAAATATCCGAGCAAATGACTGAGCAACGACTACTGAAACACCACTCCCCTTAATTGCTATGGCAGCATGTTCGCGTGATGAACCGCAACCGAAATTCTTACCAGCAACGATAATGTCATGTGGTCTTACCTCCTTAATAAACTCATCACCTTTATCTGCACCTTCCATTGCATGTCGGGCCATCTCATGTTTGTTAGTAAGAGGCAGATACTTGCCCGGATATATCTGATCAGTATCTATGTCATCGCCAAATTTCCATACGCGTCCTTTAATAATCATATTACAGCTTCCTCGGGTCGGTGATTTTACCGGTGAGGGCGGTGGCAGCTGCAGTTGCCGGAGATGCAAGATATACGTGTGCTCCTTTTCCGAGTTTACCAATGAAATTTCTATTCGAGGTTGATACCATTACCTCACCAGGAGCAAGGATACCAGCATGCCCAGTCGTACATAATGCGCAACCTGGGTTGGTCAGCACTGCGCCACTTGACAGAAATATATCGTATAGTCCAGCCTTTAGAGCCTGCTGTACAACCTCTGTTGTCGCTGGCACGATGATGAGCCTCATGCCCTGAGCTATCTTCTTGCCTTTGAGGATTTGCCCAGCAATTACCAAATCATCAAAGCGGCCGTTTGTGCATGAACCAATAAACACCTGATCAACCTTTGTACCGGCAACGTCCTCAACACTCTGTACGTTATCGGGTGAATGAGGGCACGCAATTTGAGGCGTTAGCGCATCTATTAAAAACTCATATTCCTTTTCATACCGAGCATCAGGATCAGCAGCTATAGCTTCGACATCTTGACCTGCGCGCGATTTAATGAATGTGGAGACGTCGGCATTGGGCTCAATAAAACCGATATCTCCGGACATTTCAGTTACCATACTGGTCATGGTGATGCGTTCCGCAAGGGTCATATCTCTTATCGTTGTACCTGCAAACTCAACCGCCTTGTTCAAGGCACCGTCAGTCTTCAAATGTTTCAATACTGAGAGGATCACATCTTTGGCAGTTACCCATTTTTTAAGCGTGCCATTGATGACGACCCTCACGGTTTCGGGAACACGAAACCAGAGTTTTCCCCTGTAGAGTGCGCCAGCAATATCGGTCGTTCCCATACCAAATCCTGCTGCACCTACTGCACCGAGCAGATTCATATGACTGTCAGTGCCAACGATAATGTCCCATGGTTTCACCAAGCCGCTCTCCAGAATGATATGCTGTCCTACTCCAGTATTCACATCAAATAGTCTTACGCCTTGGTGTGAAACAAACTCCCTGAGTATCTTTTGATTCAGTGCTACTTGTTCAGTACGTGCCGGAATGTGAAGGTCGAATGTGATGGCAACTCTATTTTTATCGAAGACAGGATGTTCTCCAAAATTCTCACGGTATTCCATAACCACATTTGGACCGCCAAAATCCCGCATTGTCACAAGATTCAGGTCAGTCCATATATAATCACCTGGTTGAACATGTTTGCCTGCATGGCGTGAAAAGATTTTTTCGATTATCGTCATAATCTTTCGGCTATTGCCCTCGCCATATCCAGGGTCGATGCGTCACCACCCATGTCATAGGTTCTTACTCTTCCTTCTTTTATTATGTCGGCTATTGCCTTCTCAAGCCGTGCTGCTGCAACTGTCTCGCCGAGCCACTCGAGCATCATTCTCGAGGCGAGAATGGTAGCGATTGGATTTACTTTGTATTTTCCGGCATACTTTGGTGCAGAGCCATGGGTCGGTTCAAATAAGGCGTAGTTGTTGCCTATGTTACCGCTCGAGCCGAAACCCAAGCCACCGGTCATCTGCGCACAGAGATCAGAAATGATGTCGCCATAGAGATTTGGTGCTACCAGTATATCGTAATTGAATGGTTTCTTGAGCAGCCATTGGCATAATGAATCAACATTTGCATCATCTGCCTCTATATCAGAATAACCTTCAGCAACTCTGTTAAATACTTCAAGGAAGAGACCATCACTTGCCCTCACAACATTTGCCTTATGAACACAGGTTACTTTTCGACGCTTGTTTGTACGCGCAAAATCGAAGGCCGCTCTGACAATTCTCTCGCACCCTTTCGGTGTATTTACCTTTATTGATATCGCTGCATCACGAGGAAGTCGCTCCATTCCTTTGATAGAAAACATCTCCTCAGGTACGCTGTTAAACTCATAGCCAGAATACAGGTCTTCAGTATTTTCCCTGAAGATTACAAAATCAATTCCCTCTTTATAGTTCAAGGGATTACCCTCATACGCCTTACAGGGTCTTTTACAAATGTAGAGATCGAACAACTGACGTGTCCTCACGATGGGGCTTCGGTAGACGAACCCCTTGTCTCTTAATTCGGGTAATAATTCTGTATCCGCAACGGTTTTAGGTTTTGAGGTGATTGCACCAAACATCGCACAGTCAGTACTTTTCATCATCTCGACTGTTCTTTGAGGTAATGGTTCTCCCTGAGTGCACCAGAACTGCCATCCTATGTCACCTGGAATGTACTCGGCATCGAGTTTAATCTTATCTAACACAATCTTCGTTGCATCGAGTACATCATTGCCGATGCCATCCCCTGGAAGCCACGCTATTTTATATTTTGCCATTTCTTATCTCCTATTGTTTGGAACAAAACAGACCATAGTAAAAATTTATGGAGAAAGTATGAGATAGGTTCCGATGCGTTCAGACGCAGCTTTTCGCCACCATAAACAGAACCATTTCACACAGCGCCCTCATATATACGGTATTTTTTGTAGAGTTCACCGCCCATCTTTATGATTTCATTATTGGTCGAATAATTATCTTCAAGAACCCACGATAGTTCTCCACCGGTATACCCAAGCTGCTGACCAGCCCTAAAGGATTCAAGAAATAAAAGAGATTCCAGTCCCATTTTTCGAAACTGCTTGCGTACTCCCATTATCATCAACCTTCCCTCTTTGATTTTGTTTTTATAGTAAAGAAATTTGAGCATCTCGATCGGACCGAGACGTCCATTCATCATCTTGAGTACCCTATTGTAATTTGGTACTGTAAGCGAAACGGCGGCAGGAATACCATCAACTTCGACCATAATCACAAGCTCGGGTTTTACCAATGGTCTGATAGTGTCAGCGAGCGCATCAATTTCTGCATCGGTCATTGGCACGAATCCCCAATTGCGGCTCCATGCATCGTTATAGATCTCCTTGACTTTCTTTACTTCATTTTTGAAATCTTCGAGGTTAATGGGTCTCACCTTTAGATCCTGAATCCTTCTGCGCACTATAGAACAGATCCGCTCAAGATATTCAAATGGTGCGTTCTTTGCATCTATGTAGTATGCATAGAGATCCTTTGCCTTCTGTAGCCCTGATTGTTCCAATAGAGTCGGATAATACTCAAAATTGTATGGCATCATAATGAATGGCGGCGTATAAAATCCATCAATGAGAACGCCGCAGGCATCGTTGGTTGAGGGATTCAGTGGACCAATAAATCTGTGCACACCTTTCTCTCGATGGAATGTGCGTACATGATCAAAGAGGCTTTGTACTGCCTCTGAATCATCGTCGCATTCAAAGAAACCAAAATATCCTGTTTTTTCGTTCCAGAACTCGATGAAGTTATAGTCCACAATTGCACAGATCCGACCGGCGACACTCTTATCGCGATAGGCCAAGAACATTTCCTTTTCAGCGTGTTCCCAGAATGGAGTCTTGCTCTTGTCGAACAGGTCGTAGACATCTCTTTTGAGTGGCGGTACCCAGTAGCGATTGTTTTTATAAAGGTGATAGGGAAAGTCTACAAATGTCTTTAACTCTTTTTCAGACCGTACGTGAACAACGGTTATCACTTCTCTATCAGTCCGAATTCATGAGCACAACGATTGAATACATCTAGTACTATATCAATATCTTCATCAGTATGTGTTGCCATGTAGCTTGTACGGATCAGCGCCCGACCAGGTGGTGTTGCCGGTGATATCACAGGGTTGGCAAAGATGCTGTTTGCAATAAGCATTTTCCAGAATGCAAAACACCGCTCATCTTCGCCTATCATAACTGGTATCACGGGTGTCTGACTTTCTCCCGTATCCAGACCGATTCTTTTAAACCCCTTGAGTACTCTCTCGGTAATGCTCCACAATCTCTTTCTGCGTTTAGGTTCGCTCTTGATTATATCAAGCGCCTTTTGTGCACATGCAACAGAGGCAGGCACCATGCTGGCAGAAAAGATGAGTGCCCGTGCTCTGTGTTTGATATGTGTAATCACATCTTGGCTTGCTACAACGAAACCGCCTAACGATGCGAAGGCTTTACTGAAAGTTCCCATGATGATGTCTGCATCATCGAGCAGATCAAAATGTTCACATGTACCTCTTCCTTCTTCACCATGGACGCCCACACCGTGAGCATCATCGACCAGAAGTCGCGTATGGTATTTCTTCTTCAACTTCACAATTTCAGGCAGATTTGAAAGATCGCCCTCCATGCTGAAAACACCATCGACAATGATTAACTTGCCTCGGTTTTCTGGGAGAGATTTCAAAATTCTTTCTAGGTCTTCCATATCGTTATGGCGGAATTTTTTGACATCAGCAAATGAGAGACGACAGCCATCAATAATTGATGCATGATCTTGACGATCGATGATGAGGATATCGTCTTTACCAGCAATGGCAGAAATAATACCCAAATTGGTCTGAAAACCTGTCGAAAATACTATGGCACCATCCTTTTCAAAAAATTCAGCCAAGTCTTTCTCGAGTTTGACATGGATGTCAAGGGTACCATTAAGGAATCGTGAACCAGAACAGGTTGAACCGTATTTCTTGATAGCATTTATTGCTGCCTCTTTCATTCGTGGGTCTGCTGCAAGACCAAGATAACCGTTTGACCCTATCATAATAAACTCTTTGCCATCTATTTTCACTCTGTGGTCTTGAACCGATTGTATAGGTGTAAAGAACGGATAGATTCCTAATTCGTGCGCTCTGTTTACTTCTTTAACTGTTGCCTCACATTTGTCGAATAAATCCATGGCTAAATTATATGTATATTTTTCTTGAAGTCAACAAACAGAATGCTGATATCCTGACCTCCTGATTGCCTGATGCCCTGATGTCTGGACCTGCTGATCCCCGAATGTCCTTGCTAAATGATGTTTCTTAAATACCATCCTAAATCGAATATCTTTTCGATTTCGGTCTTTGTCAAGTAACGCTTTAACTTCTTATCTTTGAGTACAATAACCTTCAGTTGCGTTTTGGTATTCACTGCCTTGAAAGAAAGAAGCTGAACTATCCTGTACGCGTTCTCCCTATTCATTCCTTTTTCTACTAATCTATTCATCAAATTCTGAGATGCAAAGACACCAAGACTTGCTTCAATGTTTTTCAGCATTATGTCTGGGTAAACATTTAGGTTTTTTAGCACCCAGAACATCTTTAATGTGATATAGTGTGTGAGATAAAAGCAATCAGAAAAAATGATCCTTTCTGCGGATGAATTAGTGAGGTCTCTTTCATGCCACAGATTGATATTTTCAAAAGCCGGTAGCATATAACCTCTTGCGATTCTCGCTAAACCACATATCCGTTCACACGTTATCGGATTCTTCTTATGAGGCATCGCTGAAGAACCCTTCTGACCCTTTGTAAAGGGTTCACTCACCTCGCCTATTTCCGTACGTGATAGATTTCTTATTTCGGTGGCGATACGCTCTAATGCACACACATAGAGTACTATATGAGAAATTAAAAATGCAAATCTATCCCTCGGGAGTACCTGTGTCGATACAGGTTCTGGTCTTAGACCCAGACGTTTCATCACCTTCTTTTCGATGGTCGGGGATAACATTGTATAGGTACCCACGGCTCCCGACAGTTTGCCGTAGGATATGTGTTGTCGTGCCATCTTTAGATATGTGTATGACCTGAGTACCTCCTCATACCACGAAGAGACTTTATGCCCAAAGGTGATCGGTTGTGCAAACATGCCGTGCGTCCTCCCCATCTGAGGTGTTTTTCTAAATTTCAAGGACATTCTCTTGAGTACATCGCGTAATCGCTTGATATCTTTAAGGACTATATCTATCGCCTCACGAATAATCAACACAAACGCGGTATCTACAAGGTCATAAGATGTCAACCCAAAGTGAAGCCACTTTCCCTGGCTGCCTAATTTTTCTCTTGCCGCAGTTAAAAAAGCAATCACATCGTGATTTGTTACTTTCTCAATAGTGTGTACCCTTTCAGGCGTAACACTAATCTTCGCAAGTTTTCGATTAAGCCCTTTGGGAATAATTCCAAGCTCTCCCTGCACCTCTGCCACGATTTGCTCAACATATAACCACTTTTCTAGTTTATACTCCTCACCAAATATACTCGCCATTGCTTGTGTTTGATAACGCTTAATCATATACTCCCCTTTTCCTATAAACCAAGATATAACTGAATAACTAAACCTCCTCGATCAATGATCAAGGTGATATCCCCTGTTTTCGTCAGGGCCTCCTGAAAATCTGATTTATTTCTCATGCGCTCGTCATCCACTTGGAGAATCACATCTCCCGGTACTATTCCCAACCTTTCGCCAATACTGTTCTTCTCTATACTAGTGACCACAACACCCGTTCGGTAACTCAGATTGTATTTCCTGGCGAGTCTTTCGTTGATGTCCTCAACGTATATCCCAAATTTCGTCTTTATACCAGCTGATTCCTTTAACTCTGCAATGACAATACTGACTTTAAGAGTATCTTTATCCCTCAACACAATAGTATATACTGTATCTCCGACAAATAAGTCAGCAACAAGTCTCTCCCAATCAGCAACCCTGTTTATTCTCTGTCCGTTCACGGAAATGATTCTATCCCTCTCTCTTATGCCGGCCCTTTCTGCAGGGCTCTCTGTGTCCACAGCACTTACGAGAACACCTGATCTTTCTATGCCCATGGCCTCTGCAACCTCAGGACTGATATCTTGTGTCCATATACCAATCCATGGGTGCCGGACCTTGCCAAACCGTTTTGCTTCTTCAATAAACTTTTTTGCTACATCTATTGGACGCGCAAAACCAATTCCTTCAGAGCCACCACCTGAAGTAAAAATGAAGGTATTTATTCCTACTACCTGACCGAGCACATTAACCAAGGGACCACCTGAATTACCTGGATTAATGGCAGCATCGGTCTGTATCATATTCTTATAAACCCTTTCGTCATAAGTCGATTTTATTGACCGACTGAGTGCAGAGATTACGCCGACAGTTACTGTCGGTCTTGTATCTTCTAAGAGGAATCCAAATGGATTACCAAGAGCAAGAACCCACTCGCCAATCATCAATTCATCTGAATTGCCCAACTGTGCATAGGGAAGATTCCCCTCATTGACCTTAATCAGTGCCAGATCTATAGTTCGGTCAGATGCGATGATTGTTCCTTTGAATTGTCTGCCATCAGGCAATGTAATATTTATATCTGTTGCATCAGATATGACATGTTCATTAGTTAATATGTAACCATCTGCTGAGATAATCACACCAGTACCGAGGCTCTTTATCTGCTGTTTATAATAACGCTCAGGAAAGAAATCATGAAAAAACTCGCGGAAAAACTCATCGGTAAAAGGAGAAAAAAACGGTGATGTGGAAACTACCCTCGTCTGTGTTACGGTTATAGAGACAACTGAGGGAGAAACTTCATGAGCCGCTAATACGATAGCATTTGCACGCTGGGACGAAATTCCCTCATTGAGGCTCGCAAGCCTTACCGTATCACTGTACGAGTGGTGACGATTAGTACGAGCAAGGGTGAATAGTTTTACAGCAATTATCGCAACAAGAATGCCAATGACAATAAAAAGTAAATCTCTTCTCCTCATCTATCCTCCCAGGCTTCTGAGTTTTCAATAAGAGAACGCATGCATGATGAACTCTGAGCACATCACGTGCTCCAAGGTTCAGTACTTCACCTCTGCGAGATACAGACCATGAGGCGGTGCAAAATATATATCTTTTATTATACCACCAAAGACATCATGTGTGTTCTCAGGTGAAAACCTTCCACGTCCTACATCATACATGAAACCAACGATGCCGCGTATCATCTTCCTCAGAAATCTATTACCTTCTATCTCTATTATAATATGCGGAGCATCAACTGTCAAGCTCATACCGATAATGGTGCAGAGGGTCTTCTTGGCTTCATTATGAGCAGAAAGATTCTTGAAATCATGTTCGCCCAGTACGTTGGGTATAATCCTTCTCATATTTGGTACATCGAGTTTATATCTTGTGTACCAGCCATACCTCATCCTCAGGGGCGATGGTTCTAATAATAGCTGGTAGCGATATACTTTTGCTTTCGCAGAGAACCTGCTGTGGAAATTATTATCTACACTCTCAACACTTTTGACATTAATGTCATCTCTTGTTAAGGAGTTTATTCCTTGTCTCATTTGACACAATGGCAAATTAGTCAAGGCATGAAAATTCGCAACCTGCCCCAGTGCGTGGACTCCTTGATCTGTCCTCCCTGCACCAATAATTCTTATTGTCTCATTTGTTAATCTCTTCAAAGCTCCTTCAATATCGCCCTGTACGGTTCGCTTGTCAGGTTGGTACTGCCAACCATAAAAATCTGTGCCATCATACTCGATGGTCATTTTGATGTTTCTCATCGTATCAATTATACTCAAGAATGATCATTAGGCAATTGTCAAATGGACGTATTATTACTATATTATTGAAATAAACTGAAGAAAATGAAGGATTTATGCCAAGGGAAATACCATTCTAAATGTTGTTCCTTTACCTACTCTGCTTTTTACTTCAATCCTTCCGCCGTGTGCCTCAATTACATTTTTGGCGATAGCCAAGCCGAGGCCAGTACCACCCTTTTTAGTAGTAAAAAATGGAGTGAATATCTTGTTTATCTCTTTCTTAGCCATACCCTTTCCGTGATCCCGTATTTCAACATAACCAGCCTCTTTATCGTCGTATGATTCGATTTCAATTACCTGCCCTTTTTTGCTTACCTCACAGGCATTGTTGAAAACATTTACAAAACAGGACTTTAATTTATTCATATCTCCCAGAACATAAAAATCGTTGTCCTTTCGCTTAATCTTAATATTTCTGGAATTGACCATTTCTATTATTTCAATGAGTGCTTCATTAATGACTTCATTGATAGCCAGTCGATTCTTCTTGCTCGGAACAAACTGCGCGAAATTCAAAAAATCGGTTACAATTTCGTTTAAGCGTATGGATTCTTTTAACGCCATATTTATAAAATGCACTGTATGCTTTTCCTTTTCTGCATCACGAATAACCTCGAGCGAACCTCTTATTGAAGCCAAGGGATTGCGAATCTCGTGGGCCAATGAACCACCCAATTCGGCAAGAAGCTTTGTCTGTTTAGAAATGCGTGATTTTTCCTCAAGCTTTCTGATATCTGTATAGTCCTGCAAAATACCGAGCCCTGCTCGAGAATCGTAGATACGGGCGCACGACAGAACATAATAACGTTTTGCAATATTCAACTCAATTGAGTTCTGCATATTGGTATATTTTAAGAATTTTGCAATATAAAGGTGCACATGAGCGCGGAGCGGTCCTTCAGGAATATTCGTGTAGATGATATCGCCTTTATTGTCAATGGTAATGATCCCTGAAGGAAGGTTTCTTATCATCTCCTCGGTCGTTAACCGCAGTCTCTTTGCCTCTTCTGCCCCTCTCTGATATCTCTCTGACAGTATACCACTCAAAATACCGGTAAATAGAAAGAGTAGTCCAAAAATATAAAACTTATACATCATCATCTGCAATGTCATTGTTGAATTTCTCGCCTCAATGAATGAGAGTACGAGAAAGAAAATGACACTGCAGAGACTGATGATGTAGGCGCCTTTCCGGTAAAGATACAAAGAAGAAAGGATGATGAGTAATACATACAGAAGTGGAAAGAAGCTGTCCAAACCACCAGTGTAGTGAATCATGAAACCGATAATGGGGATATCCGAGAGAAATAGCATGTATAAAACAGGTTTCTCGGCACATATGCTTCCCAATAACAAGAAAATGACAGCGAGCATAAACGATGCCAGAATTATGAACCAGAATGGTGTGGGGATATTGTAGATGATTGGGTAAGAAGACAAAAGAATGAATGTAATAAGAAGCGGATGGAGGATTATAAGTCCGGTTTTTTTTCCGAATAATTCAGAAGAGACCATTGACTCCCAATACCTTTATGGAGCGCTCAGAATGACGCTCAGGCTCACCTAGGTTGAATACTGGGCTGAAAACCGACCTTGATGAACCTGTTCTCGTCGGTAAGATCTAATCAGTAAGGGTAGCAGCCAGCTGGAATATTGGCAAGTACATTGCAATCACGAGGAAACCGACGATGCCACCGAGGAACACCATTATTACCGGTTCGAGAGCACTCGTTAGATTCTCAACTGCCTGGTCTACCTCTGCATCATAAAAATCGGCTACCTTGGAGAGCATTTCATCCAAACCACCTGATGCCTCACCGATCGCAATCATCTGAGTGACCATAGGTGGAAAGACTGCGAATTTTCCCAGAGGATCAGCAATATTCTCTCCGCCCTTTATCGATGTGCGTGCCTTTAAGATCGCATTCTCGACGACCCAATTTCCAGCACTCCTGGCAGTAATTTCCAGCGCATCGATTATCGGTACACCACTTGAGAGGAGTGTCGACAGGGTCCTTGAAAAACGAGCGATTGCCTGTTTTCTGAGCAAATTACCAAAAACGGGCACTTTCAATAGTATGGGATCCATCGCCTTGGCGCCAGATTCTGTCTTGTGCCATCTTCTGAGAATGGTAAAGAGTGCGATGAAGATAATGAGAAGAGGAAGTGCCCAAATCTTCAGAAAATTAGACATCCCGATAACGAGTTGCGTCATCGCTGGTAATTCTGCACCAACGCCTTCAAACATCTTTGCGAAGATTGGAATGACGAAAAGTAACATCACTGCGATTGCACCGATTGCGACAAGAGTAATGATAGCAGGGTATATCATTGCGCCCCTTATCTTACGTCTTAGCGCCGCAGATTTTTCAAGATACGTCGCAAGACGCATGAGGATAACGTCTAATGCACCGCCGGTTTCACCTGACTCGACCATATTCACATAGAGATTATCGAAGACCTTTGGTTGCCGACGCAAGGCATCGGCAAGGGCAAGACCTCCTTCTACATCGCCCCTCACTTCGCCGAGAATCCGACGAAGTCCTGCACTCTCGGTCTGTTTTGCAAGGATCTCAAGACAGGAGAGGAGAGGAAGACCGGCATTGAGCATCGTGGAAAACTGTCGCGTGAAAACACCAAGGGCACGCAGTGATACCCTTCCACCAAAAAGCGTGAGTCCCTTCTTTTCTTCTTTTAGTTTAATCGAGGTCGGGATAATCTTCTTCTGACGGAGCGCTGCTACAACATCAGCTTGGGAACCTGCAGCTAACTCGCCACTCGTTGTGGCACCAGATGCTGTTCTACCCTTCCAGACAAAGGTTGGCATTGCACCTCCTTAGTTATGATAAAAAACCATCATGCAAAAATCAACCAACACGTTTTGTATTGACATCACTCCTCCGATCTCATTTCAAAACAGGTGATTTCTGCTCTACCATATGTTCAAACTCTTCTATGTTCGGCGTGTAATCGAATGCAGTTTCCAGAGTTATGAACCGCTTTGCATAGAGCGTATAGAGTGATTGATTCATCGTCTGCATGCCATATTTTGCACCGGCCTGAATTGTCGAGTAGATCTGATGTTCTTTCTCGTCTCGTATGAGTGCTCTGACTGCTGGTGTCGCAACCATTACCTCTGCCGAGAGGACACGACCGCCACCGATTTTGGGTAAGAGTTGCTGCGTAATAACACCTTCAATAACAAATGCAAGCTGTGCCCTGACCTGTCCCTGTTGATGAGGAGGAAAGACGTCAATAATACGATGGACCGATTCAGCCGCTGAATTTGTGTGGAGTGTTGCGAGCGTTAAGTGACCTGTTTCTGCAATCGTTAAGGTTGTACCGATTGTTTCAGGATCTCTCATCTCTCCAACCATTACGACGTCAGGGTCTTCTCTCAAGACAAATTTCAAGGCGTTGGCAAAGGACTTAGTATCGCTGCCAACTTGTCTTTGGTTAATAATGGCCTTTTTATGTCTAAATAAATACTCAATTGGATCTTCAACCGTAACAATGTGGCATCGTCTTTCACTGTTCACCTTATCAACGACTGCTGCCAGGGTAGTCGATTTGCCGCTTCCCGTTGGACCAGTACAGAGAATAAGCCCTTTTGGCCTTCCTGCAAGCTCTTGCACAACAAGCGGAATACCGAGTTCTTTAAAACCTCTGATCTCGAAAGGAATCGTTCGAATTGCGGCGGCAACACTACCTCTTTGTCTAAATGTATTGCCCCTGAAACGAGAGAGCCCAGCAATACCGAAAGAAAAATCCAATTCCCATTCCATTTCAAATTTCTTTCTCTGCTGATCATTCAACACACTGTACACAAGATTCTGGATCAATTCTGGAGTCATGATCTCGTAGTTCGTCGGCACTAATTCACCATCAATGCGATACATTGGCGGCGCTCCAGTTGTTAAGTGCAGATCTGTCGAATTCCTCTGCACCATTTCCTCTAAGAGCTGTTTCATAGCTAAAGGCATGTAAGCCTCCTTTACGTTCTTAATTAAACTTTAAAACGACGCCGTTTCTCTCATCAATTCATCAATAGACGTTACCCCTTGTCTTACCTTTTCAATGCCATCTTCCCTCAGATTCTGCATTCCTTCTTCTATCGCCTGCGTCGTAATCGCGTCTGAAGATACCCTTTTAAGTATCATGTCTCTCAATGTGGGAGAGATCGGCATAACTTCATAAAGCCCGATCCGACCTTTGTACCCAGTCTGGCTGCAATGCGAACACCCTTTGCCCTTAAAGACCTTTCCATCGGGGAACCTATCTGTTGGTATACCTGCCTCCTCGAGCAATTTCTTGTTCGCCTTCACAGGCTCTCTGCAATGTGGACAAATGCGTCGTACGAGACGCTGTGCCTGAATGAGTACCAGTGCACTCGCTACAAGATATGATTTCACGCCAATATCAATCAAGCGGTTAATAGTTGTCGGCGCATCGTTTGTGTGTATTGTAGAAAATACTAAGTGCCCTGTCAGTGCTGCACGTATAGCAATCTCAGCAGTTTCCGAATCTCGAATCTCACCAACAAGTATAATATTTGGTGCCTGACGTAAAAAGGAACGTAAGGCCGTAGCAAAGGTCAAACCAATCTCCTCATGGACTTGAATCTGATTAACACCGTGGAGATTATACTCCACCGGGTCTTCTACCGTCATTATCTGTGTATCAGGTTTGTTAAGGCGTGACAGGGTAGAATAGAGTGTTGTTGTCTTACCACTGCCAGTAGGGCCAGTCACGAGTACGATACCATAGGGACTTTCAATAGCTCTTAAAAATTTCTTTAATGCCCCTTCTGCAAAACCAAGCTTGGCGAGATCGAGCATGAGTGAGCTACGGTCGAGGATTCTCATGACTACCTTCTCACCATAGAGTGTTGGTATGACAGAAACGCGCAGGTCGATCATCTTATTGCCAACAAGAATATTAATTCTCCCGTCCTGACACAAACGGCGCTCTGCAATATCCATTTTCGCCATCAGTTTTAGTCTCGTAATAATTCCTGCCTTCAGATTGAATGGAGGATGCTGCTGCTCTTGCAAGACACCATCGATCCTGAACCTGACCTTCATCGTTCTTTCAAATGGCTCAACATGTATATCAGAGGCACCCTTATTCACCGCATCGGCTATGTAAAAGTTGACCAAACGGACGACAGGTCCGCCTTCAGCATCAGCCCTCAGTTTTCCCTCTTCAATTTCTTCATCAAACTCTGTTTCAAGAAGTTCCAGATCTTCGATACCTAATTCTTTCGCTCGAGGATCGGCTTCTGTTTCCACTTCGGCCATACTTTTGTCCATTCCATAATAACGGTCCAATGCTTCTCTGATGCTCGATTCTGCCGCAAGCACGGCATTTATCTCCATACTCGTGATAAAACGGAGGTCTTCAATTGCACTGATATCGGTTGGATCAACCATGGCGACTGTCAAATATCTACCTTTTCTATCTATCGGCAGCACTTCATAGTGGTACGCCTTCTCTGCAGGTATCATTTCGAGGACTTTTTCATCAGGAATGATAAAATCGACATCAACAACATCCATACCATAGAGCGTACTCAATTGCGCAAGCAACTTGTCCTCAGATATATACGCTAAACCGGTCAAAACACTCACCAACCGCTGCCCGGTTTCTCGCTTTTCTTTTATTGCTTCACGTAATTGTTTTTCAGTTATGATGCCGTTTTTAACCAAATAGGTACCGAGCTTCTCTTCCATTATGTCACCTTTGTTTCGCGAATAACTTCTTCGACCGTGGTGAGACCATTCCGTAATTTTGCTAATGCCGATTCTCTTAGTGTGACCATACCATCTTTCGTTGATTCTTCTTCAATCTGTTCAGTCGTGCCGTGTTTGAGAATCATCTGTCTTATCCTTGCAGTAATGAGCATGTTTTCAAATATTCCGATCCTCCCTTTATATCCTGTACCACGACAATGGGAACATCCTTCTCCCTTATGCAAGGGGAAATTTATTTCTTTTGGGTCGAGACCGGCATCCTCAAGAACCTCATCTGGGTATGTGGTTTCCTTGCGACATTTGTCACATACCTTGCGCAAAAGCCTCTGGGATTCCACGGCTAATACGGTTGAAGCAATCAAGAATGGCTCAACGTCCATATTGACTAGCCTCACGATTGTCGCTGCTGCAGAATTGGTGTGTACTGTAGAGAGCACAAGGTGACCGGTCAACGACGCCCTGATTGCAATTTGCGCCGTCTCCAGATCCCGAATTTCTCCTACCATGATGATATTCGGGTCTTGTCGAAGATACGAACGCAGTGCACTTGCAAATGTTAATCCAATCCTCTCATGTACCTGGAGCTGACTGATTCCCATCAATGAATATTCGATCGGATCTTCAGCAGTAATAATGTTCAGTCCAGGGTCGTTGAGCTCTGTGAGTGCCGAATACAGTGTGGTCGTCTTGCCAGACCCAGTAGGACCGGTCACGAGTACAATACCAAAGGGCGTTTTAATCGCCCTACGGAATGTCGCTAAGGTCTCTGCTTCAAAGCCTAAAAGGTCAAGATTCAATTGAAGTGCAGACCGGTCAAGAATTCTTAAGGCAATCTTTTCACCAAATAAGGTAGGAACTGAAGACACACGGATATCAATGATCTTGTTGTGTATCCGTGCCTTTATTCGACCATCCTGCGGTAACCTCTTCTCTTCAACCTTCAATTTCGCCATGACTTTAACGACCGTTGCCATTGCTTTATGCATTCTCTTAGGTGGCTTCATGACCTCATGGAGTATTCCATCGATGCGGAATCTTACGCGCAAATCCTTCTCATACGGTTCGATATGAATGTCTGAAACATTCATGTCTACGGCATCGGTTATCACCTTGCTCACGAGTCTCAGCGCAGGACCGCTGTTTTTACTCTCTTGCACACTCGAAAAATCATCTTCTTGTTTTTGTTCTTCTTCTTCAACAAGCTGGACACTTGTTTCGCCCGCATCTGCTGTTTCTATTTCGTACATTACATCAGAAAGAAGCCTCTGCACATTATAGTGGTCCCGAATAATCTCCAGCATTGTTTCTTCTGAAGCGACAACTGGTTTAATCTCAAAGCCAGTGGCGAACTTTACATCCTCTATTGCGGCAACGTCGCCAGGATTGATCATCGCTACTGTCAAGGTGCGACCAAAGCGAGATATCGGTACAATCAGATATTTTGCAGCAAGATCAGCCGGAATCAATTTGAGTATTGCTTCATCCAATTCTTCATTCCTTAGGTCAATCGACTTAACGCCAAAATGCTTTGAAAGTGCATTGAGCAGCTCTTTATCCTTTAAAAAACCAAGTTTTACGAGCGCGGTGCCGAGTCGTGCACCATTCTTTTTCTGCTCTTCTAAAGCCTGGTCAAGCATCGCTTCAGTAATGATGCCCTGCTCTATTAAAATCTCACCTAGTTTCATATTTAATATAATATATATAAATATCTTAAATTGTCAAGAGAAAATTTGCTATGTGAAACGAGCGCGGTTACAGTATTCTGGAGAGGTGAACAGATATATATATATAACACAGGCAGGTTCCTCAATATTCATAGGGGTTTATGAAAAACCTAGAAATTTGTACTTGCAGTGATTAAACTAATAGACAACAGCGATTTAGAATGATGATATATCACTGTCCCGTTTGTCGGGATCTACGATTGCTTCTTTTGTTTATATTCAACGATATAAATCGGGATAATCTTTCTGTTCACCCCGTTAGAGAAAATTAGAAACATGTTAGTTTTTATATTCTCCATTCGCAGTTATACTACAAAGTTGTATAATTATGTTATTACCTATTGTGGTTTCTCTAATGGGGTAAATCTCTGCCTGTCCCGTAAGTTGTTAAACTTATGGGGTAATCACGAGAGCGATGAATACCTTTTCAGAGCTCTCTCATGGGAAACTTGACAGCACACAGGAATTTTCTTATAATCACACTGGCTCATGGGTAGATATTGCATCATTCTCGGCATTGTGATATGGTGTGTTAGTGCTCAAGAGATTTACTCATCAGATGAGCCATTGGACACAAAGCAGGATGCTCGGCACAGGATCGCTTCGCATTCAAAAACATTCCATGATAAGTGGTTCTCGGAAGATAAATTTCTACACTTTTCTGCATGTGCAGCCATCTCTGGCTTTACATACCATTTGTCCCTCCGTCATCTCGACGAGTGCGAAAAAAGAGGAAGGATTTATTCCATCTCTATAACAGCTCTGCTTGGTCTAGCGAAAGAGTTTTATGATAAAAAAAAGAAAGGTCATTTCTCGTGGAAGGACCTGTTCTGGGACGGTGTAGGTCTTGGGGTGGGTTACTTGGTTTTTGTACGCCCGTGTAGGTGAATCAGCTAAGATAGAGCGATACTATCCGACCCCTTCATGAGGTTTGAGATGAAGCGCGCAACCCGATATCTTACAGGTGGCATCACGTCGACTCGTACCTTGGGATGCACTGCATTGGTCAGCAGAATGACAATGAGCTTGGCCTCTTTGACAACAAGGAGCATCGTACCTGTGAAGCCCGTGTGGGAGAATGTATCTGAAGCGAAGAGTTGTGGATATGGATCGATTACCCAGCCGAGGCCGCGCTTTTCTTCACCACCAGTATAATCCCTGAGCATCATAGTGAGGCTTTTCAAACTCACAAATTCACCAGTAAGATAATATCGCATTATTTCTGCCAGATCGCTGGCATTAGAAAAAAGTCCCGCATTACCAGATACACCCTTGAACACATAGAATGAATTGCCATCATGCACCTCACCTTTAATAACATAATCACGCCATTTCACGTTTTCTATCGAACCATATTTTGATGCCAACTTCTTTTCATGCAGATTTCCACATTCGGTTGCAGCAATGTTATCTTTTGCTACAGGCCCAAACATTGTGTTTTTTAGATTGATTTTCTTAAAGATATGCTCACAACAGTACCTATCCAAGCTGCATCCTGACACCGCTTCTATGATCTTACCGAGTACTATATAACCAAGACATGAGTAAACCACTCCATTATCACCAGTATTGGTTTGGGTCAGATATTCTGTGCGCTGTTCTCCAGACAAGAGATACAGTGGAAACCATGGAGGCAGACCTGAGGTGTGGGTCAATAACTGTTTGATCGTCTTCTCTCCGTTCTGGCAACCTTTATAATCGGGCAGATGCTTCTCTATGGTATCATCTATATTGATCTTCTTTTTTTCATAGAGTTGCATAATTGAAAGAGCAGTAATGATTGGCTTCGTAATCGACGCGAGATCAAAGATCGTATCTCTGTCGACCCTGACCTGTTTCGGAACTTTTTGGGCATAACCATACGCCTCAAAAAAATTGGTGTTTTTATCATCGCCTATCCAGCAAACACAGCCTGCTATTTCTCGTTTTGTGGTCAAATCGGTCAGAAATCTGTGGAGACCCTCAAACGGCACTGTTAATTACCTTTGGGTCTGTAACGATCTTGAGTAACTCTTTGAATGGGCTCTTCATCAATCCCAACCGAAGCAGCGCCAACCCTCGGGGAATATACTTTTTAAAATGAATTTTGTTCTTATTCAATGAGAGATTCGCAAAGGCACCGAGCGCCTGCATATTTCTCTGCAGTCCAGTGAGATGGTATATATACGAAAACTCCTTTCTTTTGAGTTTGATGCCCTTATTCTTGAGACACGCCAAATAGTGATTGACAAAGGCACGTTCTTGCTTTTCAGAAATGGTGACGTAGGCATCTTTCAACAATGCCGCCACATCATAGGTGAGCGGACCAATCCGCGCTGATTGGAAATCTATTATCTTAGCTTTCCCATTTTTTATATAGATGTTCTGGGATTGATAATCACGATGCATCAAGAAATTGGTCCACGGTTTTGCCTTAGAAATAAGTTCCTTTGCGAGGGACTCTAAGTCAGCGTCTATCTCTCTTAACTTTTTCTGTGGTATTTTGCAATACTGACGTAAGAAGTATTTTTTGAAGTATTGTTGTTCCCACTTGACGTGTTCGTAATCATAGTATCGATGAACAGGTACATGAGTGTAGCCATCAACCTGGAGCTTCACGAGTGCTTCGAGAGCAGCATAGTACAGTGGGTAGATGCTCCTTGTTTTCCTCACCAGTTCATAGAGAGAATCATTGCCGAGATCTTCCATCAAGAGTAAATGTGAGTGCTCGTCGGCCCAATGAATCTCTGGTACGGCAATTCCTCTCTCACAGAGATGCCTCTGCAGCTTTAAATAATTATGCACATCTTCGTCCCAGACAAGTATGTACGACTCCTTCCCCCTTGTACAACGGTAGAATATGCGACTGGAGCCGCCGCGCGTTATCTTCTCTATAATTTTGTATTCCATTTAAGACTCCATCACATTTACCTTAACACAAAATTGATTTGATAGTAAACAATCGCTGAAGTGACCTTTTGAGATGCTACTGTGACCAAAGACAATTGTATTGTTGAGACTGACAGGCTCAGCAATAAAACAGTGGGGACCAATACTTATAAATCCACTCAGGTCTCTTGTCAGGACACTACTCGTTGGATCTATAAAGCAGCGCGAATTGATTTTCACCTCTTTGAATGCTACCTTTCTCATTAAGATATCCTGATGCACTCTCCAATACTCTCTACACGAACCGATGTCATACCATGCACCTGTGTGTCGTGCTGCCAGCAGAGATTCACCATCATCTATTATGTTTCTATACGCTTCGATTATACTGAAACATTCTCGGTCTGGCAGGTATTGAAAGATTTTATCACTTGCGATGGTAATGCCGGTAAAGGTATAGAAATCGTCATTATCTTCTCGAGTGAACTCTCTGACGTGTGCATCTTTGTCAATCCTTACATAATTTGTGCCACGATTCTGTGTTACTATAAGGGTGGCAATAGGCTTTTGCTTTTTGTGAAATCTCAAGACCTCTTGGAGATCAATATCGGTAAGAACATCACTGTTGTAGACAATAAAATCTCCACCTGCAAATTCACGAAAATTGAGTAATGCACCACCAGTACCTTTTAAGATATCTTCGGTTACCAGATACAGACCATCAGAGAATTTTTCAAGATGGTCTTTAATCATCGCTGATTTATGAAAAAGATTAATACCAATGTTCTCGATGCCGAGCTCAAAGAGACGCATAATATTTATCTCAATGATCGGACGGTCGACAATGGGGAGAAGTGGTTTTGGCACAAATTCGGTTATCGGTCGAAGCCTCTCCCCCAACCCGGCTGCAAGGATTATAGCTTTCATTATATAGCTTTCCCTATTTATATAAGAGATACTTACTCCGCATCTTTTTAAATCTATTCAGATCTTTCTCCCACCTCATTCTTAAATACGGTATGGATCTATTATTTTCTAGCGCCTTCCTGATCCACGAATTGCCACAGAGAATATCTATGGGAAGTCTCTTCTTCTCGAATTCATATGGTGGCATTCTCCACCTGAATCTCTTGGGATAGAGCCGCTTCACGGTCCTGATGATCTCTAAACCTGTCGAGAATGGCTGAAACCTTTCTCTATCCTTTACATATATCTGTGCACCCCCACAGAGTCTGTCTCTATACTTACCGAATTGAGGAATAAAAAAGGTCGGTCTAAAGTGCGCTCCTGGAATTTTTCTTCTGTTTATTGCCTCTGCAAAAGCAAATGGATCAATCCATGGTGCACCAAAGACTTCAAAGGGTCTTGTGCTGCCGCGTCCTTCAGAGATATTCGTGCCTTCCAAGAGGCAGAGACCAGGATATACTAATGCAGTATCAAAAGAAGGCATATTTGGTGAGGGCATGGTCCAGGGCAGACCAGTCTCATGGTGATAGTTTGGACGTCTCCAACCGTTCATTCTGATAATTCTGATTGTGCCTCCAAGTCTATATTCCTTATTTATGAGATTGCAGAGTTCACCGATTGTCAGACCGTGCCTCACGGGGACTGCATAGAGTCCGATAAATGAAGAATATCCAGGTTCCAGAACAGGCCCCTGCACCGCTATACCATTCAATGGATTAGGCCGGTCCAGGATAAATATCTCCTTTTCTAATGCTGCTGCCGCTTTGATCATCAGGATTGCTGACCACAAGAATGTATAATATCGAGTTCCTATATCCTGCAGGTCGATGACGAGAACGTCGATCTCCCCAAGCAGATCCATATCAGGCATCAGGGTTCGACCATAGAGGCTAGAAATCATGATCTTTCTCTTTTTGTCATAGTAATCACCTGCCTTTACCTGATCCTGCAAAGCAGCATACAAGCCGTGCTCAGGTGCAAATATTGCCCGAAGGTCTACCCTGGTCTGCTCAGAGAAGAGTGCAATTGTCGGCACAAGGTTTGAATCACAGCATGAGAAGTTGGTCAAGAGCCCGATGCGTGCACCAGCAAGAGGTTTGAATCGTCTGGATACAAGCCTGTCAATACCGAGGTCCACAGAACTAATTATATCCCAAACTGGTCAAATGTCAAGTATTAAAAATTTATGAAATTTAGCGCAGTCGACTGATAATATTAAAGTAAAAGATTAATAAATTACGGGTAATTTATGAATTGGGTATGTGGATTGCCCTCTTATAGAAATTCTCTGCGGCTTCGTGGATTGTCTCGGTTAGGGTTGGATGCGGATGAATCGAATGCTCGAGGTCAGCAACCGACAGTGCCTTGTCTACGGCAATAACGCATTCACCAATAAGGCTTGATGACTCTGCCCCGAGTATATGAACACCGAGTAAGGTACCATCTTCATCGCCAACAATCTTGACCAATCCATCACTCTCTGCCATAGACAGCGCCTTTCCAGAGGCACGATACGGAAATCTCCCTATCTTTACCGTGTATCCGCGAGCAGAAGCCTCTTTTTCCGTCAATCCCACCGAAGAAAGAGGCGGAATAGTAAAGACACACGATGGAATAGCAGACGGGATGAGTGCCTCCCTCAATCCACAGATGATCTCGGCGACAGCTATTCCGTGCGCTGTAGCCTTGTGAGCCAAGAGCGGTGGTCCGATGACATCACCGATTGCGAATATATTCTTCATACTGGTTCTGAGTGCCTTGTCGGCTACGACATACCCCTTTTTGTCTATCTCTATATCGATGGTTTTGAAGGCACCGTGCGTGGGGCGACGCCCAACAGTGACGAGTATCTTGTCAAAGACATCTTTTTCCTCTTCACCTGAGTTTTGTATTGTTACCTCGAGCCTGTCGCCCTTCATTTCATAACCTGTTACCTGCGAATTAACCAATATCTCTATGCCGGATTTCTTGAGAATTTTATAGAGGTGTTCGCACAATTCTGCCTCCATTCCAGGAAGAATTTGGTCCATAATCTCTACCACAGTAACCGTGCTCCCAAGCCGTGCATAAATCGTACCCATCTCAAGACCCGACGCACCTGCGCCGATGACGAGAAGTCTTTCCGGAATCTCTTGAAGGTCAAGGGCATCATCCGTATTGATAACATATTGACCATCAAACTGAAGACCAGGCAGGGCAATGACCTCGGTCCCTGTAGCAATAATGATTGACTCAGCCTCGACACTTTCTGTGCCTCCACTCCTTTCTATCTCAACGCGATGTTCAGAGACGATACGGCCAAACCCGTTTTTCCACTGAACGCCATGGGTCTTAAAGAGAAATTCAATGCCGGTGCGCAGTCTCTTGATGATACTATCCTTCCAATTTCTCATGACATCTATATCATAACCGTGCGTTTCTATTTTGAAGCCCATTCGCTTCGCCTTTTTGAAATGATCAGTCATCTCTGCTGCATAACTCAACGCCTTTGTTGGAATACAGCCCCAATTGAGGCACAGTCCGCCGAGATGTTTCGATTCAACGACGAGCACTCTCTTCTTGAGTTGTCCGAGCCTAATTGCGCACGGATAGCCGCCGGGTCCGGCACCAATAATTATCGCATCATACTTTTCCATGTATGTATTATAGGGGAAAAAAACCTGACGTCAATATGAGCTATTAAATAGGTATTCTTATTCTTGTATTATGTCTCAGGTAATTTGAGGAATGCCCCAAAACTCTTGAGACAGAAATATATGAGATTTGAATGATAATCAAAGTTGATACGTGACACGAGAAGCTCTACCCAAAACCTGTTCTTTTTCACGAAACTGAAGAGATCCTCGATTTCTCTATCACTCAATTTTATTGCGATATTGCGCAGATGCTTACCAATATCTAGTTCAGAAATCAACGCACTCCGCCACGTTATTTCATAGTCCCGTAAACTAGCTGAATTCTTGAATACGTTTGTCAATTTATGGGCTGCTATTTCAGAACATAAAAGCCCATAGAAAATTCCTCCACCAGTGGTCGTTTTCACCTGACCGGCTGCTTCACCAACAGCCAAGATGTTTCCTTTGACACTGTGCTTTATTGGACCATAGGCAATCGGTTTAACCTTTATGTCCTCGTCCTTGAGGTTCTTGACAGAGAAATGTAACCTGTGCTCGAGCATCTTCTTGAGCCACGCCTTTCCCTTATTTTGCACCAGAACGCCAATCCTTGACGTATTGTCACCGGCTGGAATAACCCAGCCAAATGAACCCGGTACAAATGTCTGACCGAGGTGTATCTGTATATTCGACTGAGAAAAAGATATCGGCACCTCGATCTGTGATCCATAGAGAAATTGTGGTGGTGCACCCATTCTTAGTTTGGTGAGCAGTTCATAGTTGACCCCAGTAGCAATGATGACTGCCTTTGCATAATATTTATTTTTGCGACAGACTACTTTATATTCATTCCGTGATTCTTGAATATCCACTACCCTCTGTCCCACGATGACATCTGCACCAACCCGTTTTGCGAATTTCAAGAGCCCCCTGTCAAATATCTTTCGACTCACAATATATGCGAAGATATCCGGTGCCTCATATTCTAGACGCTGGCCATAGGGTGAAACAAAGGAGACAGAATCTATACGTGACAATATAGATTCACTCGGTAGATCGTATCGCTTGAACGCCTCTTTGCTGATTATGCCGGCACAGATTACGCCCTCGCCAATTTTATTCTTCTTATCGATCAGGCAAACACTGAATCCTTTGTCTGCCAATTGATACGCAGTATATGCACCGATCGGTCCAGCACCGACAACAGCGATGTCATAGCGTTTCTGCATAGTCTATTATATATTTGACATGTATTATGTCAAGTCAACTGAGATTTCTGAGAGCGATGGATGCCTATCCAGAGCCCTCACAATAAGGCTGATATTGTGCAAAAGATGGCAAGAAGAAATTCAAAGCCGAGTATTGTTAATACTACATCCTTTTCATCTACTCGATTTTTAAATTTTTTCAATACAAAGATTACGAGGTGGGTTGAATCATAGATACTATCATACGGTGTTTCAAAACTTCCATCACTATTTATCTTTGCAAATGCCTCGACCTTCATTCTTTTTCTCAACGGCAAAAGAAAATCTAGATAGTAAGGAATGAAAAGGATAAGAGCGAATTTTTCTACCATGCCGAGAATCGCACATATTGCAATGAATGCACCAATTGGATACGTCATCGTATCACCAGGAAAGATCTTCGAAGGATACCAGTTGAAGGTAATGAAGGCGAAAAGGGCAAAAAAGCCAATTAAACAAAAAACAACTGCTAGATATTCACCATTGAAATAAGAAAGAATACTCAACGTACCGAGGATGATCATGCCCATGCCCGCTTCTAGTCCATTATAACCTGCCAACATGTTGAATGCATTCGATGCACCGACTATTGCAACAGGGATGAACAATAGCGGAAAAAGCAGCCCAATGTCTTTCACACCAATGAATGGAAAATCCATGGTTGTCCTGTGGAGATTCACCATGAGGAAGGGAATCGCCGCAGGAAGCGTCAAGAGTGGCTTTTGCCACTGCTTCAATCCTCTTTTCCAACCGCCGAAGTCATCCATAAAACCAATGCCCCCAACCAACAATAGTGAGGCTATCGAACCGAAGATCACACTGAGTGAATGCTCGTGATGAAGGAAAAATGCTTGAATACCTGCATAATAGAGGAGACTGACGGTTATTGCGGTCAAGACAATCACACCACCTGCCTCAGGTATCATCTGGGTTTCTGTCTTATGCATATCCCGTCCAACGAGTTTAATCTTGATCGCATGGCGTATCCAGCTCGGCATTAAAAAAAATGTCATCCCAAAAGAGATGACATAGGCAATCAGAGTCATTATCATTTCAATAGGCATTATACCATATTATACTTTTTAAGATTCTCAGGTAACGGTTTGATTCGTGCCGGGCTTCCAATTGCGAGACTCCACGCAGGAACATCCTTTGTGACAACCGCTCCCGCTGCGACGACTGAACCCTCACCAATCTCGATGCCTGGTAGTATTGTTGCATTGGCGCCAATTGTTGCTCCTCTGCGCACTATCGGACCGACAAGTTTTGCCTTGATGCGAATGGGATATTTGTCATTGGTGAATACTGCATTTGGACCGATGAAGACACTATCCTCGATGAGTGAATCAGTCGGAATATAGACCATGGATTGAATACTAATATTGGAACCAATCTCTGTTGACCCATCGATCACGGTATTTGTCCCGATGAGGACATTATCACCGATTATCGTATCCTCACGAATCATAACATTATGCCCTGTCTGGAAATTGCTGCCAATCTTCACGGCACAGTATATTTTTGTGCCGCTTCGCAAAACACAATTGTTACCGATTATTGTGTCTGGCCACTCTGACTCATCCTTGTTGAGGAAACGGCGTGATGGTATGCCAATAAGGACGCCGTTTTGGAGGACGACGTTATTACCGAGTTTGACATTCTTATAGATCATTGTTTGCGCTGGTAGGTTTTCTCTGCAGCCCTGCTCGCCCTCAGGGCAATAGTGAGCGAGTTTAAACCATCGCGTGCAGTCACTATATTACTATTCCCGGTTTTGACATGGTCTATGAAATTCTCGATTTCCATTCGCAGAGGCTCTGCTCCGCTGAGATTGAGCTCTTCGGCCTCAGGTGTTCCAAATTTCACGATATAATCTCCGTATGAGTCGAATGTCTTCTCATAGTTTGATTTGTATATCTTGAGTGTCTGATTGAGATAATTAAGCTCAGCATATCCTTTGGTTCCGGTTAGTGATAATGCTCTTACCTTAACAGGCGTTATCCAGTTAACCTGAATGGTCACATCGACACCGTTATATCCTAAGATTATGTCTGCGTAATCGAATCTCTTGCTGTTGAGTGCCTTCCCTGCTCGTGCACTGACCGTTGTACAGTGCCTGCCAATAAGAAAGTTGCATATATCGATATCATGAACTGCAAGATCAATGATGACGTCGGTATCTTTTATTTGGGGAGGAAACAGACCAACTCGTTTTGAATTTATGGAGATGAGACGGCCGAATCTGTCGTTATCAATAAGCTCCTTTAGTTTCTGAATAGCAGGATTAAATCGTTCGATATGACCAATGCAAATCGGTACGTTCATCATTTTGCTTAATCTGATAATATCTCGTGCTGCCTGTACTGAATCTGCTATCGGCTTTTCTATTAATATGGGTATCCCCTTTCTGATGCAGAAAAGAGCTATGGTCTTGTGTAATGAAGTTGGTACCGCACTGGAGATGGCGTCGATTCTCTCTTTCGTGAGCATCTCTCGATAATCATCATAATACCGACACCCATACTTGCGTGCAATATCTTGTCCATTTTTTCTATCAGGATCAGCAACGGCGACCAGATTCACTCCATCAAGCTGTGTGTACACACGTGCATGATGTCTGCCCATATTACCGACACCGATGACTGCGGTGTTCAACTTTTCACCCATAACTCTCGACACCCCCTAGTTCGCTATTATATATAAAAAAAAATCAATGTCAAGAGATATTTGCAATACTCTGTCGAGTAGAGATATCTTTTTTTGCACTGTTGAGTCCCAGATAGCAACGGTATAAGTCAAAGGTTTAAGCCTCCTCGAACGCCACTTTGCTATAATTAGTTTTGGATACGGCCGTGCTGTTAAGAATTAAGCCTCGTAGCAGCCAGACTATATCAAAATGAGAGACGCTCCTCTATAGTATATTATAGTGAGAATTGAGGCGTTGTCAAGGGTGATTCGTCAAGAAAGGCGGTTACTTTTGCATGAAATTACGGTCTTTTTTCTCCTTAGGTGCCGTTTGTAAGGATATGATTGACAAGTTCTGCGGTTAATCCGTGATTCATCAACACATCCTTTCTGTATGCCTTAGTTAATTGTATTTTCTCAACATCATCAAAGGATTCTATCGGTATGATCCGTCCTAAGTTGATGAGATGTCTATCAACAGCACCGATCTTGCCCATGAAAAGACCGTAGGTAGGTATACCCAATACTGCAGCTTCATGGTTTAAGGTCACACTTCCACTGACAACAATATCTGAGTGATACACAAGATTCCTGCGGTCAGGCTTTTTTTTACATAAAATGAGATTTGGTGCATTGAAGGATATGAACTGTCGTTCCTGTTCTTCAGAATTGGGAATGGCTATCACGATCACGCCTGTATTCTTGAGAAGATAGTCTACGATCTTGTAGAAAAAACCATTGGCAAATCTTTGATAGCGATACGATGCAGTAGGCGGTCGAACAGTGGCAATTATTTTGTTCTCATCGATATTGAGAGAACTGAAGAAACCCTCTTCAGGTTGAAAATCCGAAAGATATACCTGCTCTTTGAAACCGTTATATTTGATGGTCTTGTCAATTGCCCCGGATCTTAACAGAAATTCATCAGGGAAGAATTGAGGAACGACTACCTTGTCACACAATCGCAACATAA
>Ga0209427_10000154_pt1 | contig 65321 bp, 61 predicted proteins | sample DeeMarSWOR136_30_FD_187465 | JGI IMG/M metagenome (GOLD analysis project Ga0209427, IMG submission 187465) | Marine sediment microbial communities from White Oak River estuary, North Carolina - WOR-1-36_30 (SPAdes) (version 2) | ecosystem: Environmental > Aquatic > Marine > Intertidal zone >...
TCCACACCTAATATTTTTTATGCAATCAGGATCAAAGGCGTATTCAAAGCGATGAAGACAAGAAGCGTCCCAAAACAAAGCAAACCTTATGAACCGCTCAAAGAGATAGTGAGGAATCAGCCAGTTTTCAACTTTAAGAATGTAAAAGGAACCATGGTCGGTTTTCGATGTCCTCCGTACGTGAAAGGTATAAATTTACCCGGTTATCATCTTCATTTTCTGACTGAAGATGGTAAGGCAGGAGGACATGTGCTTGAGTTCATGGTTCAGGAAGCTGTTCTTGAAGTCGATGAGACATCGAGGTTCTCGATAATTCTCCCCCAAAATAAGGCTTTTTATGACGCTGATTTAACCTCTGACAAACAAGGAGATTTGAAAAAGATCGAAAGATAATCTGATTTAAATTGGATCAAGCATATTCCTGTGAAAATAGGTTCGAAATTTGGTCCAGAAGCACCACCATTACCTAGTTTTTCTCCCATAGTTCAATCGGTCCTTGAGTCAATTTAAAAAGCGGATGAATATCTACTTTTTTAATCTTACTGAGTTTATTGTACCTTTCTCTATCTCTTTTGATCAGCTTTAATTTTAAGTGCTTTATCTCATATCCTATTTGGTGATCTGTTATTAAAATCTTTTTACCCACCCTTATATTAAAATACTTTATTCTGTTTTTATCAAAATGATAACCTCTTTTTTTAGCTTCTTTATAGACAATACTCAAATAAGAACCGATAAGCTTTAGCGAACCCTTAACCCCTTTAAATCTTATCAGTTGTGGATGATTCTTATAGCCTTTTGTGCCCCCTTCCAAAACTTTTTGAGCAAGTAGCCCTTCTCTCCACAAAGCAATTAATCCAGCTTTATCCAAATATTTTGGATGAATCGACCATAAACGCATATTTTTTGAAAAATTCTCTCTTATTTGTTTTCCCAAAAACTCTATCTTTTATATTTTTCCCACAATTTTTGAAACTGCCTTTCGTAGACCTCTGCAACCTCTTTGTCCTTAATGATAATATAATTCTCATCATTATATTCAGTCCCGCTCCTTGTATGATTATAACTCCCTGTATATACGATAATTCCGTCAATGATAGCAAATTTATTATGCATGAGGCTTAAAGGTCCATCCTTTACCACCTCAATACCAGCTTCTTCTAGTTTCTCGTCATCAGAGTGGATATCTAGAGCCTTTTCGTCATCCATGATCACCTTAATCTCTACTCCTCTTTTATGAGCATTTATCAAGGCCCTTGTAATATCGTTTTTTGTAAGGGTATAAATGGCAAGATGAATGGACTTTTGAGCATTTTTATACAAATTGATGATTGGTCGGTGAGCCCTTTTGCCTGGTGGAAAATATATCCCCAATACCTCTGCAGAAGAAGGAGAGATATATAAAAAAACGAATGATAATAGAAATATAGGGATAAGTCTCTTTTTTACCATATTAATTCTCCTAAAAGGATATTATTTTGAATTCATTATTTATATGATTACATTTAATGTCAAGATAAAGATATCATCGGGTTATTCTAATCAAATCTTATAAAGGATTTAAATTTAATTAAAATTACTTAAAAAATTGTTATTTTTATATTGACAAATTGAAATATATATTATATATTATGAATACTAATTCTAAATTAAGAATTTTATTATAAAAAATAGAAGGAGGGTTTTATGAGCACTCCGAGTCGGAAGGAAAGGGAATATCTGGTAAGGAGGGATGAAATCTTAGAGAGTGCACAGAAACTCTTTGCTCAGAAAGGATTTTTTAAAACCACGATTCAGGATATTGCCAGAGAATCTGAATTTGCTATTGCCACGTTATACAATTTTTTTAAAAGCAAAGACGAACTTTACACAGCACTAATTGAGCGAAAAACCGAGAATCTCTTCAAGAGCATTCAAGAGAGTGCGTTGAATCATGAGGGAATCAAAAAGATAGATAATGTTGTTTATGCCGTTCTTGAATTTTTCGAAAACGATAAAGATTTCTTCAAGCTCTATGTGAGCGAGAGAGGCGGTTTTGAATGGGATATTCGCTCTGAGCTGGGTGAGACATGCCATAAGATGCGCTTACAGTACCTAGAGTTTCTAAAAAGCGTGATTGAGGAGTCCATTGAAAGGGGAGAATTGAAGGATAAAAACCCCTGGGATGTTTCATTCTTTCTTTCAGGGATTATCAATTCCTTTATCTTTCAATGGGTTAACAGTCCAAAACCCTATTCATTATTCGATAAACACAAAACCATCATGGAGCTTTTTTTATCTGGGGTAAAAAAGGAATAGTCTAATACTGATAAGAGGGAGAAAAACATAAATGGTAAAAGCAAAAAGAATATATTTGGTTTCAATGGTTATCTTACTTTTTTTGGTAGGACCTGCCTGCGGCCAGTCTCCAAAAAATAACCAGAAAAAACAACAAAAGCCTCAGGGGCCTCCACCTGCCATGGTAGAGGTTGTCCCTGTGCAGAAGAGGCCTGTCCAGTCTATGATTCAGCTTGTAGGAACAGTAGAATCTCCAAGGATATCTTTAGTCAGTTCTGAGGTAGAGGGGCTTGTTAAGGATATCTTTTTTGATGAAGGTGACTTTGTAAATGAAGGGAACCTCTTGGTTGCATTAGAGGACTCCCAACTCAAGATTCTGCTGGAAGAGACAAAGGAGAAGGTAGTTGAGAACAAAGCCCTTTGGGAAAAAGCAGTTGATGAGCTCAAAAGAAATGATGAACTCTACAAGAAAAAGGTTATATCGGAAAGGGTTTACATTGATTCAAAATTGAATACCGACGCTGTAAAGAGTGCTTATAACCGGAGTAAAATAACCGTGGAATTGCTTGAGGACAGGATGAGCAAGAAGAGAATTTTAAGTCCCTTTGCCGGTGTGGTCATAGAGAAGTTTGTTGAAAGGGGAGAATGGATAGAAAAGGGAAAAAACGTTGTCAAACTGGTCCAGATTGATCCCTTGAGGATTGAGGTTCTTGTTCCAGAAGAGGTGATACCTCAGGTTAAGAAGGGAGACCTGGTCAGCGTCAGGTTTGATGCATTGGACCATGGTAATACTGAAGGAAAAGTTTCTTCTATACTTCCTTTTGCCGATCCGAAAACCAGAACCTTTCCTGTAAGGTTAGAGCTTAAGAATCCTGACAGAAAATACAAGGTCGGAATGGTTGCCCGCGTATCCCTTTTCTATGGAAAAAAGGAAGAGGTGCTCATGGTTCCACAGGATGCCCTGACGATTTTTGGAAATAATAAGATCATAACTATCGTGACTAAGGAGAAGACCGCTAAAATGGTCCCTGTTCTTGTAGGAAGAAACATAAAGGGCTGGCTCGAGGTCAAGGGAGAGGTATCAGAAAATGACCACGTGGTTGTCCGGGGAAACGAGCGTCTCATGCCAGGTCAACCTGTTATGATTATTGAAAAAAAGAGAGAGGGATAACAGATTGGACCCGATTCAATTTGCCATCAAAAAACCTGTCACCATCATTGTGGGGGTTATTCTCCTCACACTCTTCGGGATGATTTCTATTTTCAGACTCCCTATACAGCTCACCCCTGACGTGGACAAACCAGAAATAACCATCACCACCACATGGGAAGGGGCAAGTCCACAAGAGATTGAGAGGGAGATTATTGAGGAGCAGGAGGACAAGCTCAAATCGATCCAGAACCTCAAGAAGATGACAAGTGTGAGCACGAGAGGCCAGGGTGATATCACCCTTGAATTTTATATTGGAACCGATTTGTCCCGCGCCCTTCTTGATACATCGGAAAAACTCAGGCAGGTTCCCAAATATCCTGAGAATGTGGATGAACCTATCGTTGAATCGGGCACTACAGCAGTGCAGAGAGCCATTGCATGGTTTATCCTCAAGAGCAATCCACCAAGAGAAGACATTGCCACGATGTTTGATCTGCTCAATGACTATGTTAAACCGATACTCGAGCGGGTTCCTGGGGTCAGTTCAATCAATATCCGTGGAGGCATGGAAAGAGAGGTCCATGTTGAGATCGACCCTGTGAGGCTGGCATCGAGAAAACTCACCCTTGCAGAGGTAAGAGACGCGCTTACAAGGAGAAATATCAATATCTCTGGAGGGGACATCGAGCATGGAAAAAGGTCCTACACCATAAGAACCGTTGGCCAGTATGAAACCTTGGATAGCCTCATGAAAACGGTTATTGTCCGTGATAATGACCGCACTGTCTATCTGAAGGATATGGCTAAAGTAAAATTCGGTTACAAGGAGCAGGAGTTAGTTGTTCGTTCACAAGCCGAACCGACCATTGCCATCAACGCAACAAGGGAGAGTGGAAGCAATGTTATGGAGGTTATGGCCGGTCTGAAAAGGGAACTCAAAAAGATAAACGCTAATATTCTGGAACCGAAAGGTCTTCGCTTCGAACAGGTCTATGATGAAACAGAATACATACAGAGCGCTATTGACCTTGTTCTTCAAAACCTTTATGTTGGTGGAACCCTAGCTATTATTGTTCTTCTTGTCTTTCTCGGTAATATCAGAAGCACAATTATTGTAGCCTTTGCCATACCGATCAGTATTATCGGGACCTTTCTTCTTATGGTTCTCTTTGGAAGAAACCTGAATGTGATAAGTCTTGCGGGAATGGCCTTTGCTGTTGGGATGGTTGTGGACAATTCCATTGTGGTCTCGGAAAATATATACCGGCATGTCCAGATGGGAAAATCGACCTTTGAGGCAAGCCTAGACGGTGCCAGAGAGGTCTGGGGAGCTGTGCTCGCCAGCACATTAACAACGCTGGCTGTATTTATTCCTGTTGTATTCGTGAGGGAGGAGGCCGGTCAGCTCTTCAAGGATATTGCTATTGCTATCTCCTCTGCTGTAGGTCTTTCCCTTTTTGTATCTGTTCTCTTCATACCCATGTTTGCATCCCAGATTGAGATAAAAGAAGAGAAAAATGCAAAAAAAATAAAAAGGATGCTCAAGGGATTGCATCAAATGGCAGCTTCTTTTCAGGATTTTGTGTGCAATCTCATTTCATCCATCAACAAGAGCTTTAAAAAAAGAATCGTTACCATTGTCGGACTTACAGGATTATCAATAGTGACCAGTATTCTGCTTCTTCCCCCCATGACCTATCTCCCTGCTGGAAATCAGAACCTTGTTGTAGGCTTTCTTATTACCCCACCTGGATACAGCAATGAAGAGTTTACAAGCATGGGAAAAAAGATCGAAAAATATCTCAAGCCTTACTGGAAAGCAGAACTGAAAAGCAAGGAAGCAAAAAAGCTCAACGGGCCCCCTATCCAGCACTTCTTCTATGTCTCCTTTGGACAGAATGTTTTTATGGGTTTAAGAAGCAAAGACCCAAGAAGGGTCAAGCCACTGGAGAAGATTATTATGAACGCTACCTCTCAAATCCCCGGTGTCCTTCCCTTTGCCTTTCAGCGCTCTCTCTTTGAGAGGGGAATCACAGGAGGAAACTCCATTGAGCTTGAGATCAGCGGAGATGATATGGAAGAGATTAAAAAAACAGGACTCATGCTCATGCCTGAGATTACAAAGACGCTCGGATTCCCAAGACCAGACCCCCCGAATTTCAACTTAGGAGGGGCTGAGATAGAGATTCAACTGGATGAAGAGAGGGCTGCTGAAATGGGGATGAATGTCCAGGAGGCAGGCTTTGTTGTGAGAGCCATGGTGGACGGTGCTGTAATAGGTGATTTCTGGGATGGAGGAGACAAGATCGATTTAAAGCTGATCTCTTCCACAGGGATTGTTAAAACAACCGATGACCTGGAAGCAATTCCGGTTGCCGTGAGCAACGGCCGTCTGGTTCCCCTCTCTACCTTTGCCCGTTTCATAAGGACAGAATCTCCTACCCAGATAAATCATATTGAAGAGAGAAGGGCAGTAACCCTCGTTGTTTCGCCACCATCCACTATGGAGCTTTCCACAGCCATGGAAAAAATCGAAAAAGAAATCATAAAGCCAATGAGACAAAATGGACTCATATCCAATCAGATACAAACAACGCTTGCGGGAACAGCTGATAAGCTCAAAACAGCCTTTGAAGACCTTAAGTGGAATTTCTTGCTGGCGATTGTCATTACGTATCTCCTTATGGCGTCTCTGTTTGAATCCTTTTTCTATCCATTTGTCATTATGTTCAGTGTGCCCTTGGCAGCAGTAGGTGGGATTATTGGTCTCTTTATTGTTCATTCTATTACGGGTCAGCAGATGGATGTTCTGACCATGCTCGGATTTGTTATCCTTATTGGTATCGTAGTCAATAACGCCATTTTGATTGTTCATCAATCCCTGAACTTTATCAGAGATCATCAAATGGAGCCTCAGACAGCGATTGTAGAGAGTGTAAGAACAAGGATTCGGCCGATATTTATGAGTACCACAACCAGTGTTTTTGCCATGTCGCCCCTCGTCCTCTTCCCAGGTGCAGGGAGTGAGCTTTATCGAGGACTTGGAAGCGTTGTTATTGGCGGGCTAACCGTATCAACTATCTTTACTCTTCTTGTAGTCCCCTCACTCTTTAGCCTTGTATTGTCATTAAAAGAAAAAAGAAGTTCATAAGATTAGAAGGACAATCTAAAAATTGAAACAGTATTTTAGTATGATTTTATTTCTTTCTTTGATGGGGTGTGCTTCTCTAAATCTGTTTTCGCCATTTACCGATTCAATCATTAATCTTAGAACAGGAGAAGAAGTTTCTTTTAACACTCTTATTCAGAATATAAAAAATGTCCACGTTGTTATTATAGGGGAGACCCACAATCAAAAAAGACATCATGATATACAACTGAAGATTATTCAGGAACTCCACAGAAAAAATTCTCTTATCACTGTAGGTATGGAAATGTTCGAGCACAAATCAAATAAATATCTTGAGGAGTGGTCTTACTGGAAGTTAGATGAAATAGAGATGGAATTGCTCTTTAGTAAAAACTGGGCCAAAACATACTATCTCCTCTATGTTGATATCCTTCGCTTTATTCGTGATGAAAGCATACCTCTAATCGGACTGAATATACCAAGAAAAGTTACGCACAAGATAGCAACAAAAGGGTTTAAATCCTTACCTAAGGAAGAGCGCTCAAGCCTTCCCCATGTTTCCTGCGATATCCCACAAAACTATCGAAGCTATCTTGAAGTGGTTTATGAGCTCAATTCTCATAATTTAGGTACTTTTGAAAATTTTTGCAAAGCTCAGGTTTTTTGGGATAGTATTATGGCTTATTATGCCGTTCAATTTTTAAAAGAAAACCAAGACCATCAATTGATTATCTTGGCTGGCAGCAACCATGCGCAGCGTTTGGGCATACTTACTCGCATCAGGGAAAGAATGAATGTCACCTCGCGAATTATTATTCCTAAAACAGATGAGGATCAAGATGATAGGAAAATTACTAATGCAGAGGCTGATTATCTGTGGATTACTAATCACAATAGCATTTCTGCTTTTTAGTTCTCAATGGAGGGGATATTTAAGATAAGTATTATTTTTTTGAACAGATACTACATGCATTGGGAGAAGGAGTACAGGAACCACATGCTGAGCTAACTGAGCTTGTAAAGCTATCCCCACTCTTCATACCGAAAAGGGAGAATTTCTTTTCCAGTTTTTTGCTCCCGCATTTGGGGCATTCTGTCTTACTTTTATTACTTTTTACCAAGCGTTCGAAATCAAGATTACAATCCTTACAGGTAAATTCAAAAATAGGCATTCTTATTCAGCCCCTCCTTCAATTTTGTATGCTATTTGGGTATCTTTTTCCAGTCAGAGAGAAACTTCTCTATGCCCTTATCCGTTAAGGGATGCTTTACCAGTTGTTCAATAACATTAAAAGGGATTGTCGCAACATGGGCCCCTATCATGGCAGCATCAACAACATGAAGGGGATTTCTTATACTTGCTACAATCACCTCTGTGGAAAAACCGTAATTTTCATAGATCGTGACGATCTGCTCGACCAGGTCCATACCGATATGACTGATATCATCGAGCCTCCCCACAAAAGGGCTAACATAGGTTGCACCGGCCTTTGCAGCCAATATTGCCTGATTGGGCGAAAAGACAAGGGTTACGTTCACCTTAATCCCCTCTTCTTTTGATCTCTTGACTGCTTTAAGACCCTCCCAGGTCATGGGTATCTTAACAACAATATTCTTATGTATGGCTGAGAGATCCCTTGCTTCTTTTACAATCTCTTCACAGGTATCACTTACTGCTTCCGCACTAATAGGACCATCTACAATCTTGCAAATCTCTTGAAGAACCTTTTTATAATCTTTCCCTTCTTTAGATACGAGAGTCGGATTTGTGGTAACTCCATCAATAATGCCCATACTGTTTGCTTCCTCAATCTCTTTGATATTTGCAGTATCTATAAAGAGTTTCATTTATCTCCCCCTCACATTATGTGAACCTAGAAAATCCCTAAGTAAATATACACTATCCCATTTGAAAAGACAAATCGATTTTAAAGCACAAATGGAGTGTATTTTAAAGACCTAAAATGGTTATTTATAAGAACCTGATTTAGGTCTGGTTTTCCCTTCTAACTTAAAAAAGAAAAAATTAGAATGCTCGGACAAACCCTACGTTGTTACCAGACATGGCATTAGGCGGCATACCCATCACATACGATGTGGTATTCACTGCCTGCTGCGCTGGTCTGGTGACATGAACAACAAGATTGTACGGATTGGCTCTCAGGGCTTCAGGTGTAATAGGAAAAAGGGTGCCGAGACCTTTAATCCCTGCCACAGCATTGGAAAAACCCATCTGCTTCCAGATACCGTCGTTTTCATGAGGCACAGCGAATGTGCCGAGAATGTTACTCCCGCTCTCGCTCCAGCCGCCCTCCTTGTGCTCGATCTGTTTTCCACCAGACCACCTGGTATATGTCCAGCTTACTGTGAGTGTCCATTCTTGATAAAGCTCATAAATATCGTAGAGGACAGGCCCTGCTTTGTTGCCTTTATCGTCCATGAGATAGACCGTCTGAAATGTCCCTTTATCTGGCGAATCAAGGATCGTTGTGCTGATACGAAGCCCATCCGGCGTCATCCTTCCACCAACCTTAATTTTTGTGCCGGTTGCAGGATCAGTGAAGACTCTCTTTACAGTCTCGGGAACCGGGTCTTCAGCAAGTTCCGGTTCTTCCGCCTCCGAATCATCACTGCCTCTGCCACCTAACATTCCGCCGGTAAGTCCTCCCAGTGCACCGCCAAGCATACCCCCTGCTTGCTCCACAATCTTTTGCTTCACGCGTGCGCCGGTGCCAACCTCGGAGTTAGTACCTACGATTATTGGCTCCATCGCCTTTGAGATAAATCTCATCGTTTCGCCATTAAAGTGTTGCAAACCTCCTGATAAGTCCCACGCAACGCGCATCCAAGGAATCGAAACTGCCGGAATTTGATGTGTGGATGTACTACCGCTTGCATCTGTCACCTTGACGACTGTTGACCTGCTTGTTTCTCCCTCAGGTAGGTTGAGCTCGGCACGCCCATTTTCATCTGTTGTGGATGTTGCTATAGGTTTTCCCTCTGTTGTCTCGATAACTACAGTGGCGTTAGGCACTGACTGACCGTTATTTGTTATGATTGCATCACCGGCAACGGCAAATAATAACTTCGGCATACAGAAGACGGCGAAAGTTACAACAACAATAAAAACGGCAATGTATGATAATTTAAATTTCGTTTCTCTCATTTATTCCTCCTTTCTTTTAATATTTACCTATGAAATGTCTGATATAATTAATTGTATAAAAGCGATAACTCTTTATTATCCCAGCTTCAGATTGAACCTCGACTCTCTTTTAAAACCGTTTTGATGCTCAACAATCAGTCGAAGAGTCCATTCCTTGGCACCCCTGAAATGACTCGGGGCAATGAGAGCAAGACTTCCTTTGTTGACAGGGTTTGTAATATCTTCTGAGACCTTGATCCACTCCTTTGGGTTATTACCTTGTCCTGCTTCTATCCAGGCTCGTTTAAATTTATCAGCCCTTGCGCGTCCTGAAACCTCAATAAAGAACTTCCCCTCCTTTTTTGTTCCCCCTACTTTAAAGATGCGTGAGAGCACATAAAAATCAGGGTCTGCCTTTATGGCAGCTCTGGCATCGAGAAGCCCATACCCTGTAAACTGATCCCATCCCGGCACATCAATGTCTCTTGCTGAATGGAGGATCATCCGCGTTACCTGCATGCCAGAAAGTTTCGGGTTTTTCGAAAGGATGAGCGATGCCACACCAGTTACAAAGGGCGCAGAAAAGGATGTTCCTGTAACGCGGTAATAATCTTTATCCTTGCCAACAAAGGCAGTTCCAGGCTTGTAGTCCTTCTTCTCGAATTTAAGAAGGTCTGTCCTCTTTGCGCGAAGCGAGAGAATATCAACTCCTGGAGCTGCAATGTCAACATTGGTTCCCCAGCCAGAATAGCCCACCCTCTTATCATCAGGACCTGTGGCTGCAACCGTGACAACCCCTGGAAGCCCGGCAGGCGAAAACTCTTTTGTATTCACTCCCTCATTTCCTGCAGCAGCAACCACGATTACTCCTTTTCTCCTCGCATAGTTAACTGCCAGGAGTTCCATGCGGTTGAGTCGCTTTCCTCCGATGCTGATGTTGATGACGCGGGCTCCGTTGTTAACGGCATAAATGATGGCTTTGGCAATATCAAAAGCCCAGCCCCTGCCGTCCCACTCCATGGCTTTAATTGGCATAATCTTCGCCCATGGGTTCACTCCCGCAATGCCAACCTTGTTGTTTGTGAGTGCCGCAATGATGCCGGCTGTGATGGTGCCGTGCCCGTTGATATCTCTGATATCGTTGCTCTTATCAACGAAGTTCCACCCATGGACATCATCCACATAGCCGTTCTTATCATCATCCTTGCCGTTATTGGGGATCTCTTTCTCGTTTTTCCAGAGCGATGCAGAAATCTCAGGATGAGAGCGGTCAATGCCCGTGTCTATAACAGCAACAATGACAGGCTTTGCCTTTTTCGGCCACAGTGATTCCTTCACAGTGGTCGGCTTAAAGCCGATGCGGCGCAGGCCCCACTGGTCAAAATAGTTCTGACCCCAGCTTCCGCGGCTCTTGAACAGAGGGTCATTCGGAAACGTTTTAGACTGCTGGATGCTGCGGGGGTCGTCAAAATAAGCAATGCTCCACCCAAATTTACTTTCATAAGCCGGTTTCTTAGGCATAGAAATGTAAAAACCAAAGCTATCGACTACATCGACGCCTGGATCATCCCCAAAATCCTCCAACATGTCTTCTATCTCGCCCGGCCACATAAGAATTCCATATTTCTCCCAGACATCAGCCATTAATTTAAAATCATTTCTTATACTTTCAGACAGTTTTCTTCGATCTTCAGATTCTGGTGACAAATAAACCTCAAAAGCTCTCTCTAAATCAATATGGTCTAAAACCTTGAATTCTCCTTCAGGTACAAAAATTTTTACTGGCTGAAGATGCGGTTCGAAATGCTCGATTCCTTTGTCTTTTTCTATCTCTTCAGGTAGCTTCCATTCTCCCTCATGAAAAACTTTTCTACTCAGACGAAAACCTTCTGTTCCAAAAAAGGGTTCTGTCTTAATTGATACTGTATAGGGATCGACTCCTTCTTTTTTTACAAATTTTTCCAAGCCAAGAGTTAACATCCAGAAAGTGGGCAGTCTTTCAGATGTTCTGTCTTCAGATTTTTGCTCCAAATACTCTGCAATACCACCAAGCGACCTGCCATACTCTTTTGCATATTGACTCTCAGGAGCAGTCCAATAATCTACTCCAAAACGCATTTCATGACCACCTCCAAAGGGAATAGTTCCAAGGCGAATCGGTGTTTGCTTGAGCTGAACACCGCCTTTTTTGTTGAGGTCCTCCCCTTTGAGATAAGCAGCTTTAAAACCTGGGGCATCAATGATGTAGTCATACCCGGCATTGATCTTCCAGTCTTCCTTTACTATCTCTATCGACTTGTCTTTTGGGGCATCTTCGCTTGGAATCTCAATGACAACCGAGTCTATAGGCTTTCCTGTTATATCCGTGATGGAAAGCTTCCCTTTTTCTACGGCCTCTCCTGCCGAAAAAAGAAAGAATACAAGAAAAGCGGATGTTAGAATTGAAAGGATAAAAGAGAGGGGCTTTTGCCCATGCAGATAAGATAAATTTTTAAATTTAACCATTATCTTTTCCTTTCTATGAACTGTTAAAAGGAAATTATTTTTAAATTGAATATCATTTATTTTTAAGAATATCCTCCTGGTTAATAAAAATAATATTCTCTTTCTGCTGGATGCTGCGGAGGTCGTCTTTAATGATGAGAGGTTTCCGATCCCAGGTTCTCCCCCCTGACCAGAAATCTAATCCAGGCATATTAAAAGTTTTATCGACACCCGGGTCATCCGGTATTACATCTTTGAAAAGATCTGGACGAATATCTTTAAAAAGATCTGGACGAGATAAAAGCCTCTCTTGCTTCTTCCGCCGTTCCCAATACGGTTCGCCAAAATGCACTTTATAGCGAAATTGCCACAGAGTATCATCAAATTCATCAATAGCGATATCATCATCGGGAGATAACCACTCAAAGGCAAACATATCTGTTGCTTTTTCAGTTGCGGAATCTTTCTTGTCTCCTGATTCTGGCGTCCCATAAACTGAAAAAATAGAGTCCACGCCAAATAATACACCTCCAGGAATAGCTGTAGTTGAAGAATCCGTACCGGATAGTATGCCTAAGTGGGGTTTAACCTCATCTTTAGCTATTAGGTTCCAAGCCTCTAAGATTTCCCGTGAAGGTTCCCAGTTTGTATCAAAAATAAATATTGGCTGAAGATGCTCTACGACACTCTCGATTCCTTTATCTTTTTCTGTCTCTGTAACATCCATTCCTATTTTTTCCCGCATATTTTTTAAATGATAATCCAATAGAAATCTCGCTTCTTTTTCCTGATCTTTTTCTGCTTCACCTGTAAGAATATACAAAGCCAGGGCTACTTCTTTTCCTATATCCTCGGGGCTCTCACCAGACGGAACAACTGCAAAGCGCTCCGGCTCTTGATTGAGCTGAACACCCCTCTGTTTAATGAGGTCGCTTCCTTTAACCTTCTTGGCTTTATGACCCTCAGCATCAATAATATAGTCATAGCCGGCATTGATCTTCCAGTCTTCCTTGACTATCTCTATTGGCTTGTCTTTTGGGGCGTCTTCACTCGGAATTTCAATCATAGTCGTCTTTATTGATTCTCCTCTTGCATCAGTGATCTTGATATCTCCTTTGCTGACGTCCTGGCCTAACTTCATTAAGCCTGAAACATCCATATACTTCTGAAACAAAGGGTCTGTTGCTGGCTTAATCACAGGCGGCTTCGTAGGGTCTAAAACCAGCATTCCCTGGCCTGTATTTATATGTTTGAGGATATCAGGGAGATTTATGTTATAGCAGTAACCACTCCCTTTATCGAATATCGCACCACTTACACCGTTGTTAAAAAAGGCTCTGAATTCGCTTCCCCTTACACCGATAACTGCAGTGGGAGTATGAACCTCGTATAAATTCTTCTTCCCCAGGCCGAATATTCTTGTATGAGCTGTTTTTACTATGCTTTGAACCGTACCGCGAAAAAGGCTGAAAATTTCTTTTGACTGATCCTTTTCCACCAGATATTCGCTTATCTTTACCCGGCTGGCGGGCAAAAGCCTGATAATATTACTATCAACAAAGGTAATCTCTGCCTTTGACTCTCTCTTTGTCTGAACAATATCCCCTAAATTGACTCCATCCCCAAGTCTTGCCGGCCTAGAATCTTTCCCAATCATGGTAATATCGACACCACCTTTGATATCGGTAAATTTTCCAATTGGTGCTGCATATGCGAAGTCTAACAGCAAGAAAAACAGGATTAAAAAGGAAAAAAGAAGAAAGAAGATTTTTAGAGAAGCGTTGAGATTCTTTTTCATCCTCTATCCTTTTGAAAGGTTTTAAAATTAAATTTAAAACCGGTTTGAAAGGTTTCAAAATTAAATTTAAAACCAGTCTCAAAAGAAACTTGAATTCGAATGAGAACCTTTTGATTATGAATAGAAAGTATGAAAGAAAATCGCTTCAGTTATTTTCTATCAAAAAGGCAGGATTTAGTCAATATATTTTTGCTTATTTGAAGGGCTAGTTTGTCTTACAGATCTCTTTTTTTACTTCGTTATAGATGATTTTTACCAATTCCTCTGCTTCTTTTTCCTTGGGTTCTGAAAGCCCGCATCCATCGCACTCAACACATTTGTCGCTCTCTGTTTTTGATACCTTTATCCCGCAGATTTTTTCAAGCTTTTCTACCTCTTCTTCAGGTAAAAGCCTCACATTTCCCAGCTGCCTTGCTGCAAGGGTAACAATTGCAGTATGTTCTACTTTTTCCAGCTTCATATAGGCTTCAAAGAGGTCTTTTCCTACGGTTAGTGCCCCATGTCTATCAAGTATCAAGGCATCATAACTCTTAATGAGGCCCCTTATAACCTCAGGAACTTCTTCTGTGCTCGGTGTTGCATAATCTGTTGTAGGGATTACCCCAAATGTACAGACAACCTCCGGCAGCATACACCTTGCCAGTGAGACCCCTGCTATAGAAAAGGCCGTACTGATTGGAGGGTGAGAATGTATGACCGCACTCACATCCTTTCTCTCTTCGTATACACAAAGATGCATCAAGATCTCGGATGAGGGCTCAAGTTTCCCAGAAATCTTTTTTCCTTTTCTATCTATAACCACTAACTGGTCCTTTGTCAGAAATCCCTTGCTCAGACCTGTGGGCGTAGTAATGATTTTCTCATTTCCTACTTTAATGCTTATATTACCATCACTAGCTGCTATAAATCCCTTTTGATGGAGGAGCCTACCTATTCTTATGATTTCTTCTTTGGCCTCTGAATGATTAATCATATCTTATTTCTCTATATCAATATTATCTATAATACCAACGATGACCGAACGCACAGGGGCTCTATCATTTTTTATGCTCATGCGAGCAGATCCCCCTTCTCTCACAACCAAGACCTCGTCTCCTTCGCCTGCTTGAACAAGATCTATTGCAAGAAAGGGTCTTTCTCTTTTAGTCTTTTTGATAGAAGTTGTTTGAACCAATAAAAGCTTATGTTTTAAATAATCTTTATTTTTAACGGTCGAAACAACTCTTTTGATTACTTTCCCAATAACCAATGCTCTCTCTCTTCCATCAATCTATTGAATCTACAATTCCAATAATTGTTGCATCAACAGGGTTAAAAGCCTCTGGAAGGGGGAAGGATGCCTCTCTTCCCGTGACAAAAAAGACCGTATCCCCTTGCCCTGCCTGAACCGTATCTATGGCAACAGTTTCCTTGCCCATAGGCCTTTTGTCCTGATCAAGCGGCTGAACAATAAGCATCTTGAGATTGGCAATGGAATCCAATTTTCTTGTTGCAACAACCTTCCCTGTTACCCTGCCTAATTGCATATACTTACCTTTGCACAAAGATTTTATTAATAAGGAGACTGTCCGGGGAGGGAATTATCTCCTCTCTTAATAAAAGTCCCTTTTCTCTTATGGGAATAATTCCTGCCTCTATGGATGCCAATACATTATTTAAATTTCCTGAAACTAAAACAAAGCCTTTACCTCCTAAACCCTGAGCCAGACAAATTTCTATGAGATCCACCTCTGCAGTCTTTACAGCAATATCTGCTGCAATGATGGATGAAGCCACTGAGACAGTTTCTATGATGCCCAATGATTCTATCTCTTCTATCTTCTGGATGCCTAAAAGAGCAGGAAAGACCTTTCTATCGATTTTAGGAAGATAGAGCGAATCCACAATATTAATCTCAGCTAACTCAAGCCCCCTATCAAAAGATGACCTGACTGAATCTACCTCACCACCAATAATGATGAGATACTTTCCTGTACATATGGGAGCCGCCTCTATTAAATCAACAGAGGCCTGTTTCAGTACTTCATCGCAGACCTTTAACCCTTTTGCAATACTATTCAGCTCTAAAAGGCCCAATGAGGGCTCGCTATAGATGAGCCGCTCTTGAATATCTTGTATAATCGGCTTAAATTGCTGACCCTTTTTCACATCTTATTCCTTATACGATTCTGAAGTAATCAACGAGGGTGCATCTCCTCTCCCGTGTAAAGGTCTTTGCAGTTGTAAGCCCCTCTCCTGTTCCAGTGGCTATGGTGAAGGATGTATAGCCCTCACCTCCCAGACCAAGACCAGCGTACGAAGGGCCATTCTTTACAAAAATCGATGTATTAATCAGCCGTGCCATCTTGCTCAGCTTTTCTATGTTTTTTGAGAACATCGAAGCTGTATGGCCTCTTCCGCTTTCTGCTTTTATGGCCATACCAATCGCCTCATCTGTATCCCTTGCTCTGACAATCGGAAGAATCGGCATCAATAACTCTGTCAAAACAAAGGGATGGTCTTTTTCTGTCTCCATTATCAGCAGTCTGACTTCCCCTTTATAATCGATATCAAGAGCTTTTAAATACTCCTTAGCATCCTTGCCTACAAATTTTCTGTTTATGATAGAAGGAGTATTTGGCCCCTTATCTTCCTCTAGGATGAGTCTCTTTAGCCTCTCCCCTTGGTGCTGATTCAATTCAAAGGCGCCGTTTTTTTTCATTGATTCTTTCAGTTCATCAAAGACTTTATCCACCACAAATACTTCTTTTTCGTCTGTACAGACGATGTTATTATCCAAAGAAGCACCATCAACAATATCTTTGCCGGCCTTTTCTATATCAGCGGTTTCATCCACAACCACAGGGGGGTTGCCAGGACCGGCTGCAATAACTTTCTTTCCGCTTTTTTTGGCTTCCCTTACAACATCTTGTCCTCCTGTAACAACAAGAAGGTCTATTCCTGGATGGTTCATAAGCTCTTGAGCTGTAGAAATCGTTGGATCTTCTATGGTTGTTAAGAGATTTTCAGGTCCTCCGTTCGCAACAATCTCCCTGTTTAAAAAATCTATGGTTTTTAAAGAGACATTTTTTGCTTTAGGGTGGGGATTAAATACCACTGAATTCCCTCCAGCAATCATCCCTATGCTGTTATTGATAATTGTCTCAGAGGGATTGGTCACAGGGGTAATCGAACCGATAACCCCATACGGTGCTCTTTCTGTTATAGTCAGGCCATGATCCCCGGAAAAAGCGATTGGTTTTAAGTCTTCTATACCTAGTGTAAGATTGGATACTAAGAGATTTTTTTTAATCTTGTCTTCACAGCGTCCCAGTCCTGTCTCTTCAACAGCCAGTTTTGCTAAGGCTTCAGAGTTTTTTCTGCCAGCATTTCTTATAGAAAGAATAATCCCTTCTCTTTTTTCTAAAGGCAAGGATGCGAGCTTTTTTTGAGCCTTTAAAGCAGCACTTGTAGCAGAATTAATATCTGGGAATATCCCCATGGGCTTTTCAACAACACGGGTATCTTTGGGCAATAACTCTTCTTTTTCCTCCTTAACCAACCTCAAGACGACCTTATCCACGATAGAGCGTATCTGCCCTTCATCAAGTTTCATCTAAAAATCCTCCTGTGAAATATTAATCCTTTTTATACTTAACTTCTCCTTCCACCTCCCAAGTATCCACAATAGCGACGATAACCGCATCTACCGGTTTATTTTCTGTAATCTTAGTCTGTCTTGCAGAACTACCTGTTGCATATAAAACAATCTCACCTATACCAGAACCGACAGAATCGACCGCAACGATTGTATCGCCAGTCAGATGGTTATTTGCATCAACCTGCTCGACAATATAAAACTTGAATCCTTTTAATTGTTCTTCCTTTTGGGTTGAGACAACTGTTCCTATAACTTTTCCCAAGAGCATTTTTTACTCCTATTTAGGACCTCCTTTTCTTCTCCCCAGAGGCAAAACTCTATCTACGTTTTCATGGGGTCGAGGTATGACGTGTACAGAAACCAGTTCTCCAATCTTCTCGGCTGTTTTTGATCCAGCTTCAACAGCAGCCTTCACAGCAGCCACATCCCCTCTGACAATTGCTGTCACATATCCTCCGCCAGTCCTCTCAAAACCCATTAATTCAACCTTTGCTGCCTTTACCATAGCATCAGATGCCTCTACCATTCCAATGAAACCTCTTGTTTCAATCATCCCTAATGCATCAGCCATTTTCTTACCTCCTTTCCTATATTTTTCTTCCACTGACTGATTCGAGAGACCGTAGGGCTGCTTCACTCCCTACATCAATATCCCTCTCCTCTCCTCCTAAATAAAGCCTGCCGTAGGCTCCAAAGGACCTCACCTCTATTAAGGTAACATCAGAGGCCTTCTCTGCCTCATTTGCGGCAAGGGCGCTATACCCCGCAGGCTCGACCTCCAAAATATATAAAGTTTGCCCAGGTATTAACATTGAGCCATATCGATCACGGTTTATCAGTTGGCTTTGATAATCATCCACTTTTCGAATGACCTGACTCGACACAACTCTTGGCTTCATCCTTGCACTTTCTTCTAATCCTAACTCATCCAGGATTGCCTTTCCTGCTTCTCTCACCTCACCCTGAGAATCGGAATGCACCTCTAAAAGACCATATGCTCTTTCTACAATCTGCATTGCAGGTTTAACATCTGTTTTTTTCAGGGCAATATCTGTCAGCCTGTTTATCTCGATACCAGGCGCAATCTCAATAAAAAGGGATGCCATTCCTGATATGGGAAGAAATCCTCTTGCTGTTGTGCCAATATAAGAGACGAGTTGCGGTTGCAAACTATCAAGAAAGATAAAGGTTCTCAGATCCACCATATATTATCCCTTTCTACAGGCTAGTATTGCTTAACAACAATTGACTCTTCTATCAGTTTAGTGCATTTAAGAGTCCTATTAAAACGGTGAAGAGAAAGAGCCATAAACAGCGCATTAATGATACTTGTCTGAGCAATTCTTGAAGCAAGGGCTTCACTCTTAAATCGTGTTTCCCTTGATGCTGTTAAAAGTTTTATATCTGCATCTTTTGTAATAGGAGAAAGAGAATTGTTTGTTATACATATCGTAGTTGCCCCTCTCTTTTTTGCAACCTTAAGGGTTTCTATAGGGTCTTTAGTGCTTCCTGAATGAGATATCGCTACCAATACATCCCCTTTTTTCAAAAGAGCGGCCTCCATTACCTGCAGATGACTATCTGTTTGAGAGGAGCAATTCAACCCTATTCTAAAAAACTTATTATATGCATCCATCACATTAGGAGAGGATGTTCCCACCCCTATTATCAGTATCTTATCTGCTTTCATTAAGACTTCTTTTGCTCTTTCCATTTCTTTTATATCAAGAACTTCTAGAGTATCTTTTAGAGCCTGTATATTATTCTGAAAGACCTTATGTGTTATTTCACATATATCATCAGATTTTTCCAAATCTTCATGTATGGTTTTAATCGGAGATACGGTATCCCTTGCTAATGTCAGTTTGAAATCTTGATATCCCTTGTAGCCTAAAGACCGGCAAAATCTTACTACAGTCGCCTCACTAACTCCGCTTTGGCTGGCAACTTCAGTAACAGATAAATGCATAATTTCTTGGGGATTATCCAATATATAGGCAGCCACCTTTTTTTCTGCTGAATAGAGGTCTGAATAAGCCCCTCTTATCCTGATTAGACATCCCTTCAGTTCTTCTTTGAGTGATGATTTCCTTTTATTTTTCATCTTTTTTTCCATTTTTAAGAAAATTATAAAGGAAATAAAAATATTGTCAAGTTTTTTTTCATAAAAAAAAATAAAAAAAAATTTTTTTTCATATTATTTCTTTATTCATTCACTAAATTATTAATTTAGTTGTAAATAGCGTTCTTAATATATAAGAAATTTTTGATGTTAATTTTCCTTAGGAAAACTATTGCTTTTTTTATATTTTCATATACTTTTAATAAGAAAAAGGACTGCTATTATTTATAAAAGGATGTGTTTACGGAGGTAACAGAATGAAAAAGATAATAATAGGCACTGTTGCATTAATCTTGGTTTTTGCAATTACAGATTTGGTTTTTGCCGATCGCCTTGGTTTCAGAGGAGGTTTTGGGCTGGGTCACGGGCTGGGTCACGGGCTGGTTATTGGCGGAAGCGGTTTGGAAGACTCTCCTTTTGGTGACGATCGCTGGCATCCCTGCTTGGAGTGGGGAACCAAGGGTCCTGATTTAAGGATAACCAAAGAGGAAGCAGAGGAAGTTTTTAAGGAAGACCTTGCTTCGCTTAGAAATCCAGACCTCCGTCTTGGAAAAATTATCGAGCACGACGAATATTATGAAGTTGAGGTTCTTAACAAGGAAAATATCGTGGTTCAAAAACTTAAAACAGATAAAGACCTCTGCTCTAACTATTAAATTCATATAGGTTTCCCCTTCTCTTCCCTTTTCTTTTAAAAATGATTAATAGGGAAAAAACAAATCTCTATCAAACCCAGCTTTCAAGATAATCACTGGTTTGATTTGCTTTTGTTTTATGTTAAAATGATTTTATGCCAGCCAATCTTCCCCCAGAATATTTTGAGGCAGAAAGACACTTTAAGAAGGCTTCAACCACTGTCGAAAAAATTGCAGCCTTAGAGGTTCTTATAGCAACTGTTCCAAAACATAAGGGAACTGACAAGCTGAGGGCAGACCTGAGAAGACGCCTCTCAAAGCTCAAAGAAGAGTCAATAGACCAAAAAAGGAAAAGGGGAGCCCGATTTGACCTCTATAAGGTTGAAAGAGAAGGCTCATCCCAAGCCGCTCTTGTGGGACTTGCAAATTCTGGGAAGTCATCATTGCTCGCCTCACTCACCAATGCTGAACCAGTCATAGCCAATTATCCAATGTCAACCATAACACCCCTTCCAGGAATGATGCCCTTTGAAGATATACAAATGCAGCTCGTTGACCTCCCTCCGCTGGGAAATGAGTCAACAGATGGGTGGGTATCCTCCATTATAAGGCTTACAGACGGCATCATCCTTGTTGTTGACCTAATAGAAGATCCGACAGACTCTGCCGAACTCCTCATTGAAACCCTTAAATCGTGGAATATTCATATCCTCAAGCCTGGCGAAAAGGCTCCTGAACGTGGCGTTTCAAAGAGAGGCATGATTGTAGGTACTAAGTTCGACGTTCTTAGAGCTGAGAAGGGATTTAATAATCTTGAAGACCGATTAAGGGACAGCTACCTGGTTATCCCCTTTTCATCTAAACAGACAGACAAACAGGATTTATTAAAAAAAGCAATCTTCGACCTCATGGAAATCATAAGGATCTATTCCAAGCAGCCAGGCAAAGACCCTGACTTTGAAAAACCCTTTACCCTGAAGAGGGGTTCCACGGTCCTTGATCTTTGCAGTGAAATCCATAAAGACTTTTTATCAAAGCTAAAATATGCAAGAGTTTGGGGTTCAGCAAGGTTTGATGGACAAAAGGTTCAGAAAGATTATGTCCTTAAGGACAAAGATATTGTAGAAATCCATATCTAATGATACGTTTTAAATTTACCACAATAGAGAAAAAGCATAAACAAGAAATTCGTCTATTAATTGTTAGTTGTAAAAATAACAACTTCTTTAAAGAAGAATATGGAAACGAAAGTTTTGTGGTAAATGAAACAAGGAAAGGAGGAGAATATGAAAATTTTAATTATTATTAATGACGCTCCATACGGAACCGAAAAGGCTTATAATGCTTTAAGAATAGCCATGACATTGCAAAAAGAACATGAGAATGTTGACATTAATATTTTTTTACTTGCTGATGCAGTGTTCTGTGCAATCCCAAATCAGAAAACACCAGAAGGTTATTATATCATCGAAAGGATGTTAAAATCTGTAGTTATGAAGGGTGGAAAAATAAAAGCCTGCGGTGGATGTTCAGAAGCACGTGGAATTGATAAACTTAAGTTTATAGAAGGAGTTGAATTAAGTAATATGAAAGAGTTTACCCTGTGGGTTGTTGAAAGTGATAAAGTTATTACATTTTAATATCCCCTCAGCTAACAATTCATTCGAGTGGATTACTTAACCGTGCTGGTAAAATGAGGCTTCATTTTTTCAGAGGTCGCAGCCGCTCAATTCTGCGTTAGGCTTTAAATTTAAATCCCCCTTTCGATTTTTTAGGTATTTAGCGAGTGAGCGAGGAAATCATGTTTTTTAATCCCCCTTCTGCTTTTTAGGGGTTTTTCAAGTGAACGAGGAAAAAAGAGGCAAAGTGTCTGAAGGCGAAGTCAAGTTTTTTGCCTCGCCGAGTGAACGCAGAAAAATTCCGTTAAAAAAAGCAGTGGGGTGTCCTTTTTTTGTCCCTTTTTTGCTTGTCCAAAAAAGGGACAAAGCTGATTCGAGAATATTATAGCTGTATAGCTAAAGAAGGAGCAGAAAAACTCCTTTTTCAAAGAATCTTAAGTGTTGCCCTTTTTTGGTTCGTTTGCTTTCGCAAGCAAGAAAAGAACAATATCTCTTTGTAATTAAAGGCTTTTGATTAATACCTCTTTTAACGCCCAATCTATAAAAAACTTATTAAAGTTTAATGGATAAATGCCGATAAGATAAAAAGCTTAGACTTTAATCTTCAAATTTATAGGTGGTTTGGATATGAAAACCATATCACAAAAAGAAAGACGTCGAGCAAAAAGAGAAATCATAGGATATGCTCTCATTAATGTCTATCCTAAAAATGTACAAACTCAATCAGAAATAAGGGCAAGGGTGTTTGATATTTCTCCGTTAGGAGCAGGGATTATTTCCTATCAGCCCTGTATTGAGGATTCGAAAATCTATCTCAGTCTTTTGTCTCCAGATAACACTTCTCTACCCAATATTTCTGGAAGGGTTGTCCGGTGTAAAGAAAAGAATAATGAGTATCATATTGGTATTGAGTTTGAAAATATCAATGAATATCAAAAATCACTCATCGAAAATTATATCAGATCGATGAAACTGTGGAACAAGAACAAAGAATAGTTGGTCAAAAACTCTAAAACTTTACCTCTCTAAGGCTTTTCAATCCTCTCTTTAAATTTTTCTGATTTTGGCAAATCAATGAGTATCTTCTCTAAACAGCAAAAAAGTTCACTTGCTGATTCTTAAAAAGCGAGGTTCTTCTCACCTTATTCATTGACAGTTTCTTAACTTCCGCCTATAATTAACGAAAAAAATGAGGAACTTTCTTTCTATTTAAAATGTCTAAATCTTTAAGAATAAAAGGATTGTTTTTAGGTAAAGCAGATAACATACTCATAGAGAAATGTAAGAGGGGAGATACAAATTCCTTTGAAATTCTGGTACTTAAGTATCAGAGACGAATCTTCAATCTGATATTTCGTTTAACGAATGAACCTGATATAGTGGAAGATATAGCTCAGGAGGTATTTCTCAGAGCATATAATGCAATAAATGATTTTAAAGGAAAATCCTCATTTTCAACATGGATTTATCGTATTACAGTAAATACATGCTTCAATTACATAAAGTCAAAGAGAAGACATCAATATAAAAATTTGGAAACGAACGAACCCTTAGAGAAATATACCTTAATATCTAATAATTTAACTGACACAGAACTATTAATTGAACGTCACGAGTTGTCCAAAAAGATAAAAGAGGCCATTGGTTCCTTAAATCGTGAACAGAGAACCATTTTTGTCTTGAGAGATGTTGAGGGGCTTTCATACGAAGAAATTGGAAAGATTCTGAATTGTCCGAGTGGAACAGTGCGTTCAAGATTATTTAGGGCCAGAAGAGAATTGAGAACAAAGTTAGAAAATTATATAAAGGTATGAGGTGAAAAATGAAATGTAAAAATTTTCAAGAACTGATATCGGCTTTTATTGACAATGAATTGAATCTACGAGAAACCCTTAGACTGAAAAGGCACATTAAATCGTGCGAACATTGCAGGGAAGAGCTAAAAATTATCGGTAAAATTCAAAATGAATGTCAAAACGAAGGTCTGTCCTGGGTTGCTCCTCAACCAAGCGAAGAATTTTCATCTACTTTAATGAATATTATTCATAATCTTCCTGCCCATCAGAAAGAGAGAAATCCCTTCTTTTTAAATAAGCCTTTATTCATTATAAGAGATTGGTTCATTTCATTAATGAGAAGACCCATTATTACCTTTTCTCTCTCCGGAGCTACGCTAGCCCTGTTGATAGGTTTGATGGTTTTCTCTGGGATCCAAAAAGATAAACTTCAGACCGTTTATGAGCTTAAACAAAAAGATACAACTCTGTTAGCAGAAAAAGATATAAATTATTATATAAATGAATATGCAATTAACGCTTCAGAAACACCCTCTGTTTTCAGAGAAGGAATAATAGAATCAGTAACTTATCAGCCTTCAAGATAAATGAGAGCTATAATGAATCGCTCAATGAAAAAACTTAATATTGTTCTTTCATTAATATTTTTTACCTTTTTTATATCTCCTCAAAGCGTCTTTGCTCAAGAAAAGAGCGTTAAAGAATTGCTTGAAAAGATAACCGAAGCAGAGCTTAGGAGCTCTTACCAAGGAGAGAGATTTATATTTAATTTTTATACCCCAAAACAAAATGTCATTCGTTACCAAATCATTCGTATAAGACCAGGCTTAGAAAAAAAGGTTTTGAAAACTTTGGACAATAAAGATGAACGTATAATTTTAAAAGACGGGAAAAACCTCTGGGAGTATATCCCTTCTGAAAAGAGAGTTATAAAACGTTCTGTTGATCCTCTTGCAGACAGGGCTTATACGCTTTTCAAAAATATAGACCTATTAAAAAAGAATTATTCGATTAAAATTATTGATGATGACATAAAAATTGCAGATAGAAAATCAACCCTTGTTGAGCTTGCCCCAAAAAATAAAAAAAGAGCGAGATACAAGATCTGGATAGATAAAGAAAGAGGAATTGGATTAAAAACAGAGATTTATAGCCCAGAAAATAAATTAACTACTCTCTCTTTCTATTCGAAAATAGATTTTACCCCGCCCCATGATATGAATAAATTCGTCTTAAGAGTCCCTAAAAACACCAGCCTCCATGCAGTAAAGGAAAAACGAAATTTAGCAATGGTGAGTGTAGAATCTCTCGTAGACTTTAGAGTACAGCTTCCTAAAATCCTTCCCAAAGGCTTCGTTCTTACTGGGGGACGCGTAAAGACTTTAAAAACCACAAAGGAGCTCCATGTTCACTATTCAGATGGACTTAGCGGTATCTCTTTGTTTGAAAATTCATCAGGGAAGATGTATACGAGGAATAACACCCCTTTAAGATCTGTTGATATTAACGGTAATATGGGTAATTTTTATAAGGTGGGGCTGGTTCGTCTCCTTGAATGGCAGTCCAAAGGTATTACCATTGCCCTTGTTGGAGAATTGGAAGAAGAAGAATTCTTAAAGATTGCTCGGTCAATAGAATAAAATCAAAAAAAATTAAAATTTGAGGTAGAGATGAAGGGCTCTGTTTTTTCAAAGAAATGGACCGTAGGTTTAATAATCCTTCTCATTATACTAGGGCTTCTTATCATTAATAACCTTGATAAAACTAGCGATAATTTAAAACTAGGCTTAACCACAAAGACAGCTTTAGCTATAGATGATACAAAAAAAGCCCCTTTTGGACCCGAAACCTTTATAAAGGTCGCAGAAAATGAAAAGCCATCCGTTGTCAATATCAGTACCACCCAGATAATTAAAAGACAAAGTCAAAGAGAATTTGGATTTCGAGGCCCTTTTAGAGAAGATGATCCTTTTCGTGAATTCTTTGAAAAATTCTTTGGAGATATTCCTCAAGGAGATATCAAGAGAAGGAGCCTTGGTTCAGGGTTTATTATCAGTAAAGAAGGACTCATCCTAACTAATAATCATGTCGTACAACGGGCAACCGAGATAAAGGTTACACTCCATGATGAAAGAGAATTCGATGCAAAGGTTATAGGAACAGACCCTAAAACAGACCTCGCCCTTATAAAGATTAAAGCAAAAGTCGATCTCCCTGTTGCTAAACTAGGTGATTCTAATACCCTTAAGGTTGGGGAGTGGGTGATGGCCATTGGTAATCCCTTTGGTCTCAGTGAAACAGTAACTGTTGGTGTGGTGAGTGCAAAAGGAAGGATTATAGGTGCTGGTCCATATGATAATTTTATCCAGACTGACGCATCTATTAATCCAGGGAACAGTGGCGGTCCATTGCTAAATGTGAAAGGTGAAGTTGTTGGAATAAATTCAGCAATCTATTCAGGAGGTCAAGGGATTGGCTTTGCCATACCGATAAATATTGCTCGTGATATTTTAGATGACTTAAAAACAAAGGGCACAGTTGTTCGGGGATGGTTAGGCGTGCTGATTCAGAAGATAACCCCTGATCTCGCCAAGTCCTTTGATCTATCAGAATCTGAAGGGGCTTTGGTATCCGATGTTGTAGCGAATGGGCCCGCGGATAAGGCAGGAATTAAAAGAGGAGATGTAATTATAGAATATGAAGGAAAAAAGATTAAATCCATGGAAATGTTACCAAGAGTCGTAGCTGTAACAAAACCCGGCACAAGGGTAAACATAACTGTCCTTAGAAATGGAACAAAAAAGAAATTTAAGGTTACTATAGAACAACTGAAGGAAACAAGGGCAGAGATTTCTCAGGATATCGAAAAGACACTTGGTATGAGTGTCCAAGAAATTACACCAGAAATTGCAAAATATTTTGACCTAGAAGATCAGAAAGGGGTTATTGTATCAAATACAGAAAAGGATAGTCTTGCATGGGAGTCTGGATTGCGCCAAGGAGATATTATAAAAGAAATAAACAGGCAGAAGGTCAGCAATATAGCAGATTACAGAAGGCTTATGAAGAGTATAAAAGAAAAGAGTACGATTCTTTTTCTAGTAAAGAGAGGTGAGAACACTATATTTATAGCTGTGAAAACCGGTTAACTCTCTCTAATTTTCACTCTCATGTCTGGTTCTAATAAAAAAGATTTGGCAAAGTTTATCTTCCTTATTATAGTAGGTATCCTCCCATTATTTTTAACTTCAGCAAATCCTCTCTTAAGTAGCGAATTATCTATAAGAAGAAATGCGATTGTATTGGCGGTTGAAAAGGTCAGCCCTGCTGTTGTTAATATCAATACAGAAGAGATTATAAAAGAGAGGATTAATCCTTTTTCTGCTTTTAGAGAGCCCTTTTTTGAAGAATTCTTTAGGGATTTTTACAAAGCCTTTCCCCAGACAAATTTTAAAAAACAAAGTCTCGGCTCAGGAGTAATAATCAATCCCAAGGGATATATCTTGACGAATGCCCATGTGGTATCAAGGGCAACAAAAATCAATGTAACGCTCAGCAACAAAAAAGAATATCAGGCTACGGTTGTTGGTGCTGATGTAAAATCTGATCTTGCTATCATTAAGATAGATTCAAAAGACAAGCTTCCCTTCGCAAAGATGGGTCGTTCAGATGACCTTTTAATCGGGGAAACGATTATCGCGATAGGAAATCCCTTTGGTCTCTCTCATACAGTAACCTCTGGAGTAATCAGCGCTACACGAAGGTCTATAAAAGGTCCAGAGGATAAAATATATCACGATTTTATCCAGATAGATGCGTCCATAAATCCTGGGAATAGTGGGGGACCTCTCATAAATATAAATGGTGAGGTCATTGGGATCAACACGGCTATATATCAAAAGGGAGAAGGAATAGGCTTTGCCATACCGATCAATAAAGCGAAGCGCATTATTGATGACCTTATAGCTTATGGAAGAGTTCATGAAGCATGGCTAGGTGTTGCTGTCCAGGACATTACTCCAAGGCTTGCAGAATATTTTAATTTTAGGGATGAAGGAGTATTGATATCTAAGATTTATAAAATGAGTCCAGCAGATAGAAGTGGATTAAAGGTTGGGGATATCATTATATCAATAGAGGACATTTCAATAAAAAATAAGAGAGATTATCGGGGTCAAATATCTGCCTTCACCCCTGATGATAAGGTCAAACTTACCCTCTTTAGACACAACAAAAAATTAACAAAATCGATTACTGCGAAAGCCCTGCCCAAAAATTTGGCTTTGGAAATCGCCAAGGAGTTGCTCGGAGTATCGGTGGAGAACATTACTCATTCTCATATAAAAAAATATAGGCTTTTTACAAAAAAAGGTGTTCTCATAAAAGAGGTCCAAAAAAACAGCCTTGCCCACAGGATAGGGATTGAACCAGGAGATATTATTCGGCAGATAGATCAACAGAAAATAAATAACATTGAGGACTTTAAAAAAGGGATAATATCAGCTAGAAATAGAGACAGTATATTGCTTCTTGTACAAAGGGGCAGTAATGGATACTATATTACTTTAGAACTTTAATCTGAGGTAATCGATTACCTTGACATCCAAAAAAGAAATTAAAAAAAGAATAGAACAATTAAACGAAAAAATTCGCTATCACGAAAAAAAATATTATGTGGATAACAATCCTGAGATAACAGATTATGAATTTGATCAGCTCATGTCTGAATTAATAAAGCTGGAAGAGGAGAACCCTGAGTTTGTGTCGCCTTATTCCTCTTCACAAAGGGTTGGGGGCGAACCCGCTGAAGGCTTTCCCACTGTTGAACACAGAGTCCCCATGCTGAGCCTCGATAATGCCTATACCTTTGAAGAGGTCAAAGAATTTGAAAACAGGATAAAAAGACTTCTTCCTGAAGAATCCTTTGAGTATGTTGTTGAGCTCAAGATAGATGGGCTCGGAGTTGCCCTCATCTATGAAAGAGGGGTATTTGTAAGAGGCGCCACAAGGGGGGACGGCATTCGAGGAGAGGAAATTACCTCAAATCTCAGAACAATCAAGAGCATTCCCTTAAAAATAAAGGACTCAAACCTCTTGCCAGAGTATCTCGAAGCAAGGGGGGAGGTATTTTTGAGCCGAAACGCCTTTAAAAACATCAATACAGAAAGAGAAAAAAACGGAGAACCCCTCTTTGCCAATCCGAGAAACGCCGCAGCCGGTTCCCTTCGGCTTCTCGATCCACGAATAACGGCAAAAAGACCCCTTGATATATTTCTCTACAATGCGAGCACCCTTGACGAAGATTCTCTTCCGGAAACCCATTTAAAAACTCTTTCGCGTCTCAAAGAGTGGGGGTTTAAAGTGAATCCCCACAATCGGCCCTGCAAGAGCCTTGACGAGGTATTCGCTTATTACAACCACTGGAGGGAAAATATCGAAACACTCGAATACGATGCCGACGGCCTTGTTATCAAGGTCAACTCTCTCTCCCAGCAGAAAAGACTCGGCTCAACAGCCAAGCACCCGAGATGGGCCATCGCCTTTAAATTTCCGGCAAAACAGGCGAGAACAACAATCAGAGACATTGAGGTGCAGGTGGGCAGTACAGGCGCTGTGACTCCTGTTGCAATTTTTGATTCTACCTTTCTTTCCGGCTCGACCATAAGCAGGGCTACGCTTCACAATGAGGATGAGATAAAGAGAAAGGATATAAGGATTGGCGATACCGTCCTGATTGAAAAGGGAGGGGATGTCATCCCCAAGATCATAAAAGTTATAACAGCTGAAAGAACAGGAAAAGAAAAAATTTTTAAATTTCCAGAAATTTGCAAAGTATGCCAATCACCTATTTTTAGACCCGAAGGAGAGGCTGTTGCAAGATGCACCAACCCTTCCTGTTCTGCCCAGATAAAGAAAAGGCTCCAGCATTTCGCTTCAAGAAGCGCCATGGACATCGAGCATCTCGGGCCAGCCGTCATCGAACAGCTGGTCGAAAGGGGTTATGTCAGGGATTTTGCCGACCTCTATTCGCTGGATCAGGATACCCTTGCAGGACTGGAGAGGATGGGGAAGAAATCTGCTCAAAACTTAAAAAACGCTATAGAAAAAAGTAAAAATGCTGGTCTGCAAAGACTTCTTTTCGCTCTGGGAATCCGCTATGTTGGAGAAAGGGCCAGCCAGATTCTCTCGGAAAAGTATCCCTCCATCGACGAACTGGCAGAAGCTGAAAGGGAAAGCCTCGAAGAAATCAAGGAGATCGGCCCGAGAATTGCGGAGAGCATTGTCAATTTTTTCAGCCAGAGGAGCAACTGCGAGCTGGTCGAAAGACTGAAAAAATATATCAAAACATCAAGAGAGACCAGCAAACAGAAAAAGACAACTCTCGAAGGAAACCAGTTCGTCCTGACAGGTGCTCTGGAGTCTTTCAGTCGCAACGAGGCGAAAAAAGCCATTGAAGAACTCGGCGGAAGGGTTACATCGTCAGTCAGTAAAAATACAGACTACGTCATCGTAGGAAAAGAGCCGGGCTCGAAATTTGAAGACGCAAAAAGTCTGGGTATCAAAATCCTTGATGAAGCGGGTTTTAAAAAACTCATTTCAAAAAACTAAAATCTTTTCTTTTTATTAATATTCTTTTTCAATTCATCATTCTCAACCATCAGAAAAATGTTGCATCAAAAATTTATAATTTTGTTTATTTGAAGCGAAAAAATTAGTAAAAGGAGCCTTAAAAGAAAAAAGCCTTGTATATAATTCTAGAATTTTCTCAGATACTATTGAAAATAGCGATTTGACTAATAGGTTTTATAAGATATATTATTTAGATAGAAAATTTATTTTTTAAGGGAAAAATCATGAAAGAAGAAAAGATTCGACTAACAACTTTAAGCCATGGTGCAGGCTGAGCCTGTAAAATTGGTCAGAAAGACCTCGCACAGGTTCTGTGCAAAATGCCAAAGCTTAATGATCCGCGGATTATTGTTGGTACAAATTCAGTAGACGATGCTGCTGTTTATACTCTCAATGACCATCAGGCACTCGTTCAATCTGTCGACTTTTTTACCCCTGTGGTAGATGACCCCTATCAGTTTGGAAGCATAGCTGCTGCCAATTCTTTAAGTGATATCTATGCTATGGGTTCAAAACCGATATTTGCGTTAAACATTGTCTGCTTCCCAACAAAGACCCTTCCCTTAACCATACTTCAAGATATTTTAAAAGGAGGAAGGGATAAGGCAAAAGAAGCCGGTATTCCAATTGTTGGGGGCCATAGTATAGATGATCCCGAACCAAAGTACGGCCTTATCGTCAATGGAATTATAGACAAAGAAAGAGTTGTTACGAATGCAGGAGCAAAAACTGGTGATGTCCTTATCTTAACAAAACCTCTAGGATTGGGAATTATTAATACAGGGATTAAAGGAGAATGTGTAACTCAAAAAACCATAGAAAGAGCTGTAAAAGTAATGAACACATTAAATAGATCTGCTTCTGAAATAATGATGGAGATCGGGGTCAATGCCTGTACAGATATTACAGGCTTTGGATTGTTGGGTCATCTTTACGAGATGGTATCAGCCAGCAAAGTCACGGCAAGCATTTCTCTAAACAAAGTTCCTGTATTGAAAGAGGCATGGGATTTGGCTAAAGAGGGAATAGTTCCTGGAGGCACAAGAGCAAATCTAAAATATGTAAAAGACAAGATAATATGGGAGGATAATTTTTCTGAGGAAGAAGAGCTTGTACTGGCTGATGCCCAAACATCAGGGGGTCTTTTGATCTCTGTTCAAAAAGAAAAGTCTCAAGAAATGCTCGATCGTCTCTCAAAGGCCAAGGGTGTCCTTTCAGCTGTCCAGATAGGAGAGATTATTGAGGGGAAAAAGGGAATGATTCGGGTAAAAGAATAAACAAGACATGCCACACAAACAACACTCATTATTTATTATTCTATTTATTTTATCATTGCAAAGAGATAACCAATCCCTTTTTTATCGTTTGAACCTCCACCTATTAACTCATTGACATTTCTACAAAAATCTGTTATTTTTTATTTAAATTCTTTTTAGGGAATCACATATGAAAACTTTTGTGGTAATTTCCCTTTTTATAAGAGAAGTCTCCTTTCCTCCATTATTTCTCCTGAGATATATAAATAGATTAATGATATAGATAGAGGGAATTTCTGTATGAAGGAAAAGAACTACGTAATCTTGTTAGCCGAAGACGAAAAAAAATCTGATTCTGAATTCTCTCTTAAGGAAGAGATTGGGAAACTTAAGGGTATATCCATTGTAGAATCCGTTCAAGGAGGAAAAGAAGCGCTTGAAAAAATCAAGGGCGATCAATACAGTATTCTTTTAACAGATGACTCACTGTCAGATATGGACTCAAGAGAGCTGGTTAAAAGGATAGTAGCGAATGGATTTAAAGTTCCTCTGATTATGCTTGTTGATCCAGGTCATGAAGATATAGCTGCTGAGGCAATAAAGGTAGGTGCTGATGATTATGTAGTCAAAGAAAAGGGATATTTAAAAATACTGCCAAAGATTATTGAAAAGACTGTCGAGAAATTCAAATTAACATCTTCATTAAAATTAGCGGAAGAGAGATATATACAGATATTTGAGCATGCCAGCGACTCGATATTTATATGCGATATTGAAGGAAATATTTTGGATGTTAATACGAATGCCTGTCAATGGCTGGGATATAAAAAAGATGAGCTGTTAGAAATGTCAATGGAAGATATCCTTTCACCAGCAGGGAAAGAAAAAACCTCAGATATTATTCAAAAGATTAAGGGTGTAAAGAAGTCGGTCTTTGAATCCTCTTATATAAAAAAAGATGGAACTGCTGTTCCGGTAGAGTTAAGCGCCTCTTTTTTTAAACTTGATAAAAATGAAATCATACTTACTTTTGCAAGAGATATATCAAAGAGAAAAAAAATTGAGAAGGATTTAAAGCTTCTTGCTAATATCACAACCCATACTGCTGAAGGAATTATCAGTGTTGATGAAAGAGAAAATATCACATCCTGGAATAGAGGTGCAGAAATCATATTCGGTTACAAGTCTGAAGAAATTATTGGTAAGCCCTATAGTATATTGGTTCCAAAAGAATCAATACAAGGTCTTGCAAATATCATAAGAGAGGTATATGAAAAGGGGTTCGTTAGTGATATAGAGTCCGAGAGAGTAACCAAAGATGGTCAGAAGATCGATGTACATCTGACCACTTCAATTATTAAAGATGAAAAGGGGAATAAAATAGGCCGGTCTGTTATATTAAGGGATATTGCAGAGCGTAAAAATATGGAGGAAGAGCTTATTCGTTCTTCAAAGCTTGCTTCACTTGGAACCCTTGCAGCAGGTATTGCGCATGAGTTTAATAACATTCTCACAGCAATGCTTGGGTATGCTGAATTAGGTCTTATTACAAAAGACCTCGAGAAGATGAAAAAGGCTCTTGAGGTTGTTGTAAAGTCCTCTGCAAGGGCAAAGAGCATAACAGATAATCTCTTAACCTTTGCTAGAAAACATGAATCAAAAAGAGAGTATGCGAATATCCGTGATGCTGTTGATACCAGTATTGCATTGGTAAAGAGGGAATTTGAAAAGGATAATATACGCATCATAAGAAAATTTTCAAAGGTTTCCAAAACCTTCTGCGATGTTGGTCAGATTTCCCATGTCTGCTTGAATCTCCTTACGAATGCAAGGGATGCCATGCGGCCAAAAGGTGGAAAGTTAATCGTAGAATTGAGAAACAGGGATGGTTATATCGAATTAAAATTTATTGATACGGGATGTGGAATTTCCCCCAAATTAAAAGAGAGGATTTTTGAACCTTTTATTACTACTAAAGGTCCTTTGGGGGGAAGCTCTGAGAAGGGTACTGGATTAGGTCTCTCAGTTTCTTATGGAATCATTCGTAATCACAATGGTACAATCGAAGTAAAGAGTAAGGAAAACAAAGGATCAGTGTTTACCATAAGACTTCCTATTATCAAAGCAACATTAAAAGATATAAAATTTTTATATGGCAAAAAATTAAAAAGGGTTTCTAGAAGACATCCCCTTTTAAAAATCTTGGTCGTTGATGATGAAAAGGGAATAAGGAACCTTTTTGAAGAGATACTGAAGAGAGAAGGACATTTTATAAATACAAAGAAGAGCGGAAGAGCAGCCTTATCACTTCTTAGGAAAGAGAAATTTGATTTGATATTTACTGATATAACCATGCCTGGAATTGATGGGATAGATTTTCTCAAAAAGGTCAAGAAGATTGATGAGAAGGCAAAGGTAGTGATGGTGACAGGCCAGGTTGTTGATGATGATATCAATTTAGCCTTGGCAGAGGGAGCCTTTGGATTCATAAGAAAGCCCTTTACAACATCATCTATCTTTTCAATGATAGATGAGGCTATATCAAAAGATAGATAAGATAAGAATCCTCCTCTATCGGCCGCATTAAGAGTTTTCATATATATTTATCCCAAATTATTATCATTAATGAATAAAAATATTAAGGGACAAATAATGCCTTTCGTATCGGTTATCATACCAACTTACAACAGAAGAGAATTGTTGAGCGAAGCCATTGGTTCTGTTTTAAACCAAGCACATGAGGATTTTCAGTTAGTCATAGTGGATGATGGCTCAACCGACGGGACAAAAGATATGATCAAAGAATATCGTGATCCAAGAATAAATTATATCTTTCAAAAAAAAAGAGGCGTAAGTAATGCTAGAAACAGAGGTATCTTTGAGTCCTGTGGCGAATACGTTTCTTTTTTAGATTCTGATGATTTATGGAAAAGAGATAAGTTAAAGATTCAAACAGATTTGATGAATAATAAAAAGGATATCTTCATAAGCTATACGGATGAAATCTGGATGAGAAAAGGGATCAGGGTAAATCCCATGAACAAACATAAGAAATATTCTGGTTGGATTTTTGAAAAATGCCTTCCTCTATGCATCGTCAGCCCTTCTTCTGTTATGATAAGAAGGGAACTTTTTAATGATATCGGACTTTTTGATGAATCCCTCCCTGTTTGTGAAGACTATGACATGTGGTTGAGGATATCTTCTCAATATCCTATATTTCTTATAGATAAGAAGCTGATTATCAAGAGAGGGGGACATCCTGGCCAGCTTTCAAAAAGGTCTTGGGGGAACGACATATATCGGGTAAAGGCTCTCTTAAAAATTCTAAACGGTGATCATCTGAGCCAGAACTATAGAAAAAAGGCAAGGGAAGAACTGATAAAAAAATGTCGAATCTTAGCAAATGGTTATTTTAAGAGAGGAAAAATTAAGAAGGGGAATCAATACATTAATTTAATAGAAAAACATAACCAAAGTTAATGAAGGAAGATTGAAAATGAAAATAAATTCTCTAGAGAAAACCTCAGAATTAAAGTTAGTCAGTATAAAAGATATTGATATCAAAGATAAAGAGTTTTTAATAACCTTTCCTTTAAGGTCTGATACCCTCATCAATTCCATTAAGGAAATCGGGATTATTACCCCTATTATCTTGAGAGATATGCAAAATAGATATCAGATTATCTCTGGATTTAAAAGGGTCTTTGCCTGTAGAGAACTGGATATCAAAAGTATCAAGGCAATTGTCCATTCTAAAAATGATTTAAAAGATAAAGAGGCTTTTTATCTTAATTTTTATGAAAACTTAACTTTAAGGTCTTTCAATATTGTTGAAAAAGCCATGATTTTAAATAACCTCTTTGAGAGAATAAAAATAGACACCAAAGAGTATAAAAAAAAATTTCTTCCTCTCCTTGGTCTAGATTTTAATAAAAAACAACTGAAAGATTTTTTTGGTTTATTAGATTTGGATGAAAAAATAAAGACCTATATTGTTGAGGAAAACATCTCTTTAAAAAACATTCTCCAATGGATGAGATTTACTAAAAAGGAACAAAAGGATATCTATCGGTTCATATTACCGCTGAGATTAAGCTCAAATAAACTCAGAGAGGTTCTTCTATTTTTAGAAGAGATATGTCAGCGAGATAAGATTTCTGTTAAGGATATTATTGATTGCATTGAGATTCAAGATGTTTTAAACAACATGAATATAACCGTTTCTCAAAGATCATCAAAGATTAGAGATCTCTTGAAAAGAAAGCGATTTCCTCAATTAACATCAATGGAAAAGTCCTTTGCTGATATAATAAAAGATTTAAAACTCCCAAAAGGGATTATCTTCCGATCCCCTGAATATTTTGAAGAAAAGGAATTCAGCATCGAATTCAAAATAAAAAATAAAGAAGAGCTAAAAAGAGTCAGCAGGGCATTATTAAATATGTCAGAGAAAGAGAAAATATCTGAGCTTTTTAAGATGAGTTGAAAACATGTCAGGTTTTAATTTTCAAAAAATATATATAGATAAAAAGGTAAAAGATTATTTTATAACAAAAAACATATTAAAAAAGGCTTTTTATAAAGAAGTAGAATATATTGATGACCCCTGTAGGATCTTAGCCCAGAGAAGATCAGAAAAAAACAATATTTTCGATAGTAAGAAAACTCTCCTTTTAACAGAACAGAGAGGAAACTATATTAAAAGATGCCCAGGGACAAAAAGACATCTCTGTTGCAACTACTATTTTCTTAACTTTTCTACAAATTGTCCACTGGAATGCAGTTACTGTATCCTGCAAACTTATATTAACAATCCCATTTTAACTCTCTTTGTAAACCTTGATAAACTGTCTCATGATTTGGATAACCTCTTAAAAAATCAGCATCATCGTTTTTTTAGGATTGGAACAGGGGAGCTTACAGATAGTATGGCCCTAGATGATATTACATCTTACTCTAAAAGCATTATTCCACTTTTCGAGAAATACGATAATGCATTATTAGAATTAAAGACAAAAACTGAAAATATAGACGATCTGCCAAAACTAAAACATAATAATAAAATCGTTACCTCTTGGTCCTTAAATCCAAATAAGATAATCAAAAAAGAAGAAATGAAGACATCTTCGTTAAAAGAAAGATTAGATGCGGCTCAGAAGTGCCAGAAAAAGGGGTATAAGATCGGTTTTCATTTTGACCCGATTATAAACTATCCCTCATGGGAAGAGGATTACAGAGAGGTTATCGAGAAGATGTCTGTGAGAATAGACCCAAAAAATATAATCTGGATTAGCCTTGGTGGTCTCCGTTTTAACCCCCCTCTGAAATCTATTGTAAAGGAAAGATTTCCAAAGACAGAAATCTTTTTAGGAGAGCTTATTCCGTGCTCAGACGGAAAGATGAGATACCTGAAACCTATACGTGTAGAGATGTATAAAAAGATGGTAAAGTGGATAAAAAGAAACTGCCCAAATGTCTTTATCTATTTTTGCATGGAAAGTAAAGATGTCTGGGCAAAGGTATTCGGATGGTCGCCAAAAAACAATAAAGGATTAGAGAATCTTTTTACAGAAAGGGTAAAAACAATTTATAAATAGAAACACGTGTCTTGATTATTTTTTTGGCTTATCAAATAACCCTTTTTCGATCATGGCAAATGTCGAAGATTTCAAGAAAAAGATTTTTATAGGAACGAGCGGCTTCGTTTATGATCATTGGAGTAACGGGGTTTTTTATCCTCCTGACATCCCAAAGACAAAATGGTTTGAATACTATTCTCAATATTTTAATACTGTTGAAATAAATAGTACTTTTTACCGACTCCCATCACTTAAAACTTTTAGCAATTGGTATAATCGAACACCTAAAGACTTTGTTTTTGTTTTGAAGGGCAGCCGGTATATAACCCACATAAGGAAGTTAACTGATTGTTTAGAACCTGTTAAAACCTTTTTCAAAATGGCAAAGGCCTTAAAAGAAAAATTGGTTATGGTCTTATGGCAATTACCACCAGGATTTTCAAAAGATAAGTTCAAGTTAAATGATTTTTCTATACTCTTAAAAAGATTTCTTCCTATTTTAAATGTCTTTGAGTTCAGGAATAAGAGCTGGTTTTGCAGAGAAATTTATGATTTTTTACAAGATAATAATTTAGGTCTATGCCATACAGATTGGCCAGGCATTCCAAAAGATTTACCACTAACAAGTAGTTTTCTCTATCTGAGGAGACATGGCTCTCAGGGTTCCTATTCATCTTCTTATTCATCGAGAGAATTAAAGAGCGATGCATCGAAGATTTTAAAACATAACAAACATGGCAAGGAGGCTTTTGTATTTTTTAATAATGATGCTTATGGCTATGCTATAAAAAATGCCATGACTTTAAAGGATATTATAGGTTTGCCCTAGCCTTTTTAAATTGAAACTTTAAGAAAATTATGGTATTTTTTTAAAAAAGGAGGAATTCATTGAAATATTTAACCCAGACATTAATTTTTCTTATTACACTCAGCATCGTATGTGGCTGTGGCCAATCGCAAAAAAGAAGCGACACGACAAACCCTATTCAATCTTTTCATAATCCTTCGGATCTTATCATTAATGTTAATCCAGAAATTGAAAAATTTAAAATTAAAAAGCTGGCTGTTTTGCCCTTTGGTATAAAAAGGTTTGCTAATTTAGATACAACTGAGAGAGGTATTAATCATAAGATTACTGATATGTTTTTTAATCAACTCTCTATTAATTCAAACTTTGATCTTGTATCTAAAGAAGGAATTAATTCGATCATCAATTCTTATAAAATCGATTCATTTACGAAAGAGAATTTTTCTAATGCAATCTCCCTCTTAAAAAATAGGGAAATAGATGGAGTGGTAATGGGTGAGATATCGAGATACTCAGAAAGAAGAGGGGCTGCCATAAGTGTCAGTAAACCAGCATCAGTGGCTTTTGATATTTATCTTTTCAGCATTGAAAGTGGTACGATTCTTTGGAGTGCCTCTTTTAACAAGACCCAAAGGCCATTATCGGAAAACGTGTTAGAGATGGGCTCTTTTTTAAAAGGAGGAGGTACGTGGCAAACGAGCGAACAAATGACGCGATTAGCTATTGAAGAGATTATTAGAAGATTCCCAAAACGAAGGTATTAAATCAAGAAATGTGAAACGTATAGAGACAAAAAAAAAGACTTATATTTTTTTTCTCCTTATCGTATTAATTGCTGGCTGTGGATCTTCTCAGACACATCATAATCATTTTGCAACCTATCCCACTTTTAAGGTTTTTAATAGAGAGTATCACGAAGTCTGGGAAGCCGTTTTAGAGTCTTTAAAGGATTATAGACTTATTAGAACTGAAAAAGATATTGGCTATATAAAATCTGCCTTAATAGAAAATAATCTAAAAGAAAGATTCGAATTTGAAATTCATGTAAAAAGACAATCAAGAGGAAATGTATCAGTTACTATCAGCAGCTATATTCAGAGATATCAAGAAGGGGTTGGCTGGAAAAAGATCACATCAAACACCACTTTAGAATATACAATTTTAACAAAGATTGAGAAATTTTTAAAAAAGAAAGGAGATAGATAATCATGGCGGAAAAAGAAAAAAAGGCAAAAAAAGAAGAGCTAAAAGCAAAAGAAGCCAAACCGAAAGAGACAAAAAAAGAAAAAGATGTACCCTCTAAAGAAAAGATGAAGGTAAAAGGAGAAAAAAAAGAAAAGAAAAAGGAAAAAGAAACCAAAACTGTTGAAGTAAAGAACGAGAAAAAAGAGGAGAAAAAGGAAGTAGAACCTAAAGTGGCAGAAGTCAAAGATGAGAAAAAAGAAGAAGCAAAGGCTCAAGAACCAAAGGCTGAAAAGGTCAAACCTGAAGAAGCCAAGCCTGAAGAAGCAAAAGAAGAGAAGAAAGAAATCTCTGAAGATGAAATAAAGGCATCTGATCTTGAAAAAATGACCATAAAGAAATTACAAGAGATTGCCTTAAAGATTCCAAAACTTAAAGGTGTTCATGGTATGAAAAAAGAAGAGCTTATTAAGGCAATCAAAGAAGAAAAAGGGTTGGTCGAAGAGATTAGTGCTGAGCAAAAAGAACGAGTGATGAAGGAAAAATCAGAGTTAAAGAAAAAGATAAAGGCTTTAAAAAGAGAAAAGGAAATGTCACTTCAGAGCAAAGATCAAAAAAAGGTGAGATATCTAAGAAAAAAGATTAAGAAACTAAAAAGGGCTTTAAAAAAGGCTTCATGAGTCTTAAATAAACCTTATATTGATAAATATCATAAAATACTTTAAAGATACGTCTCTACGTAAAGCATTCTTCCAGAAAATCTTTTTGCATTTTAAAAATAAAATTCAATACGAGTCTTCAGAAAAGAGCGTTCACTATTTACCTATCTTCAGGTACTTTAAGAACCTTCTTAAAAACAGGTTGGCTTGAAGATGATAAAAAGAAAATGGGTCGGAATATTCTTTGAATGTTGTAATGTGTATTCAAGGGTTTATAAAAACAAAGAAGGAACTGCATATGAAGGATACTGTCCAAAATGCATGGGGAAGGTTAAAATAAGGATTGGACCTGATGGAACAGACAGCAGATTTTTTCGAGCCAAATAACACAGAAACTGATAAAAAGGCTAAGAAATATAACCAAGTAAAACGCAGATTAAGCATCTCCAATTATATTATCGATTTCCTCTTTCTGTTGCTATTTTTACTAACAGGAATGAGCCTTTCTCTCCAAAGACTTTTTGAGGAATTTACAAGCAATCCCTGGTTTGTCGTGGGAGGATATTTCTTTATCTTTATTATCCTCATTGAAATCTTATCATTACCTATTAGCTTCTATAGTAGTTTTTATATTGAACATTATTATAAGTTGTCAAATCAGAGCTTAAATGACTGGTTAAAAGATAAAATCAAGGGATTTGCCATCAGCATTGTTCTTGGATTATCTTTCTTGGAATTATTGTACTGGATTTTAAGGAGCTTTCCTTCCTGGTGGTGGCTTATAGGAGCATTTACTTTCACTATAATTTTTGTCTTGCTAGCAAAATTATTCCCAGTACTATTTATTCCAATATTTTTCAAATTTAAACCTATAGAGGATGAGGAGTTAAAGAAAAGATTATTGGATATGGCCTCTAAGGCAGGAACAACTGTTCGTGGTATCTATAAGATTGATTTAAGTAAAAAGAGTAAAACAGCAAATGCAGGATTAGTTGGGCTTGGGAATACCAGAAGAATCGTTCTTTCGGATACTCTATTAAACAAGTTTCACTTCGATGAAATAGAGGTCATCTTGGCTCATGAATTAGGGCATCATCTTTACAAACACATGTCCAAATTAATCATCATACAATCAATGTTAACGATTTCTGCTTTTTTTGTTGCTGATAAAGTTCTCAAGAGGAGTTTTTCTTATTTTAATTTTGAGTTCATTCATGATATAGGAAATCTTCCTATTTTTCTCTTGGTTTTTCTGATATTAGGCTTTGTGTTTTTTCCTTTTGCCAATTCCTATTCCAGAAAGTTGGAAAAAGCTGCTGATAGATATGCCTTGTTAGCTACAAGAAATAAAAATGCGTTTATATCTTCTATGAAGAAACTTGCTTCTCTAAACCTTGCAGAGATAGAACCAAGCGCGTTCATAGAACTCATATTCTACAGCCATCCATCCATTCAAAAGAGAATCGAGTTTGCAAAAAGCTATGTTTGGGAAGGAGGGAACAATTCAAATGGTAGAAGTCATTAGTGTTGAATCAAAAAAGCAGACTGAATTCATAGATATAACCCAAAAAATACAGGAAATCATTCAAGAAAAAGAAATAGCAGCAGGGATATGTTATCTATTTGTTCCTCATACAACAGCTGGGATAACCATCAATGAAAATGCTGATCCAAATGTTGTAAGGGATATCCTTAAAGAGATAAATAAGGTTATTCCCATGAATGACCATTACACTCATATGGAGGGGAATTCAGCTGCCCATATAAAGGCCAGTATTTTAGGTTTTTCAGAGATAATCTTAATTAAAGAACGGAGATTAATGCTTGGAACATGGCAGGGGATATATTTTTGCGAATTTGATGGACCTAGAAAAAGAAAGGTCTTTATCCAGATTAAAGAATAAAGGAAGATAAATTAAACCTTTTCCATTACTTTGGACTTTTCAAGATCGACCATCTTTATATCTTTAAAATATTCTGTCACTACAGGCTCTTTTAATATAGTCAATCTATTTATAATCTCATGAATCCTATGAACCTCTTTTTGAATAAACTTTAAGCCGATTTTTATATCTTCATCTAAATCTGGATTTTTTCTCAAAAGCAGTTCTGTATTTAATATGATTGAAGATAAAGGTGTATTGATATTATGATTGAGAGTAACCGCGGTTTCTCTAATAGTTTCGGCTTTGACTTTTTTCATACTGCTTTTCATTTTCTTTAATTTCGTACTCAGATCGTTAAGATTCATTATCTCTTCCATAATCTTTCTGCCTCTCTTTTAAGATTATAATACATGAAAAATCTCAAAAGTCAATAAAAAAATCAATATATTGTGTATTTTCTATTTTCATTATCAATATATTGTATATATATATGATAAAAAAATATAAACGGTTTTTTAATTTTAACTGAAATATCCTCTTTTTTGACCATTTTTAGCAGGAGAGGAGAGGTGTGATGAATAGGGATGATTTAATAATCTTTAAAATGTTTTTTTATGTTTTTATCCCACAATTTCATTACTCTTATATAATCATCCAATAACGATTTTTGGTAATGGTCTATTTCCTTGAATTCTACAGCAGTATAAAACTTCCCATCAGTTGACTCAGAGCGTACTACTCGTCCAGAAATATCTGATAAAGAAACACCGTTTGGCAATAAAAGACTGATATAGACTATAGAGTTCTTATTATAGTGTTTTTCACAAAGAAATCGTGCTCCTAAGTGATTGATATCAAATATTATTCCCCTTAGTTCCCTGTGAGTCTCTACCTTTTTATGATGTATATCAATTCTTGCAGTTTCTAAAGCAATCCTTTTTTCACGACGTCTCTCTTCTTTTTTTTTCATTTTTCTTCCCAGATAAATGACATTTTAAAAATAATCATAAATCTATCTTTTTTTCTTTTATCGGCCATTTTCACTTAAAGCTTTAATAAAATTCGATAAATAACCAGTTTCGGTTTTGTATCATTGCATGGGTAATTTACACCTCATTTTTCTTGACCACAGGATATTCTATTTGTTAGATTGATAAAATGTAAAATTTTTAACCATGAAAATAGGGTCTTCTGAGGCAATATTACCTGCCTAAAAAAATATCTTAAAATCAAAATGAACCGTTCAACAGGCCAAAAACGTTCCTTTAAAACGAGTCAAAAAATTTTTTATGAAAATATAATAGAGAGCATCCCTGATGGTATAGCCGTTGTAGATAAAAATCTCGTTATAAAGGTATTTAACCCCTCAATGGAGGAACTTATTGGTTTTTCTTCTGGAAAGGTATTGGAAAAATCCTTTGAAATTCCCTTTCGAGATAACCCCTTTTTAAAAGAACTTGTTATAAAGGTATTGAAATCTGGAAAGATATATACTGCTTTTGATCACAGACTAAAAAAGAAGGAGCGAACATTCATCTCTGTTGAGGTTTCTGTATCACCATTCGTTGACTTAAAAGGCGAAACTCAGGGAGCAATTCTCATCATTAGGGATCTCTCTCGAATAAAGAAATTAGAGGAGATATTAAGGAGAAATGAGAAACTGTCATCTCTTACGACCTTATCTGCAAGTATGGCCCATGAGATAAAAAATCCATTGGTAGGAATTCGTGGAGCGGCTCAACTTTTAAAGGAGGAATTCAAAGATAGAGATATTAAAGAATATACCAATGTTATTGTAAAAGAGGTGGATCGGATTAATAGGATTGTAGAGGAGTTGTTAACCATCTCTCATCCTAAAAAGCCAGAATTTAAACCAGTAAATATTCACAAGGTTTTGGATGAAATCTTAGTTTTGGAAAAAATGGTCACAAAAGAAAAGAAAATCTCCTTTATCAAAAGATATGATCCGAGTCTTCCCCATATTATAGGAGATGAAAAGCAACTGACTCAGGTCTTTTTAAACCTCATTCGAAATAGTATTGAATCAATGCCAAATGGTGGTGACATAGTATTAACCACTATGATTTCTAGTGGACATGTGGTAAAATTATATTTTCAAATGGTTCTTATAGAAATAGAGGATGGTGGAAGGGGAATACCTCTTGAGATCCAAGAGGAAATATATACACCTTTTTTTACCACAAAAAAAGAAGGTACAGGTTTAGGGTTGTCCATTTCTAACCGGATTATTGAGGACCATAACGGGAGATTAGAAATCTTGAGCGATGGGAAAAAGGGAACGATAGCAAGGATATATCTTCCTACTATTAAAGATGAGAGAAAAAAAAGCTGAGAGGATTTTTATGCCTTTGCCGAAATTTGAATTAGACAAAATCTTAGTCGTGGATGACGAAGAAAGTATTAGATGGGTCTTTAAAAAAGGACTGGAAAAAAAGGGCTATCATGTAAAAACGGTTGAGAGCGCAGAGGACGCCCTTCAGGAATTTCAGAAGACTCCATATCCTTTGGTGTTTGTTGATATCAGACTTCCAGGAATGAATGGATTGGAGGCACTTGAAAGGATAAAAAAGATTGATAAAAATACCTTTATTATTGTTATTACAGCTCAGGCTACCATGAAGAATGCTATAGAAGCTATGAAAAAAGGGGCTTACGACTATATCGTAAAACCCTTTGATTTAGATCAGATAGATATCGCGATTCATAAAGTATTAGAGACCAAAAGATTAATGAAAGAAGTGGCTCATGTTAAAAACGAAATAAAGGAGAAGCCTGAGATAGATGAAATCATTGGAAAGAGTGAAAAAATGCAGGAGGTTTATAAGACCATTGGGAAGGTAGCAGATAAAGATGTAACAGTTCTCATAAGGGGAGAAAGCGGTACTGGAAAGGAATTGGTGGCTAAAACCCTCCATTATAATCATAACAAAAGATCTCAAGGTCCTTTTGTTGTTGTGAATTGCGCCAGTATCCCAAAAGACCTATTAGAGAGCGAGTTGTTCGGGCATGAAAAAGGAGCTTTTACAGGTGCGGTAAATAGTAGTAGAGGAAAGTTTGAGCAGGCTGACAAAGGAACTATCTTTTTGGATGAGATCGGTGATATGGACATGGGTCTCCAGACAAAGATACTAAGAGTATTGCAGGAAAAGGAGTTTTATCGGGTAGGAGGTATGGACTCCATAAAGGTGGATGTCAGAGTTGTTGCAGCTACGAATCAGGATTTAGAGGTTGCCGTTAGAGAAGGGCGGTTTAGAGAGGATCTTTATTATCGTTTGAATGTAGTTCCGATATCTTTACCTCCCTTGCGAGAAAGAATGGAAGATATTCCTCTTCTTATCAGTTATTTCTTGAGAAAATTCACGACTCTTGGGCTCGGGAAAAAATATATAACGCCAAAAGCTAGAAAGTTACTCCTCAATCATTTTTGGAAGGGAAATGTTAGAGAACTAGAGAATGTATTGAAAAGGGCTGTGGTCCTCTCTTCCAGCAATACGATAGTACCGGATGATCTTCCTTTAACAACTCTTGAGGAAAGCGAAAACAAAAACAGCAGAACGATTGATAATATTTTTGAAGAGAAGTTTAAAGATTTTGTATCCAAAATGTGCACTGTGAAAAAGGGAAATCTATATGAAATGCTGATGAAAAAGGTTGAGAAGCCATTGATAAAGTTGGTCATGGAAGAAACGAGCGGAAACCAGATAAAAGCTGCCAATATCTTGGGAATCAATAGAAATACCCTTAGGAGAAAGATTAAGGATTTAGGGATATCGAAAAAGAAGAGATAATAAATCAATTGATATTTTAAAAGGAAAATTAATAAATGATGAAAAAAAAGAAATTAGCCATTGTTATCTTAGGAGCCGGCAAAGGGGAAAGAATGAAGTCCAAGAAGGCAAAGGTTCTTCATTTGTTGGCAGGCAGACCCATGATAGAATATACAGTAGATTTAGCCGAGAGTCTTCATAGTAATAAGATTGTTTTAGTTGTCGGTTATCAAGGTGATCGTGTGAAATTGCTCCTTGCAGATAAAAAAATAGATATTGTAGAACAAAAAGAACAATTGGGCACGGCTCATGCTATCATTCAGTCAAAAGGGGTTCTAAAGAATTTTAAAGGAAACATACTGGTACTTTCTGGGGACGTTCCTTTATTAAAAAAGGAAACTCTTATTAGATTACTCAAAGAACACGATAAGTTGGGCTCTGTAGTCACTGTCCTTACTGCAAGAATTCCAGAGCCCTATGGATATGGGAGAGTGTTACGTAAAAAGGATTCCTCTATTGAAAAGATTGTAGAAGAAGGAGACGCGACTAAAAAAGAAAGGAGAATTAATGAGATCAACAGCGGGATTTACTGTTTTAAGAAGGACTTTTTATTTAATACCCTGCAAACAATAAAAAGAGATAATGTCCAGAAGGAATTTTATCTTACTGATATCATCGAGATTGCAAGAAAAAGGAATTTACCTGTCCATACTCTTCTTGCAGATGATTCTAATGAGATAATGGGGATTAATACTCGGGTTGATCTGGCAAATATAGAACAGACAATGAGAAAGAATATCCTAAGTAAACTGATGCTTAATGGAGTTACTATTATCGACCCATCCAGTACCTTTATAGATTCAACAGTAAATATTGGTAAGGATACAATCATTTATCCACATACTCAGATCTATGGAAATACAAAGATTGGAGAAGATTGTGTTATTATGTCCCATTCTGTTATTATAAATAGCAGCATTGCTCACTCAGTGGAGATTAAGGGTTTTGTATTTATAACGGAAAGTACGATAGGCAACAACGCAAAAATTGGTCCTTTCACGCATTTTAGACCTGAGACCATTTTAAAAGAGAGGGTAAAGATAGGAAACTTTGTCGAGATAAAAAAATCTGTTGTTGGGATGGGTTCAAAAGCCCCACACCTCACATACATTGGTGATTCTACCATTGGGAAAAAAGTAAATATAGGTGCCGGTACAATCACCTGTAATTATGATGGGAGAGAGAAACATCAAACGATTATAAACGATGGGGTTTTTGTCGGAAGCGATACACAATTTGTTGCCCCTATTAAGGTTGGAAAGGGAGCTTATATCGCTGCTGGAACCACAGTAACTAAGGATGTCCCTCCTTACTCATTAACCTTAAGCAGAGCAGATCAAATCAATAAGGAAAACTGGGTTCTCCAAAAGATAAAAGAGGAAAAGGGGAAAAAAGATAAGAAGGAGAAATAGATATGTGTGGGATCATAGGATATATTGGAAATAGAGATGCCGTTCCGATCCTTTTAGATGGACTCAAGAGACTAGAATACAGAGGATATGATTCTGCAGGAATTTCTACTATAGATAATAATAAATTGGTTGTCAGAAGAAGTGTTGGCAAATTAAAAAATCTTGAGGAGAACATAAAAGATAATCCTTTAGGAGGTAAAATAGGCATCGGTCACACCCGCTGGGCAACCCATGGAAAACCATCAGAAGAAAATGCCCATCCCCACAGAGTCAATGGAGTCGTTGTTGTCCATAATGGAATCATTGAAAATTATCTTGCCCTGAAGGAAGAACTGATAAAAGAAGGAAATGTTTTCACATCCAATACAGATACAGAAGTGATTGCCCACCTTATTCATAAATATTTTAAAGGAGACTTAGAAGAGGCTGTTAAAAAAGCCCTGCACAGAATTGTCGGTGCCTATGCTATCGGTGTTATTTGTGAACAGGATCCAAAAAAGATTGTAGCTGCGAGAAAACATAGCCCACTCGTTATCGGTCTTGGCAAAGGTGAGTTTTTTATTGCCTCTGATATTCCAGCGATTTTAGGGCATACAAGAGAAGCCTTTTTCTTGGAAGATGGAGAGATAGCCATCCTTACTGAAGAGGGCGTAAAAATAAGTGATCTTATGGGAAGGCCTAAATCTAAAGAAGTCAAAAAAGTACTATGGAATCTTGTAATGGCAGAAAAGAGTGGGTACAAACACTTTATGTTAAAGGAGATTTATGAACAACCCAGGGCCATTTGGGATACCTTTAGAGGAAGAATTTCTCAAGAAACAGGGGATATCATTTTGTTAGATGAGATCAAGATGGATAAAAAAAGTATTAAAGAAATCAAAAAGATTTTTATCGTTGCCTGCGGTACTTCATATCATGCTGCCCTTGCAGGCAAATATATCATAGAAGAAATTTGTAAAATGCCAGTAGAGGTGGATATCGCTTCTGAATTCAGGTATAGAGACCCTTTAATCGATAAGGAATCCCTTACGGTCTTTATATCACAGTCAGGAGAAACTGCGGATACCATTGCTGCCCTAGAGGAGGCAAAGAAAAAAGGAGCAAAGGTCATCTCGATCTGTAATGTCATGGAAAGCACGATTGCAAGAGATTCCCATGAAGTCATTTATACCCATGCAGGGCCTGAGATAGGGGTGGCTTCGACAAAGGCCTTTACCACTCAGATTGTGGCTCTTTATCTACTAGGGATACTCATAGCTAAACTTAATAAAACTATTTCTGAAAAGAGGTCTAAGGATTTAATGAAGGACCTTGTCAAGATACCAGAACAGGTAGAGAGTATATTGAATCAAGATGAACGTATTGAAGAAATTTCCAGAATCTATTCTGACAGGAATGATTTTTTGTTTTTGGGAAGAGGTATCGATTACCCTATTGCGCTGGAAGGGGCATTAAAATTAAAGGAAATATCCTATATTCACGCCGAGGGTTATCCTGCTGGAGAAATGAAACATGGGCCTATTGCATTGATTGATGAGAGCATGCCCGTGGTTGTCCTTGCGCCAAAAAATAGGGTTTATGAAAAGATATTAAATAATATCGAAGAGGTTAAGACAAGGGATGGCATTGTTATTGTTCTTACCAACGACGAAAATAAAGAACTGGAAGAAAAAGTTGACCACATTCTCTACATACCTAAAACATCATACTTTCTTGAACCTATCCTTTTGGTTGTTCCCCTTCAGCTCCTTGCTTACCATATTGCAGTAAGAAGGGGTTGCGACGTCGATCAACCAAGAAACCTCGCAAAGAGCGTTACCGTAGAATAGAAAAAAGATATCATCATGGGCATATTAAATCATTTAAATCCCAATCAGAAAGAAGCTGTGACAAAGAGTGACGGACCTTTGTTAATCCTTGCTGGAGCAGGTTCTGGAAAAACCAGGGTGATCACTCACAAAATAGCCTATTTAATTAAGAATAGAGGGATCAACCCTTCCCATATTATCGCCCTAACATTCACCAACAAAGCTGCTGAAGAGATGAAAGAAAGGGTAAAAATTCTTCTTAGAAATTCCTCTTTTAATATTTGGATAAGCACATTTCATTCTGCCTGCGCAAGGATATTGAGATCAGAAATTGAGAGACTGGGTTATTCGAACGATTTTATCATATACGACTCAGGAGACAGTTTAGAGCTTATTAAAGAATGTATAAAGAAGCTGGATATCTTTGATGAGCTTTACCAATCAAAAGATATTTTAAATAAGATTAGCGAGCAAAAGAGAAATCTTATCTTTCCAGAGGCTTATCATGGAAACGATTTTGGATTTGAACAGCATGTAAAAAAGATATATTTATTATACCAAAGAGCTCTTTATAATAATAATGCCTTAGATTTTGATGATTTATTGTTATTGACAATTAAGTTATTCGAAAAAAATTTAGATATATTAGAATCCTACCAAGAGAGATTTAGGTATATTCTGGTGGATGAATATCAAGATACAAACTATTCCCAGTACTATCTGTTAAATTTATTAGCAAAAAAATATAGAAACATATGTGTTGTAGGGGATGATGACCAGAGTATCTATCATTGGAGAGGTGCAAATTTAGAAAATATTCTCAATTTTGAAAAAGATTATCCGGACACCCGTATCGTCACTTTAGAAGAAAACTATCGTTCAACAAAAACGATCTTAGATGCTGCGGCAGAGATCATAAAGAAAAATGAGGGAAGAAAAGATAAGAAACTGTGGACCAATAATGATAAAGGAGAAAAGATCATCTATTTTAGGGCAGACGATGAAATAAAAGAGTCAGATTATATAGCCAGCACCATTAAAAATTTATGTAATAATGGAAAGATGAAATTTAAAGATTTTGCCATATTTTTCAGAACAAATGCTCAGTCAAGAGTCATAGAGGATTCCTTAAGGAAAAATCAGATCCCTTATACAATAGTAAAGGGATTGAGATTTTACGAGAGAAAAGAGATAAAGGATATTCTCGCATACATAAAGGCAGTTTTTAATCCTCATGATAGTGTGAGTCTAAAAAGAATCATCAATATCCCTGCAAGAGGAATTGGAAAGGTAACTTTGAATAAGATCGATAGTTATATAAAAGAAAGGGAGATATCCTTTTTTGAGGGTATAGAGGAGATGATAAAGAAAAATATTGTTTCTCCTTTAATAGAGCGACGATTAGAAAAGTTTTTTAAGCTTATCAAGGAATTAAAAAAAATAGGGAAAAAAGAAACGGCTTTTCGATTAGTAAAGGAAATATTGAAAAAAACGAAATATCTGGAAACCCTTGAAAAAGAGAACAAAAGAGAGACAGACGGAAGATTAGATAATGTAAAAGAATTCATCTCAGCGGTTAAAGAATTTGAAAGAAGAACAGAGGATAAGTCTCTGAAGGCCTTTTTAGATTACTCTGCTCTTTTTTCAGAAACGGATTTTATAGACGAAGATGCGGGGGTTGTCTCCCTGATAACCCTTCACTCATCAAAGGGATTAGAATTTCCCCTTGTTTTTATCTCAGGTATGGAGAATGGGCTCTTTCCTCATGCGAAAGCTTTTGAAACAATGGAAGAACTGGAGGAAGAAAGAAGGCTATGCTATGTGGGCATGACAAGAGCTAAGGATAGGCTTTTTTTAACAAATTGTATCCAAAGAAATATCTATGGAAATTATCAATATAATTTTCCTTCTCTATTTTTAAAGGATATTCCAGATAAATATATATCTAAAGCCTTTGATGAAACTTCTTCTTCTCACCCTGATTTTTATCAAGAAGAAGAAAAAAAAGAAGATTCTTTAGTAGGGAAAAAAGTCTGTCATCCAAAATTTGGTGTGGGAGTGGTTAGTGCAAGCGAAGGGGAAAAGGAGAATTTAAAATTAACTGTATCTTTTCAGGGATTTGGTAAAAAGAAACTGATGGCAAAATATGCTTCCTTGAAGGGACTTTAGGAGGTTAGACATGAAAATAACTAAAAAAGAAGTTGAACATGTGGCCCATCTGGCTCGCTTAGAACTAAAGGAAAAGGACAAAGAAAAATTTACAGAACAGCTGAGTGATATTCTAACCTATGTTGAAAAGCTGAATGAATTGGACACAAAAAATACAGAAACTACCTCTCATGTTATTTCCATTGAAAATGTATTTAAAGAAGATGTTATAAAGGATTCTATTTCATTGGATGAGGCCCTTAACAATTCACCAGAAAAGGAACATAAACATTTCAAGGTCCCAAAGATTATTGATTAAAAAATGAGGAGAAAAAGTGAAACTCTTTCAAATGACCATCCATGATTTACACGAGATGTTGAAAAAAAGAGAGGTCTCGTGCAAAGAGATCACAAATTCAGTTTTTGAACGCATAGATAAAGTTGAAGATGAAATAAAATCCTACATAACGATTACAAAAGAATCTGCCTTAAAAGAGGCAGAGGAGGTCGATAGATTTATAAAAAATGGCGATAATATCTCTCCTCTTACAGGCATACCTTTAGCCATTAAGGATGTGTTGTGTGTTAAAGGGATAAGGACAACATGTGGTTCAAAAATACTGAGTAATTTTACCCCCCCTTATGATGCGACCTCCATAAAAAGATTAAGTGACCAAAGACCGGTATTTGTAGGTAAAACAAATATGGATGAGTTTGCCATGGGTTCTTCTACAGAGACCTCATATTTTGGTATTACAAAGAATCCATGGAATCTTGAAACCGTTCCTGGAGGCTCAAGTGGTGGTTCTGCAGCTGCTGTAGCAGCTGATGAGTGTATTGCTGCACTCGGATCTGATACGGGTGGCTCAATAAGACAACCAGCAGCTTGCTGTGGGATCGTTGGGTTGAAACCCACTTATGGTCGAGTGTCGAGATATGGTCTGGTTGCCTTTGCTTCTTCTCTAGATCAGATTGGTCCCATGACAAAAGACGTAAGAGACAGCGCTCTCTTGATGAATGTTATCAGCGGCAAAGATCCCCTCGATTCTACATCAGCTGATATTCCCGTTCCTGACTTTACTAAAGCCCTCATAGAGGATGTAAAGGATTTGAAAATAGGTATCCCCAAGGAGTACTTTGTTGAGGGAATGAACAAGGAAGTAGAAACCAAGGTCTGGGAAGCAATAAAATTACTGGAGAAGTTAGGGGCAAAACCAAAAGAGGTTTCCCTTCCTCATACAGATTATGCCATAGCTACTTATTATATACTAGCAACAGCAGAAGCCAGTTCTAACCTGGCACGTTATGATGGTGTAAAATATGGCTATAGAACAAAAGAGAAAAAAGATTTATTGAAGATGTATAAAAAGACCAGGGAAGAGGGATTCGGCCCAGAGGTAAAGAGGAGAATTATGCTTGGAACCTATGTCTTGAGTGCCGGTTATTATGATGCCTATTATAAAAAAGCCCAACAAGTAAGAACCCTTATCAAGAGAGATTTTGATGAAGCCTTCAAAGAATGCGATGTTCTCATTACCCCCACCTCTCCTACCCCTGCCTTTAAAATTGGGGAAAAAATGGAAGACCCCCTGCAGATGTACCTATCAGATATCTTCACTATCTCTGTAAATCTAGGAGGGATACCTGCTATCTCCCTGCCCTGTGGTTTTTCCAAAGACAATTTGCCTGTTGGTCTCCAGATTATGGGACGACATTTTGATGAAGAAACGATACTAAGGGTCGCTTATTGCTTTGAGCAGAATACAGATCACCATCTCAAAAAACCTGAACTTTAAAAACAATTTATTACTCTTTTCTAACTTCTAGAGAATATTAAAAAACTTCTTCATCTTGCTTCTAAAGAAATTTTTATTTATAATAGAATTTTTATACTAATAAAGATTTATTTTTACAAAGGAAATTTAAAAAATGGATTACGAGGCAATTATCGGTTTAGAGGTTCATGCTCAATTGTTAACAAAATCGAAGATATTCTGCCCTTGTTCCACTGAGTTTGGAGCAGAGCCGAACACCCAGACATGCCCCATATGTCTTGGTATGCCAGGAGTACTTCCCGTTTTAAATAAAGAGGTGGTAGAATTTACGATAAAGACGGCATTAGCAACCCATTGCAAAACAGCACTGAATTGTCGATTTGCTAGAAAAAACTATTTTTACCCTGACCTTCCCAAGGGATATCAGATATCTCAATACGAAGAACCCTTAGCAAAGGGAGGATATATTGAGATCAATACAGACGGAAAGACAAAAAGGATCGGTATCACGAGAATCCATATGGAAGAGGATGCAGGAAAACTGATACATGGAGAAAACTTAGGGGATAGCAATAGCAGTTATGTGGATCTTAACAGGACAGGGGTTCCTCTTATGGAGATTGTAAGTGAACCTGATATTAATTCTCCTCAAGAGGCCAGGGAATATCTTTTGAAACTAAAAGCCATATTAGAATATTTAGATGTGTGTGACGGAAACATGGAAAAGGGGAGTTTGCGATGCGATGCCAATATCTCTGTAAGGGCCAAGGGATCCAAAGAATTTGGTATAAAAACAGAAGTCAAGAATATGAATTCATTTAAAAATGTTCAAGGAGCGCTGGAATATGAGATTAAAAGGCAAATTGAGGTTCTCAAAGAAGGTGGAGAGGTGATTCAGGAAACGAGATTATGGGATGTTGATAAAGGCATTACCCTCTCTATGAGGGAAAAAGAAGAAGCCCATGACTACAGATATTTTCCAGAGCCAGATTTAGTCAGAATTAGAATAGATGAGGAATGGATAAAGGAGATTGAAAAAGGTCTTCCAGAGCTTCCTGATGAAAAGAAAAAGAGATTTGTTGCCGAGTATAAACTTCCCCAGTACGATGCAGAGGTGCTGACCTCTTCTAGGATGCTTGCCGGATATTTTGAAAAATGCGTTTCGCTCTGTCAAAATCCCAAAGCGGTGAGCAACTGGGTTATGGGGGATGTCTTAAGAGAACTAAAAGCAGAGAATATTGATATAAAGGATTGTCCCTTAACCCCTGAAAACTTAGCAAGCATGCTTAAGATGATAGATAAGGGTACGATAAGCGGTAAGATTGCAAAGACCGTTTTTGAAGAGATGTATAAGACAGGAAAGCCTGCTGAGATCATAGTAAGGGAAAAAGGCCTGGTCCAAATATCAGACGAAGAGGAGTTAAGCAAAATCGTGGATGGGGTTTTGTCGAAGAATCCCGAGGAGGTGGAACAGTACAAAAAAGGAAAGAGGAAACTTTTCGGTTTTTTTGTGGGTGAGACCATGAGGGCTACCAAGGGAAAAGCAAATCCCCAGCTTGTAAATAAACTGTTAAAAGAAAAGCTCTAGACTTTTTAATCAAGAGCCTTTTCGTAACTTAATAATAAATGCAGAAAAATCAAAAAAAGGAATATTATGAAACAAGCCGCTAAAAAACTGATAAGCAGTATGGGAATGGTCTCCTCCCCGAGATGGTTTCTCTACTGCTTTTTGGTTGGTATTATCTCAGGTCTTGGAGCGATCATTTTCTTTGTTTTATTAAAAGAAGCAACCCATTTCTTCCTGAATTATTTAGCTGGTTATTATCCCTCTGCACCTGGTGGAGAACCTGTTTTTATCCCCCATGGTATAAGGCCTAATAGATGGATATTACTCATTGCCCCCGCCATAGGAGGACTTATATCAGGTCTTATAGTTTATACCTTAGCACCAGAGGCTGAAGGTCATGGCACTGATGCCCTTATAGATGCCTTTCATCAACATCGGGGTGTAATCCGCAAGCGTGTGCCCATAATAAAGACTATAGCCTCGGCTATTACTATCGGTTCAGGAGGGTCGGCTGGCCGTGAAGGCCCTATTGCCCAGATTGGTGCTGGATTTGCCTCTTTCTTCTCTTCCCTATTGAAATTAAACGACAGGGAAAGGCGCATATTAGTTTTGGCCGGAGCTGGAGCAGGTATTGGTGCAATCTTCCGTGCTCCGTTAGGCGGAGCATTCTTTGCCACTGAGGTGCTATATAACGAGGAAGAATTTGAATACGAAGCCCTCATTCCATGTTTTCTATCTTCTATAGTGGGATATTCTGTTTATTGCACGTTTTCCGGATATGGGTGGGGCGCTATTTTCCATGCTCCTGTCTTCACCTTTCATAATCCATGGCAGCTTACCTTCTATGGTCTATTAGGTTTACTGATGGCCCTTTTTGGTTATGTTTATGTTAAAGTATTTTACCAGATTCGGGATCGAATCTTTCGCCCCTTGAAGATTCCTAACATATTTAAGCCAGCTATAGGCGGCCTGGCAGTAGGTGGCATTGCTCTATTCTGTCCTCAAGTGCTGGGCACGAGCTATGGCATGATCCAGCAGGCCATAGATGGAAGTCTGACTTTGCAATTCTTGTTTTTGGTAGGATTGTTGAAAATAGTAGCTACCTCATTTACTATAAGTTCTGGTGGTAGCGGTGGCGTGTTTGCTCCTTCTCTGGTAATAGGTGGCCTTTTAGGCGGTGCCTTTGGCAAGTTATTTAGTATTACCTTTCCCGGAATAATAGATCAGCCCGGGGCCTTTGTGCTTGTGGGCATGGCTAGTTTTTTTGCCGGAGCTGCTAAGGTTCCAATAGCGTCTATAATAATGGTGTCAGAGATGACCGTGGGCTATTCGCTTCTGGTGCCGATGATACTGGCTTCTTCCTTTGCATACCTTTTTTCTAGAAAAAAGACCACTATTTACGAAAAGCAGGTGCCTAAAAGGGTTGATTCCCCTGCCCACATGGGAGACTTTATTGTTGATGTATTAGAGGGTATAAGAGTAGAAGACGTGTTGAAAAAAGAGAGAAAGGTTGTCCTTATACCTGAATATACAAAATTAAGGGATATTGGGGACATTATATCAAATACAACCAATTCATATTTCCCTGTAGTAAACGAGAAAAATAAAATGATAGGAATTATATCAATGGATGATCTCCGCACCCTCTTCTTTGAAAGACACATGGGAGATCTGTTGATTGCAAAGGACATTGCCACAAAGGATGTCATTACCCTGAACCTTGAGGAGAGTCTTTCCAGCGCCCTTAAAAAATTTACGATGAAAAATATTGATGAGTTACCAGTAGTTGACAGCAAAAAACCTAATAATGTCATAGGAATGCTAAGCAGAAGGGATGCAATATTGGCCTATAATGAGGCTGTTTTAAGAGAGGAATAAAAAGCGAAATAGATAGAGATCCAAAAAAACATGCCCAAAAACCCTCATTTATATCTTATCGATGGCAGCTCATACATCTACAGGGCTTTTTTTGCCATCAGACAATTTCTCTCAAATTCCAAGGGGCTTCCAACCAATGCCATCTTCGGCTTTACGAATATGCTCTTAAAGATACTCAAGGAAGAAAAACCTGATTATCTTGCCATCGCCTTTGACCCTAAGGGCCCCACCTTTAGACATGAAGAGTATGAGGAATATAAGGCCCAGAGGCCTGATACGCCTGATGACCTGATTCCCCAGATACCCTATATCTTTAAGCTTGTGGAGAGCTTCAACATACCTATATTGCTGAAGGAGGGCTATGAGGCTGATGATTTTATTGGAACCGTTGTGAAGCAGGCAGAAAAAAAGGGTTTTAAGGTAACGATTATCAGCGGAGACAAAGACCTTTTTCAATTAATCACTAAAGATGTCATTGTTAAAGATACTATGAAAGATAAGACCTATGACGTAGCAGCTGTAAAAGAAAGGTTTGGCGTTGAGCCTTCACGCCTTGTAGAGATTATGGCTTTGATGGGAGACAAAATTGACAATATACCGGGTGTTCCGGGCATAGGGGAGAAGACAGCTATCGAACTGATTAAAGAATTCAATAGCATAGAAAATCTCTATAAGAACACAGGCAGGATAAAAAAAGAAAAGTTAAAAGAAAGCCTTAAAACCCATAAGGAAGATGCCCTGCTGAGCAAGAAGCTGTGTACCATTGATACAGATATGCCAGTAGATGTTGATCTTGAAGAATTAAAGGTGAAGGAGATTAAAAAAGAAGAGCTCATAGAGCTCTTTAAAGAGCTTGAATTTTCGAAGCTCCTGAAAGAGTTCACTACCAAAAAGGATATTTCTGAAAAGAGATATAAAACCATTTTTAAGCAAGAGGAACTGAAAGACCTGATCGAAAAATTAAAGAAGAGAGGGGAATTTGCTATTGATTTAGAAACAACACACAAGGAGCCTATGAGGGCAGATATTGTAGGGATTTCTCTTTCTACTAAAGAAGACGAGGCATTTTATGTTCCTGTTTCTCATGAATACCCAGATGCACCAGCACAGATAAAAAAAGATTTTGTCTTAAAATCTTTAAAGCCACTCCTTGAAGACGAGAACATAAAAAAGTTTGGGCAGAATATCAAATACGAGATTATTGTTCTCTCTAATGCAGGTATAGCTCTTAAGGGGGTTGTCTTTGATACCATGCTTGCCTCCTATCTTATCAATCCCTCGAAAAGAAACCATAATCTTGAAGATATTGCCTTGGAGTATCTCGATTATAAGATGACGACATACAAAGAGATCGTTGGAACAGGTAAAAAAGAGATTGGATTCCATCAGGTTGATATTAAAACAGCAACCCGATATTCTGGAGAGGATGCGGATATTACCTTCCAGCTAACCAAGGTTCTCTCTCCATTAATCAAAGAAAAGGAAATGGAGAATCTTCTTTACCAGGTAGAACTCCCTCTTGTAAGTGTCCTTGCCACAATGGAAAAAAACGGGGTTAGAATTGATGGGGACTTTTTAAGGGAGATGTCCAAATCACTTAAGCTACAGCTTGATAATCTCATCTCAAAGATATACAAACTTGCAGGAGAAGAATTTAATATCAATTCTCCATTGCAATTAAGAGAGATCCTCTTTGATAAACTGAAACTAGCACCAGTAAAAAAGACAAAGACCGGCTATTCTACAGACGTGGATGTATTGGAACAGCTTGCACTGCAGCATGAGCTACCAGCTGAGATACTCAATTACCGTCTTCTTTCGAAATTAAAATCCACCTATATCGATTCACTGTCAAAACTCATCAATCCCAAAACAGGTAGGATTCATACATCATTTAACCAGACAGTCACAGCTACTGGGAGACTGAGCAGCAGCGATCCAAATCTCCAAAACATTCCGATCAGAACAGAGGTGGGTCGGGAGATAAGAAAGGCCTTTATCCCAGATAAAGGAAATCTTCTCCTCTCAGCAGATTACTCCCAGATAGAACTCCGCCTTTTGGCTCATTTATCCGAAGACAAGGCCATGATCAAGGCCTTTGAAAAAGGGGAAGATATCCATGCATCCACAGCCAGGGAGATATTCGGCGTATTTCCAGAGACAGTCACCCCTGATATAAGAAGAGTCGCAAAGGCGGTAAATTTCGGGATTATCTATGGGATAAGTCCTTTTGGACTCTCTAAACAATTAAACATCTCTCAAAAGGATGCCAAAGAGTATATAGAGGGATATTTTCTAAAATATCCGAAGGTAAAGGAATATATAGAGGATACCATTAAAAAGGCCTATGATAAGGGCTATACAACGACCATTTTAAATCGGCGAAGATACATTCCTGAGTTAGAGAGCAAGAATAAAAATGTAAGGGAGTTTGGGGAAAGAACGGCTATGAATACGCCCATTCAGGGCTCTGCGGCCGACTTGATAAAGGTAGCTATGATCAATATTCATCATATGATGATGAAAAAAAGTTTAAAGTCAAAGATGATCCTGCAGGTCCATGATGAACTCGTCTTTGAGGTTTTAAAAGACGAGATGGAGGCAATCAAGAGCCTTGTCAAGAATGAGATGGAAGGGGTCATGGAAATGAAGGTCCCCATTTCTGTTGATATCAATACAGGGAAGAACTGGAATGAGGCACATTAACTAATGGTAAAGGGAGGTCAGCTGGAAATGAAGCAAAAGCTCGGTTTTATAGGTCTTGGTTTGATGGGAAAGCCTATGGCAAAAAATCTACTGAGGGCAGGTTATCCTTTGGTTGTTTACAACAGGACCAAGAGGAAGATGAAGGAACTGGTTCGTTCTGGTGCTGAAAGTGCAAAAAGTCCTGAGGATTTAGCAAAGAGGGCAAAGTTTATCATTACCATGATAAGCGACCCTCCTGCATTAAATGAGGTAGTTCTTGGGAAAAATGGAGTTATACACGGGGTCAAAAATGGTTCAATCCTCATTGACATGAGTACCATTGCTCCAAAATTTACAAGAGAGGTTGCTCAGAGGTTAAGGAAAAAGGGTGTCGAGATGCTGGATGCTCCTGTAAGTGGGAGCGTGCCGGGAGCAAAAGCTGGAACCCTTTGTATCATGGTCGGAGGGAAAAAAGACGTTTATGATAAATCGTTAAAAATCCTAAAAAAGATGGGAAAGAGTATATTCTACATGGGAAAGAGTGGTATGGGCTCATACATGAAGCTTGTGGTTAATCTCATCGCTGCAATTATTAATCAGGCCATGGCTGAAGGACTTGTCCTGGGAACAAAAGCAGGTATAAACCCTGACCTTCTACTGGAAGTCTTGAGTGCAGGCGCTGGAAAGGCAGCACTCATAGAGGTCAAAGGCCCAGCAGTTCTCAAGAGAAACTTTAAGACAAACTTTGCCCTCAAGCATATGTTTAAGGACCTCCACCTTATCCTTGATGCAGCAGAGGAACTCCAGGTTCCCCTCCCCCTTACAGGACGGACATTGGAGATATACAGAAAGGCATTGGAAAAGGGGCTTGGAGAAAAGGATTTTTGTGCCATTATTAATATGTTAGAGGATTGGGCAGGAAAAAAGGTAAGGGGAAAGAAGTAATAAAGGATTTCTATAAATTCAAGACATTTTTCTTAGGTTATAAAAAATAATGATAATGAAGAGCCCAATAAAGATAAGGGCCATATACTTATAATCGAGCTTTATACCGAGATAATAAAAGAGGGCAATAATAAGAAGGGCCCAGACAAAGAATCGGGAAATTACCCTTCTCAAAAAATCCCTGTCTGATATTCTTTTCATTTTCAAACCTGTGTGCAGCGAGTATATTCGAGCTTTATTCCAAAACAGCCATTGCAGGAGATACAGTCCGCCTTTTCTTTCCCCTCTTTCATCTTACCTGGGAGGTCTGGCTCTCTGATGAGCGGCCGACTCATCGAGACAAAATCAACAGTCCCCTCTTCCAAAACCCTCTCCATTACCTTTCTTGATCTCAATCCTCCAACAAGAATGAGAGGGATATTCAAAGCCTTCCTGAACTCTCTTGCATTGGAAAGGAAATAGGCCTCCATATCTTCTTTTAGGATATCCCTCCTGGAAGCACCGAGTCTTGATTCCCTCATTCCTCCGCTGATTTCAACGGCATCAATCCCCTCTTTTTCTAATGCCAAAGCTATGGCAATGCTCTCTTTGACTTCAAGGCCCCCTTCCAAAAAATCAGAAGAGTTTAGCTTGATCAATACGGGATAATTCTCACCAACACCTCTTCTCACGCTTTTGTAAACTTCTAAAGGGAAGCGCATTCTGTTTTCCAAACTCCCTCCCCATCTATCCTCTCTCCTGTTAGTATATGGGGAGATAAACTCACTTATGAGAAATCCATGTGCCCCGTGAATCTGGACAGCATCAAAACCAGCTATTTTTGCTCTTTCAGAAGCTAAACAAAAGGCCTCTATGACTTCTTGAATTTCACCATCTGTCATCTCTCTTGGAGAGGTCTTGCTCACTCTGTCAGGAACAGGAGAAGGAGCCAGAGGGGTTTTGCCTCCAATAGCCTCTGGTGATGTCTGTCGTCCTCCGTGGTTTATCTGGATGAAAATCTTGCCCCCTTCTTTGTGAACCGAATCAGCGAGCCTCCTAAGTCCTGGGATCATATCATCTTTGTGAATCCCTGTCATGAAATGACTCACCTTGCCCATGGGATGGACAAAGGCATGACCCGTGATAATAAGACCAGCTCCGCCTCTTGCAAGCTCTCTGTGACATTCGATAAGTCTCTCTGTAACCTCTCCATCATCAGAAGCCATCTTTTCATAGGTTGCAGAGCGGACAATACGATTCTTTATCTCAAGATTGCCTATGTTCTTAGGAGTGAATAAGAGGGACATAAGATTCTTCGCCTCGGGTATTTGATTTTTAAGAATGTAGCATTTGCTGGGTATGGGGTCAAGGCATATAAATATTCTCTTGTTCCTTGCTTGCCCTCTTTTTCATCTCAAGACAGGATTTCTTTTAGAATGGGGGTTTCTTCAATTTTTTCTTCTTTTAGATGTTCTCTTATGATTCCTTTGGGCCTGCCGCCTTCCCTTTTTATTGAGATAACATCATCCGGTGTCACAATAAAATCGATTTTAAAGTCATGGCCACACTCCGGAAGCTCTCCATCCACAATCTGCAGGGGATGAACAGTCGTTACAATGGGTATGTCCTCTTTCACAAAACCAAATTCCCGTCCAATAGCATACTCCAGATCAGAAAAGCCGCCCCCTTTGCCGATTCTACTCCCTTTTCTGTTTATTGCTACTGAGCCGGTAATGATCAGGTCAATCTGAGAAATTTCTTTGGGATGAGCAGGAATACCGTATTTGAAAGCACCCTTTATCGAAGAGGCCCTGGAGATATTTTTGGGATTGATTTTTGAGGGATCGAGTTTGATGAAGCATTTTCTATCTCTCAGTCTTGGCACAGCCATATAAATTATCTTGCCAGAACTTAGGGCTAAATGACGAACTGCTCTTTGAGGGGAATCAGGATTTGCTTTAATTGCTCTTGCATTCTGCCACTCTTTGAGATTAGAGAGGAGATTGGCTGCCCTCTCTGCCCCTTTAAAATTGGGGATTCGACCTTGAGCACCAGGGAAAAGAGAAACCCCTTCTTTTTCCATCAAATTCCAGATTCTTTTGCGAATCTTTTGTTTTTGCATGCCGAAATCCTACCAGTTCTGTGAAAATTTACAATTGGTTTATAATGATATCTTGCTTAAACTCTCTTGGAGGGGTAAAATTAATGTAGAGGAATCACAATGAAGCAATTCATCATTCTCATTTTTATAATTGTCCTATTGAGTGCAGCGGGAATATTCTTTTTCCTTCAGGACGCAGAGAGCAAAAGGGAAAAAGCCTTGCTCAGGAATAAAGAGGCTATCTCCGCAACACCTTTAAAAGACCTGATCCTCACTGTTACCTATGACAATAATCCTTATAACCCAAAACTGGAGACCGCATGGGGTTTTTCCTGCTTTATAAGGGGGGCTGAAAAAAATATCCTTTTCGATACAGGCGGAAACGGAACAATGTTATTAGAAAACATGAATAAACTGGGTATCAGCCCCAAAGAGATTGAGTTGGTCGTTCTTTCCCATATTCATGGAGATCATGTGGGAGGCTTGCCCGCACTCCTTGAGATAAATCCTAATATTACAGTTTATCTGCCGAAATCCTTCCCAGAGAGCTTAAAGGACGAAGTAAAAAATTATGGGGCAAGAGTGGTTGAGGTAAAGGAATCCTTGAGGATTTGCAGGGATGTTTACTCGACCGGCGAATTTGGTTCGTGGATAAAGGAGCAGTCCCTTATCATCCATGCAGATAGGGGATTAATCATCATCACTGGCTGTGCACATCCAGGCATTGTCGAGACAGTGAGAAGGTCCAAGAACCTCGTAGGTGATGATGTTCTTTTTGTCATGGGCGGTTTCCATCTGGGCGGCAAGAGAAAAGGTGCCATCAAAAAGATCATCTCCCAATTTAGAGAATTGGGGGTTCACTCTGTAGGCCCATGTCACTGCACAGGAGATACGGCAAGAGAACTCTTCGAGCAGGAATATAAAAAGAGCTTCTTTCTTGTCGGTGTGGGAAGAGTGATTATGGGGAAAGAGCTTCAGTAAAGACAAAAAAGCCCTTTTCTTGCTTGACCAAGAAAAGGCCGAAAAGAAGGATATCCTACTGCTTTTCTTCACGGTATTTGCCCACGCTTGCTTCGGAGAAACAACAAATATTTCTTTTTACCTTTCTTGCTCACCCAAGAAAGGTAGCTAAAGAAAGGTGCCCTCTGCTCATATTTTCAAATGTATGAATAATAAAAAAAGGGAAATACTCTAAGAGGAAGGTTAAAAAAAAATTTCTTTTAACAGAAAAAAAGCAATTATCCTCGAATCGTTAAGACAGGAATCTTGGAGCGGCGCACCACGTTTTCGGCATTACTTCCCAGAAAGAGTTCCTCAATGCCTGAATGACCACTTGTTCCCATCACAATCATATAGGCATTGATTTCATCAGCAACCTCCAGTATCTCTTTATATGCTTTTTTACCCTCTTTCTGTATATAATCGACTTTTAAATCATCTGCGCCTTCCTTTTTGACCTCTTCGACCATTTTCTTTTCCACTTCTTCCATATATTTTTTCTGTCTCTCCTGAAAATCCTTAACATTAACCCTCAGCATGACCATTTCTTTCTCATCCATCAGATGCTCATCAACATGGAGCAGCGCCAGCTTGGCATTATAGATACGGGCAAGTTCAGCTGCTTTCTTGAGTGCCTTTATCGATATGGGGCTTAAATCCACAGGGCAAAGTATTACATTGTCTGCCATTTCTCCTCCTTTGTTTAATGTATTTTGATTTTCAAATTAACATCCAAAAAGTCATATGTCAAAATTTTTTTACATTTAAACCTTTTTTATGAAATAGACTTAAGGGATAAAGGGGGGAAACCTAAAAAAAAGAAGAAGCCCCTCTCAAGCTAAATCCCAATGACAAAGCTCAAATAACAAAATCCTCGCTCACCTGTTCAATCGCCTTGCGATTCTCCGATAGGAAAAATCCCTAAAAAGATGGAAAAAGGTCAACTTTCTAATTTCTATGAAAATAGTGTGGGCTGATAAAAGAAGGAAAGGTAATTTTAGACCATTTCCATAGAGCATCTTTGCCACAAGATGAACATTCTGGGAAATCGTCTCCTTCTTTTAAAAATGGTCGTTTTTTCATTCCTAAATCTTCACAGGCCACACATTCATACTTCCCGCTCTTGGGGACTCTCTCCCCTATTTTATATGCTATATATGTTTTTTCTTTCATATTTAACCTCTTATTAATATCTATCCTCTATTTTAATAATATTATCTGTTTTTAAAATTACAAATTTTTAAGACACCTTTATATTCAATCTATTAGGCTATTAATAATTGCAGAGTAGGGTAGGAAAAGAGGTGATTTTTACCTTTCTTGCTTGTCCTTCTTTTCCTTTTTTAATTTGAAAAATACTTAACAAGCAGGAGGGGGTTTAGAGAAAGCAAATACTTATTGACTCAATCCTGCCTTTTTGATAGTAAATGATTAATTTAAGTTTTCAAGGAGGTGTCATCATATGAAATGGAAAGATCAGGCTGAAAGATTAAAAAATGTTTTGCATTTAAAGGGGAGTCCCATCTCTGTTACCTATTCTATGGAGCCTGACAAAAGAGGGAATGAGGAGAAAAGCTGGGTATGCCAAACCTTTAAGGATGTTAGAGATGGAAAGATCATCAACATCAGCAAAGAAACCTCGAGTTGTATTGGTGGCACATTTCATCTTGGTCTGGGCCCGAGACCAACAGGTGAAGAAGACAAAGCCTTAAAAAAATTTCTAGTGGAGGGAGAAAAGCTCTTTTGCTCCATAGCCGTATTTCACAGGGTTACAGCTCTTACAGCCCAGCCTCCTCTTGGATTGGCGGATTATGTGGTATTTTCTCCAATGGAAAAGGCAAAGATGATGCCTGATTTGGTATTATTTCTCTGCAATGCAGAGCAGGCATGCAGGCTGATTACTCTTGCCACATATCAGGATGGAATCTCCCCCAAAACAGAGATGGTTGGTTCTGCATGTCATATGGCTGTCGCTTATCCCTTAGTATCCGGTGAAATCAATGTAAGCTTTCTTGATTACACAGCAAGAAGGATGAAGAAGTTTGCCTCTGATGAGCTGATTGTGAGCATTCCCTATCACAAAATGGATAATCTGGTAAACAGCATAGACGTATGCACGGCTGGCACAGCAAAGACAGAGATTCCCCCTGAATTTAAGGAATTGATGAAGGAAGAGGCTGAAGGGCTCATGGAAGAGCTTTAAAAAACAGGGAACAGACAAAAGACGCCTTTTAAGGCTATTTGAAAAATATAATTTTTCTGCTCCAGCAGTAGTTATACAGCTATAAACTTCTCTAACCAGCTTCGTTCATTTCTTGCTTGTCCAAGAAACGAACCAAAGAAAGACACCCCCTGCTTTTTTTAACGGCATTTG